>Ga0233425_10009284_pt1 | contig 12575 bp, 6 predicted proteins | sample Watercolumn_Towu_2_FD_181712 | JGI IMG/M metagenome (GOLD analysis project Ga0233425, IMG submission 181712) | Freshwater microbial communities from Lake Towuti, South Sulawesi, Indonesia - Watercolumn_Towuti2014_140_MG | ecosystem: Environmental > Aquatic > Freshwater > Lake | place: Indonesia...
TCGCTTTCAGCTCAAACTAGCGCTAGTAATGTTTTTTCATTTATTCCAATGAGCGGTGGTCTTGATAGGGATGAATCCATTGTGCCAAGTGGAAAAAAAGATCAACCTCGAAATTCAATCGTTAAAATAAATTTTAATGATCAGATGATGCCGTTGGTAGTTTCAGGACAAGCCAGTTCTTTGGATGATAAAATATTTGTTCAGTGTTTGTCTTGTAATGCAACTAATGATTTTATTTTTAATTGCGACGCCGATCGTGATGGCAGCGCTAATGAATATTGCGTTGAAGGAGAGTTTATGATTTCAAATAATTATTCTACGGTTGAGTTTAAAAGCAATAACGAATGCGGAATTAATGGTTGCGGTGAAAAGATTTATTGTTTGCCGGCTAACAGCAATATTCGAGTCGGTTTAGTTGCTTCAACTTTGTTTGATTGTTCCACTGGCAATTGTAATGGAAAAAATCCTTTCAATAATTGCGGCGGTAATAATTATTGCCAAGACGCTTCTGGAAATAATTTTCCAACAACTCCTTTTGGCGCTTTTGATGGTGTCATGGACAAAGTAATGAATTCCTTGGACGGTGACCGAGACAACAACGCTGAAGGGCCGGATAATTTTTACAATGAGAATGGAGCGGTTCCGCAAGGACAAGATAATTTTCAATGGTCATTTTATGTAACTGATAAAATTGAAATCAATCCGCCTCGTATTACCGGAATTACGCCGACTCATGGAGCAAACGGTATCGACGCTAAAGATGTTGTTGATATAGATTTTGACAAAATAATGATGTCTGCCAGCTTGATTCCCGGATATACGAAAATTTTAGCTAACGGCGCAGAGATAATTCATAAAAATTTAAATTTATGGAGCGTAGCCGGTCTACCGGTAGGGTATTGGGTTAGTAGTATGGATGTGTATGATCCGGTTTCTATGATTGGGAAAACATCTTCTGTTATTAATCATTCCGGATATGCCAACAGTGCAAGCTATCGAGCGCAAGCAGGTTCGGGAGTGAAAGATATCTATCAAAATTGCTATAAGCCAAGTGATGGTGTTGGTTGTGTGGGGGTTGATAATGCCAATCCTTCGTGTTGCGGTGGCGCGGCTACGGCTATTTTGGATGATGATGGAAATTGTCAATAATTTTTAAAATAATAACTGTTGATTTGAAAAATTAATCAGCCAATGTTCAAAAAACAAACATACAAAATAATAAGCATTATTTTACTGCTAGTCGCAAGTTTTGCGATATTTTATGCTATTCCGGTATTGGCGCAAATGGATGCTTGGGGCGGGCAAGCCAGTAATATTCAGGCTCAAACCGGATTAGGCGATACTGATCCACGCGTCATGATCGCTAAAGTTATTCAAGTGGCTTTGGGCTTTTTGGGTATAATTGCGGTTGGCTTAATAATGTATGCTGGATTTTTGTGGATGACTGCTTCTGGTGAACAAGAGAAAATTGATAAAGCTAAAAAAATATTAACACAAGCCGCAATCGGATTAGTTATCATATTGTCTTCCTTCGGGATTGCGACTTTTGTTCTTAATTCTTTATTAGGTATTAGCGGAGGATCATCTCCCTGCGTTGATGGAGATATTAGTGGAACCTGTGGTTGTTCTAATTCTGGCGCCCTGACTTGCGTGGGCGGCAATTGGCAATGCTTGGGATCTTTGTGCGGTGCGGGCGGAGGAATGACTTATTGTGATAGTAATTTTATTGCTTCAGGCGGAATTTGTAGTATTAATGACAGTTGTGCGACTGATCAATTTTGTGATTTTGGCGGCTGTGTTTGTAAGCCCTTGGGAGGAGTCGGTGATCCGTGCGATAATGATAACGCGACACCGACTTGTGAAGCTAATAATAACATGTGTCAGACAGATCTTTTTTGTGATATTAATAGCTGTGTATGTGATGGCGCTCCAGTAATTGATTATGTTGATCCAGTTGGCGGTTTTTGTACGGGTAGTGTTGATAGCGCTTGCGTGGCCAATAGTGATTGCGCAGCCTTTGTTCCCAATACGTGTGCTACTAGCACGCCTAATGGCGCAATTGGCAACATGATAACAATCGGTGGTCGATTTTTCGGCACTTCTACCGGCAGTGTTTATTTTGCAAAAATTGCCAACCCAACAAACGCCAGTGACTGGATAGAAGCTGAATTGGCCGATACTGTTAACCCTAGTTGCGACCAAGTTTGGTCAAAAAATAAAGTTGTTGTCATTGTTCCAGTCGGCATAACAGCCATGGGTCCAATTAAAATAGAAAGAGATGATGGCTTGGGAACAAATAATCCAATCGACACTACGAACAACACCAACCGAGGACCAATAATCGATGATTTTGTTTTGAATAACATTGTTCGTCCGGGAATTTGCGAGGTTAATCCAGAGCAGGGAAAATATCAAGACGAGGTTGCTTATTTTGGAATCAATATGGCTGGCGGTCAGGCTTTTTTTGGTAAATTTGGCGCAGCTACAGTCTCTGCTTTAGCAAGTAATTTTGTTGCCGATACAGGCACATCAACAGTTCCCAATGTTAAAGCCGGAGGAACAGCAACTTATTTATTGGATGGTTTAAAAATAAGCAACAGCTATCCTTTTGAAGTTATTTCCGATATTAGTAAAAATCATTTTATTTCTTTTTTTGATCCGATTACCGGCAATGATGGACAGTATGTTTCAATTCATGGCCAAGGTTTTGGTTGGGCAAGTTTTATTCAACTCGGTGTTACGCATAGAGTATTTTTTGATACGAATTTAAGTGATAATGATTTGGGTGATATTACAACTTTGGGAATGGAGGCTGATTATAGTTTTCCAAAAGTTTGTCAGGAAAATTTATGGCGCGATAAACAAATTATTATCAAAACTCCCAAAAGCAGTTTGGTAAATATGAATAAATATTATTTGGTTGTGTATGTTTCCGGTGAATTTATTATCGATAGTTCAGTCGTTATCTCTTCAGGTAATACTTCTCCTACTTTTGAGTATAATAATTCATTATCTTTAACACCGGGAATTTGTAGCGTGACGCCGGTTATTGGAACAGAAAATATCACACCCGTTTATATCTATGGTGAATTATTCGGAGATAGAAGCACCGGACATCTTGATTTTACCGGAGTTGATATGTTTGCTTTTGATGATATTTCCGATTCAAATGATCCCATGGATCATGGCTGGATTCAGACCGTTCCAGAATTTGATAAAGCGGATTATATTGCCACCACTGTTCCGCAAAATGCTATTACCGGACAAATAAAAGTTAAGCAAGGAGCAAGCATAAGCAATGGCGTTAATTTTGAAATCGGATCATGTTTGGATGCTGGCAATAGTCAGTCCGAAAGAAATGCCGCTTGTGGGGCTTGGTGTTGCGGCGAGAATACTTGGCAATCCGGAAGATGTGTTAATAATATTAATGATTGTTCAGGCGGAATTAATAATTCTGTTTATGAAATTGAATTTAGCACCTCAAAGGCAACCTCATCTTCCAATATTGGTTCTTGCGGCGGTTATGACATGCTCCAATGTAATGATCTTATGAATTGCCCTAATTCTCCGGGAAATTGCAGCCCTGATTCAGGGGTAATCAAAGGCGGAGAGTGCGGAGACACGTATTGTTCTTCGGCTTGCGGGGCGATTGCTTGCGCATATGACACGGGAAAGAATCGTTGTTTGAGCTCAACGGCCTGTGATTTAAAATATTCAGAAACAAAAAATATTGACGGACAAGATGTAAAATTTGAATTTTATTGCAATAATTATAATTCTACTTTTGATAGTGTTTCTGGCAACTTTTGGCATATCAAAACCAATGGCTCTTGCCCGGATGCGTCAGTTAACTTTGGTTTGAGCAATTCTTCTGATTGGAGAAATATCGGCAATATGACCTGTGTTGATATTAATAATACTTGTGATTATTGTTCTGGTATTGATTGTGTTGATGATGGCAACGGAGACAAGAAAGGGATTTGTGGCATAGAAGCAAAATTGTGTCAAAATGGTTTTGATTGCAATTTAGCCAGCGGTTATTGTGAAAAATCCACTGGGGATTGTGAATGTTGTTGCGATGAAAGCAAAAATACTGTTTCTGGAAATCCGGCTTGTTGCGCGCCATTAAATTGCGGAGGGGAGTGCGGAGCGTCACCGAGTTTGGGGGTTTGTACGGGATGCGTGGTGCTTGATAGCAATGGATTAATTTCAGCTTCAATGTCTGATAGCATGTGTAATTGTACTGGCACAACTGGCAAATATTGCGACACAACTTATGATGCCAATGGTGATGGTGCAATCGGCACAGGTGATGGTCAATGTCTTGATTGTTCCAAGCTTTCCAATCTTTCACCAGCTGATTGCTCGGAGCATGCCGGATCTTGTTGTGTGGATGGGGCAAATGGCAATGTTTGTGAAGGTAGACCAGGTAATGCCGACATTATCACTGGCGATAGTCCGAATTTGGCTTATTGCGAATACTATAACTGCAATGCTCTGGGAGATGCTTGTAATAGCAATAACCCCTTGGTTAGCGGAGGTACTTACGATAATTTAAAAGATTGCAATAGTTCTTGCGTGAACATGGGGTCAAATGTTGGATTGTCTTGCGATGTTGATCCTGATCCGATGGCGGCTTCTTGTACGGCAACTTTTTGTTCCAATCCGTATTCTTGTTTATCATCCAATCCGGTTTCAGACTGTGGAAGTTGTTGTTGTGACATTGATAATGATCAATGTAACTTGATTAATTCAGCACTAACTTGTAATTATGTTAGTGATGGTAATTGTGCGGATGATTTCAAAGGCAGTCCGCCTGATTATGGACTTTGTTGCGGATGCAGCGCTGATGATCAATGCGGAGCTACCGGTTCAGTGGGGTGTGGAGATGATACGTGCTGTCGACCAAGACCAGAAATTATTTCCACCATGCCGACAGATGATGCTACTTCAACTTGTAGAAATGCGAAAATTGAAATTGAATTTGATCAAAAAATGGATATTAGCAGTTTTACCAGTAATGTCGTAGTTCTGGGTGATTATGGAGTAAATCAATGTCCCGAAGGAACGCAGTATTTGTCCGCAAATTACAATCGTCAAAATTTATTTCAAAGAAGTTATTATAAAATAATCGGCATGATTAAGTCGATTTTGCCAAACTTTGTAGCCAATGCTTTGTTTGCTCCGACTAATCACAATTATTGCGCTATTACCGGCAGTGTTACTGGCTATATTGATGCAAGTGATCATGGAATTTTAGAATTTTTCCCCAAGAAATTTCTTGATCCAGGACGTCTGTATTACGTTATTGTTAAAGGAGATCAAGATCTGGATAGCGCAAAGGGTGTTAAGAGTTTGTGGGGAATTGGCATGAATGGTTCAGCCACTACCGCTATCAATCCAATTACTTTTAACGGTATTACTTATGTTAATGCGTATACTTTTTCTTTTGAAACTTTGAGCGAACAATCAAAAAATAATGGCGTGTGCGAATTGGGAAGCGTAATCGTTGATCCTGATAAATATTTATTCAAAACTGTAAAAAATGATCCAAATGAAAATGATACAGATGCAGGGGTTAGCAGTTTTGACACGGTTAAAGACGCAGACAAGATTTTTGCGGCTAATGGTTATTCTTCTGATGGACAAATTTTAAGTCCAATTTCCGGAATTTATGATTGGATTTTTGATTGGAACTCTAGCATGCCAAGCGTTGCTGACGTAGTTAACTTGAGCGGTTTAAGCGATAATAAAAAATTAGTACGCGCGCAAAGCGATGTGGTTGATGGAAAAACAGACATAATAGCTACAGCGCAAATTTTAAACAACACTATCACTGGAAATATGATGCCAATTTCTGGAAAATCAGAGGTATATGTTTTTGTTTGTGATAATCCTTGGCCACCGATTAAAAATGACGGCACCTGGTCTCCGTGGAGAGATGATGTTGACGGCATGAGTTGTGTTAATGGATTGTGTCATAATACTAATTATGAATTGTATTATTGTCGAGACAATGGAGAGCCGGGAACTTATGATGATTTACCGGCAATTACCACCTCCGATAGTGTTGTTAAGGGACAAGAATTAGGCAAAGATATTCTTAAAGAGGTGTATTTTTTCAGGGGCAAAGAGGCGATTTTGACTACGGGCACAAAAAATAGCGTTCAGGCTACCAATACACCACTTTCAATCAATGGAGGTTCAGCAACAATTACTTGGAATCCGGCGCTGGATGCTAATTCTTATCGTATTTATTGGGGGAACGAAGCTGGTAAATTATCAAATAGCACAGAAGTTCCAGGAACAGAATTTTCAGTCGCTATACCAGGATTAACCAATGGTCAAACTTATTATTTTAATGTTACTTCAGTTAATTCAACTTCGGGCGCAGAAAGTAAATATTTTAATGACACTAGCGCAAGTTTATTGGTAAAAGATCTCGTTGCTCCGGCTGTGCCTGTTTTGACAGCTGCTCCGGGTGATGCTAAAGTTGAATTAAGCTGGTCCAGTGTGACAGGCGCTGTAAAATACATAGTTTATTATGGAACCAACAGCGGAATTTATGGCAATTTCGAAGAAGTGGGAGATGATACGGCTGTGATTGTGTCTGGATTAACCAACGGTTCAAATTATTTTTTTGCAGTAGTGGCCGAGGATGAGGCGGGAAATAGAAGTCCTTATCAAAATCCAGATCTTCAGGTGACCCCGCAACCTCTGGCAGTTGGATTTTTTAATGCCGGTGATATTATTTTAAATTGGGACACTTTATCTCAGAATGGGGATTATAATATGTATTACGAAGAGATTGAATAGTATTTTAAAATCAATTTATTTATTAGAATTTGCGTATTAGCAATGTTTTTATCAAATATTGCGTTGAAAAAAATAGTTTAAAATATGTAAGTTCTTTTGTTTATTAATAAAATTATGTTTGATGATTTAAACAAAACAAGCAATCAGTTTTCAAGCAACCAATCAATAAAACCAATTGCTAATAATGGAAATTATTCTTCTAATCCCGGGCAATCCAATATGCCATCGCAACCACGTGCAGCCGATGACATGTTTGCCGAAACAGACCCAGTTAAAGAAAAACCTCAAGTTTTTCAACCCAAAGATTATTCTGCCGCACCAGAAGGAACTTCTTCGATGGTTAGCGGCCATAATTTTCAAAAGATTTTTTTGCTTATTTTTATGTTTTTAGGACTTATTTTGGTAGGCTGGGGCGGCTATGTTGCTTATAACAAATATTCTAAATCACAAATCGAAATCGTAGAAGAAAAAACTAATAACAACGAACAAAATAATCAAGAAAATACTCAAGTCAACAATGAACAGCCAAAAGAAGAGGCTGTTATGGCTGATCAAGATAAAGATGGTATTTCAGACGAAGAAGAAGCTTCCTTGGGATTGGATTCTACCACGGTTGATACTGATAATGACGGCCTTTTTGACAGAGAGGAAGTTAAGGTTTATCGCACAGATCCGCTTAATCCTGATACGGATGGAGATGGGATTAGTGATGGAGATGAGGTGCGAAACGGTACTGACCCTAAGGGCCCCGGAGCTTTATTTAAGATTGGTACAGAATCAAATGAGCCGATAGACAATAATCAACCACCAACAGAAAATAAGCCCGTTACTGAAAGTGAATCAACAATTGTTAATACGGAAAATAATAATACTACTACTGTTCAAACAGGTGAAAATCAAATCAATATTCAGGACTTGGATAGTGATTCTGATGGCTTGAATGATAATGTGGAAATCGAGGTTTATGCCACGGATCCGCTTAATCCTGATACAGATGGAGATGGATACAAAGACGGAGATGAGGTGAAAAATGGTTATAATCCCAAAGGTGATGGCAAGTTGTCATTATAGTTTTTTATCAATTAAGTAAATATGCAAATAAATCAAGGAGAAAAAAACAAAGAACAAAATCAAGAGGAGGATGATTTAGATGAATTTATTCGACAGAGAATCGCGATTCATGCGATGCCGAAAAGATTCATTAAAAATTCTGTTAAAAGTGGAAATTCCAAAAGCATTGGCTTGATAATCTTTTTTGTGGGCTTTTTGTTGCTGGCGGGTGTTGGTTTTTTTGTTTATTATTTTTTATTTAACGATTTAAGCGTTTTAAAATTTAATAAAAATGAAGTTGTGGTTGTTGAAGAAAAGCGCGATATAAAAAATAGTGAAAATGTTGATCAGGTCAAAGACTTAGAAAAAAATCAAGAAGAAAAAAAATCTCTTTCTCAGGCCAAAGATGCGCCGCTTGTGAGCACTTCGAGCGATAATAATTCTCAAGAAACGATTATTGATAATGATTCTATCGCCTTAGAACAGATTGCGACCTCTGGTGAAGATTTGTTAAATAATGATTCTCTTTTGGCATCAAGCTCTGAACCTAAAGAAATTAAAATAATTGAAGCCAAAAGCGAGGATTCTCAGACAGTATTCAAGAGATCTGCAGATGGAGACATGGATGGATTGTCTGATTTTGAAGAAATTTTACTGGGGTCCAATTTGGCAGTCGTTGATTCAGACGGAGATGGTTATAGCGACCTCGATGAATTAAAAGGACAATATAATCCAACTGGTTTGGGAAAAATTGAAGATAGCGGTAACTTTATTCGTTATAAAAATTTAACCTATAAATATTCTTTGCTTTATCCTAAGTCATGGATGCTAAAAAATGTTGACGGAGATGATTTAGTGATGTTTGTCTTGGATCAGGGACAATTTATTCAAATCATTACCCAGCAAAACACTAATGGTGAATTTATTGATGATTGGGTCAGAAGAACGGTTTCTATGGATGAAATTGGGGCTAATCAAATTTATTCCAGAGGGCATTGGCGAGGAATAAAAACCAACGATGGATTGACTATTTATTTGAATAAGGCTGGCACGGATATTATTTTTACAGTTTCTTACACGCTAGGCGCGAGCAATGTTTTGAATTATGAAAATATTTTTAATTTGATTATTGATAGTTTGGAAATTTCTTAATATTTATTTCCAAGGAGAAGTGATAAACGCATGGAGATTAATGTTGTTAATAAAAGTCGAACAAAAATTAACATTTTTCATATTAAAAAAATAGTTGAAAGATTTTTGAATTTACACAAAATTAAATTGGATGTTTCTGTAATTTTTATCGGTGATCGAAAAATGCAGCGAATAAATAATTTATACAGAGGAAAAAACAAGACAACCGATGTTCTTTCTTTTGAGGGTGATCAGGAATACTTTGGCGATATTTTTATTAATTATCAGCAAATCAAGAGACAGTCTCCTTTTTATTCAAAAAAAATCAAAGAAGAGTTGATTTTTATTTTAATTCATGGTTTATTGCATTTGTTGGGACATAATGATAAAACAGAAAAAGCAAGAGTTAAAATGATTAAATTAGGAGAGGATGTAATTAAAAAAATTAATAAAAAAAATGATTAAATTTAGAAGATTGTTTAAAAGTTTTAGATATGCCATTAAAGGGTTTGTTAAAATTTTTAAAGAAGAACAAAATTTACAGATTCAAAGCTTGGCTGGGGTGATTGCTTTATTTTTGTCCTGGTATTATCAAATTACAAAAAATGAATTAATAATTGTAATATTATTAATCGGATTGGTTGTTTTGATGGAAATAATTAATAGCGCCATTGAAAGAGTGACTGATATTTTAAAACCCCGGATTAATGTATTTGTTATGGAAATAAAGGATATCATGGCAGCAGCTGTTATGTTAGCCTCCTTGATCTCGATTATAATTGGATTGATTATTTTTGTCCCGTATATCCTGAAATGATTTAAAAAGTTTGTAATAAATTAAGTTGCCAAAAGTATTGGCAATTATTTTATTTTTATATTATAATATTATTAACAATATAAAGAATGTGAATAAATAATTTATACAGTTTGTTTCTGTGTATTTGTTTATAGGCGCTTATAGTCAATTGTTTATGAAAAATGATATAATAGCAGGTCTTGATATTGGTTCAACCGCCATCAGGTTGGTAGTTGGTCAATATGGCAAAAATGAAGATTTAGGATTGAATATTATCGGAGCTGTCAGTGTTCCGGCAGTAGGGATTAGCAAGGGAGCCGTAAAAAGCATAGAGGATGTAACATCTTCTATTTCGTCATGTTTAGAAAAAGCTGAAAGATTGATTGGTATTCCAGTTGAAAATGTTTGGGTTAGCATTAATAGTCCTCATATTCGTTGTGAGAAATCTCGTGGAGTGGTAGCAGTTGGACGCAGTGATGGTGAAATTAATCAAGAAGATGTTGAAAGGGCATTAGAAGCGGCTAGAGCTTTGTCTGTTCCGCCTAATTATGAAATACTGCATGTTATACCGGTTAAATTTACTGTTGATAATCAAGAAGATATTAAAGATCCAATCGGCATGACAGGCGTTAGACTTGAGGTGGAGACTTTAATTATTCAAGGTTTATCCAGTCAGATTAAAAATTTAACTAAGGCAATTTTTAGAACTGGTTTAGATATTGAAGATTTAGTTCTTTCTCCATTAGCCGCTGCTGAAGCAGTTATTCAGCCCAAGCAAAAAGAATTGGGTTCAGCTTTGGTTAATATCGGCTCTTCTACCACTTCTTTGGCGGTTTTTGAAGAAGGGGAATTGTTGCACACTGCCGTTATTCCAATTGGTTCAGAACATGTAACAGCTGATATAGCTATTGGTCTTCGTTGCCCAATAGTTTTGGCGGAAAAGATTAAAATCAAATATGGCAGCGCTAATCCGGAAAAATTTGACAAAAAAGACATTCTTGATTTAAAAGAGTTATTAGAAGAAGAAAAATCACAAGAAGAATTAAGTGATATTTCTTCGAAATATTTGGCAGAAATTATTGAAGCTAGAGTGGAGGAGATTTTTGATAAAGTTGATGATGAATTAAAAAAAATTGACAGATCAGGAATGTTGCCTGGTGGTGTATTTTTGATTGGCGGCGGTACGAAGTTAAAAGATGTTGCCGATATTGCCAAGAAACGATTGAGATTGCCAGCGTCCTTGGGTGTTAATTCAAATGTTCGAGCGATTATTGATAAAGTTAATGAAGCTGATTTTTTGAATGCTCTAGGATTGGTTGTTTGGGGTGAGCAATCTCAAGATCAATCCAGCGGTGGTTTTGGTTTTAAAATTCCAAGCGGTGATAACTTTGGTAAAATTTTTGAAAAAGCGAAAAAATGGATAAAATCATTAATTCCTTAAACGGTGAATAAAAAAAATGTTCACCAATTTAGATTTTAAATAATAAAGCATTAAATAAATTCGATTATTGTTTGATTTTTTAAAAAAGTAAAAATCAAAAACCTGATACAAAAGGGAATCGAAAATAGAAATATGGCAGAAGTAAAACCAGCAGTGGAAACATTTGCAAAAATCAAAGTTGTTGGTGTTGGAGGCGGAGGAGGTAGTGGTGTTAACCGCATGGTTGATGCCGGTGTTAAAGGAGTTGAATTTATTGCCGTTAATACGGATGTTCAGGCTTTGCATTATAACAAAGCTTCCAAAAAATTGCATATTGGCAAGTCTATTACGCGCGGTTTGGGAGCTGGCATGAATCCTGAGCTTGGCAGACAGGCGGCTGAAGAATCTCAAAATGAAATCAGAGATGCTCTTAAGGATGCTGATATGGTTTTTGTAACCTGTGGTTTGGGCGGTGGTACTGGCACAGGCGCTTCTCCGATAGTAGCTGAGATAGCTAGAGATTTGGGGGCGTTGACTGTCGCAGTTGTAACAAAGCCTTTTTCTTTTGAAGGAGCGCAAAGAAGAAATTTAGCAGAACGCGGATTAATGGAATTGTCTGATAAAGTTGATACTATTATCACTATTCCAAATGATAAATTGTTGCAAGTTATTGATAAAAAAACTTCACTACTGGATGCTTTTATGGTGGTTGATGAAATATTGCAACAAGGCGTGCAGGGAATTGCCGAGTTAATTACAATCCCAGGATTGATTAACGTTGATTTTGCCGATGTTAAAGCAGTTATGGCTAATGCTGGTTCAGCTTTGATGGGAATCGGAACAGCCAGTGGCGAGAATAAGGCAATTGAAGCGGCTAAAGCAGCTATTAATTCTCCAATGCTTGAATTGTCCATTGAGGGCGCAAGAGGTATATTGTTTACCATTACCGGAGGAGAAAGTTTGGGCATGAATGAAGTAAATGAGGCCGCTAAAATAATAACCGCTTCAGCGGATGAAGAAGCTAAGATTATTTTTGGCACAGTTATCAATAGTAAGATGAAGGATGAAATTAAAATTACGGTTGTTGCAACCGGATTTGATAATTCTATGCCCAAAAGAGTGGATTCAATCAATGAAAGAAGTTATCGTCCCAGCACCTTTATTGCTGAACAAAATAAAAAAGAAGAAAATAGATCAAGTGTGCCGACAGAAGAAGATAAAAAACCGGATTATGATTTCGAAAAAAGAAAAAGCAAAATATCCCCGTTAAGAGCCGCACAAGCGGAACCGGCCAAAAAGAAAGAGGTGGTTGATGATATTGGCGGTGAAGAGAGTGATGATTTAGGAATCCCAGCGTTTATT
>Ga0233425_10009285_pt1 | contig 12570 bp, 13 predicted proteins | sample Watercolumn_Towu_2_FD_181712 | JGI IMG/M metagenome (GOLD analysis project Ga0233425, IMG submission 181712) | Freshwater microbial communities from Lake Towuti, South Sulawesi, Indonesia - Watercolumn_Towuti2014_140_MG | ecosystem: Environmental > Aquatic > Freshwater > Lake | place...
GGGTGCGTGCATGCACGAGTTCGTCGCCTCCGACAAGAACCTGCCCAACGGCGTGCACACCCTGAACGTGGCCAAGCGCCTGATCGACCTGGGGTTCCACCCGCCCACGGTGTACTTCCCGCTGATCGTGGGCGGCGCCCTGATGGTCGAGCCCACCGAGACCGAGGGCCGGGAGACCCTCGACGCCTTCGCCGCGGCCCTGAAGACCATCGCGGCCGAAGCGGCCAGCGACCCCGAGACCGTGCTGCACGCGCCGCACCGCGCCGTGCGCACGCTGCTCGACGAGGTGAAGGCCGCGCGCAACCCCGTGCTCAAGTGGGGCTCCGACGCTGCCGAGGCCGGCGGCGAGCCCCCCAACCGAGAGGAGGCCTGAGATGGCCAACCGTCCCCGCCTGCCCCGCCCAACCAAGGGATCGGAGGAGCCCATGCTGGATCTGAAGGCGTTCGAGGAGGTGCTCCAGCGCGCCGAGAAGAAGCGCACCGAGCTGCGCACCGTGCCCTACCTCGAGCTGCACAACCTGCTGGACGATCTGAAGGACCTGCTCGACAGCCTGGAGGCCGTCGGCGACCGCCTGCAGCGCGCCCACGACCGCATCGAAGAGATCGTCGAGGACATGGAGGACGCCGAGAGCGACTACCTGCTCGACGACGAGTACGAGGACGAAGAGGACGAGTAGTCCCGGACGACCGGTCACCTGACGCCGCTTCCCGTCCAGCGGGCGGGGTCTCCCGGACCCCCGCCTCGATTTCTCTCCTCCGGTCCTCTTTTTTGCCTGGGAGCCGATCGTCCCCGACAATGGGGGGCGCTCGTCGGAGGTGCCATTGCCCTACGTGCTCGCCATCCTGGTCGTCCTGACCCGGGCCGTGCTCGGCCAGGAGGAGCCCTCGCTCTCCATCGGGCACCCCTGGAGCGGGCGGCAGGAGGCGGCGCGCTCCATCTGCCCCCACCAGGGGCCGCTGCTGCACGCGTACTCGTGCGAGCGGGGCCTGGGCTGGGGCACCGACGGGCTGGTCGACCTGGTGCTCGACGTGGCCCGCAAGCTGCAGGCCGAGCACCCCGAGGTCAAGCTGGTGGTGGGCAACCTGAGCCGCCGTTACGGCGGCGAGATCCCCTTCAGCGTGTCGCACCAGTCGGGACGCGACGCCGACCTGGGCTTCGTGATGTACGACCGCAAGGACCACCAGGTGCTGCCGCTGCCCCTGGTGCACATCCGCGACGCGCACGGCCGGCTCGAGGGGCGCGACGAGGGCCAGTACGCCCGCTTCGATCCCGAGCGCAACTGGTCGATCGTCCGGGCCGTCATCGCCGACCCGCGCGTGCAGTGGGTGTTCGTGGCCGACCACCTGAAGGAGGCCATGCTCGCGTGGGCCCGGGCGCACAACGAGGACCCCACCACGCTGATCCGGGCCGAGTTCGTCTTGAAGCAGCCGTCGACGTCCACGCCCCACGACGACCACTTCCACGTGCGCCTGTACTGCAACGACGACAGCCGCCTGGCCGGCTGCCTGGACCGACCCCCGCTGTGGAGCTGGGCCGACAGCCGCAGCGAGGTGTTCGAGGAGCACGTGGCCGAGCGGGTGCGCGCCTGGGAGACCGGGGACGACGCCCTGCGCCTCGACGCGCTGCTGCACCTGACGCGCTACGAGCGGTCCGACCTGGCCGCCCAGGTCATCGACGCCTGGCCCCTGCCCGGGCCGGCGTTGCAGCGGACCGCGCGCGATTACCTGGCCGCGGTCGATCTGTCCGCGGTGGCGGCGCGCCTGCTCGACCGTGCCCAGGCGCTGATGCCCGGCGGCGACGGCCTCGACCTGCTGGCCGCGGCGCGCGATCTTCCCACCCACCTGGTCGACCGGTTCCTGGTTCGCGCGGCGGCGACCCTGGCTCCCCCCGGCCCGGCCCGCCTGGCCGTGCTGCGGCTGGCCCGCGGGGCCGGAGGGCCCGCGTCGCTGCACGGGCTGGCCGACGCCTGGCGTCCCTTCTCCGGGGACGAGCGGCGCGCGCTGCTCGAGTCGGCGCGCTTCGTCTTGAACCGCGAGTTCAAGAGCGTCGAGGCGCTCACGGCCTTCCTCGACGAGCACGAGCACGACGACGGCACCGACCTGCTGCTCGAGTCGCTGCCGGGCATCTGCGAGGGCGACCGCCTGGTCCTGCCCCGCGTGGCCGAGCAGATCCTGCGGGGCGGCATGCGGCGCACCACCGCCGTCCGCATCCTCGAGCGCATGTTCGGCACCTCGTTCTCCGAGCACTACAGCAACCAGCGCATGTACCAGCGCTGGTCCACGCTCATCGGCAACCACCCCGACCTGTTCCGCCTGCCCTGCGACTGGAAGGAGATCCGGCGCGTGCTCGAGGGCGCCTCGGACGAATCCGAGCGTCCGGCGCCGGGGGCCTCGGGCTGATCCAGATGTCACGTCCGTGCTCCACCCGGAGTGCGGAGGCGTACTCCAATCGGCCCGGCCGACGCGATGGCACCCTGCGCATCCCCGCACCCGGAGCGGTTTCTTTCTCTTTCGATCGACTTGGCACGGGGCCTGCAGGTAGCTGGGTCGAGACCGTCACCCGTGGAGGAAGCGATGTCCACCCCGAAGCTCCGGATCGCGACGCTCGTGCTGCTGGCCCTGGCCCTCACCCCCGCCGCCGCCCGCGCCGCCGACGTGGCCGTGTGCGTCGACGTGGTGCTGCGCAGCGCGTCGGGCGAGGCGGGTACCGAGGGCGGGCGCGTGCCCGCGACCACGACCCCCAGCGAGGCCGAGGTGCTGGCGGCCATGCGCGCGGCCGGCGTGCTCGACGGGGCCGCGGCCGCGCCGTCCTACGTGCCCGTCGGTCAGAGCCCCGAGGTCTACCTGAAGCGCCTGCTCGAGCACTTCGTGACCCACGCACCCGGCTACGTGGCCGTGGGGCAGGGGTGCCAGCAGCACCTGCAGGTCGAGCTGTACCCGCTGTCCGAGGGCTGGACGGCCTTCGCGCGTTACAGCGAGAACGGCCGCGAGGAGCGCGTCGACCACCTGTACCCCGACGAGCTCAGCCAGTTCTCCGAGCGCGCCGTGACCGCGCTGCTGAGCGACGCCCCCATCTCCACCACCATCCTGCGCGACACCGTGCTACGCGCCGACTCGATGCAGGCCACCCAGACCGTGAAGGGCACCCACCACTTCGAGATCGGGCTCGGCACCCAGATGCGTGGGGGCATGGTCGACACCGCGCAGCGCGACGGCAAGGCCGCCAGCGAGTTCCGCTTCTTCTCGCCCATGACCCTGGGGGCCGGCTACCGCGCCAAGTTCGAGAACTGGGGCCTGGAGGCCGGCACGCGCTTCGGCATCGGCACGGCCAAGCAGTCGCCCAACAAGAACGACGGCGGCGGACACGTGGACCTCGACGGCCTCTGGAACCTGTCGCTGCACGTCCAGCGCTACCTCGACCCGCGCGGCCTGCACTCGTTCTACCTGGGCGCCGGCTCGACCTTCGAGGTGGCGTGGTTCTCGGTGATCCGCAGCGAGGCCAAGCGCAGGCACGACGACGTGCTGCGCAACTCGCTGGTGGTGGGCGGCCTCGACGTGGACCTGGTGGCCGGGTGGGAGTTCCTGCGCGCCAGCCGCGTGCAGTTCTACCTGCAGGCCGAGGCCAACCTGCCCGCCTACGTGATGCAGAGCTCGAACTCCGACGGCGACCTGAACACCTGGATGCCCGGCCTGTCGATCCAGCTGGGGATGATGTTCTAGGCCGTCCGCAGCCGAGGGGGTTCCCATGCGTCGCGCCATCGTACCGCTGCTCCTCGTGCTCTCCGCGACCGCCCGCGCCGCCGTGCCGCTCTGCGTCGACGTGCGGGGGCCCGCGGCGTCGGAGGGGGACCTGCGCCGGCTGGTGCTGGACGAGGTGGCGCACCACCCCAGCCATCGGGTGGTCGACGCGGGGTGCACGTCGCGCCTGTCGGTCGAGCTGCTCGACGTGGAGGGCGCGCGCTTCCTGACCGCGAGGGCCAACGACGCCGTGCCCGTGCGCTACCGCGTGTCGTCGCCCGAGGCTTTGGACGAGCAGGTGCGCGAGGCCGTGACCGCCACCCTGGGCGCCGACCCCGTGATGCTGGCCGAGGACCCCGCGCAGCTGTCGGCCGTCCAGCGCGCGGCCCACAGCATCCTGCAGCGCGGCCTGATGCGGTACCGCGTCGAGATCTTCGAGACCCTGATCCGCAGCGCGCCCGATCCCTCGTTCGCCACGGGTGCGGCCTTCGGCGTGACGCGCGGCTCGGAGAACTGGCTGGTGGCCGTGCGCCTGTACGCGGCCGGGTCGCCCACCGCGCGCGAGAAGGAGCAGCGCCACCTGCGCCTGGTCACCGGCCTGGACGCCGGCCTGACCTGGGAGGCCTCGGCGCGCGCCTCCACCTCGTTCTACGCCCACTCGGGCTTCGGCCTGCAGGTGCTGGACTTCGTGGGCCTGCCCTCCGAGGCCACGGGCGGCGCCGACTCGCTGGTGAAGGTGGGGGCCGTGTTCCAGGGCCGCGTGGGCGTGCGCTTCCTGCGTCACACCGACGCCGACCTCGACCTGTTCGTGGGGGGCTATGTGCCCCTGTTCTTGACCAACGACGTCGACGCCCCGCTGTTCGGAGAGGGCGGGCGCTACACGCCGTCGGTGCAGCTCGGCCTCGGCGTGGGGTTCTGACGGCCTCCCCTTGTCCCCGCGCGGCGGTGGCCTTAGGTTCTCTTCCAAGAGACGCCGCGCCCCGGAGGTCCGCATGACCCTGACGCACAAGACCTGGTTGCGCCGCGGCCTGGCCCTCGGCTTGGGCGCCGCGGTCGGCTTCGCCTACCACCACTTCGTGGGCTGCTCGTCCGGCGGCTGCCCCATCTGGACGAACGCCTGGGTGTCCACGGGCGTGGGCGCCCTGTTCGGCACGCTGCTGGTGTGGTGACGACCGCAAAGACGAGGTCGGCGGCGTCGCCGGCCGCACGTCAGGCGGGCCGGTAGCCGTCGGGGTGAAGCCCGTAGCGCTGCAGCTTCAGGTACAGGTTCTGGCGCTGGATGCCCGACAGCCGCGCGGCCTCGGACACGTTGCCTCCCGCGCGCACCAGAAGCTCCTGCAGGTAGGCGGTCTCGAAGTGCGCCCTGGCCGAGGCGTAGTCGGTCGGCCCGGGCTGCTCTCGATCCTCCGCGGGCGAGGCCGCCGGGGGCCGGGGCGGGGCCAGCCCGGGGGGCAGGTCGGCCAGGCCGAGGCGCGGGTGCTCGGCCAGGGCCACCGCGCGCTCCACGACGTTCTCGAGCTCGCGCACGTTGCCGGGCCAGGCATAGGCCGAGAGGGCCTCCAGCGCCGCGTCGTCCACCCCCGTCAGCTCCTTGCCGAACTTGCGGCCGTAGCGGCCGAGGAACAGGCGCACCAGCGCCGGCAGGTCGCCCTGGCGCTCGCGCAGCGGCGGCAGCGTGACGGTCAGCACGTTCAGGCGGTAGTACAGGTCGTCTCGGAAGCGCCCCGCGCGCACCTCGTCGCGCAGATCGCCCTTGGTGGCGCCCACCACGCGCACGTCGGTGTCGACGGATTCGGTGCCGCCCACGCGGAAGAACGAGCGCTCCTGCAGCACGCGCAAGAGCCTCACCTGCAGGCTGGGGCTCATGCTCTCGACCTCGTCCAGGAACAGCGTGCCGCCGCTGGCCGCCTCGAAGGTGCCGGGGGTGGTCCGTTGCGCGCCGGTGAAGGCGCCCTTCTCGTAGCCGAACAGCGTGGACTCGAGCAGGGTCTCGGGCAGCGCGCCGCAGTTCACGGGCAGGAAGCGCCCGGCCCGGCGCGCCGACAGGCGGTGCAGCGTGCGGGCGATCAGCTCCTTGCCCGTGCCGCTCTCGCCCTGGATGAGCACGGTGCTGTCGAGGGGCGCCACCTTCTCGACCAGGCGGAACACGGTCTGCATGGCGGCGCTGGTGCCGATCACGGCCAGATCGGGCTCCACGGCCTCGAGGCGCGCCCGAAGCTCGCGGTTTTCGGCCACCAGGTCGCGGTGGGCCAGCACGCGCTGCACCAGGTGGCGCACCGCCTGGGGCTTCTCGAAGGGCTTGGTCAGGTAGTCGTAGGCGCCGAGCTTCATGGCCTCCACGGCGGTCTCGACCGAGCCGTAGGCCGTCATGACCACCACCGGCGTGTCGGCGTCGGTGGCGCGCAGCTCGCGCAGGAAGCCCAGGCCGTCGAGGCGGGGCATGCGCAGGTCGGTGAGCACCACGTCGAAGCGCTCGGCCCGGGCCAACGCCAGGCCCTCCTGCCCGTCGCGCGCGGAGCGTACCTCGAAGGCGGGGTCGTCGAAGAGCGCGCGGAACAGGTCGTGGGTGTAGACGTCGTCGTCGACCACCAGCAGGCGGCGCGGCGGTGCCTCAGGTCGGGTTTCCATCGTCGGCCTCCTCGGCGTCGCGCATCACGACGGGCAACACCACGCTGAACTCGGCGCCGTGGCCGGGCTCGGAGCGCGCCCAGATGCGGCCGCCGTGCTGGTGCACGATCTGGCGGGCCAGGCTGAGCCCGAGCCCCGTGCCCTGCTCGCGGGGCTTGGTGGTGAAGAAGGGCTCGAAGATGCGGGGCAGCACGTCAGGCGGGATGCCGGCGCCCGAGTCCCGCACGCGCAGCGCCACCAGGCGCTCGTCCTCCTCGAAGAACGGCTCGAGGCGGATGGCGATGTCACCGCCGCGCACGATGGCGTGCTGCGCGTTCTGAAGCAGGTTCAGGAGCACCTGCCCCAGGGCGTTGGCGTTGCCGAGCACCGTGGGGTCGAAGTCGGTCGCGACGTCGACCGTGACGCGGATGTCGTCGTGGCTGAGCTTCTTCTCGCTGATGGACAAGACGTCGCGCACCAGGCGCGCGAGATCCAGCCGCTCGCGCCCGTGGCGCGGCTCGCGCGAGAAGCGCAGGAGGTTCTTGATGGTCAGTGAGGCGTCCTGGCCCGCGCCCACGATGGCGTCGACCAGGCGGCGCCGCGGGTCCTCGGGCGGCACCTTCTCGGCCAGCAGCTGGGCCATGTTCAAGATGCCGATCATGGGGTTGTTCAGCTGGTGCGCGATGCCGCTGGCCAGCTCGCCGATGGCCGCCACGCGCGTGGACTGGTGCAGGCGCGCCTCGAGCTCGCGGCGGCGCGTGAGGTCGCGGATGACCGTCTGGCTGGCTTTCTGCCCCTTGAACTCGATGACCGTGGGCAGGATCTCGACCGGCACGCGCGAGCCGTCACGGTGCATCACCGAGATCTCGTACTGGCCGGGCACGTCCTGGCCGGAGATGCGGCGCTGGTGCCGCTCGCGCACCAGCTCGAGGTGCTCGGGCGCCACCAGCCGGGACAGGGGCACTGCCAGGAAGGCGGCCAGGTCGTCGTAGCCCACCAGGCGGGCCGCGGCGTGGTTGGCGAAGAGCAGGCGGTCGTCGCGGAAGATCAGGATGCCGTCACGCGAGCTCTCGACCAGGCTGCGGTAGGTGGCGCGGGCCTCCTCGAGCCGGTGGGCCAGGTCCTTGAAGTGGCGCACCAGCCCGCGCACGAACAGCGGCACGCCGGCCAGGATCATGCCGAGGCCCACGAACGCCAGGAACGAGCCCTGCCCCCGCACCAGCTCGACCAGCACGGCCACCAGCCCCGCGCCCGTGATGCCCCCGGAGGCGAACAGCTCGAGCGGGATGCCGCCCGGCGCGGCCTCTGGGCCCCGGAGTGTATCAATATCGTGACGGTTGTCCCCCATGACGCCCCCCGACGTCCGCGAACCTGTCATGATGCTAATACACTCCAGGGCGGATCGCAAGCCCCGGAGGCCCCCCGGGATGCGGCGGATACATCAATGAAATCAAGCAGAATGCCGCTGCGCACCGCGGCGGGAACGCCGATTGCAACTAACCGGTTACAGAGAATCGGTCGGGGTGACCCCGATGCTCGCGCGCTTCTGGAACGACCACGGCACCGAGACCGAGGGACTGCCCCTCGAGCTGCAGGAGGGCCTGGCCCGGGTGGCGCGCGCCCAGGAGCTCCTGAACGAGCGCTTCGTGAACCGCGCCGAGGTCATCCGCACGCTGTTCTACGCGCTGTTCACCGGCCACCACTGCCTGCTGCTCGGCCGCACCGGCACGGCCAAGTCGCTGCTCGTGAACCAGATCCTGGGCGCCCTCGAGGCGCGCGGCTCGGCCCTGTTCGCCATCAAGGCCTCGATCGACGACACCAAGGACAACTACTTCGGCCCCATCGACGTGCTGGCCTACCGCGAGCGCGGCGTGAAGACGCGCCACACGGGCCGCTCGATCCTCGACGCCGACTACGCCTTCATCGACGAGATCTTCGACACCAACGAGCAGGTGCTGCGCGACCTCATGCTGCTCCTGTCCGACGGCGTGCTGCAGGAGGGGCCCACCACCTACCGCGCGCGCCTGCGCACCGTGTTCGCGGCCTGCAACTACCTGCGCGTCAACGAGGTGACCGAGGCGTTGCTCGACCGCTTCCTGTTCAAGGTGGTCATCCCCCAGGACCAGGACCCCTTCCTGCAGCTGCAGATCGACCTGAACGTGTGCGCGCGAGAGTTCGACGAGCCCGTGCCCTTCGTCGACCAGGCGTTCGTCGAGCGCGTGGTGCGCATCTGCCGCAACGAGTCCGACGAGCTGGCGGTGACCATCCCGACGCGCGTCCTGTTCCTGAAGTCCATCATCCTGTCGACCTTCGTGGCGCGTCAGCGCAAGGCCAACCCCACGTTCTACGTGAGCCCCCGCCGCCAGGCCCGCATGCTCGAGCTGCTGCGCCTGTCGGCCCTGCTGGACGGCCGCGCCGAGGTCGACGAGTCGGATCTCGCGAACCTGCGCTACATGGCGGGCGTCCTGAACGGCGAGGGCCGCGAGGTCGAGACCTTCGTGCGCACCCTCGAGGAGACCCTCAGGTTCTTCGACGTCGACCCCAAGCTGAAGCAGACCACGCGGCTGGTCTCCACCGCCTTCGACCTGGCCCGGGGCGCCGAGCTCGACGGGGCGGCCTGGGGCGAGGTCGCGCGCCTGGCCGAGGCCGCGGGCGTGCGCGAGAAGGCCCGCGAGGCCACCTGGGACAACCTGTACCGGCTGGTCGACCACGTCGAGGTGAGCCTGGCGCCGCTCGACGAGCTTCGGCGGGGGTGCCTGGGGATGCTCCGGAAGCGCACCGAGGGGCTGCACGCCGTGATGTGACGGCGCCGAGCCCGGCTCGCCTACGTCTCCAGCTCGGACTCCTTGGCCAGCTCGCGCAGGTAGATGCGCAGCACGTCCAGGTCGTCGGACGCGATCTCGAGGAAGCGCACGCCCATGCCCGACCCGAAACCGCCGAGCTTCTGCCACGCCACCTCGGCGGTGATGACCACGCGGCGGTCGAGCTCGGGCAGCTCGAGGTGCAGCTGCACGCGGCTCTGCTCGGGCAGGGGCTGATCGGACAGCACGAAGCAGCCGCCCAGCGAGAGGTTGCGCATCATCACGGCCGTGAGGTCGTGCGCGACGCCCTCGCGCAGCGAGCAGTAGAGCTCGGTGTCGAAGCGCGGGTACTCCCGGCGCTCGGACCAGTAGCGCTCGTCCCGGATGGTCTCGCTCACGGCGCTCCTTTCGTGTACTGATCGATCTCGACGATCAGCCACTCCAAGCCCCTGGGCTTCAAGATAAACCGCCAATCGGGTGCTGTCATGTCCCCTGTGAGCGACGGGTGGTGCCACGCGAGCTCGCCGCGCTCGGATTCGTCTCTGATCACGCGGACTCCGTCGCGGATGGCGGCCTGCAGCTCGCCCGGATCGTCCAGCCCGCGCGCCCAGGCCAGGAAGCTGGCGGTGAAGGCCTCGATGTCGGACTGGCGCTCGGTCCACTGGCCGCGCTTCCAGAACTCGGCCCAGCGGTCGCCGTAGCGCTCGCCGTTGACGACCAGCTCGGCGGTGTTGAGGTAGGGCACGACGGCCTTGCCCTCGAGGTCGGAGGCCAGGGCGGCCAGGAAGGCGCGGAAGGCCGACACGGGCTCGCGGCAGGCGTCGCGGCAGCCGCCCACGAAGATGGGCAGGCGGGGCTTGGGCTTCTGGCCCGGGTGGGCCCCGCGACCCGGTCCCGGGCTGGTCGCTGGAGCGGCGGCCGGGCGCACGTCGCCCGAGCAGGCGTCGGCTTCGGCCCCGGCTGGCGTGGCAGGGCCGGGCGCGACGGGAGTGCTGCTCCGGCAAGCCGCTCCGGTCGCCAGGCAGGCCAGCGCGAGGACCAGCCGCGTCACTGCAGGATCCACTGCTCGACGCGCGTCACCTCGGCCGACCAGGCGTCGGGGTCGAGGCGCAGCGCCAGGAAGCGCTCGTAGAACAGGTCCCACAGCGCCAGCAGGTCCTCGAGCTGCGCCACGCGGTCGATGACCGCGCCCTCCTCGTCCTTCTTGAACTCGGTCTTGCACTTGACGCCGCGCAGCTTGAGGTCGGGCGCGGCCACCTGGAAGTGCCACTCGAGGTCGTTGTGGATCACGGCCACCTGGGCCTCGCGGATCCACTTGCCGAGCCGGAGCGCGGTCTTGGTCTCGAAGCTGGTGGAGGGCTCGTTCGAGCGGATCACGGTCTGCTCGGCGGGCACGTCGATCTCGGTGAGCGCCAGGCGCTTCTCGAGCCACACCTCGAGGGTGGCGTCCTTCTCGTCGGCCAGGATGCCGAGCCCCAGCTCGGTGCGCGCCGCGAGCCAGGCCAGGAACTCGTACCCCAGGAAACCGGTGCGCTCAATTTTCGTCGCCAGGTCCATCTTCCCACTCCTCGGCCGCCAGGGAGGCCCCGGGCGGCACCAGCGTCTTGGTGGCGGACAGCGCCAGCACCTGCGACTCGATGTCGCGCGGAACCTCGTCGAGGCGCGACAGGCAGGTGAACTGGTTGCGCGACAGGAGCTCGCGCTCGAGCGCGTGGCGGAACAGCTTGCGGAAGCGCTCGACCACCGCGCGCGACGTGGTGAAGAGCATCAGCTCGCCCTTCTGGTGGAACCACAGCACGTCGAACACCTTGATGTCGGGCAAGGCCTGCACCAGCAGCCGCTCGCGCAGGGCCTCCCGGATCTCCTCCTTCTCGGCCTTGTTGAGGCGCTGCTTGTTGCGCGCCTGCATCTCCTTCTGCAGCTCCTCCTTCAACAGGATCTTGAGCGTGCCCGAGGGGATGCGCTTGGCGTCCTCGCGGTACGAGAACGCCAGGAAGTTCGTGTGGAACACCTTCTGGAAGTCGAAGGTGGTGTCGAGCGGGTTCAGCACGTGCACGAAGCCGACGCGCTGCTCGGGTGTGTTCAGCTTGGGGTTCACGCCGAACGCGTGGTCGTTCAGCGCCGTGACGATGCGGGCCTTCGGCTGCTCGCCGTCCTTCAACGGGTCGAGCAGGAAGTGCGTGTAGGTCATCGCGCCGCTAGTGAGTCCCATGGGAGGTCCCTTTCCGGATTTCGAGGATCAGGTGGCCGATCTCGGGCAGGATCAGCTTCTCGAGGGCCAGCTCGACGGCCGGCCGGGAGCCGGGCAGGCAGAAGCACGCCACCGAGCGGCCGCGCACCACGCCGGCGCTGGCCCGCGACAGCATGGCCGCGGCGCCGATCTCGTGGAAGCTGAGCGCGCGGAACAGCTCGCCGAAGCCGGGCAGGTGCACGTGGAAGAGCGGCTCGACCGCCTCGATGGTCACGTCGCGCGGGCTGATGCCGGTGCCGCCCGTCAGGATGAGCACGTCGAGCTCGGGCCGGCTGGACGTGCGCCGCACCCAGCTCGCGATGTCCTCGCGCTCGTCGCGCACCACGTCGAGCGACAGCACGTGGTGGCCGCCGGCCTCGAGCAGCTCGCGGATGCGCTTGCCCGAGCGGTCGGTGGCCTCGGACCGGGTGTCGCTCACCACCAGGATGGCCGCCGTCACCGAACGGGGCGCGGCGTGCCGGTGCTCTTCATGCGCCATCGGATCGTCCCTCCAGGTCGAGCACCTCCCAGCCGCTGCGGTAGCCGTGGGCGCGCAGGCTGGTGCCGAGCGCGGGCTCGGCGTGCGAGGGGGGGTTGACCAGCACGGCGGCGCCCGAGGCGGCCGACAGCATGGCCAGGTCGTGCACGCTGTTGCCGAACGCCACCACCGGCCGCCGGCCGATGAAGCGATCGATGGCCTCGAGCTTGCCGGGGCCGTTCACCAGCGGGCCGTCGAGCTCGTCGGTGAGCACGCCGTGGTCGACCTTGACGGCCATGCCCAGCACCCGCGAGCGCGAGACGCCCACGAGCCGCGAGGCCTCTTCGATCAGCCAGCGGTTCGAGGCCGACACCAGCCACACCGCCGCGCCCAGGCGGTCGAGGGCGCCGAGCAGCTCGACCATGGGGGTGAACAGCCTGCGCCGCCACACGCGCTCGACGAAGTAGGCCGCGTACTCGGTGATCTCGCGCTCGCGCTGGCCGGCCAGCGCCCGGGTGAGGAAGGCGTAGGCGCCCGAGGCGTCGGCCGCGAGGCGGCGGTCGAAGTCCTCCATCAGCCCCTGGGGCAGCGCCTGCTTGTCGACGAGCCAGCGCGCGAACTCGATGCCCGAGTCGCCGCCCCACAGCGTGCCGTCGGCGTCGGCGCAGACCACGGGGCCGGCCTCGCCCGAGCGTTTCAGGGCCTCGGACAGGCGA
>Ga0233425_10009286_pt1 | contig 12569 bp, 8 predicted proteins | sample Watercolumn_Towu_2_FD_181712 | JGI IMG/M metagenome (GOLD analysis project Ga0233425, IMG submission 181712) | Freshwater microbial communities from Lake Towuti, South Sulawesi, Indonesia - Watercolumn_Towuti2014_140_MG | ecosystem: Environmental > Aquatic > Freshwater > Lake | place: Indonesia...
AAGAGCCGCGCCGCGGAAGTCCTGGGCGTCGAACGCTCGACGCTCGATCGCAAGATCCGGCGCTACGACCTGAAACGCCGCGATTGAATTGAGCCGCCGGCAAAGCACGTTATAATTGTTCCCGAAATATTCGGGCGTCACCGGCACGTCCCGGGGAGTTGGGCGGCACATTGTCGAGTTCGCCAGGGAATGAAGATCCGCGTCGGCTTGATTGGTCTGGGGGATGCCTGGGAGACTCGGCATCGTTCCGCACTTCTTGGTCTCGTTGATCGGTTCGAAGTGCGCGCGGTGTGCGCCGAAGTCGCACGACGCGCTGATCAGGTGGCCAGTGACTTCAAGGCCGAGGTGGAAGACGGCTTCCGTACGCTGATCGTGCGCCCGGACATCGACGCGGTGCTGATGTTCTCGTCCGGCTGGTTTGGCTCGCTTCCCATACTGGCGGCCTGTGACGCCGGCAAGGCAGTCTATTGCGCGGCGGCCCTGGACGTCGATCTGGCGCGAGCGCGCGAAATCCGGCAGCGGGTGGAGGAATCCGGGATTGCCTTCATGTTTGAGTTCCCGCGGCGGCACGCGCCGGCCACCTTGCGGCTGAAGGAACTCATCGCCACACGGTTAGGTCCTCCCCGGCTCCTCTTCTGCCACATGCGACTGCCGCCCACGTCGGAGCCGACTACCCGCAACGGTCGCTGCGGGCCGGAGGCGAATCGCGGGTTGCTGGATCTGGTCGACTGGTGCCGATACGTGGTCGGCTCCGAACCGACGAGCGTATTCGGCGTACAGCACTGCGCCGACAACACCACGGACAACTGCGACTATCGCATGATGAGCCTGGACTTTTCTCCGCCGGAGTCCCCCGGTTGCGGCGCTGTGGCGCAGATCAGTTGCGGCCGCTACATACCGGTGAATTGGCCCGAGGCGATTACCTTTCGGCCTCCGGCCGCGCTGCAAGTGGCCTGTGAAAAGGGAATCGCATTCGTCGATCTGCCGACCTCACTCGTCTGGTTCGACGAAGCCGGACGGCATCTCGAGTCCCTGGAAAACGATCGTCCCGTGGGGGAGCAAATGCTGCGCCAGTTCCATCGCGCCGTCACCAGCCTGGTCCGGAAGACGGGCGACATCGAGGACGTGTACCGCGCATTGCAGATCGTCCTGGGTGCCGCGGATAGCTGGCGGCAGGGAGAACGCGTGAGTCTGCGCGGCGAGCCCGCGGTGTGAAGACTTCCGGGCGCCAAGGAACACGGGCCCGTCCAGGGAGGACGCTGGATCGCGCTCAACAACAAGGTACCGAATTGCCGCCCGTCGCTCGACTCTCCGAGTCGAGCCATCACGGCTCGGAGAGCCGTGCGACGATGTTCGACGCGGCAACCTATTCCCCGGCTCAGCCCACCAGCGGACCGTTCATCGCCTGGCCTTCTTCGTGTTCGTCGAGTTCCTTCAGCTCCTCGACCCACAGCCGGATTTCATTGCCGTACTCGGCAGCCAAGTCTCCGATCACGAGCTGGCGCTGAAAGGCCGCAGCGCCTTCCTTCCGCAGATCGGCCGCCTCGGCGCTCGGAAAGCGGCGCATCGGGTCGGGCGCAATCAGGCCGCGGCAGAAACTCATGAGCAACTCGTTGACGGTAACTTCTTCCGGGAGCACCTGGAGCAGGCGTTGCGGCAGATGCCGCTTCGCCTCGAGCAGGTCCCGGCAGTTATTGAGGCCGGCAAACAACGGTCGTCCGGCGAGTAGTTCGATCAGCACATAGCCCAATGACGCCAGGTCGCTGCGCGGGGTACAGTCCGTGCCTTCTAGCAATTCCGGTGCCGCATAGGCCGGCGTGCAGGTGCGCGCGGGAGGGGGCGAGGCCAATTCGAAGGCCGATCCGATATCGACCATCTTGGCATTGCCCGTGCGCTTCAGCATGATGTTCGACGGCTTCACGTCGCCGTGCACAATGCCCTCGCGATGCAGCGCAGCCAGGGCCGAGAGACAGTCACGCACGATCGCCACCGCCACGCCCGGCTTGATGCGGGGATGTATGGGGCCCGCCGTCACGATGACGCTGTTGATATACTCCCAACGGCGAGCGCTCACTCGCGTCTTCACCCGCTCCAGCATCGTCGGCACGAGCAGTTGGCTCAGATCGTAGCCGTCCACCCATTCCATGACCATGATGCGGATGCGGTCCCGGTCGACGAAATTGTGGACGTCCAGCAAGTTGTCGTGCTGGATCTGGGCCACGAGCGACGCCACACGGGCGATGCGGCACATGGCCTCGTCATAAGTGCGCGCGTCAACATACCGATCGGGCGCGAAGATCTTCATCGCGACGGGCAGCGTGAAATTGTCCGCGCCTCGGCGCTCCGTCAAGTACACCACACCCTGACCACCGCGGCCCAGGAGCTTGGTGAGCCGCATGTGCGTGGTCCAGTTGAGCCGCTTCTCCTGCAAGATCATCTCGTAGCGATCCAGCAGTTCATTGGCCGGACGATCTTGTGGATGTCCTCCCCGCGTGAGCGTCGCGTTGACATCGTTCAATGTGGTGGTCGTGGTCAACATGGATCTCTCGCAGCAATGCTCCCTTTCAGTTGCAGATTGATGGTGCGTATCTTACTCTCGCCCCGAATTGGGCGTCCAGATGAATGTCGGCGGGGGAAAGCCGAGTTGCTTGTCTACGACGTTCCATAAACGCTGTCCGGCTACGTAGCGCCGCAGATTCTCGCACACCAGGTTCGTCGTGTTGTCCGTCCGGCTTGCCGACTGCGCACCAACATGGGGTGAAATAATCACATTCGGCAGATCCCAGAGTCGGCTATCGGCGGGCAAGGGCTCGACTTCCGTAACGTCCACGCCCGCTCCCCCCAAGTGGCCAGTCTCCAGGGCCGCCACCAGGTCGCGTTCGACGACCACCGGTCCGCGCGCCACATTGATCAAGAGGGAACCGGGCCTCATCCGGGCCATGGCCGCCCCGTCAATCAGGCCGGTTGTCTGTGCATTCAGCGGCAGGCAAAGAATCAAAATGTCGATGAGCGGCAGCAGTTGGTCGAGTGCCGAGGCGGGCCACAAGCATTCCACGCTCGCAGGCTTCTGTTCCGGGTAGTAGTCCGTGGCGAAAATGCGCGTGCGAAAGACGGAGAGCACGTCCGCCAGACGCCGCCCGTTACCTCCCAGCCCGACGATGCCCACGCGGGCATCGTGCAGATCGGCTGTCGGCCGCCGCACGAACTCCCGGCTCTGCTGTTGCCGGAAGAACATCGGTAAACCGCGCAACAGGCCGCACAGCAGAGCCAGAGTCTGCTCGGCGACGGCGTCGGCGAACAACCCCGACGCACTGCTCACCACGATATCCGAACTGATCACCGCGGGAACGAGGCAGTGGTCCAGACCGGCAGCCGATGATTGAATCCAGCGCAGTCGGCCCCGCGCCACCACCTCATCCCAAGGTACGGGGACCTTGGCGTGACCGCAGAATACGTCGGCGTGCAAGATCTCGTCGGCAATCCGCTCCTGCCCGGCGTTCACTACCTCGGCACCCGGCGCAGCCTCGCAAATCTGCCGGTAATGATGCTCCTCCATCGGATAACAAAGTACCACGCGCATAGTGCTCCTGATTTTACCAGCGCGTGCCGCGCGTGGACACCCGAAGTGCTGCTGCCAATGCCTCGCGCGCTCCGCATGCTGCGCAAGGGATGGCCTCGTCGTTAGTTGGTGCCCTTGCTCCCCTGTGACCCGCGCGGCGGCTTGGGGCTGAACAGACGAGCCAGCCATCGCGGGCGAATCGTGGCGAGAGTGAAGACGGCCAGGGATCGCGCGCGGAGCCGATAGGTGGTCTTGCCTGGCCATCGCCGCGATGCCGGAGGATCAACGGTCGTGTTCAGCAGCTGGCGCCAGTACTCGTTGCTCTTGACTTCCGGCAACAGGAAGTTCGCGTCACGAATACCGTTGTTGAAGAGCGCCAGAATCGTCTTGCCGACAATCGGCCGCCCGCATTCGTCGGTTTCGTCGATCATCTTTCCGTTCAGTTGCACGCCAAACGCACGTGTCTCCGGGCTCTGCCAATCGGTATCGCGCATCTCGCGCGCGTCGGCGTTGAGCCACAGGATATCCGTGGCCGCGTCGCCGCGAATCAGGCGACCTTGGAAGAATCGCCGCCTGCGCAGTACAGGCTGCGCGTGCCGCAGCCGGGCAAGTTGCTGCACGAAGGTTAGCAGCGTGCGCTGCGGTGTGTCGAGTTGCCAGTTGAGCCAGTTGGTCTGGTCGTCCAGGCAGTACGCGTTGTTGTTTCCCCGTTGTGTATGGCCGAACTCGTCACCACTGCGCAGCATCGGCACGCCTTGGGACAAGAGCAGCGTGGCGAGGAAGTTGCGCGCTTGCTGCGCGCGCAGTACCAGTACTTGTGGATCCGTCGTTTCCCCTTCGACGCCGCAGTTCCAGCTGACGTTATGGTTGTCGCCGTCCTGGTTGTTGTCGCCGTTGGGTTCGTTGTGCTTGTGGTTGTAGCTGACGAGGTCGCGCAGCGAGAAACCGTCGTGGGAGGTGGCGAAATTGATGCTGGCGTACGGCTTGCGGCCGCTCCGTTCGTAGAGATCACTGCTGCCGCACAATCGAGTCGCGAATTCGGAGACCATGCCGCCATCGCCGCGCCAGAAGGCGCGCACCGTATCCCGATAGCGCGCATTCCATTCTGTCCAGAGCACGGGGAAATTGCCGACTTGATAGCCTCCCTCCCCCAGGTCCCACGGTTCCGCGATGAGCTTCAGCTGCGAAATAACCGGGTCCTGGTGGATGATGTCGAAGAAGGCGCCGAGCCGATCCACTTCGTGCAGTTCACGGGCGAGGGTGCTGGCCAGATCGAAGCGAAAACCGTCGACGCGCATTTCGATAGCCCAGTAGCGCAGACTGTCCATGATCAACTGCAGCACGCGCGGGCACAGCATATTCAGCGTATTGCCGCAACCCGTGTAATCCCGGTAGAACCGCGGTTGGCCGGGCAACAAGCGGTAGTAGGAGGCGTTGTCCAAGCCGCGCAGCGAAAGCGTCGGTCCCAGGTGATTACCCTCACCCGTGTGGTTGTAGACCACGTCCAGAATCACCTCGATCCCCGCACGGTGCAGGCGATTCACCATGTGCTTGAATTCACGCACTGCTCCGGTCGGAGACGACGCGGCCAAGCGCGTGTCCGGTGCGAAGTATGCCAGCGAGTTATAGCCCCAGTAGTTCGACAACCCGCGGTCAACCAAGTGCCGGTCGTTGACGCGATGATGCACGGGCATCAGTTCGACCGCGGTCACTCCCAGCCGGCGTAGATGGCGAATCGACGCGTCGGAGGCCAGGCCCGCGTAGGTGCCGCGCAACGGCGCGGGGACGTCGGGGTTCTGCAGCGTGAACCCACGCACGTGCAGTTCGTAGATCACGGTGCGCTCCCACGGAATCCGCGGCCGTGGTGCGCGGCCCCAGCGGAAAGCCGGTGCAACGACCGCGGCCAGCGCCGCGCAGTCCGCATTGTCGCGCGCATCGTAGGAGAGATCAGCAGTCGGATCTCCGACTATGTAGCCGAACATGGAATCCGACCAGCGTATGTCGCGGCCGATCACCTTGGCGTACGGATCCAACAACACCTTGTTCGGATTGAAACGGTGCCCCCGTTCGACCTGATATGGCCCGTGCACTCGATAGCCGTACAATTGACCCGGGCAAGCGTCCGGCAGGTAACAATGCCACACGAGATCAGTCTGCTCCTTCATCGGTACACAGACCGTCTCCTCGCGCGCCTCAGGCGACTCGAACAGGCACAACTCCACTCGCGTCGCATGTTCGGAAAACAACGCGAAATTGACCCCCCGGCCGTCCCACGTGGCCCCTAACGGGTTCGGACGACCCGGCCAGACGCGGAGCGACCGCTGGCGTGCGATACCCATGCACCCTCCCTTCCGTGACACTCGACCGCAGACGTACGTATTCTGATTGCATCTCCCCACACGGCAAGGCCAAATCCAGCTATCATGGACGGAACCGACAGGAAGCTCGCCGCATGCGACCTGCATTGCGCGCGGCTCGATTGTTGACGGATGAGTGGACGCCACCACACTCCGCAGACGATCGGGGCAATTGACCACGCAGCACGTACACGCCGCGTGTTCTGCTGCGAACGCGGGAAGCAGCCTGCCTCCCTTCGGCTGCGGACGGGCAAACGCACGAGAGGAAAACCAGACGGGGGTGCCGAAACCATGAGGAAATCCAACGCTGTTGTCGTGTCAAGTGTTCTGTTCCTGGCAGCCGTGTGTCCGTCGATTCACACCGCAGAAGAGGCCCAAGTCAATGACAGTCTGAAAGACCAGGATGCGCAACTAGCCCCAGTCGACCCGTATGCCAATGAGACAAAGGGCGAACACGACGCCCGAATGCAGTGGTGGCGCGAAGCGAAATTCGGCATGTTCATTCATTGGGGTGTTTACGCGGTTCCCGCCGGCAGGTGGAACGGCAAGGACATCGACGGCATCGGCGAATGGATCATGAATCGCGGCAAGATCCCCTGTGCCGATTACCGGGCGTTTGCCAGGCAATTCAACCCCATCAAGTACGATGCCGACCAATGGGTACGCATCGCAAGAGACGCCGGCATGAAGTACATCATTATCACGTCCAAACATCACGACGGCTTCGCGCTGTTCGACTCCGCGGCCAGCGACTGGAACATCGTCAAAGCCACTCCCTATGGCAAGGACCTGTTGCGTCCACTCGCCGATGCTTGCCGCACACATGGCCTGAAACTCGGCTTCTACTACTCGCAGGCGCAAGACTGGAACAACGGCGGATCCGCGGCTGGCGGCAAATGGGACTCGGCCCAGGAACGCGACATGGACGACTACATCGAGAAGGTCGCCGTACCGCAGGTACGGGAAATCCTCACTCGCTATGGCGAATTTCCCGCGGTTCTCTGGTGGGATACTCCGACCGACATGAACCAACAGCGGGCAGAGAAGCTCATCCCCCTGCTGAAACTGAAACCCGGCATCATCCACAACAACCGGCTTGGCGGAAGCTTTCGAGGCGACACCGAGACTCCCGAGCAGCATATCCCCGCCACCGGATTCCCCGGTCGTGACTGGGAAACGTGCATGACCATGAACGACACCTGGGGCTACAAAAGCTATGACGACAACTGGAAAAGCACAGAGACGCTCCTCAGAAACCTCATCGACATCGCGAGCAAAGGGGGCAACTATCTGCTGAACGTAGGCCCCACGGCCGAGGGTTTGATTCCGCAGCCTAGCGTCGATCGACTGGCCGAGGTCGGTCGGTGGATGAATGCCAACGGCGACTCCATCTATGGCACGACGGCCAGCCCCTTCAAGAAACTGCCTTTCAACGGACGCTGCACCCGCAAACCGGGGAAACTGTATTTGCACGTTTTCGATTGGCCACCCGAAGGCAAGATCCTGGTGCCGCTGACCAATCCCATCACGCGAGCCTATCTGCACTCCGCCCCGACGAATCTGCTTCCCGTCTCCCCTGCGGACGGTGGCCAGTACATCGCATTACCGGCCGACATGCCCGACAAGATCGCCACCGTGGTCGTTGCCGAAATAACGGGCGAACCGGAAGTCATCACACCACCCGTACTGCCAGTTGCACAAGCTGCCGACGGCGTATTAAAGCTCACCGCCGTGGATGCCGTGCTGCACGGCGAACTTCGGCTCGAGGCCAGACACCCCAGCCAGAACATCGGATTCTGGACCAATCCTGCCGATTGGATTGAGTGGCCAATCGAGATCAAGCAACCTGGCAACTTCACTGTTACCGCCGAAATCGCCGCTCAGGGAAGTGGTTCCTTTGAGATCATCGTTGCTGACCAGAAACTAGAAGCTGCGGCGCCAAATACCGGAGATTACGGCAAGTTTCGCAAGGAGACACTCGGTGCAATCACGATCGCCGCGGGTAGAAGCACACTCACCGTGAAAGCGGTCCCCAAGGACTGGCATCCTTTTAACCTTGCCACAGTAACGCTCACTCCGACCGAGCGTTGACCGCGGAATCCACCGGTCGCATCGGACCACGCCGAGAGAACTGGCAAGGAATAGGCGGAACGACATCCGTCGCCTGATCGTGGTATGATACCTCTCCGTCATTTCAACAGACCTGGGAGATCACAGATGCCAAGAACATTCGTCACCGTGTGGGTCATGGCCTGCCTGTTGGCATTCAACGCAGCCGCCGAGGACAATCAACTCACGAGCCAAGAAAAGCAGGAAGGCTGGATTCTGTTGTTCAACGGTCAAGACTACACCGGCTGGAAGTGCAACAACGGAAAAGACGTCGCGTCGGCCGTCGACCAAGGAGCCATGCAGCCCTACAAGTCGGGCGGATACGTGATCGTCCACGAGAAGCAGTTCGGCGACTTCATCCTCAAGTGCGATATCAAGATGCCCGAGGAGTGTAACTCCGGCGTCTTTTTCCGAGTCGAGAACTTGAACGACCCGGTGAACACCGGCTTCGAGATCCAGGTCGCAACCGGCAAGGGAACGAGCTGTCACGATTTTGGCGCGATTTACGACATTGTGCCGCTGAAGCAGAACGCGTCACTCGGCGCCGGCGTCTGGAACGCGCTCGAATTGAAATGCCAAGGACCGTTGGTCTCCGTGAAACTCAACGGCGAACTCGTCTGTGAAATGAACGCCGACGAATTCAGCCAGCCGGGCAAGCGCGCTGTCGCGGGCGACCACAAGTACGAATTGGACGGCAAGAAGCGCGCGATCAAGGACTTCGCCCGCCAAGGCTACTTGGGGTTCCAGGACCACGGCCATCCCGTCTGGTACAAGAACGTCAAACTCCTGCCACTGAACACGCAGCAGTGACCCGGCATCCCGACTCCGCCGATGGGCGGATGAGGATCTCCCGTTGGCCACCGAAATCTGCCACAATGGCTTCGTTGGCTCTTCGACGCACACACGCGTCGTGCTCTGCTGGAAGAGGCCTGGGCACGGCAGCGCCACGCGCGCACGTCCGTTCACACAACCTCTCGCTCAAGGAGCCTCGCCATGTCCCGCAGGCCTCTCGCGGCGGAACTCGTGATCTTGTCGCTCCTGACCGCAGGGAGCAGTTGCAGCCGTCCGGCAGAGGATGGCTCGAGACACACATCCAGCTCGTCCACCGTAAGGCCACGGGAGGCACGCCTCGAAACCATGTCGGACATCAAGACGGATGAAAAGGTCGTCTTCTATTCGACGTACGCCTGGCAGGCGGGCGACAACCCAGGATGGACCGTCGCGATTCACGGGTCGATCTTCGAGCCGGAGCCGGGGTCCTTGAAGAGAGCGGCAGCCATCGAGTCGCTCCGGGCCGCCCTGGGATTGTCGCGGAGCCAGACGGAGTCCGACATCTTTCGCCAACGAGCCCGAGCGTTTCTCGTGGACAACGAGCGCGGCAAGAGAATCGCCGTGCGTCTGGGAGACAAGGTCTATGACGCCGGCACCTCGGAGCCCAATGGACATTTCTCTGCGCTGCTGCGCTTCTCAGCTGCTGAAGCGGATGACCTGCGCCGAAATGCCGATCGCCAAGGGTGGCTCGAATTCCGGGCAGTCACTCGCCGCGACGACAGCCGCACGTTTGCCGGGCGCGTGCAGTGGCTCGTTCCCGAAGGCGTTTCCGTGATCTCGGACATTGACGATACCATCAAGATCAGCAACGTGCAGGACCGCCAGGACCTGTTGGCCAACACATTCCTGCGCGCATTTCGACCCGTGCCGGGAGCCGCCCCGTTGTACTGCACATGGGCGGACGCGGGGGCGGCGTTGCATTACGTATCCGCCAGTCCGTGGCAGCTCTATGAGCCGCTGGCGGACTTCTGCCGCCAGGAAGGGTTTCCCGCCGGCACATTCCACATGAAGCTCGTCCGGCTCCACGACTCGTCCGCCGCTAACCTGATCGGCTCCCAAGAGGCATACAAGACCGAAATCATCGAGAAGATTCTCGCCGACTTCCCCCGCCGCCGTTTTGCGCTGGTGGGGGACTCGGGTGAGAATGACCCGGAGATCTATGCCGCCGTAACGCGCAAACACCCGACGCGGATTCAACATGTCTTCATTCGCAACGTGGGTGGAAGAGGCTCCCTGCCGGATCGCTTTCAGAAGGCGTTTGAGGGGATCCCGGCCGCACAGTGGCAGATCTTCACGCAGCCCAGTGAACTGCCGGAACAATTGTAGTGCGCACCATGACTGAGAATCTGACACGGAACGAACGCAAGACAAGGACACTTTCGTGAGATTTCCCGTTGCTGCGGCGATGGCCATCGCCATTGCGCTGCCGGTTCACGGTCCCGCCTCCTCGGGCGCCGAAGTCCCGGGTGGCAATGCGACCTTGCCCGTGGTGGAGATCCGTGAAGACGTGCACGTGCGGGAGCGGACGGTGTGGCGCAACGCCGACTACCGGATCCACGGTAATATCGTTCTTCACCAAGGCGGTGAACTGCTCGTGGAGAACGCCACGGTCAGCGCGATGTGCACTTACACTCGGGAATTCCGCTACCAGTGGGAAGGTGGCACGTTGGTGACTCGCAATGTCACCATCGGCGGTGCTCAACAGGGTAACGTCATCTATCAGACCTACTTCGAGCTGCAGCACGGCACGTGGGAAGCAGAAGACACAACAATTCGGTTCTCGTCGGGCGTCACCATGGGCTGGACCGGCCACCCCGTGAAGTTCCACGCGACGCGTCTGCGCGCCGGACCGGAACCCGATTCGATCATCATGTCGAGCGCTTCAGCGGACGTGGTGCTCCGGGACTGTGAATTCAATATCTCGTTGGCAGCCTCGGCCAGCGGCGGCCGGGGCCGTCTGGACCTGCCAGTCAAGGAACCGGTCAATCGCGTCTTTGACGGCTCCAATGTTCCGGGAGTCAAGTACCGCCTGGAACTCATCAATACCAGAGTTCCCCTGTGGTTCGTCTTCTTCAACGTCTTCCCGCGGCAAGGACCGCCCACAGAGGTGGTGCTGGGCCATTGCCCGCGTTTGATCCCGTCGATCATCGCGCACAATCTGCAAGGTGAGATCACGCTGCCGTCACCTTGGCCGGCACAACCCGACGCCGTCAGCGAACTGACGGTCGGCAATCTCACATTGAAGACCGCGGGACAACCTGTCCATACCTGGTGTTGGGGCCTTTACCTGAGCGGCGACTTGACAGACGCGGGCATCACAGGACAAACGTCGATCTGTGAGCTGTTCCTCTCCGAGGGCAGATTGAGAGTGGAGGGTGATGCCCACACCTACAACTCGTTGAATAGCTGCACGACCGTGGAAGTCGGTCAGCGCCATGTGATGGGTTTGAGCCAACAGGAATCGAACGCAACACCGGGGCCGGAGAAGCGGGCGGAACTCGTATTGCGGAACGCCGCGCTCGGGCGATTCGCGCCGGGCGATGCGATCGTGGGGCAGATCACCGCTCACTCAAACGGCCATGTTCACATTGACCGCGCCAGGTGTGCCAACCTTAAGCTCATGACAAACCACAACGGCACCATTGCCATGACCGACATCGAAAGGCTCGGCACGCTGGAGCCCATCGCGAAAGGCGGTGCCATTTCGATCGAGCAGCGAGCGGAGGGGATTCTTCCGGAGAACCAGCCATGATTGCCTCCCCGTTGCTGGCCAAGATGCAGGGGTTCATCGGAGGACGGTGGCTCGATGCCGACTCGCGCTCCACATTGCCCGTGCTGAACCCCGCCACGGGTGAACACCTGGCGGACGTGCCCGACATGGGTGAGCACGAGACGCGGAATGCTATCGAAGCCGGGGTCCGAGCACTGTGTTCCCAAGCGAGTGCGGATGAACGGCAGCATTGGTTGAAGTCCCTCGCGCAGGCTCTGCTGGATAACAAACAAGAATTGGCACGGATCATTACGCTCGAACATGGTAAACCTCTCAAGGAAGCAGTCGCCGAGGTCGAGTACGCGGCAGGATTCTTCAGTTACTTTGCCGAACAGATCTGTCACATCCAGCCGCGCACTTTGCCGAACCGCATTCGCAATTGCACGTGGGAGGTCCATCATCGGCCGGCAGGTGTGGCGGGGTTGATCGTCCCCTGGAACTTCCCGCTGGCCATGCTGGCCAAGAAGTTGGCGCCGGCGCTTGCCGCCGGTTGCAGCGTCGTCGCCAAGCCGGCAAGACTCACCCCTCTGTCATCCATCGCGTTCTGGAAGATTGCGGAGGAAGTACAACTGCCCGTAGGTGTGCTGAACCTCGTGATCGGTCAGGCGAATCCGATCGGCAACACGCTGTGCGCGCACCCGGACGTGCGCGTCATCAGCTTCACGGGCTCCACGGAAGTCGGCCAGCAATTGAGCCTGAATACGGCTCCCCACATCAAACGGCTGGCTTTGGAGCTGGGTGGCAACGCGCCGTTCCTGGTTTTCGAGGACGCGGATGTCGATGCCGCGGCGGACGCTCTGGTCGCCAACAAGTTCCGTTCCGCCGGACAAACGTGCGTCTGCACGAATCGCGTCTACGTGCACCGTGCGGTGGAAGCACAATTCACGGAGGCCGTTGCCGCACGCACGCGAATACTGCGCGTGGGAAACGGTCTCGATCCCGA
>Ga0233425_10009287_pt1 | contig 12569 bp, 14 predicted proteins | sample Watercolumn_Towu_2_FD_181712 | JGI IMG/M metagenome (GOLD analysis project Ga0233425, IMG submission 181712) | Freshwater microbial communities from Lake Towuti, South Sulawesi, Indonesia - Watercolumn_Towuti2014_140_MG | ecosystem: Environmental > Aquatic > Freshwater > Lake | place...
CGGCGGCGCGGGCGTGCAGGAAGTCGGCGCGGGCGATCGCAGCCTCGCTGCGCGCAAGCCTTGCCGTACGTCGCGGAACGTCGAAGATGCGGGGGGGACCGGAGGAGGCGTTCATGAACCTGCAGGATGGGGGCTGGCGCGACCGATTGAAAGCGGGCGGGCGGCAGATCACGCGCGGCGCGCGGTCGCTGGGCCGCGGCCTGACCGACCTGCTGCTGCCGCCCCTGGCCTGGGACAGTCCCGAGGCCGCCGCCTCGGCCGGCCTGACCTCCGACGCCTGGAGCCGCGTCGTCTTCCTCGAGGACCCCGTCTGCGACGGCTGCGGCGCGGGGTTCGAAATGGACGGCGGCCCCTTCGCCTCGCCGCGCTGCGCCGCCTGCATCGCCCAGCCCTACGCCTTCGACCGGGCCCGGGCGGCCTGCGTCTATGACGCCGCCTCGCGCGGCCTGATCCTCAGATTCAAGCACGGCGACCACCAGCCGTTCGCCCCCCTGTTCGCCCGCTGGCTGAGCCGCTCGGCCGCGCCCCTGCTGGCGGAAGCCGACGCCGTCGCCCCCGTGCCCCTGCACCGCTTCCGCCTGCTGTCCCGCCGCTTCAACCAGGCCGCCGAGATCGCCCGGCCGCTGGCCCGCGGCGCCGGCCTCGACTATCTGCCCGACGCCCTGATCCGCCAGACGCACACGACCAGTCAGGGCGGCAAGTCCGCGCGCGGCCGTCGGCTGAACGTCGGCAAGGCCTTTTCCGTCACCGCCGAAGGACGCCGCCGGATCAGGGGCCGCCGCATCCTTCTGGTCGATGACGTGTTGACCACCGGAGCCACCGCCGAGGCCTGCGCCCGCGCCCTGCTCGAGGCCGGGGCGCGCGCGGTAGACCTCGCCGTCGTGGCCCGGGTGCGAACCGCCCGGGAATTGCCTATGTAGGCGGATCAGTTTTCAGGAGTGCCCCGTGGCCGACGTCGTCATCTACACCAAGCCGGGCTGCGGCTACTGCCATGCCGCCAAGGATCTGCTCGATCGCAAGGGCGTCGACTACGAAGAGATCGTCGCCTCCAGCGACCCGGCGAAGAAGCAGGAAATGATCCAGCGCTCGGGCGGACGGATGACCTTCCCGCAGATCTTCATCGACGGCAAACATGTCGGCGGGTCAGACGACCTCCACGCCCTTGACCGCAAGGGCGCGCTGGACGCATTGCTCGAGGCCTGATGGCCACGCTTCCGATCGCCCTGATCCAGACCCGCACGCCGGACTCGGCGGCCGCGGCCTTCGCCCACCTCGCGCCCTTGATCCGCGAGGCGGCGGCGGGCGGGGCGAAACTGATACTGACGCCGGAAGCGTCCAACTTCATGATCCGGGACAAGGACCGGCGCCAGGCCGCCCTGACCGAGCAGGACCATGACGAGGCCGTCGTCGCCCTGCGCGGTCTGGCCGGCGAACTGGGCGTCTGGCTGCTGATCGGCTCGGCCATCGTCCGTTCGGGACATGACGGCGACGACCGCGCCGCCAACCGGTCGCTGCTGATCGACGACCAGGGCCGGATCGCCGCGTCCTACGACAAGCTGCACGTCTTCGACGTCGATCTGCCCACGGGCGAAAGCTGGCGCGAGAGCGCCACGATCCGGCCGGGCGACGACGCCGTCGTGGCCGACACCCCCTGGGGCAGGCTGGGCCTGACCATCTGCTACGACATCCGTTTCCCGCACCTGTACCGCGCGCTGGCCAGGGCGGGGGCCGTCATGATCGCCGTCCCCGCCGCCTTCACCGTGCCGACCGGCGAGGCGCACTGGGAGACCCTGCTGCGGGCCCGCGCCATCGAGACAGGCTGCTGGATCCTGGCCCCCGCCCAGGCCGGGACCCATGACGACGGACGCCGCACCTGGGGCCGCTCGACCGTGGTCGCGCCCTGGGGCGAGGTGGCGGCGAAGCTGGATCACGACGAACCCGGCGTGCTGTTCGCGACGCTCGACTTCGACGCGGTCGCCCGCGCCCGCGCCGCCATTCCCCAGCTGACCCATGACCGCGAATTCGCGGGGCCCGAATGATCCGCTACGCCCTCCGGTGCGAACACGACCATCGCTTCGAGGCCTGGTTCAGCGCCTCCGCCGACTATGACGACCAGGTCGCGCGCGGCCTCGTCGAATGCCCGCACTGCGGCTCGCGCGGCGTCTCCAAGCAGATCATGTCGCCCGCCGTCGCCGGCACGAAGAAGGCCGTCTTCCAGTCCGAGGCGGCCCGCATGCAGACCCTGATGATGCAGGCCGCGCGCGAGGTGCGCACCCATGTGGAGGCCAATTTCGACTATGTGGGCGACGCCTTCGCCCGCGAGGCCCGCGACATCCACGAGGGCCGCGCCGAGAAGCGCGAAATCTACGGCGAGGCCACGCCCGCCGAGGTGAGGAAGCTGAAGGAGGACGGCGTCCCCTGCGCGCCCCTGCCCCCGCTGCCGCCCGATCCGGCCAAGGCGCACTGAGCCGTGGACAAGGGGGAGCGCTATGAGGAACACCAGCCGCCGGCGGCCCTGCGTCCCTTCGTCCGCACGATCTGGACCTACGCCGCCCCGGCGCCCGAACCGACGGTTCAGCGCATCGCCCCGGACGGCTGCCCCGAACTGATCCTCGACATCGGCTCGCCCTATGAGGAGCAGGGCGAGGACGGCGTCTTCCGCCTGCAGCCCCGGGCCCTGTTCGCGGGCCAGATGACCCGGCCCCTGGCCCTGCGTCCCGTCGGCCCTGTCGAACTGGTCGCCGTCCGCTTCGAGCCCGACGGCGCCCGGGACTGGCTGGGCCATGCGGCCGCCGACGCCGCCGACCGCCGTCTGGACATGACGGCGCGCCTCGCGAATGCCACCGCGCCGGCGGGCGACCCGGCCGGTCAGGTCGAGGTGATGATCCGCCTGCTGGATGAGCACCGCCGCCGCACCGACTGGTCGCTGGACCCTTCGGTGCGCGCCGAGATCGAGGCCGCCGAGGCCGACCGGCCATCGCCGACCCGTTCACCCGGCGAGCAGCGCGCCCTTCAGCGCCGCTTCAACGACCGCGTCGGCGTCCCGCCGCGCATGCTGCGCTCGATCCTGCGCTTCCGCCGCGTCTTCGATCACGCCCAGGGTCCGGACGCCCTCGGCTGGCTGGAGGCGGGTCTGGAAGCGGGCTACTTCGACCAGCCGCAGCTGGCCCGCGACTTCCGCCGCTTCCTTGGCTGCACCGCCACTGAATGGGCCCGCGACCAGATCGGCCTGGCGCGGAGCCTCGCGTCGCAATCCTACAAGCCGGGTCCGCTGTCGCCGCACTAGGGTCAGGCCGTCGCAGCCAACCCGAGGGGGATTCCCATGCTGACCGCCCTGATCGCCGCAGCCCTGATCCAGACCGCGCCGTCCGCCGCGCCCGACCTGTCATGGATGGCCGGCTACTGGCTGGACTGCTCCGGCGATCGCGAGGCCTCCGAGACCTGGAGCGATCCGCGCGCCGGCCTCAGCGTCGGCCACGCCGTCACCATCGACGACGGGAACCCGTCGTTCGAGGTCTCGCACATCGGCCCGACGCCGCAGGGTTTCGCCTATGTCGCCCAGCCCGGCGGCGTCCCGCCCACCGTCTTCGTCCTGGCCGAAAGCGCGGCGGGGCGGGCGGTGTTCGCCAACGCCGAAAACGACTTTCCGACGCGCGTCATCTATGAACGCGACGGCGACGCCCTGAAGGCCCGGATCGAGGGCGAGATCGGAGGCCTGCCGCGGAGCATGGAATGGAATTTCAGGGCGATGCCGTTGAACAGCCGCTGCCCCGCCTGAACTGGCGGGCGATGACGGCCGCCGATCTGGACGCCGTCGCCGACATCGCGGTCCTCGGCTTTCCCGACCATTTCGAGGGCCGCGACTGTTTCGAGAACCGGCTGGCCCTGAACCCGTCCGGCTGTTTCGTCCTGGCGGACGCCGACGACCGGCCGCGCGGCTATCTGGTCGCCTATCCGTGGCGGGCCGAGGCCGCGCCCGCGCTGAACGTCCTGATCGAGGCGATCCCGGCCGACGCCTCGGTCATGTATCTGCACGACCTGGCCCTGCACCCCGACGTCCGCGGCGGCGGCTGGACGAAAGTCATCGTCGAACGTCTGGCGGATCAGGCCCGCGCCGCCGGCTGGCCCGCCCTGGCCCTCGTCGCGGTCAACGACGCCGCGCCCTTCTGGGAAAGGCGCGGCTTCGCGGCGGTCGACAGTCCCGCAATGGCGGCGAAGCTGGCCAGCTACGGGCCCGACGCCCGCTACATGGCCCGGGACCTGACGGCCTAGCTGCGGGTCCAGCCCTTGGCGGCCATGCAGTCGCGGAAGGCGTCGCCGTACTGGCGGTGACGGCTCGAGGCGCGGCATTCGTCGCGGGCGGCGTCAAATGGCTGGGCGTTCTCGCCATGCCATGCCTGGTCGTCTTCGGTGGCGTCGATCACGGTGACGCAGGCCGAGGTCATCAGGGCGGCGGACAGGACGGAAAGGATCAGAAGGCGTTTCATGTCAGGGCTCCGTTTCGGGGATGCGCCTTCATCTCACTGCGAAGCTTGGCCTGTCCCGTTACATCCCCGAAAGGTGGATGAATTCGCCGTAAGACGGCCCGTCGGCCGATGACGATTTCGACCACGCCGAACGCGACGATTTCGATCAGATCGAACACGGCGGCTGTGCGACTTCCTGCAAATCCGCCGCCGCCGACCTTCACGATTCTTCAGTCCCGCGTCGCGACCATCATGTAGTTGATCGCCGCGTCGTCGCTCTCGCTCCATCGGTCGGCGAGCGGATTGTAGACCAGACCCCAGGGCCCGCTGACCGCCACCGGCTCTTCGCTCAGCATCAGACGGATCTCGTCGGGCTTGAGGAACTGGTTCCAGTCGTGCGTCCCCGCCGGCACCCAGCGCAGCACATACTCCGCCGCGATCTTGCCCAGCGCCAGCGACTTCAGCGTCCGGTTCAGGGTCGCCACGACCATCATCCCGCCGGGCTTCACCAGACGCGAACAGGCGCGGATGAAGGCCTCGGGATCGGCCACGTGCTCGATCACCTCCATGGTCAGGACCACGTCGAACGGCCCCGCCCCTTCCGCCTCCAGCTGTTCCACGGTCGCGGCGCGATAGGCGATGTCCAGCCCCTGCTGCTCCGCATGGGCCCGCGCCGTGCCGATGTTCTCGGCCGAGGCGTCCACGGCGGTGACCTCAAACCCCATCCGCCGCATCGGCTCGGCGATCAGCCCCCCGCCGCAGCCCACGTCCAGCAGGGTCAGGCCCGCGAACGGCGCCCGTGTCCTCGCATCGCGCCCGAACCGCTCCGCCGCCCGGTCGCGGACGAAGGCCAGCCGGGCCGGATTGAATTTGTGCAGCGGCGCGAACGGCCCGCGCGCGTCCCACCATTCCGCCGCCTGGGCCGAAAAGCGCGCCACGTCGGCGGGATCGATCGAGGGCCCCTCGGCCTGATCGTTGAATTGCGGGCGGCTTTGGGGTTTGCGCGCCGATACCGTGTCGTTAGAAGCGACCATGGGCCGAGGGATGAACCCGCGCGGCCTTCCACGCAAGACGGGACGATCCGCCACGATGACGCGGCCAGATACGACGCGACTGGTGATGAAGTTCGGCGGAACCTCCATGGGCGACCTCGAGCGCATCCGCCGCGCCGCCCGCATCGTCGCCGCCGAGGCCGCCGCCGGCAAACAGGTCGCCGTCGTCGTCTCCGCCATGGCCGGCAAGACCAATGAGCTGGTGGCCTGGACCGACGGCGCCGGCCGTCCCGCGCAAGGCATCGAACTGTCGGACGACGAATACGACGTCGTCGTCGCCTCGGGCGAACAGGTTACGGCGGGCCTGCTGGCCCTGACCCTGCGCAACATGGGCCTGAACGCCCGCACCTGGATGGGCTGGCAAATCCCGATCCTGACCGACGACGCCCACGGCCGCGCCCGCATCGACGACGTGCCCGGCGACGTCCTCGGCGCCGCCATGGACAAGGGCGAGATCGCCGTCGTCCCGGGCTTCCAGGGCGTCAGCCGCGCGGGCCGGATCACCACCCTGGGCCGGGGCGGGTCCGACACCTCGGCGGTGGCCGTGGCCGCGGCCCTGAACTGCCCGTGCGACATCTACACCGACGTGGACGGCGTCTACACCACCGACCCCCGCATCGAGAGCCGCGCCCGCCGCCTCGCGAAGATCTCCTATGAGGAGATGCTGGAGATGGCCTCCCTGGGGGCCAAGGTGCTGCAGACCCGCTCGGTCGAACTGGCCATGGCCAAGCAGGTGCCGCTGCGCGTGCTATCAAGCTTCATCGAACCCGACGAGAACGGGGCCCTGCCCGCCAACGCCGGCACCCTGATCTGCGACGAGGAGGAAATCGTGGAAAAACGCATCGTGTCCGGCGTCACCATGAGCCGCGACGAGGCCCGCATCACCCTGCTGGGCCTGTCCGACCGGGTCGAGGCGCCCGCCGACGTCTTCACCCGCCTGGCCGAGGCCAACGTCAATGTCGACATGATCGTGCAGTCGCAGGCGCGCAGCGAGGGTGCGGTCAACCTGACCTTCACCACGGGCCGCAGAGACGCCGCCCGCGCCGCCGAACTGATGCGCGCCGCGCAAGCCGAGATCGGCTTCGAGGAACTGCGCGTCGACGAGGACGTGGCCAAGGTCTCGGTCGTCGGCGTCGGCATGCGCAGCCACGCGGGCGTCGCCCAGACCATGTTCCGGGCCCTGGCCGACAAGGGCGTGAAATTCCAGGCCATCTCGACGTCCGAGATCAAGATCAGCGTGCTGATCGATGCGGCCTATGCGGAACTCGCCGTTCGTGCGCTTCATTCGGCTTACGGACTGGAAACGGTCTAGATTAATTGGCTTACGACGCCCATCTGCGGCGAAGCTGTTGGGAGGGGCCATGCCGGTGGGCGGATTGACGACGAGGGGGCCGCGCAACCTCCTTCGCCAGATCCGCGAGGCCATGGCCGGAGCGGCTCCGGCGCAGGAGCGTCTCGACATGGTCGTGCGCATCATCGCCCAGTCGATGGTCGCCGAGGTCTGCTCCATCTATCTGCGCCGCGCCTCGGGCGAGCTGGAGCTGTTCGCCACCCAGGGCCTGAACCCCGAGGCCGTGCACAAGACCCGGCTGCGCCCCGGCGAGGGCCTGGTCGGAGAGGTGGCGCGCAGCGCGGCGCCCATCAGCCTGTCGGACGCCCCGTCCCACCCCAGCTTCGCCTACCGCCCGGAAACCGGTGAAGACCCCTACCACGCCTTCCTCGGCGCCCCCCTGCTGCGCGGCGGCCGGGCCATCGGCGTGCTCGTCGTCCAGAACCGCTCCGAGCGGCGCTATGACGAGGAGGAGGTCGAGGACATCCAGACCATCGCCATGGTGCTGGCCGAGACCGTGGCCTCGGGCGAACTGCTGGCCCAGGACGAGCTGCGCGACATTGAGGTCGCCCCGCACCGCCCCGAGCGCCTCAAGGGGCAGAGGTTCGCGGAAGGCCTCGCCTACGGCCACGTCGTCCTGCACGAGGCCCCGGTGCCGCCGGAAAACCTGCTGGCCGAGAACCAGCAGGTCGAGGAGATCCGCCTGCGCGAGGCCCTGATCGGGCTCAAGGCCAATATCGATTCCATCCTCGACGGCGGTCAGGGCAAGCTGGCCGGCCAGTCCTATGAGGTGCTGGAAACCTACCGCATGTTCGCCGACGACCGCGGCTGGAACCGGTCGCTGGAGGAGGCCGTGCGCACCGGCCTGACCGCCGAGGCCGCGGTCGACCGGGTCCGCAACGAGCACCGCGCCCGCTTCGCCCAGGCCCGCGACCCCTATATCAAGGAACGGCTGCACGACTTCGAGGATCTGGCCAACCGGCTGCTGCGGGTGCTGGCCGGAGACAGGCCGGGCGAGCGCGACCTGCCCGACGACGCCATCCTGGTCGCCCGCAACCTCGGCCCGGCCGATCTGCTGGAATATCCGCGCCACAAGCTGCGCGGCCTCCTGCTGGAAGAGGGCTCGGCCGCCAGCCACGCCGCCATCGTCGCCCGCGCCCTGCAGATTCCCTGCGTCGGCCGCATCATGGGCCTGCGCGACCGCCTGTCCGAGGGCGATCTGGTCATCGTCGACGGCGAGACCGGCGAGACCTATCTGCGCCCCCGCCCGGACATGCTGGCCGCGGTCCAATCGCGCATGCTGGTGCGCAGCGAACGTCAGGCCCAGTTCGCCAAGCTGCGCGACGTGCCCGCGGTCACGGCGGACGGGATCCGGATCAGCCTGCTGACCAACGCCGGCCTGGCGGTGGACCTCGAGAACCTCGACGCCACCGGGGCCGAGGGCATCGGCCTGTTCCGCACCGAATTCCAGTTCATGGTGTCGGAGGAACTGCCCCGGCTGACCAGCCAGACGGCGCTTTACAGCCTGGTGCTGGATGCCGCCGGCGACCGCCCCGTCACCTTCCGCACCCTCGACATCGGCGGCGACAAGGTCCTGCCCTATCTGGAGACGGAGCGGGAAGAGAACCCCGCCCTGGGCCGCCGCGCCATCCGCCTGGGTCTCGACCGCCCCGGCCTGCTGCGGCTTCAGCTGCGGGCCCTGTTGGCCGCGGCGGCCGGACGCGAGCTGCGCGTCATGTTCCCGATGATCGCCACGGTCGACGAGTTCCGGGCCGCCCGCGAACTGGTCGACGTCGAATGCGAATGGGCCCGGCGCCGGGGTCGCGCCCTGCCGGCCCTGCTGCGCGTCGGGGCCATGATCGAATGCCCCAGCCTGCTGTGGCACCTGGACGCCCTGCTGCCGCTGACGGACTTCGTCTCGATCGGCACCAACGACCTGTTCCAGTACATGTTCGCCGCCGACCGCACCAACCCGCTGGTGTCCGAGCGCTACGACCCGCTGTCGCCGCCGGCCCTGCGCGCCCTGGCCGAGATCCAGAAGAAATGCGCCGACACGGGCACGCCCGTCTCGGTCTGCGGCGAGATGGCCGGCAAGCCGCTGGAGGCCTTCGCCCTGCTGACGCTGGGCTACACCCGCCTGTCGGCCCCGGCCGGAGGCGTCGGACCGGTCAAGCGGATGATCCTGTCCGCCGACCTCGGCGCCGCCCGGCGGGGCATGGCCAATCTGCTGGGCTCGTCCGCCGGATCGATCCGCGGCGAGCTGGAATCCCTGGCCCGGAAGTTGAACGTCACGATCTGATCGTCCCGCGCCGAACCCGGCCGGTACGCCTAACAAATCGTTGATCGGTCAGCTCTAATGGGTTATCCACAAGCCGGAACCGGGTGGTCTGCGGGGGCAGGCCCGAACTGTCATCCCGATATGATACAGGCCCCGAGTTCGAGTACGGCGCCGCATGGGGACATCCCCTGCGCGCCGAGTGTGGGGTCAAACGCCATGGCGTTGGATACAGGCAACGGGTCCGGCGAGTTCCGGGCCCTTCCTGAGTGGAAGGACGTCGTTCCGTCGATCACGGACGCGGCGACGCTGGGCGACGGTCTGCGCGTCGCCCGCGAGCAGTCGGGCCGGTCGCTGGCCGAACTGTCCGCCGTCACCCGCGTGCCCGCCCGCTATCTGACCGCGCTGGAGCAGAACGATTTCTCGACCCTGCCCAACCGCGTCTTCTCCATCGGCTATGTCCGCGCCTACGCCGACGCCCTGGGGCTGGACGAGCAGCTGGCCGTCGAACGCTTCAAGCGCGAAACGCCCGACCCCTCGGTGCCGCTCCAGGCCCCGGTCGGCGTCGCCTTCGAGGACGTCCGCCGCTATTCGCCCCGCCTGATCGCCGCCGGCCTCGCCCTGGTCGTCGCCGTCGTCGGCTGGAACGTCTTCCAGCGCGTCAGCCTCATGCGCGCGCCCCAGCCCTCGGACATCGCCGCCGTGCCGGAAAGCTGGACCCTGGGCGAGGTCCCCGGCCAATCCCTGCGCCTGTCCGCGCCCCAGCCGGCGCCGCCCGACCAGACCATTCCCGCCCTCTATGTCACCCCCGGCCTCGAGGCCGCGCTGACCGGCGTCGACCCGGCCTCGCCCGAGGGCCTCGCCGCCGCCGCCTCGTCCGCCTCGCCGGTCCAGCGCGCCTTCAACCCGCGCGGCGCCATCTACGGCGCCTCGGCCAGCGCCTCCCAGGTGGTGATCCAGGCCCGCAAGGCCGCCAGCCTGGTGGTCCGCATGGCCGACGGCCAGGTCCTGTTCGCCCGCCAGCTGGCGCCCGGCGACGCCTGGCGCGCGCCCGTCGGCCTGTCGGCCGTGGTCGACGCCTCGTCCGACTTCGGCGATTTCGACGTCTATCTGAACGGCGAGCACGCCGGCACGCTGACGGCGGAGCAGACGCCGCTCAGCCAGCTCAACGCCCGCGCCCAGACCCTGGCCCGGCAGGCCGCCGCCGAGGTCGCCGCCCGCGCCCACGCCGCCCAGGCCGAGGCCCAGGCCCGCGCCGCCACCGTCCAGCCCGCCATGGTCGTCGCCGCCGGCGGCTAAATGCTGCATCCGGCGTCGTGGCCTTGCCGCATTCGAAAGCCTATGTTGCGCCCGTCATGAGCGCTGACCATTCGCATATCCGTCCCTGGCGTCACATCGAACGCCGCAAGAGCCGCCAGATCATGGTCGGCTCCGTGCCCGTGGGCGGCGATGCGCCGATCAGCGTCCAGTCGATGACCAATACGCCGACCTCGGACGCCGCGGCGACGATCGACCAGATTCGGCAGCTGGAAGAGGCCGGGGCCGACATCGTCCGCGTCTCCTGCCCCGACGAGGAGTCGACCGCCGCCTTCCGCCGGATCGTGCGCGAGGCGAAGGTGCCCCTGGTCGCCGACATCCACTTCCACTACAAGCGCGGCATCGAGGCGGCCCAGGCCGGCGCCGCCTGCCTGCGCATCAACCCCGGCAACATCGGCTCGCCCGACCGGGTCCGCGAGGTCATCCAGGCCGCCAAGGATCACGGCTGCTCGATGCGGATCGGCGTCAACGCCGGCTCGCTCGAGCGCGAACTGCTCGAAAAATACGGCGAGCCCTGCCCCGAGGCCATGGTCGAGAGCGCCCTCAGCCACGCCCGCATCCTCCAGGACCACGACTTCCACGAGTTCAAGATCTCGGTGAAGGCGTCCGACCCCTTCCTGACCGTCGCCGCCTATCAGCAGCTGGCCGAGGCCATCGACTGTCCCCTGCATCTCGGCGTCACCGAGGCGGGTCCGCTGCGGTCGGGCACGATCAAGTCCGCCATCGGCATGGGCAACATGCTGTGGGCCGGCATCGGCGACACCATCCGCGTCTCCCTCGCCGCCGATCCGGTGGAGGAGATCAAGGTCGGGTTCGACATCCTCAAGTCGCTGGGCCTGCGCCACCGGGGCGTCAACATCATCGCCTGCCCGTCCTGCGCGCGTCAGGGCTTCAACGTCATCGAGACCGTCGGCGTCCTGGAAGAGAAGCTGGCCCATGTGACCACGCCCATGTCGCTGTCGATCATCGGCTGCGTCGTCAACGGCCCGGGTGAAGCTCTGTATACGGACGTCGGGTTCACCGGCGGCGGCAAGGGCGCCGGCATGGTCTATCTGAACGGCAGGATGGCCCACAAACAGGCCAATGAAGGGATGATCGACGAGATCGTCCGCCTCGTCGAACAGAAGGCCGCCGAACTGGACGCCGCACGCGCGGCCCAGGCCCCGGCCCCGGTCCTCGAACCCGCCGAATAGTCCGGCGTCCGCTGGAAAGGCGATCATGAAGCTCTACGTCACCGCCCCGTCTCCCTTCGCCCGCAAATGCCGCATCGTCGCGCGCGAGAAGGGCCTGATGGACCGGATCGAGGAGATCATGGTCGATCCCTACGCCAACACGCCCGAACTGCTGGCCGCCAACCCCATCGTCCAGGCCCCGACCCTGATCGCGGAGGACGACCTTCCGATCACGGACAGTCCGGTGATCTGCGAATATCTGGACGCCATCGGCGCCGGTCCCCGCCTGCTGCCGGCCGAGGGCGCTGACCGCCTGCGGGTGCGCCGGATGGAGACCCTGGCCAACGGCGCGCTGGAGATGGGCGTCAAACTGCTGCTGGAGATCCGCCGGCCCGAGGAGGAACGTTCGCCGTCCTGGATGGCGCGCTGGACCGCCAACATGGCTCGCGCCCTCGACGCCCTCGAAGCCGCCCGCCCCGACGCCGCCCGGCCGGACATGGGCGTGATCACCGCGGGCTGCGCCGTGGCCTGGATCGGCTTCCGCCATCCGGACTTCGACTGGCGCACGGGGCGGCCGCATCTGGTCGCCCTGCACGAAACGATCGAGACCCGGCCGAGCTTCGCGGAGACGCGGCCCGGTTGAACTCCCCGATCACGCTCTGGTGATTGACGAGACCTGACGCCCCTGCCAGACAGGCATCAGGTCCGCCGGGGGGCGGACTTGTAACCTTCTGGGGGCTTTCATGATTTCCAACCGTTCCGCGCGCTTCGGCGCGCGTGCGCTCACGCTCGTCGGCGTGGCGCTTGCGCTTCCGGCCTGCGCCACCATCACGCGTGGCTCCAGTCAGGAGTTCACCGTCCAGAGCGAGCCTCCCGGCGCCCGCGTCTCGACCTCCAACGGCTTCCAGTGCGACGCCACGCCCTGCACCTTCCGCATGCCCCGCAAGGACGAGTTCC
>Ga0233425_10009288_pt1 | contig 12567 bp, 8 predicted proteins | sample Watercolumn_Towu_2_FD_181712 | JGI IMG/M metagenome (GOLD analysis project Ga0233425, IMG submission 181712) | Freshwater microbial communities from Lake Towuti, South Sulawesi, Indonesia - Watercolumn_Towuti2014_140_MG | ecosystem: Environmental > Aquatic > Freshwater > Lake | place: Indonesia...
CGGCGTACTGGTGGCGCCGGTCGGCGCGAGCAGGACGCGGACGCCGGGGATCGACACAAAGCCGGTCGTGGCGGTCGCCTGGATCGATGCCGGGTAACCCCACTGGATGCGTTGATCCGAGCCGTAGACCGCCGTCCCCGTGGTGGGATTGGTGCCCTGGAGGCGCGTGCGAAAGTCCGGGTTCGTCGAGAACGACCGCTGCGCCGCAGCGAGCGGCGCACGATCATAGTAACTGATCGCCAGCGTGCCGCGAAATTTTCCGCCGAGGCCGGCCACGCCGGTGGTCAGGGTCGCCTGCCGCTCGCGCGCTCCGCCGTGCTCGGTGAGTTTCACGGTGCCGTTCAGTTCGGTGCCGACCCAGGATTTCTTCAACACGATGTTGATGACGCCGGCGACGGCATCGCCGCCGTAAATCGCCGAGGCTCCGTCGGTGATAAGCTCGATGCGTTCGACAAGCCCGAGCGGGATGGTGTTGAGATCGACGAAGCCTTGGCCGGAGTTCGAGCCACGATTGCGTTCGCTTGACTGCGCGACGCGCCGGCCGTCGACGAGCACGAGGGTCGAGCCGGCGCCCAACCCGCGGAGGCTCACGCCGGAGGAGCCGGTCTGGACGGGCGCGTTGGTGGCCAGCACGGGGCTCACGCCGGCCGCCGGCGGCAGCGGAATGAGGTTCTCGTTGCGCTGGCCGGCGGAGATGTTGAGATCGTCAGGCGTGCTGTTACGGCCGGCGCCGACCCCATTGTAGGTCTGCGGAATGGTGCGCAGGAAATCCGCGAGGTTCATCGCGCCGCTGGCGCGGATATCGTCAAGGCCGTAGGTGCTCACCGGCGAGGGACCGTCGATCGTCGTGCGGCGGATGCGCGAGCCGAGCACCTCGACCGGCTCGAGCTGAACGGTGGGAGTGAGCGGCGACGCGGGGGTGCTGGTCTGGCCCGGCGCGACCGGGCTGAGGAGGGCGAGCGCGATGAGCGCGAGGCGCCCGAGCGGCGCCGGGGGAAGCTTGGTTTGCATGGTCGGGGCAGAATGGAATCCGCGCGCCCCGCGAAGCAAGTGCGCAGACATGGTCCGAAAGGACCAAGCTTCACCGCGCGTCTGCCCCGGCCCGGGGCTCGGCCGCGAACAGCTTCGTCGAAAAATACCGCTCCGCCCGATCGCACAGGATCGTCACGACCCGCGCGCCCGCCCCCAGCTCGCGCGCGGTGCGCAGCGCAGCGGTGACGTTGGCGCCGCTCGACGTGCCGACCAGCAGGCCGAACTCGCGGCTCAGCCGCCGCGTCATTGCCAGCGCCTCGGCGCTCGCGACTTTCACGACGCCGTCGAGTTTCGCCTCGCGCAGCAACGGCGGCACATAGCCGCCGGCCACGCCTTCGATGAAATGGCAGCACGGGCACTCGCCCGAGAGCATCGCCGCCTCGGCCGGCTCCATCGCGATCACGCGGACGCGCGGGTTGACGGCGCGCAGCGCGCGGCCGCAGCCGGTGAGCGTGCCCCCCGTGCCGTAGCCGGCCACGAAGGCATCGACGCGCCCGTCCATCTGCGCGCACAGTTCGCGGCCGGTGTGGGACTCGTGGTCGAGGGCGTTGAGCGGGTTTTCGAATTGGCGCGGCAGGAAGATGTGCGGGTCGCGCGCCGCCAGCTCCCGCGAGAGCTCGATGCCGGTGGCGTAGCCGTTCGTGGCCGCGAAGAGTTGCACCTCGGCGCCGAGCTGGTGCAGCAAGTGCCGCCGCTCGACGCTCGCCGAGTCGCTCATGAGAATTTTCACGCGGTAGCCCTTCGCGGCGCCGACCATCGCGAGCGAAATGCCGGTGTTGCCGCTGGTGCATTCGAGGATCAGCGAGTCCGCGCGCAGCAGGCCCCGCTGCTCCGCATCGGCGATCACGCAAAGTGCCAGCCGATCTTTGATCGAGCCGGAGGGGTTGAGGAACTCGGCTTTCGCGAAGATGGTGACGCCGGCGTCCGCGAAATGCAGCGAAAGCAACGGCGTGTTACCGATGAGCCCGAGGACCGGGGGCGGGGAGAGAAGTGCGGACATGATGGAATTCACGAGGCGCGCGGAAGACCGGCCGGCAATCCCAAAGAGGCCGGCCGGTTGAGCACAGTCACGGCTCGTCGAAATACCGCACGCGCGCGAGCACGACGAACAGCACGAACGCGGCGAGCAGCGCGGCGAGGGGCGCGAAGCCGAGCAGGGCGACTATGGTTGTGGCGAATCTCATGACAGGGAAGGTCGGAAGCGAAAACGGCCTGGTCGCGATCCGGTGGAGGTTGTGCCGGCCGCTCAGTCGATGCGATAAAGATGCGCGCTGCCGCGCAGGAACAGCGTTCCATCGACCGCCGCGGGCGAAGCGCAGCAGCCTTCGGCCAGGATGTTCTCGCTCAGCACTTCGCCTCCCCCGCCCAGCGCCAGCACCGTAGTTCTCCCTTTCTGATCGAAACAATAGAGCCGGTCGGCCGTGGCCACCGGCGAGGCGGCGAACTGCCCGGCCAGCCGCTTCCGCCAAAGCAACTCTCCCGAAACCGCCTGCAGGCACGTCAGGGGCCCCGTATCCTCCAGGAGATAAAGGCGGTCGCCCACCAGCGCCGGCGAGGTCCTCCGCGGCACGTCCTTCGTGTGTTTCCACACCACGTGACTCGCCGTCACGTCGCCGCGCCCATCGGGGCGCACAGCCCAAACCTCGAACTGCGTGAAACCCGTGCTGAGAAACACGAGCCCGTGGCCGAAGACTGGTCGAAAGATCACCGAGTCGCCCCCGTGCCGCACTTGCCACAATTCCTCGCCCGTGGCGGGATCGTAGGCATACGCCGCCCGCGCCGAAGGGCTGATCAGCTGGGGCCGCCCCGCCACTTCGATGACGATGGGCGTGCAGTGATCCTTGCGCATCAGCGGAACGATCTGGGTCAGGTCGAGAGACCGCCTTTGCTGCCACACCGTCCGGCCGGTGGCCTTGGCCAAGGCAATGACGAATTGGACGTCGCCACCGGAGAAATCGAGGATCAGGAGATCGCCGAACAGGATGGGCGACGACGCCGGGCCCTGCAGGTGCTGGCAATGTAGATCGACGCGTTCCCAGAGTTTCCGGCCGGTCTTCGTATCGAGACAGGCGGTGCCGTACGTGCCGAAGTGTACGTAGAGGCGCCCGGCTTCGATCACGGGTGTCGGCGTGGCATAGGTATTCTGGGCGTTAATCTTCTCCGGCTGCGCCACCGCAAAGACCGGAATGTCATGCACGATCCTGCCCGTGGCGCGGTCGCAGGCGACGGCGAACAGCCGCTGGCCATCTTTCGTGGCGGTAGTCACCCAAACCTGATCACCCCAGACCACCGGGGAGGAGTGGCCGTGGTCATGAATCGGAGTTTTCCAGCGGATGTGCTCCTGCTCGCTCCACTGCAGGGGTGGTTCGCCGCCGACGGCGCGGCCATCGGCGCCCGGCCCGCGGAACTGCGGCCAGTTGCCGCCCCGCGTGGCACCCGTCAGTGCAAGCAGGCAGAAGAGCGCGCGCAAGGACCGGCCTCTGCGGCCAAAACGCGCAGGCAGCGGAGACTCGTGCCGCATCAAGTGCCGGAAGTTAACCGCATGATCAGCGTCGTCATTGGGGCTTTTCCGGCGCAAGGGCAATCGACCACTCGCCGCCTCCCAGTTCGAAGGCGAGCGGTTGTGCCGACCGCAGGCGCGCCCCGGCCTCCGCGAGGGGGTGGCCGTTGATCCGCAATTGCCCGACACTGAACTCGGGGAGTTCGACCAGCGTGGCGGTGTTCCACGGCACGACGACGTCCCAGCGCAGCGCGCCGCCCGCGCGTTTCCAGGCGCTGCGCGCGGGGCCGGAAGGCAGTTCCACCGACGCCGAGGCATGGGTGAGCGCCGTGGCGAATTTCGGCGCCAGCGTCAGCCGCACGCGCTCGCCCCGCGGCGCCTGGCAGCGGATCCCCGCCAGGTCGGTGATCATCCAGCCGATGGAGTGGGCAAAAGCGACGAAGTTGAGCCCGCGGTGCATCTGGAAGTCGTGGTCGAGATAATAGGCTTCCCAGAAGGTGGTCGCGTCGTATTCCTTGATCGAACGGGCCGGGCCGGGCGGCGTCGTATTGAGCAGCATCTTCACCGCGTCATCGACGTAGCCGAAGTGCGAAAGCTGCGGCAGAATCTCGTAGCTCATGAAGCCGCCGTCGAACTGATGGCCGTTGGCGCGGTAGTAGCCGACCAGCGAAGCGGCGAGGGCCTTTCGCTCCGCCGGCGCGGTCACGGCCCTGAAGGCCAGGCTGAGGCTGTCGTGCGTGCCGTTGCCAAACGTGAATGCTCCGGCCTCCCGGAACGACAGGATGGTGGCGCGCACCTTTTCCGCGTGCTGCCGCGCCCAAGCCGCATCCGCCGGGTGACCCAGCGCCTCGGCCAGCCGGGCAAAGCGGTTCAAGGCCTCAAAATAGGTGAGGGCCGTGATGAGATCACCCTTGGCCGGATTGCGCTTCACGTCGGAAACCGGGGCGTGGTCGGAGAGGAGGTAGGGCGTGGGGATGGTGCCGTCGCGTTCGCCGTGTTTCCGCGGATAGTCGAGCACGAGGAAGCGGAGTTTGTCGTAGTAGGTCCGAGCCGGCTCGAGGTCGCCATAGTGCTCGAACATCTTCGAGCTGATGAACAGGGGCGTCACACTCCAGATGTAGCCGTTGGTCGCGCGGGTCAGGCGCTTGCCCACGCCGATGTTGCCCGGAATGCCTTCCGGCGTCATCGGCCCGGTGAGCCACAGCAGATTCATGAGGCGGTGATTCGGCGCGAGATCGACGCAGTGGGTGGCGGGCACCTCGGTGTAGATCGATTCCGCGCCCCATAGGTCGCGCTCGCGCGGAATGTCGCAAATGAAGTGGAAGACGTAATTGCGATACGTCCTCATGCCGTTTTCGAAAAGGCGGTTGAGCATCGGATCGGACGACTCGAAGCGGGCCAAGGGGCGGATGTCGCTGTTCACGGTCAGCGCCACCAAATCCTCCGGCGCACGACCGACTCCGCTGACTTCGACAAAGCGGAAGGACTTTGGGGCGAACGTCGGCTCGAACATGCGCCGCCGGCCGTCTGCGATGATCTGGTCGCCCTGGGTAGTCCCGTGGCACCACCAATGGCTCACCGGCACGTTTTCCATCACCCCGTCGCGGGCGTACTCCGTGTAGCGCAGTCTCACCACCGTACCCGCCGGCTCGCTGAGCGTAAACCTGACCCACCCGTGAATCATCTCGCCCACGTCGAACAGCCACGTCTTCGGTCCGATCTGCCAGAGCTTGATGGGCTTCAGCTGCAGCCCCCGCCGCACCGGCACCACGTCCATCGCCATGGTTTTCGGCGTGCGGGGGGGAATCACTTGGGCCTCCTGCCAGCCGCTTCCTCGCGTCGGCGATTTCCATTCATCGTGATCGCGACGGAAATCAACTTTCTCGCCGCGATAGATGTTGGCCGCGCGGATGGCGCCTTCCTTCCACTGCCAGCCGGCACCGCTGGTGAACCACTGCGTCTTCCCATCGGCATAGTCCAGCGCCACGAGCGCCTTGAGCCCCGGCCGCCCGTAGGAAAAATCAGCACCAAATCCGCCCACCTCGTGGTACCAGCCTCCGTCGAGCAGGACGGCAAGCGCATTGGCGCCGGGCCGCAGGTGCGGAGTGACGTCGTGGACCGTGTAGAAGGCCAATTCCTCGTAATCGCTCTGGGGCGGCCCCATCAGGCTGTCGTCCACCGGCGTCCCGTTGACATAGGTGTGCCCCTGGCCGAGGGCACACAGAAACAGGCGGGCCCGTTTGAGGCCGCGGTCCACCTCCACGGTGTGCCGAAACCAGGCGGGCGGGAGTCCGGTCATCTTGAACTGATTCACCTGGCCAAGCTTCGGACCTCCGTAGGCTTCGACCACGCGGACCGATTGGGTGGCCTGCGCGGCATCTGCCCCCCTCGCCTGCCATTCCGGACCCGAACCCAGTGTCATCTCCGTGCCATCGGCAAACACGATGTGCAGGCCGACCGACGCGGCGAATCGGTCGACTGGCTTCTCGAGCCGCAGCTCGATCCGGTTCTTTTGCCCGGGTCGCAGGAAGAAGGCCATGTCCATGAAACCGTGCGGGCGCGGGACCATGATGCGATCGAGCCGCGCCCGCTTGTTGCCCGTGTAGTGATCGTAGTCCACCACCACGGCTACCCGTCCCACTGGCCGCGACGTTCCCCACCACGCCATGGCTCTCACCACGGGCTTGTTGGGTAGATCGACGTCGCGGAACAGCCCCTGGACGATCTGGCCAGCCGGCGGTTCGATCCACGGCCCCATGACTTCCGCCGGAGCGGGCTCGGGTTTTTCGAAATCGCGATCGCACCCAATCCACCTGGCCTCGCGCCAATCGGCCTCCGCCAACAATCCCATCTCGAAAGAAGCCGGGGCCGACCACTCGGATGGCCGGCCGCCGGCATCCCAGGCCCGGACGCGCCACCACACGCGCTGGCGCGAAGCAAGCGGTTTGCCCCCATAGGCGACCTGCGTGGTGGCGACACCCTTCTGCCGGCCTGAGTCCCAAAGGTCAGCGCGCCCGTCGGCCAGTCTTTCCGGCGCGCTGGCCGCTTGCACCTGCCACGCCGCCTGATCCCCTCCGTGTACCAGCCAGAAGAAACGCAGGTGTCTCGCCTCCAGGCCGAGTGGGTTGATCCGATAATCCGTCTTGAGTTCGCCGACGCGGAATCCCGTCGTCTGGATGGCGGAGGGCTGGGCAGTGGCAGCGCCCGCCGGATGAGGAAGACCCCAGCCGAGAGCGAGCGCCAAGATGGCTTGGCCGAGGTTTGCCGCAGGCAGGGAGGGAGCGTGCGCTCGGAATGCGGAGGTTGCGGGCATGGTTTCAGATCGTTTTCAGAACTCGAAGGAATTGCTCAGGAGAAAAGTTCTCGGCTCGGGCATCCGCCAGCGGACAATCACCGCCTTCCTCGCGCCGTCGTCCATGGCCGACACCGCCTCCAATTTGTGGTCGTCCAGAATGTTGCGGATATTCAACTGGACCCTCCAGTTCAACCGGTGAAATCCGGCGCTCCTGATGCTCCGCAGGTAGGAGAACCAAAGCCCATTGCGGAAGGTCCGGCGGCCCATGATGGGTGAGTTGCGGTCGTACGTGGTATCGGGCTTGAGCAGATACCCGATGGTCGAGCGGTCGGTGAAACCCACATTGCCTCCCATACCGAAACCCTTGAGTCGCCCCTCGCTGCAGCGGTAGTTGGCCACCACGTTGGTCGACCACTTGGGAATGACTGCGGTCTTCACGCCCGAGGACGCGAGAATCCGAGCCATGCCGGCATCCCCTTGATCCAGCACATCCCGGATGGTGCTGGCGATGGCACCCCCGCTCCGGTCCAGGAATTGTTCGCGTTCGTTCGTCGGGGTAGTCGGGGTCGTGGGGTCAATCCGCCCGTTGCCGTTGAGATCGCGACTCGGGAAGTTTCGCCACAAGGGGCTGAACTCCGCCCAATACTTTTGGAGCACGGGACCAAGGTTGCTTTGCGTGTTGGTTTGAGTGCTGACGTTCCAGGCGATGCGCCAGTTTGGCGTCGGATTGGCGACGAGGGAGAATTCGTAACCTTCGGCCACATTGTCCAGATAGTCGGTGAAGTTCTGCGCCAGCCGGTAGGGAGGGCTCAAATACTTGGTGTCGCCGGAGAGATCGGCCGCTTCATTCCAGAGCGTGATGACCGCACCGTTGAAATTGAACAAGCCGAGCTGATTGCGGATAATCGCGGTGGCCTGCCCCGTCATGTCCGATGTCCAGCGGCTGAGCGAAGCACTCAGCCGGTCGCCGAAAAGGGATATCCGCGTCCCCAGTTCCGTGCCCTTGCCTTTGGCGTTTCCGATCGGCTGGTTGTAGAGGTCGGTAGCGGTCGGATCCTGAGGCACAAAACTGCTCGACTCGTTATAGAAGAAGCGCAGCCACGGCGCCGCGACGAGGACGACGCCACGGGAAAACGTGTCGCCGGCCTGGGCGCGGAGCGAACTGGCGCGATTGTCCCTGGCGCGGTAGTGAATCGGGTTCGGGTAGAGCCCGGAAACCGTGTCGCGATCGACGGTCAGTGAGTAGAGATCGCGTTGGTCATGGCGCCAGCCCAGGAGGGTGATCACGCGCTCCTTCAGCCAGTAGTTCTGCATGGCGAACATCCGCGTGTCCGTACGCTGGAACTGCACCGTGGGCAGATTCACATTGGCGAACCCAATGGTCACGCCGGTGGCATCGGGCGGAACCGTCGAACGAATTTGGGCGATGTTCTCTGCACTGGCAAAGATCGGATACTGATTCCAGACGCTCGGAAGGTAGCTGGCCCCCTGGGCCGGATCGAGGTAGTAGCGGTATTTGAGCCAGTTGGCGGAGGAGTTGAGAATCGAAGGCCAGGCCACCGCCACGCCGGGCACGCGCGTGAGCGACGGCGTGAGGTTGCAGAGCGCAATCGTGTTGGCGGCGTTGGTGTAGGCCTCCTGCCGCTCCCTCAGCAGCGCGAGACGATGGCGACCCAGCCACGCGCCCCTGCCCTTCCAGTGTTCCTTCGCATCGACCTCGTAGGACACCGTGGCGCGTCCGACATCGGTCCGGAGGCGAGTGACAAAGAGGTTGCCGTCGGCTTCGTAGTAGTACCTGCCGTAGTTGGGATTCGGTCTGCCGTCGGGCAGGACGGTGTTGGGGTCGACGTACACGGCGTCGAGCGCGGCGCGCGCGGCGTTTTCGGCGAACCGGTTGCTGAATTGCCGGTTGAAGGTGAGTTCGACGTTGAGGTTGCGCACGATCTCTTGCTGCAGGTTCGCGAAAAACGTGCGGAAATTGACCCGGGTCGAACTGGCGTTGCCCATCACACTGGTGTCGAGTGGCACCGGCAGGGGGAAATTCTCGTGGTCGGAGACGGTGTGAATCGCCCCGCCGATATTGGGGGTCGCCACCTGTGGGCCGCCCATCCGCGCCCAATTCATGATTCCGATCGGTGTGGTCGCGCCGCCGATGAATCTAATCTGATTGTTGCCCAGGGTATTGATTCCGGCAATCGACGTATTGCTGATGACCGAACCGGCGACCGTGACTTTCGGTCGGCTCGCCTCCGGCAGCGAAAGCCAGGAGCTGAATCCATCGCTATAGGTTTGCCCCCGGGCGAGCGCCGGCCGGTTCTGGGTGCCCTGCTCGCAATTCAGATCAAGAATCGTCCGCCGCCAGGGCTTGAAGCGAAGCGCTCCGTAGATGCGGTAGTTCTGGTTGACTTCCGGATTCTGCACCGCGCCCCGTGTATCGTCCAGGCGCGCCAGGCGCACACCGAGCTTGTCGCCGATCACCCTGACGTTGGCGTTGGCCGCGGTGCGCACGCCGCCGTTGGTGTCGGCCATGGCTTCGACCCTGAGGCTGTTCCGCTGGAGGTTGGCCCGCTGCGAAATCGAATTGGCGATTCCGCCGGGATTACCGAGCCCGTACAGGATCGCATTGGGTCCGCGCGTGAAGCTGATCCGCTCCGTGTTGTACATGTCGCCCGGGACAATGCCGGGAAGAAAATCGCGCTGTGAACTGGTCACGCTGAAGCCGCGGGAGAGATAATTCACAGCCGCACCAAGCGGGTTGTTGTCTCCCCCGGTCCCGATCTGCGCCTCCATCGGCTTCGTGTTGGGCAGGAAATCATACACCTGGTCCAACGCCGTGATGCCCAGATCGCGCATGAACTCCGGCGTCAGAATCGTCTCGGCGACGCCCGTGTCTTCGATGCGGGTGTTCAAACGGGTGCCCGAGAGCGTCTGCGTCGCCGCGTAGCCGTGGTCCTTGCCGGCGGAGACTTCAAAGGGGCTCAGGATGGCCACGTCGTCGTCGGCCGGTTTCGCCGGAGTTGGCGCGCCAGTGGAGGCAGCGGGTGTCCCGGCGGTTTGCGCGCTGGCCACCGATGCGGCCACGACAACGGCGCAGCAGAAAAGCGCGGCCGTGCGATGCCTGATCGGGGATGAGGAACGATTCATGGCTTTTCCTTTTCGAAATTGGAACGTCAGCGTTTTCGAGTCCAAGAAGACCGAGTAATCGAAGACGTCGGCTCTCTTCAGAGTGTCCGCCAGCTCAGGCTAGATCCGATCGTGACGTCGCTGGAATTCCTCCTCGCAGCTTGGTTTGAGGCGCATCTTGAACGCAGTTGTCATGGTTCCTGCATGGATGCAGGAGGGAACGCCACTCCAGCGGCTGGAGCCGGACAAGCCACGCGATGGCTCTTTTTGCGACATTGGCGGGGGAATTGCGACGCCCAGCCTCCGCCTGTTTCCGGTCTCTGCGCCTTTTGGGCTAGTCGATGCGGAGATTGAGCCGCCGGAAGGTGGCGAGCAGTCGCTTGGCGCCGCCAAAACCCGCGGCATAGCCAATCTCCTTCACCGACATGTTCCCCTCCATCAGCATCAGCCGGGCGCGTTCCACCCGATGCCAGGCGATCTCCTCCGCGACAGTCCGACTATGAACGCGGGCATAGGCGCGCTCCAGCGTCCGCCGGGTGGCGTGCACCGCCGCGGCCACTCCCGCCACCGTCAGCGGCCGATGACAGTTCAGCACAATGAACTCGATCGAACGATCGACCAGTTCGTCGCCGGTCAGCGAGGGCAGATCCCCCCGATGCCCGAGCTCCAATCCCTCCAGCGCCACGCCCAGGCAGGTCATCGCGCACGCTGATAACTGCACCGAATTTCCCTGCCCCTTCCTGGCCTGCAACGCCGCATGCGCCGCACAAAACGCCGCCGGTTCACGGAGTTTTCTAATCAACGGGGTACTTGGGAAAAGCCCCTTCGTGCGCCAGCGATGGAGCAGGGCGCCATTGATGCCGAACCAGGTCTCTGTCCAGCCCGTGGATCTCAGCGGTCGGTAGCGGTGCCAGACTCCGGACGGCAGGAGCAGGACCTCCCCCGAGTTCCAGCGCACGCGCCCCAAACTCCGATCTTCGAATTCTCCGCCGCCCTTCTCGATCAGAATGACCGCAAAGTCGCCCAGTTCACGTCCGTGCGCCCAATCGAAATTATGATCCGGCGGATGCCCTGCGCAGGGATAGGGCGCGCCGGGCTCGTACTTCAGGCGACCCAAGCAGGTCACGTAGATCTCCCGGTCGATGTCGCCTTTCGTGACGGGCGGATAGAAGAATCCGAATCGTTCCGGCATGCATTCCAGCGTGTACAACCCGGGCTGGCGAACCAAGCGGGAAGTGTCGCAAAAACGGCCGCCGTTAGCCCGCATTTTTCACGCCCGTGCTGGTCGGTCGCATGATTCGACGCCCCACCCTTCTCTTCAGCTGGGCGGGGGCGGGTCTGCGCGAGAACTACCCATGCCGCAGGGGGATGACCGGTCCCTGGAAACGACCCGCAGCGCCGCGGCGCCGGTCTCCCGCGCCACTTGACACACCCATCCGGACAGCTATTCTGCCACTTACAATCAGCAACTTTGCCATGAGCATCCTCACTCTTTCCGGGAAACCCGTCTCCGATCAAATCGCGGCGATCGAGCGGGGTTTGCCGAGTTCTTCCCTGGGCCAGATTGCGAGTCTGCTTGGCCTGCCGAAGCAGCGCATCATTGCCGGCTTGAGGTTGGCCCAGCGAACCGTCTCGGCTCGGGAAAAAACCAAGGCGCGGTTCAGTCTGGAGGAATCCGAGCGTCTGCTCCGCGTTCTGCGCGTGCACCATATCGCCCGCGAGGTCTTCACGACGGATGAGGCGGTGGCCCAATGGCTCGACGCGCCTGACCGCAGCTTGGGGATGAAGACCCCGCTCGACATGCTCGCGACGGACCTCGGCGCGGCCAAGGTCGAGAACCTGGCTTGGGCCATGGTCCACGGCGTCCCGGCATGAGGGGATTCCGGATCACACTCGCTGAGTTTGGTGCGACCGCGCGGACAGCGTTCAGCGGCCAGAGCGGTTACCAGGCGGACGGGCGATGGCACAGCCGCGGACGCTACTTGGACTACGCTGCCGAGAGCCGCTCACTGGCCACGCTGGAACGGCTCGTCCATTACAAGCGTTTTGACTCTCTGGCGCGGCATGTGATCTACATGATCGACGTGCCCGACGAGCAAATCGAGACGGTACTCACCCTTCCGCCCGGCTGGGATGGCGACGATTTGCTGCCCGCCGCCCAGGCAATCGGAAACAGGTGGTGCGATCAGGCCAAGAGTCCCGCCCTGCAAGTGCGCAGCGCGGTCACTCCTGGAGAGCATAACTTGATGCTCAACAGCCGGCACCCCGCGTGGGACTGGAAATGGGTGAAGGCGGGGCCGGAGGCATTCGAGTTCGAAGCACGTTTGGCCGCGTTGCTGAAAAGCGGGTGAGCCGGCCAAGGTCATTTCGTGAAACGCAGGCGGATCCATTCCCCGTGCCTTGCCCCGTCCTGCGATTCCACAGGCCCGATCCGCGTAGCGATTGGTAGGAAACTGGATCGAAACTGGATCTTCAGGGGGTTGGCGCGGGAGGGGGTTCCCGATTTACCCCGGCGGGCGGCAGGGAGATTTGCACCGGATCCGAGAGTGCGTAGATCGTGAGGACATAGGTTTTGGCGCCCGGCCCTTCGACGGGTGGCGACACTCCGGCGCCGTCG
>Ga0233425_10009289_pt1 | contig 12566 bp, 14 predicted proteins | sample Watercolumn_Towu_2_FD_181712 | JGI IMG/M metagenome (GOLD analysis project Ga0233425, IMG submission 181712) | Freshwater microbial communities from Lake Towuti, South Sulawesi, Indonesia - Watercolumn_Towuti2014_140_MG | ecosystem: Environmental > Aquatic > Freshwater > Lake | place...
GCAACTAATTTTGTTAAAGGTTTTGAGAATAAAACATTAAAATTTGAAATAACTGGAGTTGATAAGTATCAGAGATACCTGGCGAGAATATATTCTCCTGAATATATCAATTTGAATTTAGTTAAATTAGGATATGCCTCTAAGTTTCTTGTTGATGAAAATGAATTAAGAGATTTTGATAGAGCTGAGAAAAGGGCAATTGAAAATGGATTGGGAATATGGAAAAAATCTGAATTTTACGGGTGTTTTGAATTTAATATAGATAAAAAGAAAGAGATTGTTAAAATAAAAAATAATTGCGATGCTGTTAGTGTTAAGGGGTGGATGCTTAAAGATGAAAGTAGGAAAACATTTGTTTTTCCAGATATTTCTTTGGGAGAAACAAATCTCCATTCTTCTTCTGGAGGGAATAATAAAACAGATTTATTTTGGAATGCTGAAAATGTCTGGAATGATGACAGAGATAGTTTGTATTTATTTAATGATAAATTGGAGATTGGAGGATATGAAAGTTATGGATATTAGATTATGCTTTTCGTTTTTGTTGGTTTTATTTTGCTTGAATGCTGTCTCAGCAATAAATATTAATTTTGAATTTCCTGAAGAAGTTTATCAAAATAAAGAGTTTAATGTTAATGTTCTTGATATTGATGTTTCTGGAACATTTGATGTTAAAATATATATAACTAACGGAAGCGGGAAGATTATTTCAGATATATATTCTGAAAAATGGCAGAGTTCAAATTATTATATTAAATCAGCGTATCCATCTCGGAATTCTTTTAGGTTGATTGTTACAGATGATAATGGTTCTGGTCAAATATGTGTTAAATTAAGACAATCCGGAAAAAGTTCTGCAATAGGAGAGGTTTGCAGGAGTATTGAAATTCTTAAAAAAGAGGAATCTTTGGGTTCTGATTATAATGAGGAAGATAAAAAAGTAGAAAGTAATTTGATAAATAATGATGAAGAGATAGTTAAAAATAATATTACTAATATTGTGGATAATAAAATTGAGAGTATTAATTATGATGATAAGCCGATTGTTCTTGAGAATAAGAAATCATATTACACTTCTTATTTTGATAATCGGTTACTTTTGATATATGGATTTGCTGTTTTATGTGTGATAATTATAATTCTTCTAGCTATTAAGAGAATTTAATCAAATTTAAAAACACCTCTTTCCTTGGCAGTTTATGAAATTGCAGGTTAATTTGATTTTTGAGATAATGGGGAGACCTCCTGAGCACGTTAAGCAGAGTCTTACTAATTTGGTTATGAAAATTGCCTCTGATAAAGGAGTTAAACTTATTGGAAAAGAAATTCATGAGCCTGTGAAGATTGAAAACTCGAAGGATTTGTTTAGCTCGTTTGCTGAAGTAAGTTTAGAACTGGATTCAATAGCAAATTATCTGCAGATTATATTTAATTATATGCCTGCACATATTGAACTTGTTAGACCTGAGGAGATAACATTCACAAATAGAGATTTGAATGAGATGGCTAATGCACTTGCGCAGAAAATGCATCAATATGATGCCATTGCAAAAAATAGTATGATTGAAAAAGATATTTTGATGAAAAAATTGTATGAGGTTGCTCCTCATTTGTTTAAAAAACCAGATGGAAGTGTTCCGGATATAAACAGAGTTGTTGAAAAGACAAAAGAAGCAAAGAAAGAAAGTAAGAAATCTGGGAAGAAGGGAAAGAAAAAATAATTATTTTTTCTTTTCTGGATTGTCTAGGGATTTTTCTAATGTGGTTTTATTTGGTTTTGCTTTAAGGTATCTTCCAATAAGAATGACTAGGATAATTAAGATTAGTAATAGTATTCCATATCCGAGAAATGAATAATTAAATCCTGAAGATTGAGATTCGCAGAGTTTTGTGCAGCACGGACCATCTAAACTTGATAATGTTGTTCCCGAGCAAACTTCTCTGGAAGTACAAATTGTTCCTGGAAGTTCAGAGCATTTGAATAATGTTGTTGAAGAATTATTTTTTGCTCCTGCTGTTGAATTATTTGAAATTATTATTTCAAATGGGAGCATTGTTGATAAATTATCATATCTTGCTACGATATTCCCTGAAATGAATGGCAGAGAATTGTTTATTAAACTTAAATTAAATGAAAATACATCTCCATTGTAGAAGTCTGATGTTGATTCTCTGTTCAATTTGAATAATCTTGAATCATATTCAAGAGTTAGATTGTTTATTTTCTCTCCTGAATTGAGAATTTGTATTTCATATGAAGAAATACCATTCAATGTTTCTTCAATTATTCTTGGGATAAATCTTACTGATTTTGTTATTTTATTTTCAAGGGTTTTATTAACTTGAAAATATACTGGAATAGAGTATTTTCCTACTTTTAGATTAAACCATTTAGATTCATTTACCGATGAAATTGAAAATGGAATGATATTTTTTCCTGGGAGGACTATAAATGATTGGGAAATTGGGAAATTGACATTAATAATTTCATTTACGTCTGAATTTAACTGCAATTCTATTTTAAAATCTTGAGAGGTTGATAAAAATCCAGGAGTTACGTAATATATGGAGGTGTTTCCTGATACTGTAAAATTCTTTGAAAGGTCTATTCTTTGCGGCTTACCAAGTAGTGTTGTGTATAGGTCTTTAATTGTAATAGTATAGTTGTTTTGATTTTTAGGAGCTAACGCCCAAATGTAGTATGTGTCTTGAATCTTTTTTACATCGAAATCAGTTATTATATCTACATTATTTCTCTTGAATTCTATTTGATTTAACGAAATTGGCTCTAAAATATTTCCATCTAATTTTATAGTCATTGTTTCTTGAGGTTCGTAAGTATCTTTCATATTTATAGAAGCCGAAGATACTAGAGATAATGTGGATAACAGAATAAAGGTTGAAAGGATAATGAAGAATAGTACTTTTCTCATAAATATTAATGAGGAAGAGGTTATATAAATTTATTTGATTGGATTGCTTTTTTAGGTTTTTGAGGAAGTTGTTGGGCGAGCAATTTCACGAGGGTATCTTTATTGCGAGTGAGATTGTGAGTTGGGAGGATAGAATTTGGCGCGCGCTTTTTTTCGTTAGGGGGCTGACGGTGTCTTCAGTTTTCGTAAACGTTCTTTCTATGTCCTGCTTTCAAAATATGCAAAAGTTGATTAGTTCTATCAACGTCAATAATTAATCTAAAATCTCCAACTCTTAATTTGAAACCTTTTATTTCTTCCAGATGCTCGAGAAAATGAAAAGGATTTAGTTTACATTGTTGAGGCTTATTCCAGATCCTTTCTTTATCCCCTCTTTCTAGACTATTGATGAAATCAATCGCTCCTTTGTCAAATTTGAGTTCATACATTTTTTATAAGCCAAGTATCTTCTTAGCCTCATCTTCCGTATAGAATTCACCTTTCTTAATTCTTTCTCTTGCTTCTTTTATCTCTAAGATAGTTTTTTGGCTTAGTTTAGGTTCTTTTTCGCATATTTTAGCCAAATATATTAGTTTTCTCACTAATTCATCATAGCTTTCGCTTTTATATTGCCTGAAAGCATCTAGTTCTTCTTTTGTTCTGGGATTAAGTCTTATTGTTGTTTCCATATACTATCGTATACATATGTAGATTTTATAAACCTTTCTGTTTTTGTTTTTTGGAATTTATCCCTTATGTGAGATTAACCGGCTCCGAAGGATTCAAGATGTGCACGAAGCACCTTGAAAATTCAAGTTCGTTCGAAGCCGATTTCGAAGCGTAATTGCTGATTAGAATTTCTGTTTGGGGCATAAAATCGAAGGGTTTAAATACAGAGGATAAAACGAAAATTTATGTTCAAGTTAATAGATTTGAAAAATGCAGTCGGCGAAGCAGTGAGTGCAGTAGACGAAGCAAGAAAAGGAAACAGTTCTAAATTGGAAGCATCTATGTCTACTGTGGCTACAATGTTTAAATCTGAAGAGGGGAGAAGATACAGAGAATCCCTTGGCAAAGTTACTTTGATGGCTGGGCAGAGTGCGCCAATGTTCAAGGAATTTGCTAGAACTATTCAAACTTGGGAAATTGTAACTAACTTTGCAGATCTTAAAGCATACAACCATCCGCAAGTTGAGACATACCTTGGAATGCTTTATAGTGGATTATCTGTAATGGAAATGAATGAGGAAGATATTAGAGCAGCATTTGCATCAAGACATCCCTAATTTTTTATTTTATTACCCCTTCTTTTTTATTCTTATCAGCAATTTCGTTTGAGCAAGCGATTGCGCGTTAACGAAGTGCGCACCTAGCGGTTAAGCGGAGCGAGGGCAAAGCAAAAATCTTTAAATAGTGCTCCTATTGGGGTTTACTATGATTCCATGCCAAATAAATGTCGTCCCTGCAGACTATGAAAGATTGAAAGGTCTTAGAAGGTTGCTTATTAGAAATGCAGAAAGACTTGGATTTGATAAATATTCTGAAACTGAAAGTTTCCAGGAGGATAATGGAGATCTAAAAGGTAAGGGATTAGTTTTATCAGGCAAAACTAAATATTCTGATGTTCTTATAAGTATTTTTCTTTATCCTAATTGCAGGGAGGGAAGCATCAACTTTTTTTCAAGGTCTACAAGATCATTTGACCAAGCTTATAAACGCGTCATACAAATAACTGGATTAACTGCAAGAGTTACATCTTCTTGGGATATGATGGAAATCAAGAAATAGATTTTAAAAATTATTTAGACATATCTCTGAGCTTCTTGAGAGTTTCTTCGAGTTCTTTCTCGCTTTGAGAAAGAGGTTTCTTTGAAGTAATTGGTTTTTGAGAAGGTCTTTGAATTGGTTGTCTTTGGACTGGTCTTTGAAGAGGAGAGATTCTTTGAGATGGTCTTGGAGGAATTGAAGGATTGAATCTCTGTTGAGATTGAGGCTTCTGCTGTTGTTCTCTCTGCGCATTAAACTTATACCAGTATATTATTAGTTTGTCTTTGTAAAGAATTGCTATAGTGATTAATACTATTAGAATTAATAATATAAGAATTATCCACCAGGAAACATTTGGAGCTGATTTTGCTTTGCAGCATACATTTGAAGATGAGGGACAGGTTCCTGTAACTCTTTCTTCTGAAGAAGAGCAAGAGGATTTACATGAGCCTCCAGACTGAATTGTGCAGGTATCTTGAATGACTATTTTATCACATGTTCCTAGACAGCAGCTTGAACCTTCTGAAGAGGTTGTTGTTGAGCCTGAACATTGTTCATCAGCAAGACATATTTTTCCTGATTTGCTTGAACATGATTGATCCTGAACTTTTATTGAACAGCAGGATTTTGCACCATTGCATATAAATTCAGATAAAACTGAACCTCCTGCTTGTGCGCAAGCATATGAAAATTCACATGAACGAGGTAATCCTGGAGATTCGCAGACTGAAACAGGAGTTGAGCCTGAACCGGGGGCTGATGCTCCGTCTTTAGGCCAACCTGAATAAAGCAAGAAAGAAGTGTCTTTGAAATTATTATTGTTCCAGCATCCTTCTTGAGATTGTATTGCGGTGAAGTAATTCTTAGCGTTATCTAATGCGTTATCTGCGCTTCCTGAAATTGCGAGCATCGCCAAGCTAGAATCATAATATTTATTGTTTTTTGTTGAAGGCGCTTCCCAATATTGGTTTTGTTTTTGCGCCTGAACAATTTTATCAAACTGGTCTGACCCTCCTGAAACCATATAAATAAACGCGTATGGGAAAAGCTGAGAATTATCGCTTGCAAGAGCAATTAAATAAGGAGTGAATGAAGAGACATCTACTCCTGATTTTTGGAGAGCCAATGATGCCCATAAGCTTCCCTCATAATCACAGTTAGAAGAACTGGAAGATTTGAAACATCTTGCGTTTATGCTTTCAGAGGTTGTTCCAGATGATGGGGCTGAATGTGTTGATGAAGAAACATAAACTGTATTTGAATCATCTTTCTTAGTATATAATATGGTTGAAACAAAATCTTCAGAGCAAGAAACTTGATATGTTTTTGAGTAACAAGAGGAAGAAGGATTTATCTTCATCCAATATCCTGAAATGCTTAAACAACCTCCCAAATCTCCGTCTGTTGCTGAAAGAGTCATATCATTATTTATTAAAAGATTTCTTGTTGAGCTATCATATTTAACTGTGCAGGTTGAAGAAACGTGCTTTGAGATATCTGCTTCCAAATACCAATCTAAATCAGACATTGAAATGTTTCTTGACAAAATCCAAGATTTTATTCCAGAGGTGTCCTTTCCAATCTTATTATATAGCAGAAGAACCTGTGCGGTGTCTTTTAACGTACACCCTGCCTTTGGCCAGCAATCGTATGCTGTACTCTTTTGATTATCTATTACATCCTGAAGTTTTTGCTGATACCCTAAAGCTAACTGCCCAAATATTGCTTCTTGAAGTGAAAAGGAGGTTTTATTGCTTAGCTGGCTGTTAATACATCGATATGCTTTTGCAATTGAAGATTCGTCTGCAGTCTGTGTGGGAAGGGGAGTTGCATTTGTTTCTGCTATAACAAATGAAGAGAAAAATACAATAAGAATTAAAGACGCTAATACTACCTCATTTTTCATATTAAATTAATGCAAATGAGATTTAAAAATGTTCTTAGGAAGATTATTGAGAAAAAAGAGTTACGAAAATCTCTTTTTATGAACTCTAAGATAGGTTCTTATAAAATAGGAGACAAAACCCTCCTCATCTTTCTGGAGGGATTTATAATATTGTTTTCTTTTCTTTTTTTCAATTATTAACATGGGATATCCTTTGTGCCAGAGTAGTTTATTCATTATTAATCTTCCAATTCTTCCGTTTCCATCTCCAAAAGGGTGTATTTTTTCAAATCTATAATGTACTCTTGCTGAGAGTTCAACTGGGTTTATCGAATGGTTTTTGTTGATAAAATCTATAAGTTCGGACATCATTTTCTCTATTTCCTGCCAGTCTGGTGCTAAATGCGGACCAACTCTTACTAAGTAGTCTCGGTATCTCCCAGCTATATCTGGTTTTGTAATTCCAAAAATTTCTAAGTGTAATTTTAATAATAATTCGTTTGTTATTTTTTCGTTGCCGTTTAACATTTTTAGAAAAACTTCGCTATGCGCTTCAGTTTCCCTTATGTCTCTCAATGATTTGTTTGGAGCTATTTTATCATGTATTATTTCTCTTGTTTCTTCAAGAGTTATGGTTGAGCCTTCAATAGCATTAGTGTTATATGTAAATGCAATAGATATCTCTTCTAACTCTTTCTTTTTTACGCTTTCAGGAATCTTATTCCACTCATTTTGAAAGTTTGTTTTTATTAATTCGAGTTTTTTGTTTGTCTCTTCTTTAATTTCTTTATTAAATTTTTTTGTTATTTTTTCTATATTTTTAGGGATTTTGGGACCAAGATATTTTTCTTGAGTTATTACTTTTCCTTCTTTCCTTATTGAGTGTTGTAAATAGAAATATTCTTTATTTCCAGATTTTCTTTTTATAGTCCTCATAGTTATTTATACATTACATAATATATAAATCTTGCTTTTTAATGCAAATGTAATGTAAATTTATCTGTTTTTCCAGAGCATTCTTGAAACGTCTACAATTGGGTTTTTTGTTTCTGGTTTTTTATCTAATAAATTAAGGTCTTTGTAGAAGCTCTCATTATCATAGTTTGGAGGGAGAATTAATTTTCTTTGTTTGAGATGCCATTCTATTTGACTTCTGATGTATCCTTCTTTCAAAGGGGGGCTGTTCAATTTGTTCCAATCTCTTATTTTGTTGTTTATGTACTCTGGAGAGAAATTTAATGCTCTTAGGAATGTGATGAGGATGAAGAGGCCGCGCTTCTTTCCGTCTTGGAGGCCGTTTAGGAGCTTCTTTATTGGAGCTGGGAAGAAATCTTCTGGAACATCTTTGAATTGAGAATTATCTAATGGCTTGTAATCCTTTGAAATTCTTTTTCCTTCTTCCTCTTCTTTTGAAGTTTGTGTTTTTTTCCAGCGTAGAGCTTCTCTCAATAGAGTTTTTGCTTCATCTTTTTCATTTTTAGGCATAAATTCTCTTATTTGAATTGTGAATGGGCTTGCATCTTTTGGAGAGAAATTGTTTAATTGTTCTTTTGATAAGACTGCACTAGAGAGAGAAGTTTTTTCGTGCAATGAATAAGGCATTCTGAATAAATGTCTTGGGGCGACAAGAACTAAGTCCAATTTTCCATATTTACCTGCATCTTCTCCTCGCATTTCTTCAAATAGTTCAGGATTTTTATCTGAGCTCAAGGGGAGTTCGCTATTAGGGGTTTTACAGAATTCGCAGAAGAAATATGGTTTTTTATTTTGTATTTCAAGTTCTCCCGCACATCCTGGATTTAGACAGCGAAGTCTTCTCTTTGAAATCTTTGAATCCCTTCTTTCCATTGTAAAGTCACAAACAGGACAATGAAAAGTAATTAGGTTTCCTTGCTTTGCTTGTCTTCCACAATTTAAACAATCCCATATTTTTTCTTCTGGTTTTTCTTTGTCTTCCAGATTTGAAAAACTCATCATTTTTCCAGCTTCCAAATTATATTCCCTTCTTATATAGCTGAATAGATATTCTGTAATTGCTCTTGGCCAATCTGGAAATGATTCTTTCATTTTCATTCCTTCATATTCTTCTGGGAAGGCGTTTCCTGAGACAATTATGTGGAATCCTTTACTTCCTGAAAATTTCAATCCATAATTTTTTATTCCGTGGGATTCTAATGCTTTTACTATTAATTTTGCAGCGATATTTGATAAATCTAAATAAGGAGAGTCTATGTCTATCAGTAAGTCCCAGGATTTTCTTAGTTTATTTAGTTCATCTGGAGATAAATCTGTGCTTAACTGCAATGGGTCATTCCAGAGCTCTTCTGAGCAATGAAAGCTCGTTGCTCCTTTGTTTACCAAACCCATTATATCTGAGGAATATTGGATAGTGTCGGGGCGTTTTCCAAAGCCTTCAAAATATCTTGGAACTACTTCCCTATTTTGGGAGAAATTTAATATTGCCTCCTGTATTTTAGGATTTGAATAATAAAGTTTTGTTATTTTTCTTATTCTAATTTCTTTTTCTGAGATTTCTCTTTTTTCTTGCGGTTTTTCTTCTTTTATCTCTTTTTTTGGTTCTTCCATTCTTATTTTTATTGTAAGGGTTTTATATTGTTTTGTGTGCTGTTTGGGTAGTTTTATTTTTATCAATAAGGTTTGTTATTCTGTAAGACAATAAACCTTATAAGGGATAAAAGATAGGTAAAAAAATGAGGTTAAAATTAGAGAGTCCAAAGTTATTGTCTGATATCGTGACGATAATATCTGAATTAGTTAGTGAAGTCAGGTTGAGAGTCAATAAGGATGGGATGTCTCTTACTGCCTTAGATCCTGCTAATGTTGCGATGACTTATTTCAAAATTCCTGCTGATTTGTTCTCTGAATTTGAAGTTCATGAGGAAGAAGTTCTTGGAATTAACTTAGAGAATTTAAGAGCAATTTTGAGAAGAAGCGAGATTGGAAGTGCATTAACTTTGGAAAAAGTTGAAAATTTGCTTAAAATAGGAATATCTGGAAGAATAAAAAGAGATTTCACTCTTGCTTTGATTGATATACAGGGAGATGATAAGCAGATGCCGAGCTGGGAATTCAAATCTGTTGTTAAAATGGATTCGAATGTTTTTGTTGACGTTATTGAAGACTGCTCAATTGTTTCAGATGCCTGTTCTTTTATTGCTGAGCCTAACAAGTTTGTTGTTGAAGCGCATGGACCTTTGAATTCTGCGAGAGCAGAATTTACAACTGAAGAGGTCGAGATTTATTCTGATAATTCCACTGCTAGATTTTCTTTGGAGTATCTGCAGAAGTTTATGAAGGGAGCTAAAATATCTTCAAGAGTTTCAATCAGTTTCTCTGACAATCACCCAATGCGAATTGATTTTCCTACTGGAAATGTAATGCTTTCTTTTGTTCTTGCTCCTAGAATAGAACAGGATTGAATTTACTGGACGAAAGGTTTATAATGTTTATTTACCATCGATAAAATGAGGTTGATGAAGTAAATGGATCCAATTGTTTTTTCAGGAATTCTTGGTGGTGTTGGCGGGATAACAAGAGGGGTTGTGGGTTTGCTGAAGGCACTTTCTTTGAGAAGAAAAGTCTTGTGGTTTTATTATTTAATTACTGTTCTTGTTGCTGCAATAATTGGGGTGTTTGTTGGAATAATATTTAATTTTGATTTGAGACTTTCCTTGATTGCAGGATATGCTGGGACTGATATATTAGAGGGAATTTACAAATCGTTTGCTATTCAGAAGGTTTATGTTCAAAAGAAATAATGGGAAAAACAAGCATAACAATTCAATTGGACAGCAAAGTAATTGCTGCTTTGGAAAAAAGAGCCAAGAAAGAGATGCTTGAGCTTTCTGAGCTTATTTCTGAGATATTAAGAAGAAGTGCTGTTTCTTACACTGGAAAAGCTTCTGGAGAAGATGGCGTGGATGATAAGTTTCTCACTTATTTTTCAAGAAAAGAAAAAGTTGATTATGCTGGAAAATTAACAGGAAAGAAGAAATCTAAGAAAATTGGAAAGCCTTTCTATGAAAGTCCGTTGAAGAAATAGAAAATAAAATTATTTTATTTTTCCATTTATACTTCGCCTTTTTTTTCTAAGTAACTTTTTAAATATTCTAAAAATTCCTTTGAATTTGCAAAATAATTTAGATATGCTCTTTTTAATTCTTCGATAGAATTTGCCCCGACAAGAACAACATCTTTATTCTTACTATTGTTTTGGGATTTTTCTGCTTCTAAGTAATGTTCTGTTGCAATAGTTTCTCCCTCTTCAGGGTAACCTCTAATGCTTAAATTTGGTTTTGTCTCTTCAGTAACATCTAATTCTAACAAAAAGAATTTCCAGTCTTTTAAATTGGGTTCTATAACTTTTAATGCCTGCGTCCAGCTATTCATTTTTGAAAATATTCTTAATTTATCCACTTTCTCTTTTATAGCATTAAATAACTCTATATTATTCTCAGGAGTATGGTCTACTGATTTTTGTTTTTCAATTCTTGCAAAAGCTGAACTCACTAATTTGAAAAACTCTTTCCATTCTTCATCACCTTCGTTTGATTTAATTGCTTGTCTTGTAAATAAATCCACTATCTCTATCGCAGTTGCCCAAGCGTGTTGAATTTTACTTCTTATTTGTATTTCTATAAGTAATCCATTATATGTGTTAATTTTGTCACTCTTATATTTATAAATCAAATGTACACTTCTATATCCATCTTTCTTAGGATTTTTTATATAATCTTTTTCTCTTTCTTTCATTCTTATGTGCTTTAATCCTCTGCTTTTTCTATAAATCTCTGCTAATTCATTTACCTTATTTACGTCTGAAAGAACTACTCTACACCCTGCAATATCCTGCATCTGAGATAAGCTCATAGTTTTTGTTTGGTTTCTCTTCAATTTTTTGATTATCGATGGGGCTCTTTTTAGCCTCTGAACAACCAATGCATTTTCATCTACTTTTTTAGATACTTGCCTTAGTCTTGCTTGAAAAGTATTCATTGGGTACCCATGAGACGAACGCCAATTATTTAAGACGTTCCTTGCTTCTTCTATCTCTTCTTCGGTAGAATTATCATCTGTAAGTACATGTCCTGCTCTATCTACCTTTGCTTTCCCATATTCTGGTTTAGTCCAGGTCATGTTTTATTAAACCCATATGTATTTATATATCTTTGCATGCGTAATAAAAATAGCATGCAAAAGTTTAGATAGTGTTTGTCTTTTAATTATGCATGCGTTAATAAATATGCATGCATATAAAGTAACCCGAAGGGTAAAACAACTATTAGAGAATAAGAAGCAAAAGCCACTAATTCCTAAACTCGCGCGCTCTAAAAAGGTTTAAAAAGGCATTTTTCTAAGGATGTTTGGAACTGATTGACGCTTGCTGATAACAGGCATCATAGCAACGGATAATGTGCTGATAACACGATATCGCGGGCTATTACATAAAAGGTCACGAGAAAGATCTGAGTTGAATCTTTGATTTAAATTGAGTTTCACAAAACAACAAAAACAAAGGACAAAAAATAAGAAATGGCAGCACCAAAGAGACCAAGATTCGGAAGCTTGCAATTCTATCCTCGAAAGAGAGCGGAAAAGACAATTCCTAGTGTTAACTGGAATGTTGTTCCTGGAAATGGTTTGTTAGGTTTTATTGCGTATAAAGCAGGAATGGCTTCTGCTGTTGTCAAAGATGATACTCCAAATTCAATGACTAAGGGAAAGAAGATTGTTGTTCCTGTTACATTATTGGAAGTTCCGAATGTCAAGATATTTTCTGTCAGATTTTACAATCTTGGAAGAGTTGTAAAAGATATTATTGTTTCAAATGATAAAGAGTTAAAGAGAATTGTTAAAGTTCCTAAGCAAGTGCACGACTTGGACAAGGAAACGCCAAAAGAATATGATGATATAAGGACAGTAATTGTTTCTATGCCTAAGCAGATTAATTTGAAGAAAACTCCTGATATAGCTGAGGTTGC
>Ga0233425_10009290_pt1 | contig 12564 bp, 10 predicted proteins | sample Watercolumn_Towu_2_FD_181712 | JGI IMG/M metagenome (GOLD analysis project Ga0233425, IMG submission 181712) | Freshwater microbial communities from Lake Towuti, South Sulawesi, Indonesia - Watercolumn_Towuti2014_140_MG | ecosystem: Environmental > Aquatic > Freshwater > Lake | place...
GACAAAAGGCACCCGAAAAATCAACTCGGGGTACTTATCCACCACACGCCTGGAGAAAACCGCTGCCAGATAGGTGCCGAACAAACGATGTGCCGCCTTGATGCGTTCAGCAGTTGCCTCTTTACTATCTATGCGGTAACTGGCCGGCGCCCGTGTATAGCTGCCGATCAGATCCTCGCCGCCATGAAGGGCATGCCACATTGCCTTGGGCTCATTCAGGAAGCCAACATCCCGATGCATGGAGAGCACCATACCCAATACCGTCGTACCGCTACGACCAGTCCCCAAGATGAATACGGGCGTCCTGACCCTCCTCAAAAGCGGCAACCGTTTCGCCAAGGCGAAAAGCGCGAACACCAAAGGATTGATCCATCGTCCACGGGTGGTCAACGGCCTGCCTTCAAATAGTGCATAACTAACCAAACGGCTCCAGAGTTTCCATGGGCGAATACGCAAATACAAAACATCCAGTTGAGCAATCATCACTACATATCGTCAGACAAAGAATTGTTTTCAGCCAAGCGTTTTATTGCGAAACCGACCCAATCTTCGCTTGGATCAATGGTCTTAACGACTTTTCCCGGCACGCCAACCACCACAGAAAGTTCAGGTACGTCTGAGGTCACCACGGCACCCGCCCCAATAATGGAACTGCCACCTATGCTCAGTGCTGCCCGCCCTCTCACATTGCTAACCACCGTTGCGTTCGCATAGAGCGCCACATTATCCCCAATCACCACATTGGGACCTCCAATTGTCACTCTCTGCAATATCAGGCAATTCTTTCCAATCACAGCAGTCGGATTCACAACCAGCCCGCGTGCATGAGCAAAAACCAAGCCCTCCCCCGCATTAACTCTTGGCCCTATCCATACTCCCGCGATCAAATCATTCAACACCGTACATAAATAGGAAAGCGGCCTAAACAAACGAAATTGGTAAAACCACTGGGACAACCTGAAAATCACCACAGTGCGTGCATCTGGATAATATAAATACTTCATAAATCCCTTTTCGGGATGCACAAGCCTGAAGGACTGCATATCAGCCCGCAACGTCTCCACTAATCTCATAAGCCACTCATTCGATGCGGTCTCCCACACCCCTTTCACCCACTTGTCTTGCGGGATTCCCCGCCATAATTGCACCAGGCGGCACATCCTTTGTTATCACGCAATTTGCCCCAATGACGGACCAATCCCCTATGACAACTGGCTTCGCAATGACAACATTAGCCCCGATGAATACGTAGTCACCGATTGCCACCTCCCCCTCATAGAATCGGTAAGGACGTCCTTTTTCAGGAATAAACTTTGAGTCGAAAAAGTGCGTGAATATTTTTACACCGGTGGTGATGCGCGCCCACTTGCCCACTCTAATCAAGCTAGGATTCCCGTCATCAAAATAGACATCCTCGCCAATCCAGACCGAATGTGACTCGGTAAATTTCACACCAAGCATTTTGTACAATTGAACACGCCAGGATGGAGGCGTCACAGAAAGCCTCGCAACCAGTTGGCATACCTTCCCAACGACACGCCTCATTGAAATCACACGATATACGGTATTCATTAAGTCACCCGCTTCCAATTGATGGCAATGCCTTCGTGAAGCTGTATTCTTGGCTGCCATTCAAACACTTCTAGTGCTTGCCTTATATCCAGCACCACACGAGGGACATCGTATCCACGAGCCGTTTTGTATATCGGAGTAATAATAATTCCAGAAACATCCGCCAGAACAGAGACAATCTCATTAATCGAATTTCCTATGCCACTGCCTGCATTGTAAATACCACTTACACCATCCACACCCGCTTTAACACATATATCTACAAGGTCGCCTACATAAATAAAATCGCGCACCACACTACCATCTCCCCATATCTCGATCGGCTCATCCGCCAATATTTTTCGGATGAAAGTGCCGATCACGCCTTGCACTCCTGTATGCCCCTGCCGTTCGCCATAGGGGTTGGACGCTCGCAGGACCACATACTGCAATCCGTATAGATGATGGTGCATCTGCAAATAGTTCTCGATGGCAACCTTCACAACCCCGTAAGAACAGATCGGGTGCAATGGGTGGGTTTCCGGTATCGGCAGCACCTCCGGTATGCCATACACCGTGCCGCCCGAAGAAAGGTAAACGATTTTCTTGACACCTTTCTGCACCATCAGATGTAACAGTCGCAGCGTATTGATCAGATTGCCTTGCACATCTGCCACCGGATCAAGATTGGAGGTGGCGGGCACTGTGGTGCTGATTAAATGATAGACCACCTCGACCCCTTCCAGCGCTTCTGCCAACAATGGTGCATCGGAAAAATCGCCAAAACGGTAATCCACATCTGGAAGAGGGGGACGAAACAGCTCGGGAGAACGGTCATACACACGCACCTTATGCCCCGCCTCAAGCAAACCATCGACCAAATGCGATCCGATAAATCCGCACCCTCCCAAGACTAATATTCTCATCCAATAACCTCGCCATATATCTTAATGACATCCGCATAAAAACGCCCATCGTTGAATTCGCTATCCGCATATTGTTTGGCGGTTATCCCAATACGTTTAGCCAATTCGGTATCCGACCACAACATGCGCAAAGCACCAGCCAGTGCAGCCGGATCCGTGGCCTCATACACCAAACCGCGCTCACCATCTGCCACCAACTCGGGAATGCCCCCCCGATTGGAACCGATAACGGGCTTGCCCATCGCGAACGATTGTAGAATCACGTAGGGAAAGTTTTCGTGCCACAACGAAGGCACCACCACATAACGGCAAGCCTTTAATATCTGATCCAGTTCATTGCCCCACTTCGCGCCCAAAAACCGCACATGAGACAACCCCAGTACTGACGCCCGCTGCTGAAGCCTTTCCAAATCCGGACCATCGCCCACCACGACCAATGGCACATCGCGCGCCAGAGCAGCAGCATTCAATAATACATTCACACCTTTTTCATCGATGATTCGGCCAAAGTAAAGTGCGTAACTTCCGATCTCGTCCGGAGTTACGGCAGTGTATTTTTTCGCATCAAAAGGATTACGCAATATGCGCCAGCGCAAATTCTCCTTGCCCCAGAATTCTTCTGTTTTTTTCGCCATGAATTCACTTGCAAACAGGAAGGTATGGATATTCTTACGATATATATCCATCCAACCATGGACATAAGCCTCAATAGAACTTGCCACGCTGTATACAATCGAGTCATGGCAACAACGGTTCATGACCGCACGATAAAATCTTCCACCCCTGCAATCCTCACAAAGGCCACCATGATGAAACAATTTGTAATTTGGACAAATGTGCTTGTAATCATTCAAAGAGATAACGGTTGGGACTTTTTTTTCCTTTAGCTCATCCAGGATCGACGGCGTCATCTTTGTATAAATTGCAAAACAATGCGCAACATCTGGCCTGAAATCTTCGATGATTTTAGCAATAGCCCTCCGAGACTCTCGCGAATAGATCATCGAAGGGAAGTGCATAAAGGCTCCTATGGCATTCCCACGATAGTCAACGACCTTGGGGAAATATCTAGACCACTCAGACTTCTCCGCCGCCACATCCGCGCAGGAAAAATAAGCCACCTGATGACCATTCGCACTCAGCACTCTCCCAACCTCATGAAAGAACACCTCAGCCCCCCCCGTCACCCGGGAATTATTATGAACAAGAAGCACCCGCATAAATCACCTTGTACTCTGATTCCTCTGAGTTAACGCAATTAAGCCACCAACCATAAGATAGTAATAAGGGTTGTTATATGTCATAGACAGGAAAATCTTATAAGCTGCGAATGACACAAAGAAACTCAGTATTGAAAAACGAATGCGTCGTCGAAATACAGGGGTGATCTCCGAGAATGTCGTTTTCAAAGTCACTTTCATGATTGAAACGTATTGCATGTATATGAACGCAAGGAGACCGACCACTCCCCCCTCGATAAGAACTCGCAGATAATAATTGTCCAACGGAACACCGACATTCTCCAGAAAGTCACTCTTCATGCCTGCACCGAGGAATCCGGAATACTCATTCCCAAATATTTTTGGCGGAATTAAGGCATACTGAAACAGCCTGGAAAGAGTGCTGATATTATCCGACACACTTTGTTGAGTCATGAAGGAGACACTCGATAGCAACGTAGTAGGATTGTTAATCGCCCAATAAATAAACAAAATGAATAAGGCTCCAGATACCATCAGCGCCAGCTTACTTCCGAAGCGAACCGGGGCCGATTGCCGGGAAATCAGGAGCAGATATGCTGAAATACTCATGGACATGACCATGACCAGCCACGGCGATCGCGACCCTGTAAATACAATTGCTAGAAAATAAAAAGGAATAATCCCTAGTACCCAGTATTTCATGATCCTAAGCGAGAATGCCGCGAGCAGCACGGATGCACTCAACACAAGATACTCGGCATTTGATAGCGGGTTGTCGAACAGCACCATGTTTCTATACGCCCCATCCCGCTCTTTTCCTTCCAATACATTCTCCCCAGCGGTCGCCACTTCGATAGACACCACATTAGCCAGCAGGTTGTGCCCCATAAAATACTCTATAAAGGACAGAAGAACGCAGAAAGTTAGCACGCTGAGAAGAACTGCTACGACCTTCCTTAATTCCGCAATGGTTGAAATGTATCGCACGCCAAGCAAGAGTGAAATGGACACCAGAAGTAATTCGTCAACCCAATAAACCAAGCCTATGGCGTTCCCTGAGAATAGGGTAGAAACGAATTTCGTGACACAAAGCACCAGAAATGCCACAAGATAATTTCGCCATTCCAGTATGCTGTGAAATACAGGTCGCCACACATTGGGTAATAGCAATATTGATAGCCCCGTGAGAAGTGCCATCTCGTAAGTCAGTATCCTTTGTAGGGACATGCCTGCTCCACCTTTTACGATGGGAATTGCGATATATGCCGGCAGCATAGGAAAAAGTGCAATATATCCGTAGAACGCATATCGCAAACGATACGTTGCAATAACCAAGAAAGCCGCCGCTACCACAAGGCAGAATAACGTCACCTACGCCACCACCAGCGATTCGATGCGGGCCAGTTGTTTCTCCATATCGAATAACTCTACAGCCGACTCATGGGCACACCGAGCCAACCGCGCTTGTAAAGCACGGTCATGTATTAATCGACAAATCGCCAGCGCAAGGGAGTCTATGTTTTTTTCCTCCACCAACAAGCCGTTAACACCATCAACAATTGCCTCCCTGTTTCCATTCACCTCTGTAGCAACGATTGGTTTTTCCAAATACATGGCATCAAGCAGCGTTCTCGGCAGCCCCTCGAAAACCGAGGGTTGGACATAAATATCGATGGAATTTATGGCATCAACGTAATCCTGCCCAGCCAATATCCCGGGAAATGCAACACGCCCACTCACTCCCAGCAGGACAGCCTCCCTCTTCAGACTTTCTCTCTCATCACCATCACCGACCAACAGCAAAAAGGCATTCGGTACATTCTTGAGGATAGCGGGAAAGGCTCGCAGCAAATAGAGCTGCCCTTTCTGTGGGTGAAGTCTTCCGATGCAGCCAACAACCAATGACTCAGGGGACACTCCCAGACGCAAGCGCATTTCGCTACGAGTCGCTACAGGAATCCTTCGACAGAAGTCCACCCAGTTATGCACAACTCGTATTCTCTCGGGCTTTTGTTCCTCATTGACCAGATAGTCCCGAATGTCATTCGCACCTGCGATCAGTATGTCAAATCTCCGCAAAACCATTCTATTCAAGGTACGACGTCTCAAAAAATCCGAAACAGTTTGCATACTCACCAACCTCACATGTTTTCTTCCAACACAGATGAGCCATGCAAGTTGATTAGTTGTAATTCCCGTGGAGATACAAGCGTCATATGAATGAAAAAAATTCTCCCACCACGCCTTTGCCAAAGCTGACAACACCCCCCATTTCGATCCCGGGATGTACGGGTAGACTTTCAAATCAATCGACGGCGACAGATCAAACCCCTGCAACGCGCCATAGCCCCCAAGACATAACAATCGAACCTGATTCCTTTGCGACAAATAATTAGCCAACTCCACAAACTGGAGCTCAGCCCCGCCTACTGTGCGGGCATACATGCACATCAGAATAGTCCGGTTCTTTTCTTTCATTGTTGCGTTCCTCGATAACTACCAATCAAATCGCGATCACTTAGGCAATCTAACGACTTCATGCCGATGAAGTAGTAACCAGAACCCGAATCGTATGCCTCAGATGACCGAATAAAGAAGTAGTCGAAATACTTCAGCCAGAACGTCAAGTACATGGCTGCCATCCACAACACCTTCCTGGCTATTCGGTTCCCCATCGAGAAACTCATAAGAAAAGAGCGGAATGACCACGCCAACACCATACCACTTCCTGCAGAAGGACCGCTCTCAATCTCATCAAATCCTCTAAAAAGCCTTCTATGCCCCAAATGGGTAAATCGAGTAAAGTCGTACCTCCCCATGTGAACTTGCTGCATAAACGGAGTTTCAGCGTATACCACCCCTTGGGGCTTCAGAACTCGGTGTATCTCAGATACACAACGCACGGGATCAACCACATGTTCAAGCACGGCCTGTACCAATACCCCATCAAATTGTCCACTTTCAAATGGCAGGCTGTGACAATCGCATATGATTTGCGTCCGAGGCCCGAATGTCACATCAGTTTCAATCAACTGAAGCCGACTCGAGCTATACAAGGCTGCTGTTCCTTCCCCCTCTATACTCCCTCCAATGATCAAAACCTTTGGGCACGAAGTCTGCCTCAATAGAGACTCAATAAACACCCCAACTATTCTTTCGGCAGATAGGCTGTGGCTAATTGATGGAGTTATTGAGTTCAATAATCTCACCAATTTGGATTCACTTCGATTGAAGGTTATATCGAACTTCCTCAGATAGTCTGAAATATTAAAGATGCTTAAATTTTCATCAATTAAGACTGGGACTCCATTCACTATCGGATAGCTGCGAGCACAATCAGCTTTTTGGCAATATAGCTCGCCGCCACCCGCGACCATATCTAGTTCACTATGGCATATCGGACACTTAATCAGCCGTGCATGGTTACACCCGTTCATTTTCCTTGCATCCCTTTTCGCCGTATATTTCCCCTGAACGAATTTTCTCCGCCAATCCCGTATATTTTACTGGCAGAAATTTCTTTCTAAACCTTCCCCAAACCGACCTAATAGTGCGCCGATATATAAAAGTCCTCACAAATAATTCCATAGAGTCAAAGCGATTTCCTGAATCAACCAGCTCGTATCCCCAATGCGCCAATTCCCTTCCCATAACATATTGCATTATCCGCACATCCGGCAGACTTGCATCTCGCTTCCATTTGCCCACATTTGAAAAGTCGACTGATTGGCTAGCCTTGCTTTTCCAACGAGACTCCCACTCAGGACTTACTCTGGATTGACCCTCCTCAAGCATCTCAGGGGTGTACACTTCACCAATGAAATCGCAAATCTGTTTCAGAACCTTTTCCGGAGTCCCCAATAAATCTTCATACCTGACTATCATTAGGCTGTCCGGATAACGGTCAAGATATACACGGGTTAATTCCATCTGTTCCCGCCACATAAAACAATGCCGAACAAGGTTATTGTGTATCCATGGCGCATCCACAAGCGATCTGACCACATCTCTGCCATCTCGGATGATGCAAATCACTTTTGCTTCAGGGTACCAATTGATTATCTCTGGCAAATGGAGCAAATGCGTGGGCGACTTCTCGCAGCATCTCGTTTTCCCGAAGCATGTCGCATACAACTGCAAGGCCCCACTAAACAAGTCGCGGTAACTCGCTTGGCTCTCTGGGAATAGTTCGGCCAGTTTATTCGCATCCAGCTCCATATCCCGTATTCTTGGATAGGAAACAAATCGTACAACCCCTTCTCTTCCAGGGGGATTGACCAAGTCCGGCTCCTGCAAGAATTGGTGAAAGTACTGCGTCTCAGGGGGAACGGCTATAGAGGGATGCCGATCCAAGATAGTCGCCAGCATCGTGGTTCCAGACCTGGACACCCCCACAATAAATATTGGCCTAAACCGGCTCACACTGTCTCCTCTTCAAGAACCAGAAAACAGAGATCTTCAGTCGGGCGTACACTGCCCATGCAAGTAGAAGATTTTGGATTGAGACTGTCACGGCAACAGATATCGCTGCTCCTAGCGATCCCATTTCCGGGATCAGCACAATGGAAAGCCCTAACAGCAACAACATCGCCCCCACTGTTATTCGTTGATACAACACCTCATTGCCTGACATTGCCAGTAGGTAGCCAACTGAACCAGTCGCAGCATTCACAAATTGTCCCAATGAAAGAATCACAAGGGTAGCCGCCCCCACTTTGAACTCCCCTCCAAAAACACCCATAATTGGCTCTGCCAAAAGGATGATAAGAAGAGTTACCGGAGCTGCAACCGCAGTTAGCATAATCGTAGAATGACGAGCCATCTCCTCTAGTTGCACAATCTCGCCCTTTCTGAACATGCTCGCAAACCTCGGCGCAACGGCTATATTCACTGCAAGCAGTAAAAATGACGCCAACATAGCCACCCTACTCGCCATCGCATACTGCCCAACTTCTGACGTGGTAGCCAAAACCCCCAGCAATAGAATCGGAGCCCATGGAATAACTACTTTGGTTGCAATTTCTGAGATCAGCATTGGCAAACAACTTTCAGCAATGCTTCGAGTGATCCGCTCCTTCTCGCGTGAATAGCCTCCCATCCATTGCACCCAGTACCAAGCCGCAATGATCGCAGTAATCCAACTTGCAAACAGAAACGACCACACCACACCAAGAACACCATAAGGCGAAGCAAGGACAACAAGAGCCAATATCGTCAACAGAGGCAGATAGATACTCTGCAAAGACAGCGCTGGCAAGATTTTGCCAATTCCACGCAATTGTTCCGCCATTAGCTGAAAAAAACCAAAAGGGGCGATCCCCAGTGACATCCAGAAAATCAACTGTACCAACTCTGGCCTAGAGAACAACTCCCTTGCAATCGGTTCAGACAAGTACATTGTCAAGACACTGCAGCATACCAATATCGCAAGAGCTAGCGAGGTCACTACAATTGAAACATTCTTTGCTTTCCCCCATTCACCTTCACCACAGCTCGCAGCAATGAAACGCAGCCCTGTGGTCCCCAAGCCGAACATTCCGATAACTGTTGCTACAGTTATTACAGCAAGAGAGAGGAAATACAGGCCAGAACCCTCAATCCCAAGTAAGCGGGCCACTACCACGTTTACAGCAAAACCTAGCAATGTCCCAACAACCTTTAGAAGAAAAGCAACCATGGCGTCCCTATTTAGCGCCCTGAACTGTTTTTCGCTGCAGTATATTTTCTCTTTCACTTTTTCTCTCAAGAAAAACAGAAATCATCCCGCACGATCTTTGTTGGAACTTCCGCTCTGCCCGCCCTCTTTCACAAGCACATAAACTGAAGATAGAAAGAAACTTAACGCAAGCGCAAGAAGAACTATTAGCAAACGTTTCGGCTTTGCCTTTTTATCCGGCGTTATGGCCGGATCAATCACCTTGAACGCGAAATCTTTTTGCGTATTCGCCAGCATTGCATTCTTTTGTTCGCTTGCTATCAAATCGAATAACGTCTTGCGCATTTCTTCAACTTGGACCTTCCCCAATTGTTCATTCAGATATTGAAGGTTAGTTTCGCTACGAGCGATTGCCTGCTGGGCAAGATATTGATTCAGCCTCGCCACGATCGCGTTGCCCCACACTGCGGCCAATTCCGGGTCTTTCCATTGCATCGCGACCGTGACAATCCCCGTTTTATCGTCATTCGTGACCTCCAGCACCTTATCTTCGATTAACAGCCTGTACACATCCCATTGCCCTGGCGGCTCCCCCAAACCTACCATCTCGAGCGTTTTTCTCACCATGCCCGGCTCGAACAGCAAGGGCATCATTTGGCTTTCTTGTACAAACTTCCATAGGAATTCCTTGGACTGAAGTACAGCCAGATTCTCATCAACCGATCCAGCCCCTCCAGCCGACACTCCCGCCAACGATGCCAACCCACCCAGACCACCCATCATGGACGACAGCCCCTTCTTGCTATCCTCTGTGGCAGCGGGAACCATCTTCACCTCTGCGCGATAGATATTGGGCATTAGCAAGGTTATAACTACTGTCAGCGACACCGCGATCGCCATCGACTTAAATATCAACCTGCGACCTTTAACCAAAGTCTGCCGAAGTGCCAGCAGGTCAATCTCGTCGTCCCCATATGGGGACGGAGCAGACCTTCTCAAGTTCGGAGATTCTCCCGTGCCATCCTTATTCATCACTTGAACACCCCGATCGCCTTCATCGCGGCCACGGACGTGCCGACCTGCATCATTGCGCGCGACCAGTCCAGCGCAATATCCAGCATGTTCACGTGATCCAGATCGGTCGGAACGACGATGGTGTCACCGGGGCCGATCTTGCCTGCCGAGGAGAATAATCCGCCGCTTCCCTTTTCGACACGCCCATTGACCCGCACGATGTAGATGGCGTCTTCATCCGCCATGCGCGTCAGACCCGCCTGAGCCACGTAGTCGGAGCGGCTGTATTCCGGGTTATACAGGGCGGCGGTCTGCGAATACACCTCGCCCACCACCATCACCTGATCCGGGCGCTTGGGGATGACCAGTTTGTCGCCGGCGCGCAGGCGGATGTCATTAGGCGTTCCCGCCAGCTTTTCGACATCGGACAACGCGATTTCCAACCGCCCCAGCGCACTGGTGCTCTTCAGCGTGGATACCATCTGGGTTGCGGTATTCAGCGCCTGTTTCTGATGCAACTTCAGCGACTCGTCCCGCAGGGAGTCGATCGAGTCCTGCTTGACCGCCAGCTCTGCCTCCAGACGTTTCACCAGTTTGTTGATCTCCTCCTGCTGTTCCGCCCGCACCGATTCTCGGGTGAATACGGCTGCTGGCAGGTAGGCATCCCGGGTGTAGCCCCCCACCCGCCGCAACAGCTCGGAGAGCCGCTCGCCCTCCTCGATCTGGTACGCGCCGGGGTGCGCCACCTCACCCTCCACCGCCACGCTCTCCGATTCGCGCCAGTTCGCCACCTTGCGCACGGTCAGCACATCATAGGGCAGCAGCTTGAGATTGGCCTTTCCATCCCCGCGCAATGCGGCGGACAAATCCAGCTCGATATGGCTGACCACCCGCTCTTCGCCATTCTCGATCACCCGGCGCGTCACCTCGGCCCGGTTCAGGTACGCCGAGTCGGTCACATTGCCGCCGGCATACACCAGGTCGGCAACCCGCATTCCCTCCGCCAGCGGGAAATCACCCGGCTGATGCACCTCGCCGACCACCGTGACCTTGTCCTTGTTCTTCCGTTCGTACACGGAATGCACCACGACCTTGTCCAGATCCTGTAGTGACTCGTCATTGGCGGCGTCGCCCTGCATCGCCAGACGCAGGTTGCGCTTGATCAGCGTCACGTCGCGGGTTTTCGGATCGGTGCGGAAGATCTCGACCAGCTCGGGATCGCTCTCGCGCGTCACGCCGCCTGCGGCCAGCACCACATCGGCCAGTCGCATGTTGCGCTTATATTCATACTGCCCCGGCGTCTGCACGCTGCCCGCCACGGTCACGGTCGGCTGCTGGCGGAAGTTGGAACGATGGAACACATACACCCTGTCACGCGGCTGCAAGGCCAGATCGAATTCGCCGCCCTTGCTGCCCTTTTCCAGCAGTTTTGCCAAATGGAAACGGATCAGCATCGGCTCGCGGGTGTCGCTGGCTTCGCGTTCGATCACGCCGTAGTCGAGAAAGCTCTCCGGCAACAAATCGTCCATCGAGTCGATCAGCGCAGAAAGTCTCATCCCGTGATCCCAAGCCTGCTTGCCCGGACGCTTGACGTTGCCGATCAGCAACACCTGATTGGACTCGAACTCGGAACCGGCGAAGACCTTGATGACATCGCCATTGCGTATGAGCGCCCTCAACCCGCCTGCATTCAACGCAATATTGATCACCTGCGTCTCGCCCCGCGCATCGATGCGCTCGATCAGCGCCTTGTCGGCATAGGCTTTGGGCATCAATCCGCCCGCCATCTTGATCACATCCCCGACCGTGCGCTCATTCTTGATCTCATAGATCGCCGGACGCATCACCTCCCCGGCGATGCTCACCGTCTGGCCGATCGGCGGCGCGAATACCACATCGCCGGGCAACAAACGCACATCGCGCGCCGTATCGCCACGCAGCAGGAAATCGTACAAATCCATCACCGCCACCCGCCGCCCGGCGCGCTTGAGTTCGATATTGCGCAAGGAGCCGATGGATTTGACCCCGCCGGAAACGAACAACGCATGCGACAACGTGGCCAGACCGCTCACGGTATAGGAGCCGGGATGCGCCACGTCGCCCAGGGCAAACACGCGAATGGAGCGCAGCTGCCCCATGGTGATGCTGGCCGACACACCGATCATCTTTTGCTTGATTTCATCGGCCAACAGCGCACGCGCCTCGGCAAAGCTAA
>Ga0233425_10009291_pt1 | contig 12562 bp, 12 predicted proteins | sample Watercolumn_Towu_2_FD_181712 | JGI IMG/M metagenome (GOLD analysis project Ga0233425, IMG submission 181712) | Freshwater microbial communities from Lake Towuti, South Sulawesi, Indonesia - Watercolumn_Towuti2014_140_MG | ecosystem: Environmental > Aquatic > Freshwater > Lake | place...
ACGGCAAAGTGGTCTACCAGGGTTTGTGCATGGATATCACCCCCACCGACGCCTGTGAGGTGAAGCCGGGGGTCAGGGAAGTGATGGTCAGGCTGGACCTGTTCGGCCCCTGGGGGCACGAAAAGAAGAAGGAGATCATCAGGGTCACCCTGGAGCCGGGAAAAAGTTATTTCTTCCGGCCGGACTACCAGGAACTGCAAAATAAAAACCTGGCGCTGAAAGTCGAGGTCTTAAAGGACGCCTATACCCCGGAGTTGCGGGCCAAGGTGGTGGATTGGGAACGCCGCCACTCCCGGGGGAGAAGTCTCGAAGACTGAAGAATGCCTGAGATTTACAGGGCCGGGGAGTTTGCAGACGGACGGGAACCCCTGGGATTCCGCTAAGTTGGCTGTTTATGAAAAAGAATTTGTAAACTTGATTTTTCTTGATAAAGTTAAACATTTATGAAGCCTTATCTGCTTCCCATCACCTCGGTTGTACTCCAATTATTTGCAGCTTTCTGGGCCTTGCGCCTGGTCAAGGTCACCGGCAGGATCACCGCCTGGGTTCTCATTGCCGCGGCCATTTTCTTCATGGCCGTGAGACGCATGATCACGCTCTTCGGCTGGTTTTCGAGCCAAGTCGATATTCCGCCCATTGACATCACCTTCGAAGCCTTGGGCCTGCTCATCTCCCTGTTAATGGCCATCGGCCTGGTGAAAATCTCGCCGTTGTTTACCGCCATGCAGGAATCCCGGGACTTCTTTCAACAGCGGTATGATCTGATTTTGAATTCCGCGGGGGAGGGTATCTTCGGCCTGGATCTTAACGGCAAGGTCAGTTTTGTTAATCCCACCGCGGCGCGCCTCACCGGTTATGACGCGAGCGAACTGATCGGCAGGAACATCCACGCGATGCTGCATCACACCAAGGCCGACGGGACCCCCCATCCCCAGGAGGAATGTCCCATCTATGCCTCCCTTAAGAGCGGGGAAACCCGGCTGGTGGATAACGATATCTTCTGGCGTAAGGACGGCTCCAGCTTTCCGGTGGATTATGCGGCCACGCCCATCGGGCCCGGTGACGGCAGTTCTTCCGTGGGCGCCGTGGTGGTCTTCCGGGACGTGACCGAACGCCTCAGTCTCCAAAACCAGTTTTTGCAGGCCCAGAAAATGGAGGCCATCGGCAACCTGGCCGGCGGCATTGCCCATGACTTCAATAACCTGCTGGCGGCCATCATGGGTTACGCCGAGATCATCATGATGGACTTACCCGCCAACCCGCCTTACCATCCCTATCTCCAGGAGATAGTAAAAGTCGCCAACCGGGGCGCGTCGCTGACCCGGCAGCTTCTGGCCTTCAGCCGCAAACAGATCATGCAGCTCCGGGTGTTCAACCTCAATGAAGTGGTGGCGGAGATGGATACCATGCTCAGGCGGCTGATCGGCGAAGACATTGATCTGGTGACGATTATTTCTCCCGAGCTGGAAGCCGTACAGGCGGATCCCGCCCAGATAGAGCAGGTCATCATGAACTTGGCGGTCAATGCCCGGGACGCCATGCCCAGGGGGGGCAAACTCACCATTGAGACCGGCAATGTCTATCTGGACGAGGCTTTTGCCCAGGCCCACCATGCCGTGGTTCCCGGCCCTTATGTGATGTTGGCGCTGAGCGATAGCGGGTCGGGGATGGATGCGGAGACGAAAAGCCGGATCTTCGAACCTTTTTTCACCACCAAGGAGCTGGGCAAAGGTACGGGATTAGGCCTGGCCACCGTTTACGGGATTGTCAGACAAAGCGGCGGCAATATCTGGATTTACAGCGAGCCGGGACAGGGGACCACCTTTAAGATCTATCTACCCCGGGTGGCGGGAGAGGTTGAGCCCATCAAGTCCGAGGCCCCGGCGCCCCTGCACTTGCCCGGGAGTGAGACCATCCTGGTGGTGGAAGATAATGACAACCTGCGGGAGGTAATCTGCAAGACCCTCAGCAAGCAGGGCTATGTCGTCCTGGAAGCCGCCAACGGCAAGGAGGCTTTGCAGATCTTCGATAACCGCACCTGGCCCATCGACTTATTGTTGGTGGATGTGGTCCTGCCCCAGATGAGCGGGGCTGAATTGGTCAGGCACCTGCAGGGCTTCGACCCGAACCTCAAGGTGCTGTATATGTCGGGATACACCAATAACGCCATCGTCCATCACGGGGTATTGGACACGGACGTGGCCTTTCTCCAGAAGCCTTTTAAGGGGACCGCCCTCCTGCTGAAGATCCGGGACGTTTTGGACTCGTCGTGGAAGATGTACCCTCCCTCCGGAGTTTAAGACTCAGCGAAGCAAAGGGGAGGTATAAGTCTTGCCTGCGGATATATCCTCAATGGCCTGATGGAGATCGATGTCCATCTCCTCTTTGAGAATATAACCGTCCACGCCGATGTCCATCGCCCTTTCCAGAAATTCCTTATCCCGGTGCATGGTCAGGATCAAAATCTTCATGGCGGGACAATGTTTTTTGATGCGGGCCGCGGCCTCCAGCCCCCCCATGCGGGGCATGGAGATGTCGACGATGGCCAGGTCGGGAGTGACGTTCTTCAGCTTTTCCAGCAACTCCACACCGTCGCCGGCTTCCTCGACGACCAGCAATCCCGGGTCTTCCAGGAGGATTCTCTTGATCCCCCGGCGCACCATGGCATGGTCGTCCGCCAGGATGATTGTTAACGGCTTCCTGATAGGCATCACGATTTCCAAAAATTAAATCTTTCATATGCCAGATGCAACCGGGGAGAAATTATTTCCATAAGGTTTAACTGGGAAAAGGGGGCGTTCTGCCGATCTGAATCTTTCCAATTATTATCAGGCAGTTATGCCGTCAGGGTGTGCAAGTTTGACAAACTTACAGGGTAACCTGCCGATGACCGTTATTTTTTTTCCATATAACCGAAAACCGAAAACCGAAAACGGTACCAGCGGGGCCGGTTGACATCAGCGGGAAGTGGTGATTATTTTTAGGTTAAATTCCGGGAAAGGAGGAAGTATGGCCCATAAGATGATAGTGGCGCTGGATGCTTCGACCGGGGCGTGGAACGCGGTGGAATATGTGGCCCGGACCTTTGGTCAGACCCCCGGAGTGGAAGTCAACTTGTTGCATATCCTCACGGGCCTGCCCCCGGCTTTGTGGGACGACGGCCATATCTTGGAGGAAAAGGAGCGGGAGGCCCGGCAGCGGCTGAAGGCCCAATGGCAGGCGGACCAGGAAAAGAAGTGGCTGGGCCTGGTGGCCAAGGCCACGGAGACCTTGACGGCCGCAGGCATCCCCGCCGCCGCGGTAGCCGCCAGGTTCAAACCCAAATACTTTGACGTGGCTGAAGATCTGGTTAACGAAGCCGTGACTGCGGGCTGCTCCACGGTGGTTATGGGCCGCCGGGGCCAGGGCAAGGCCAAGGCCCTGCTCCTGGGAAGCGTCACCGCCAAGGTGGTGCAAAACGCCCGGGGCGTGGCGGTAATTATTGTGGGGTGAGCGGTTGGCAGTGAGCAGTAAGCTGTAAGCAGTGAGCAGAAAAAGGGAATCCCGGAAGGCTTACTGTCCTGAAAAGTTCAAGGTTCAAAGTTCAAAGTTCATAGTTAACATACTAAAACCATTGACCTTTTCATCATTTGCGGGTGAGCATCGGCTCATGAGGAGCTGTCCTGAAAAGTTCCAAGTTGGTGGGGCGGCCGTCCCTGGCCGCCGGATGCATAGCGGGCACGGAGGCCCGCTCCACCAGAGTTTTCATATTTTGTGGGTGAGCCTAAGGCTCATGAGGAGCTGTTCCGAAAAGTGGTCAGTGGCCGGTGGTCAGTGGCCAGTAAAAACCAAGGTATGCCCGGTACTTACTCCCTCTCCCCCCGCCCAGAGGGTACCGATCCCGCCTGCCGCTATCTGGCGGGGGGAGAGGGTTGGGGTGAGGGAGGCCAGACTTTTCATGTTTTACGGGTGCGCCAAAGGGAGCTGTCTTGAAAAGATAGCCTCACACAAAGACGCAAAGACGCAACGCAAGCCGCAAACATCTAGAAATCGGAGATAGCTGGAGCGCCGGAATTAGCGGTGTAGAAAGTCAAAAAAACCCATAAAGCGGTGGGGCGGCCGTCTCTGGCCGCCCAAGAGGTTGGCGGGCGGGGACGCCCGCCCAAGTGCACGGAGGCCCGTCCACCACTGCTCACTGCTCACCGCTCACTGCTTACCGCGTAAACCCCATCTCGATGTAATTGTCGTTGAGAATCCGGGCCAGCCTGAATTCCCGGCCCACTTCCTCCGGAGAGATCAAGATGCCCTTATCCGTCAATTCCCGGGCGGCCAGCTCCGGAGTGTGGCCGGCAAAGACCCGGCGCAGCACCTGGTGCATGGTGGATAAGGAGACGTTCCCCCGCTCCGGGATCCCCCGGGGCACGTCGTTGTGGATCTTCTGGAAGAGAAAGTCCACCTGGTAATCCCCGCTGGGGCTGGAAAACCGTACCACTCTTTCCCCTGCCGCACCCTCATTGAGAAGCTCCTGGGGCACATAACGGTTTAAGATGCGCTCCGTCTGGTTCTGCTGGGCCAGATAAAGGATGGAGACCGCGTCGTAGTGGTCCAGGGGGCGTTGCTCCTCCTGCTCGGCCCGGCTGGTGCCGAATTTGCGGAAACGATACTCCGGCGCGTTGGCATGGCGGTTGACCACCAGGTCCACGCCCATGGTGCCCACGGAGCAGGAGAGGTTCAACTGGTTCGGGTCATCGATGGGCACGCCGTATCTGCGCAGTTTGTCCAGGATCAGACCGTGGCGGTGGTCGCACAGAAGGCGGCGGATCAGGGCCTGCATCAGGTTGGGGCTGGCCTGGTACTTGGGGGAAAGAGCCAGGGAGGTTAAGATTTCTACTGTCATTTCCACATAATAGCTTTCGGTGCTGAGGCGCAGGTTAATCTTCCCGGGGCCGTGACCTTCCGGAGTGTAACGCCGACAGATCTCCTTCCAATCGTGTTCCTTCAGGAGTCCGAGGACGGTAATCAAGTCATAAGAATCCAGATCACGGCCTTCCATTTTCTCCACCAGGCATTTTCCCGACATGAGGCCGCCCTCCTTGTTATTTTGTGAGGTTATAAAATAATCACTTCTTCTGGGCAAGCAATCCGTAGCCGCGTTAAATTATTGATAAATCGCGCGCAAAAAAACTGATGTCAAAAGGGGAGTGGCGGGCCAAGGGACATTTCGGTGGTCACCTTGCTTTCCCGGGGCCGATGATTAGCTTAAGAACCATCGAAGTGCCCTTATTAACGAGTTTGGGAAGGAGTCGCACCATGGCTAAATTGAAAGTTTGCTGGGGCAGCGACCTGGCTTTGGCCCAGGAGACCGCCAGGAAAACCAACAAGCCCATCCTCCTGGATTTTTTTCACCCCGGGTGAGTGGGCTGCCAGAAAATGGGTACAGTTACGTACTCTGAGGAAGGAATGGGCAATTTTATCGACTTGAACTTCATCCCGGTGCAAATCGAGGTCTCCAACAAGGCCCTGGTGGAAAAATACGGGGTGACCTGGACCCCCACCATCCTGGTGTTGGATGCCGGCGGTAAGGAGCATTACCGGGTCGTGGGCTACGTTCCCCCGGATGAATTCATCCCCTTGTTCATGGTGGGCAAAGCCCGGTGGGCCTTTGACGCCGAACAGTATGCCGAGGCCCGGGCCATCCTGGAAGAATTGATGACCCGCTGCCCCCATCCCCGGGCTGCCGCGGAGGCCATCTTTTTCCTGGGAGTGGCCAAGTACAAGATGGACCACGACCCCAAACCCTTGCGCGCGGCCTATGAGGAATTGAAGGCCAAGTACCCGGACAGCGAATGGTTCCGCCGCGCGGAACCCTACGTGCAAATCAGTCTGTGATCTCACGCAAAGACGCCAAGGCGCAAAGGCGCAAGAGTCTTTATTATTAATTAGCTTGCGCCTTTGCGGCCTGGTGTGAAATAAACATCGGCAGGGGATCGGAGCCGATTTCTCGATCCGAAAAACGAAACACGAAAAGCGAAGAGCGAAAAGCGAAAAACGCGATAACAGCCGGAGGTCTGAGTGTGGAAATCCTGGTAGGCAGATCGGTGCTGGAAATAGTGGAAGGTGACATCACCCGGCAGGATACGGAGGCCATTGTCAATGCCGCCAATACTTCTCTCTTGGGCGGAGGCGGGGTGGACGGCGCCATCCACCGGGCCGGAGGGCCGAAAATCCTGGAGGAATGCCGCCAACTCGGCGGCTGCCCCACGGGCGAGGCCCGCATCACCACGGGCGGGAATTTGCAAGCCCGGTACGTGATCCATACCGTGGGTCCCATCTACCGGGACGGGCTCCACCGGGAGCCGGAACTGCTGGCCTCCTGCTACCGGGAGAGCCTGAAGCTGGCCTCCGCCAAGGGCATTAAAACCGTGGCCTTCCCCTCCATCTCCACCGGCGCGTACGGCTATCCCCTGGCGGACGCGGCCCGGGTCGCCCTGAAGACCGTCAAGGCATATCTGGCGGAACACCCGGAGATCGAGCGGGTGCGCTTCGTACTTTTCGGGAAGGCTGCGTACGCGGCTTATGAGGCCGCAATGAAGGAGTTGTAAAGGACGAAGGGGCGAACACCAGGTTCGCCCCTACAACATTACTGCTCCGGGCCTTCCAGAATCAGGGCCGGGGGCAGGGCCGTTTCGATAAATCCCTTCTTCGATGCCACATAGAAGTTGTCGAAGGCCACCTTGACCGGCCCGGTGAACTTCCAATCGTGACCCCAGGCCACCAACTCCCAGCCGACTTTGCCTATATCCTTAGATGTCAGTGGTCCTTTTGTGTAAGAGAGAACATCTTCAAACGTCGAACCATGAGCATTAATTTCCATTTGAGCAATTCCATATTCTCTCCTAACAGTCAGCGTCCCTCTTTTCGAGGTTGCTTTTTCAGTTTTAACCGCTACCCCATTAACAATGGCCGCCAGGACTTCACCATTCGGGTTGTCGTCGGTGATGAAATCCGGGTCGCTGATGACCGCGGCGCAATAACTGGCGGTCTCCTTGCCGCTGTTGTTAAAGATACGGGCTCGCAACCCCAAGCGGATGCCGTTGGCAGGGCGGGGCCACTTCAGCAAGTTATATTTGACTGTCATTACGAAATCAGAGTAGGGTTTCGCATGCAGTCCCGCCTTGCTGCAGAGGGCCGCCCAGAACGGGTTTCCCTGGGCGCCGGCCCGAAACAACATCTCCAGTCTGCCCAGGGTCTCCGAGAGCAGGCCGCCCTTCTTGTTGACCACCCACTCCTCTTTCAACTGGCCGTCATTGAAATCATCGGCGAAAAACGGCCAGGCCGGGAGGGCGGGCGAGGGGATGAAAAGCAGGCAGAAGGCAAAAACGGTAAGCACAATCTTTTGGGAATAAGCCAGTCTTTTCATATTGACCTCCCATCCGGTCTTGCTACGGGAAGATGTAGCTGGAAAAGGTAGATTCCGCGTCAAGCCCGGGCGCCAAGCCTGGGGCAATGACTTGCCTGAGTTCCGGTTTTGCTTCCGTTTCTCCTGGTGAAATTTGCCGGGCAGTTTTTATTAACCGTGATTCCAAAGCCGCGGACAGCGGTCTCATGAAAGAGACGAAAGCGCTCATGCGCTTTATAGTGAACTCTCTCCGAGAAGGGACGGAGAACAGGGTGGGAGAGAGGTTGAACCTGTTATAATTAATTTAAATATAAGTCTCTGTCAGTTTTTGTCAATTGAATTTGGCAATATGCAAACTGTTAAAAGTTTTTTTCCTGCCCCTTCCTCACCCTGGCTATCTCGGGAGGCCGGGTCTGCGGATGCCATCATCAAGATTGGCGAAATAAAAAACAGCGGTTATGCCGGAAGGGGCCCCAGTCCAGCCGGGTATAACCCAACCGGGATAGACCGTGAAGATAGCGCCCCCCGAATCGGGCGGCCAGCCCGGGCGCTCCCGCGGCAAAGCCGCCGTCCCCCACGTCCAGGTAGTATTTGAGGCCGGGAGCCTGGATAAGTTCCCCCGGCGCCCGGGAATTAAAAGGCGGCCAGCACCAGAAGGCCAATTCCGGTTTAAAGAGGGCCACCGCTTCCAAGTGGCTGGCCCGATGGACGGGCACTCCATAAGGCGTCCCCGGCACGGCCTCCAGGTCGGTGGCCGCCACCGGAAAGCCCCTGGCCGCCAGGGCCCCGGCCACGAAGCCCTCACCCGCGCCCACCTCCACCACCCTTTTCACCCCCAAGTGCCGGAACAGCCGGATCAGGGCCGTAATAAACTCCTCTGTGGGTAGAAAGTAGAGCTGGAGGCCGTCCGCCAGCGCCACCTCCGAGAAGAACCCGCCATCCCGGAGAAAGCCCTCCACCTCCGCGCGGCGGGGCAGCCGCCGGCGGCCGTGGCTGAGCAGCAGCTCCCGGCCCCGGGCCAGCAGCTCCGGGGCAGGTTGAAACTCCGGCACACCTTTGCCCTTACCGGCCACGGCCCGGACGAAGGCGCGCATCTCCCGGTTCTGGGCCTGGATGGAGCCGGGATAAAACAGAACTCCATACGCCCCTCCCGCCACGCTTTCCGTAGCGCTCCAGCAGAAAGGCAGGCGGCTGTCGAAGACGGGATCGAGATACAGCCCCTGGGTGCTCTTTTCCCGGGTAAGGAGACTCAGCAGTTCCGGCAAGGCGGGGAGCCGCCAATCATTGCGGCCTCCCCAGGTTTGACGGTTCAGCTCCTCGATATAGGCGGGAGATTCCCAATGGCTGAGAGGACCGGGAGCTCCGCCGCGCTGCCAGAAAAGGCCGGTCTCCCGGTCTTGGACCATTTCCGGCCCCATAATCAGGAAGCGGCAAGTTACCCCGGGGCGATAAGAATCCAGGCCGGGAGCGGCCCCGGCGGGCAGAAGCCGCTGGCCGCAGATGGAGCAAAAAGAGCTAGGCTGCAGAATCCGGCGGTGGCAACTGCGGCAACAAACGGAGACCACGGTCTTCAGACAGGATAAAAAATAAGGCCCCACCCGGGCAGGCGGGGCCTTAGGAAATAATTTTAGCGGGCTTCGGGGGATTCGGCCCGGCCTTCCAACTCGCCGATGTAGTTTTCAATCCATTCCTCGATGAGGTAAACCCGTCCCAGCTTCTTGTCGCTGCGGGGGAAGACCTCCAAGGGGGCCCGGTCACCCTTTTTAGCATAGCAGCAAAGAGCGGGAATGGTTTTGCCGAAGTAATCTTTATAGTCGGATCCCCGGACCTCGCCGAAGATGGGACGATATTCGGAGGAAGGTCCGCTGGAGGCTTTATGGTAAACCTTGAAAGGATCAGCCACATCCCCTAAGTCAATAGCCGCGGTCTCTACGCCTTTGGCCTCAAGGCTCTTAAGAAGATTCATGACATTGGCGTTGTCGCACTTATATTTGTCGTCGGGTTTGTGCTTGCTGCTGTAATAAAATTCTACGTAGTTAAGCCGCGCCATCTTGTGCCTCCTCCCTGTACAGGCAGATTAAGATTAATTGTGCACACTTTCACGTCTCCCCTACATACCATTCCCAATTTCCCGATGTCAAGATTTTTTCTGGTTCGCCCGCCAAGGAAATGAAAAATGTGGCGGGAAACTGGACAAACTTTACCGCCATGATAAAAGATGTAGAGCCACACCGGGGCTGAATTCAATAAATCGGGAATCTGCCGGGGGAAAAATGTCGACTCGTAAATTCGCCAACCTCCCAGAATTGCTGCCGCTGCCGCCGGCGGGATTGATGCCGGCAATCGTTCAGGACGCGGCTTCCGGAGCCGTGTTGATGCTGATCACCCTGAACCGGGAGGCCCTGGACCTCATCACCGCCACCGGCCTGGTTCATTACTACCACCGCCTAAAACGCAAGGTGGTCCGCAAAGGCGAAAGCTCCGGGCATTCCCAGGAAGTGGTGGAAATCCGCCTGAACTGCGCGGGCGACCAACTCCTGCTCCGGGTGAAGCCCCGGGGCGGGGCCTGCGAATGGGGGTATCAGTCCTGTTTTTTCCGCACTCTTACAGCCGACGGCTGGGAGATCGCGGAGCCCCGGGTATTTGACCCGGAGGAGGTTTACCCGGAGTTCGCGTTTTCTCATTAGAAGCTGTCAGCGGTCAGCGATCGGCTTTCAGCTTTTTGGCTGATAGCTGATAGCTGAAAGCTGAAAGCTTCCCCCTAAAACAGACTCATCGGATCCATATCCAAAGTTAGATCAATTTTGCCCCCCGGGGGCGGTTTCCAGAGCTGGCGCAGCAGTTTCAGGGCCTGGAGCAGGGGCGGGCGGCCGTAGCTTTTCAGCAGCAGTTGCCAGCGGAAGCGGCCCTGGAGTCTCGCAACGCCCGGAGGCGCGGGCCCCAGGACGCGCACCAGGGAGGCGAGTTGCTCATCCCGGGCAATAGCCTCTTTCAAGGCCGCGGTAAGGCGGGTGGCGGCCTGGGCCACCGCCTCAGCGGGCGTGCCGCTGAGACGGGCCAGAGCCAGCCGGGTGAAGGGGGGATAGCCCGATTCCCGGCGGGTTTGGAGCTCCTGCTGCACAAAACCCTGGTAATCCTGGGACTGGACGGCCTGGAAGACATAGTGGTCCGGGCGGAAGGTCTGGATCAAGACCTTGCCGGGGGCCTCACCCCGGCCCGCCCGGCCCGCCACCTGGCTGAGGAGCTGATAGGTGCGCTCCCCCGCGTGGTATTCGGGGAAGAAGAGGTGCTGATCAGCATTGATCACCCCCACCAGGGTGACTCCGGGGAAGTGGTGGCCCTTGGAGATCATCTGGGTGCCCACTAGAATTTCATACCTGCCTGCGGCGAAATCCTCCAGGACCTTCAACGCCCGGCCGCTGTGGGGCGCGGTGTCCCGGTCCAGCCGGGCAACTCGGGCCTGGGGGAAGATTTTTTGGATTTCCGCCTCCACCCTCTCCGTGCCCAAACCGTAGCGCTTGATAGCCGTGGACTGGCATTGGGGACAGCGTTCGGGCACCCTCTCTTCATAACCGCAATAGTGGCAGGTGAGAACGTTCCGGGCTTGGTGATAGGTGAGAGCCACGCTGCATTGCCAGCACTGCATCACCTGGCCGCAAAACAGGCAAAAAAGCACGGTGGCGTAGCCCCGCCGGTTTAAAAACAGCAGCGCCTGTTCCCCCCGGGCCAGGGTCTCTTCCAGGGCCGCGGCCAACGGCGCGGAAATCACCGGCAGTCCTCGCCCGGAACGGTGCTGCTTCAGGGAAATGAGGTGGATCTCCGGCAGGGCCTGGGGGGTGACCCGGCGGCTGAGATTGAGGTAGCGGTATTTGCCTTCCCAAGCCCGGTAATAGCTGGTCACCGCGGGGGTGGCGGAGACCAGGACCACGGCCGCCGCCGCCAGCTTGCCCCGGTAGAGGGCCACGTCCCGGGCCTGGTAAAGGAGGCCGCCTTCCTGCTTATAAGAGGGGTCGTGCTCTTCGTCCACCACCAGCAGCCCTAAGCGGGGCAGGGGCGCGAAGACCGCGGAACGGGCCCCTACCGCGATATCCGCCTGGCCCAGAATGATGCGCCGCCACTGGTCCAGGCGAGCGGCCGGAGAAATGCCGCTGTGCAGCAAAGCGACCCGGGAGCCGAAGCGCTGCCTGAAGGCCAGGGCCACCGGGTGGGTGAGGGCGATTTCCGGGAGCAGCACCAAAACCTGCCTTCCCTGGTCCAGGGTGGCCTGGGCCGCCGCCAGATAGACCTCGGTCTTGCCGCTGGCGGTGACGCCGTGCAGCAGGAATGGAGAAAATTTGCGGCTATGGATGCCCTCGGCAATGGCAGCCCGGGCCTCCTCCTGCTCCGGGCTGAGTTGCAGCGGAGGCTCTTCCGGGGCCAAAGGGTGATCTTTCAGGGGGTCCCTAAGAGACGTCCGCTCCTCCAGGGCGACCAGACCCCTGGCCGCCAGGCGCTTGAGAATGGGGAAGCAATTGGGAAACAGGGGGTTAAGTTCTCGGAGGGGAACCGGGCCGCTTTCCCGGAGATGAGCGATGAGGCCTTGGGCCTTGGGACTCAGGCGGCGGGGCGGCTCTGTCCCTTCCGGCTGCGGCCGCCACGCGGCCCAACGCTCGGTCCTGGGGCCGGGCGCGGCGGCCGCACCGGGAATCAGGTAGTCCAAGGCCTCACCCAAAGGGTATTGGTAATAATCCGCCAGCCAGCGGAAGAGCGGCACCATCTCCGGCCCGAAGCGGGGCAGGAGGTCAAGTATCGCCTGAATGGGCCGAATTTTTACGTCCGGAATCTCCCCGGCCGGTCCCAACAGGTAGCCGGTGACCGACTGCCGTTTGGCCGGGACCCGCACCGGGCAGCCCACCCGGGCTTTATCCTTCAAGGTCTCGGGCAAACGATAAGTGAGGGTGTGGAAGATGGGCAGGGCCACGGCCACTTCCCAGAGGTCTTCGCACACTCCTGGTTTGTCAGTCGTAGCTCTGGTCATCTATGCCTTTATCCGGTAAAAGTTCAAGGTTCAAAGCTCCACGGGCTGTTGCCCGAATAGATTTTCTTGAACTGCATTTGACCATTTCCGGATGGTCGGACTGCGATCTTGGGACGATGATTCAGAAACAGCCAGCCCAGGGGAAATAGCATTTACCGGTGCTGATA
>Ga0233425_10009292_pt1 | contig 12562 bp, 4 predicted proteins | sample Watercolumn_Towu_2_FD_181712 | JGI IMG/M metagenome (GOLD analysis project Ga0233425, IMG submission 181712) | Freshwater microbial communities from Lake Towuti, South Sulawesi, Indonesia - Watercolumn_Towuti2014_140_MG | ecosystem: Environmental > Aquatic > Freshwater > Lake | place: Indonesia...
TGTAGAATGGATAGAGGAAAGACTGAACAATGGAAATCCTTTTCGTGAGGATAAATGGACTGAAAGTGTAGCCGTTGGGGGAGAGGAATTTTTAAAAGAAATAAAAGAAGATTTAGGAGTTAGGGTTGTTGGGAGGGAGACCATAACAGACGGCGATCAGCATCAAATTCGTGAGGCGCAACAACCTTATATGGCCCATTTTGACCCCAAAAAAGTGTTTTTAAGGCAAAAATTAAGCTTCAAATGGGAAGCTTATCTTGATATTTAAAGGGGTTGGGATGGTCCGACCCCTAATTCTTAACAATGAATTCCTCAAGAATTCTCCCCTTCTGCTTTTTTGTGGCTTTCTGATACCGTGGCGCAGTGACTTTTGTCGCTGAACGCTTCTCTTGTGCTGTCAATCCCATCGTTGCCTCCCAGACTTCTTTTATGGGTGACAGTATGGAGTTATTTCGAATAGATTCTTAAATGAGGCAACGATTCAGTTTCGAATAGATTTTAGATGAGGCAATTCGAGGAATTGACAATCCGGCAGATATTCTTTAGAATGACTTCCATAGAGGAGTTGATTCAGCAGGGCGCGCCTATAACGCAAACAGCATATAGGGGCGTTTTACCGCTTAGTCGTGCGTGGCAACCGACAGCAGCGCAGAGTCGAGATGCAGAAGTTAGAGGCAGTTTTGAATAGGCTAAAGTCATATAGGCAAGCCTGACCCCATTATTGGTGTGTATTCCGGCATCGTTACTCTGCCTTGATCCCGTGGTGCAGCCCTGTTGGGAGTAAGGTGCTGTAGAATGCCGCTGAATATATCGTAGGGAGGTGGTTCGCGATGGGCAGGTTTTCAAACACCTGTAACCTTCTCAAGGCTGCTAAGCAGGTCCTGTTCGAGGACAAACGACTGCTTGCATTGCCCGTTCTCTCTGCAGCCTCATGTATAGTTGTGATAGCGACGCCTTTTGTGTGCGTCGCACCGTTCAGGGATGCCATTGAACGGAGTGCGCCGGCTGATTCTTCCTTCGTCCTCGCTTCCCTGTTTTTTTTCCTGTTTGTCATGTACTACCTCGTCGTGCTGACGGGCGTCTTTTTTAACGCCGTATTGATCATTTGTGCCGACGGCCATCTGCGCAAGGAGAAGGTCGCTCTCCGGGATGCCTTTACTGCCGCATTTGCCAGGCTGCCGGCACTGGCGGGCTGGACCCTGATCTACTATTCCATAGGATTCATTATCCGGATCGTCGAAGAGAAATCACAGGGTCTCGCCGGATATTTTACCAGCGTTATTGGTGCGGCCTTCACTGTATCGGTCTTTCTCATTGTGCCGGTTATCGTGCTGGAAAAGACGGGGCCTGTCGTTTCCCTGAAACGTTCCGGCGAGTTGTTCCTGAAAACCTGGGGAGAAGAAATTATCAGCGATCTCGGGTTCACCATCATATGGATCGTCACAGGCTGCCTGCTTGTCATAAGCGCCGGCTTCTGGGGAGCTGCAGACAGGGGGGCAGCAGGAGGGTGGGCTTACGGAGCCGGTCTGATCACAGCAGCGGCCGGGATCGCGGGGATCCTTGTCACGATTTCACTGCTGGCAGTGTTCAAAACCGTGCTTTATCGTTTCGCCTGCTACGACGAGGTCCCCGGGTCATATACGCAGGAGCAGCTCTCGCAGGCCGTAAGAAAGAGATAATATAAACATATGGAAAGCCGGCGCAGGATAATCCTTTGCGGCTGTACCTTAGCGGCAGTGCTCATAGGCATGTACGCATCCCTCGAACCTGTCGTCATAATCGGCATCTTTAATCCCCCCAAACAACAGATATTTCTTCCCCTCTCGAAATCATCAGACTCGCTGCTGAGCGAGGAAGACCGGAACATGCGAGCCCGTGAAAGGCAAAGGGAGATTGAAGCTAACCTTACCGTTATCGAAGGGAGGGCTTGGGAGGATGTCTATACGAATCTGGCAAAGGTCGAAAAAGGAGACAGGGTCCCGGAGGCATGGTCCAGAAGGCTGCCCTCAGACCAGCATCCCATGAGCCTCTTCTTTTACAGACGCGATGACACTCCGGTCAGAACCGTATCGCACCTGCTGTATAAAGACAACCAGCAGCTCTATCTGAGATTCAAAGACAGGGACGCATTCCTGAAGATAGATTACCGCATCTTCTCGGACAATGATTTTCACCTCGGATCAGGACTTTCACGGTATCCCCATCCCCCGACGGATATGCTGTACCCTTATCGAAAATACGGACTGGTCATATTATTATCAGGCATCGCACTTTATGCTTTGCTCCCAAGGCGCAAGATTTCGCCGCATACGATGCGCTATCCGAGATGGCGCATCGTATGCGGAGACATCGCCTCGCTGCTTGCGATCGTGCCTTTCTTCTCCTTCCCCTTCCTGATTACAGGCGGCACCCTGCAGGCGTTCACGCAGGGATGGCCCCTCTTCTTTTTCTTCTGGCCCGTATTCATCATCGGTATCTGGATGCTCTCCATAGCGGTCCGGCTCGCCGCGTTCTCCGTAACCGTCAAGGAGGACCGGCTCATATTGTCTTCCACCTCCGGAGAAAAGGAATTCCTTTTCAAGGACATGGCGTTCTTCCAACCTGTGGTGTTCAGGCCCCCGAAATGGCTCATCGCGCTGTCCTGGCTGGCAGTACTGGCCGGCAAGGGATCGGCCCGGCTCGGCGCCGCCGGCAGGGCGATGATGCTGAGCGGCTCTGCATCCGGCAGCATCAACATAAGGCTGCGAAACGGCGCTGACATCTTCATCAACATCACCGATCAGATGGGCAACAACGCCCTCAAGGGATTTGAGAATATCTTGCATAAACTCAAGGAATACGGCGTGGAAGAGAAGACCGAGACAAGGGAGATACGCAGCCTGGGGCTCGAGACGATGAGACTGCCGGATACACGGTGAAGACGGTGACATGATGATTAGGGGCAACATGCTGATGAAACATGCGGACATGAGTTGTCAACGACCATGACACGCTGCAGATTAACGACAGCTATTTGATACGGAGGGCACCATGAAGAATATGGTCGGGGTGATTCGTCATCTGGGTTCCTTTGAGACAAAACGTAAGTGCAGCCTATCCATACTTCTGGCAGTGTTGTTCTCAATTCTTGTTGCCTTCCCGACTACCCTTCCTGCTTACGAACCGCAACTCATAGGTCCGTCTGACTCCGTCGACGTCAACGAACCATTCGATCTGCAGGTAATCAATGCCTGGACCTCTAAGATCACCTGGCAGTGGGATCCGAGGCTCGATTGTCGGCAGAAGGATGTCGACACACTCTCATGCGTCCTGCGTCATCTCGATAAAGATGAAGTGCGGGCGATTGTTACTGCGTCCGTCAGTGAGCTCAACTGGCAGCGCAGTGAAACAATACTCATTGAAGGAAGAGACAGCAAACGACAGAAACCAATACAGTCAGAGAAAAACAAAACCATCAGGGAAATGCTCGATGACCTCAGGCGCGGGCCGGTCGATTCTGACAGTCTCATGGGCTTTTTCAAGAGAATGGGCAAAGAGGGAATTTCCGTAAGAGACCTCATAGCCTTTAAAGCCAGTGTGATTAACAGCATACAGGATCCCGTTGCCGGCAAGAATATGTGGGAAGGAGATTATGGCCACATAGAGAGGGAGCTGATGTTCAAGAGGAGGGAGGAGATAAAGAAAGCGTGGGAGAAAGCGGCAATCGGTTACTTTGAGAAGAACCCTGATACGCCTTTCATCTTTAAGCTCGACGTTGGCGGATGGGCGAAAGAAGAGAAAGAGAAGATGCGTTTTGAAGGCGATATTGACTTCACCGTCATCATGCCTACCACGGAACAAGCCGTGATCATAAGAGACCTTTTTGAATCAGCAATCAAATTTGTGTTCAATCTCGACATGGTTGCCGTAGATGCTCTTGCAACAGCACAGCGATTTGCGACCGATTCTGTCTACAAGGGATCCTTCGGCGCCGATTGGGGAGAGAAAGATGCCGTCAAACGCGGCAAAGTCTGGAAAATCGAGTTCTTTGGGGGACAACTTCAGGAGATAGAAGCCACGACAACAGAAAAGGCATATGCCTTCGCGATACTGAAGAACAATGTCCAGAAGAAACTTACAGGGAAAGACCGTCTCCAGGAGATAATGAAGGAAAAACTCGACCCCAGGTCCATGTATGACATGGAGCCGGGTATAAGCCTGGAATTCCTGCGCCACATTAATGAAGACGTCATCCACATGGACCTCGCCACTCACGAAAAGATCATCAAAATGGCCAAGTATCTCGACAGAAGCGCATCTGATCATGCGGATGCCATGAAAGACGTCAAAGCATCTCTTCCGGAGTTCACCGAGACGGACCTTTCAGAGAAGGACAAGACGCTTGTCGAGGGAGTAAGGAAGATTACTGAAGCTAAACAGGGTAACGACACGCCTGCACGAACCTTGTACAAGATTCTCACGATCGCCGAAGACATCATGGGGAAGGACTGGCTTGAAACTCCTGAGGAATCCCTCCGTGAGCTAGGACGGCGTGCAGAAGAGATTATGAAGCACAATATCGCAGAAGGCGTAAAGGCTCGGCAGACAATGATCGATAACAAGCAGCGAAGAAACGCTCAGGAAGCTGATATTGAGCGAAAGCGTTTCCTCGACGATCTCACTACAGAGTATGGAGCATTCAAGAGACATGGCGTGCCCTTTCCTGAAGAGGCCTTGGCCGCCTTGAAAGAACTCAGTTCATATTTTGAGAGACGGATGTCCCGCCTGCCCGAAAGTGAGCAGAAGAAATTGAAAGAGCTCCTTGATAGGGCGCGGGACAATCCGGAAATGACCAAGATCGCCTTTGCCATTGTGCAGGAGGCGGTCAAAAAGGTCTTCACCGATCCGGTGGGGGCAATGGGGGCATTGAACAACTTTCTCGACACCCTTGACAACAAGACGATAGAGAGCCTCAGAACGACAGGGGTAATTGAATGGGAAACAACCGTCGTGCGTGACGGCAAAAAAGAGACGACAAAGAAAACCATTGTGAAGATTGAGTCAATTGCGAAGATCAATCAGATGCTGAACGATTCGGTCCTCGGCAAGATCGGACAAAGCACGGCATTTCAGGCCTTCAACCTCGTTTCCGAGGCAAAAAGCTATTACGATGCCGTTAAAACGTCGGGGAGTTGGAGCGAGGCGTTCACTAACCTTTCCGTCGAGATATTCAGACGGCGCACACCTGTCGGGGGCGCATTCGAGGCATACGAGCACGGCAACTATCTGAGGTTAGGAATCGAGGTTGTATACGCCATATTCCCGCCCCTGGCGATACCTGAAGGCCTCACCGGCATGGTCATGGGCGCTGTAGAGTGGGGAGTCGGCAAGATCCAGGAATGGCGCTATGAAGACATGGTCAATGAGCTTTACAGGGGTGCGAAGTTCGAAGGCAGCGGCAGCTCCTGGAAGATAACCGGCCTCTCTTACAAGTGTCCCTCAAACGGCGACATGACGATTACCGGCAGGGACGAGATTCTCGGACTTCCCATGAAGTGCGGCGCAGTCTTTCAGACGTTGATCCCTCAGATTAAGGAGCATCCCGTGTTACTTCAGTACCAGGAAATGCTGGACAATTCGGCTGTCTCTTCGGGACGCATGGGCAACTTCCCCTTCAAATGGGATGTCAAAGGAGGCAAGTACGGCGAACAGCTCCTGAAGATCTATCGCAAGAAGGTCGACGACGTTGCGCTCGAATTCTTCAGGGGTGTTATAGAGCAACTTGAAAAGGCCCAGGCATGGGCAAGCGGCAAGAAACTCACCGACATCTTGCTGATCGAGAGAGAACTCGGGTGTGCCGAGACGCTCATCAAATTCAACATCGGTTATTTTGGCGGTGACCGCTATCTCGAAGACGTCAAACAACTCCAGGCTATGGTCGACAACTTTGGGCAGCTTAAGAAGGCCAATGAATCCATCCTTGCCGTCAAGGACAGATGGAAGGCGAGTGAACCGCAGACAGAGACAAGAAAGGGCTTCAGCAAGACCCCGGACAATAGGCTCGTCGAGGGTGGCTATGTATGGGTCAAGGGCACGTTCCCTGAGTGCTCAATAAAGTCGATAGAGCAAAAATCAAACGAGGCCAGGAATCTGGACGGCAGAATAAAGAATGCGGTGAAGACTTGCCAGTCTGAGGCCGAGAAGATCGTGGGCCTTGACAAGGTCACCGACGCGCTTTTGGCCCCTCTTGTGCGGCCAGCTATCTGTGTTTCCGTGTATAAGGACACAAACCGTTTCTTAGCCGACAGCTGCCGGAAGGACTACGACATGGCCCTCGCGGATCTCAAGGGACAGGCAGAGGACAAGCTTTCTGTCTTCATCAAGCCCTCAGGACTGAAGACCATCAGCGGACGTGACCCTGTCACGCTCACCGCGGACTATATCAGAAAGGCAAACAGCGGCAGGATGAGGATGCAGTGGAATGTATCCGTAACTGAGAGAGACAGCAAGGCATCTTATACACTGCCTCCGATCAACGACGCTGCATCGATCAACCTCGACCCGACGAAGTTCAAGGAGGGAGACGTCGTTACCGTCACGCTCTCCATCATGGACATTAATATTACTAACAGGCAGATCCTGCGCGAGGGCTCTGCCAAACTGCCTCTGACCGTGAGTCCCTCCGGTGAATTGAGCGTCAGGCTCAGTGCTGTGCCCGCTGAGATATCCGAGACGGACGGGGTGAGCGTCTGTGTCACGGAACCGGCATTGAAGCCATTCGAGCCCCAGAACAAATACTACTTCAGCTGGAGGTTCGGCATTGACGGCCGTTACGCAGATGCGGAATGGCAGGCAGGCAACGAGATCGCCCGCTGCGTCAACAAAGCATCCGTCGCCGGGCTGACAGGCAAGACCGTCTCGATGAAGGTCACGGTAAGGGACGATTTCGGCAGGACCAGGGAGGCGGAGACCAGGTGGGTGAAAGTTGTTGACGCTGCGGCGAAACTGAAGGTGTCGGTCACGCCCGAGAGAAGCAATATCACGAATGACCAGAAGCTGACCTTTGTGGTGACTGTTGTCCCCCTGAAAGACAGCGGCCGTCTGACCATAAACGGCGTCATTATTGCCGAAGGAACGACACAGGTAAGCATTCCCGCCTCTTTTCAGGATAACGAGAACTGGGTGACCGTTGATTTCGTAGTGACTGACGAAAAAGGCAGGAGGGCCGAGACACACGCCACAGTCTATGTCACCAAGAAACAGCCCGATGCCTGCGTGTATCAGTATTCGGAATGGAGCCAATGCGACGAGAGGACCAAGAAGCAGAGGCGACGGGTAATATCTAAGTCACCGGACAAGTGCGTCGAGAAAGAAAAACCCTTGCTTGAACAGGCGTGCACGTCGGTCACAAAAGAAGATGAAAAAGAAAGGATCGAGAGAGACCGAATCGAAAAAGAGAAGGCTGAAAGAGAAAGGCTCGATCGTGAACGTGCAGCCCTGGAAGAACAGAAACTTAAAGAAGAAGCCACCAGGAAAACCGCTGAAAGACAAAGAACGGTTGAGGAAGCGGCGAAAAAGAAGGAGCAACAGATCAAGGAGCAGACCGGAGCGGACCTGTATATCACCGTGTCAATCCCGGACAACTGGGAAGGAGTATACGAAAAGAGAGGCGTCGTATTGACGCGAAGACCCGCCGTCAAGAAAGGGCCGGATGGAGTAGAGGCCCGTGTCAGCGGGAATCTCACGATCACCGGCCCTTCGGCCCCTTATGAAATAATGACCGACCAGGCGTTAAAGGAAACAGTCGAGAAAGCCCTGCTTGGACTCATGCTGGGAGAGGCCGCCGGCAGCGGATACAAAGCCGAGGTTACTTCTTTGAATATCGGTGATTACCGGGGTTTCATCAGACAAACCACAGAGATTGCCTCGCGTTATCAGGGTACCGAGTATGTGGATGCCTCCTATCCGCACACGGGAGTTGCCGGATCAGGAATGGCGATTACCGGTAAAGGAGACTCGCAAATTCAGATCACCTATCATGCCGGAGGAAGAGGACAGGGAAAAGGGGAGCTCGATAAAGGCCTGTGGTATGACGACATGCCTTTCCTCAGGCAGCAGACTGCGGCGGCCTTTAATGAAGCAAAGGCTATTATCGACAGCATCAAGCTGTCGAAGGACAAGAAGATCGCGAAGTACCCTTACATCGGCCCGAAGATGGACGGCTCGGAGGTGCCGACTGTTAAGCTCGCCGCTTCCAAGTCGGGTAAACTCAGAAAGAACGAGATCATAAGCCTCACCGCAACCGTAGAGAACGTGCCGTCAGGGGAAGCCCCCCTGACTTACAAATGGAGTGACAACTGTGCAGGGAAAGGCAGCCAGGCGACCTTTCAGGCATCGCAGACCGGATCGCAGACAGCAACCGTGTCAGTCAGCGGCCCGAGTGGCCCCTTGGGGAATGCCTCCCTCTCTTTCGACGTCCAGGACATACGGGTGATCCTCGAGGAATCCTCCGGCGCCGGGACGATTCCCATGGGACGCACTCTCTCCTTTGCGGCCAAGGTGATTTCGGGAGGCGCACCCGCCGCCGGGAACTTTGTTTATCGGTGGCAGGCAGAACCCAAGGTTGCCTTTGCTCCGACGGAGGGGCCTTCCGCAAGTTCGAAGGGGACCTTTGGACTCCCCGGCAAGACAAAGGTATGGGTGGTAGTGCTGGAAAAGCAGGGGGCTGTCCTCTCAACCGTTGCCGAGTCTGCCCAGATGGAAATCGACGTGGTGAATCCGCAACTGAAGCTGATCGCGAACAAGAGCGAACCTCTTGTGGGCGAGAAAGTGGTAATCACAGCCCATGAAGAGCCCAAGCTTGACGACAACGCAGTCAGCTTCCGGTGGGAGATCAGCGGAGATGCTCTCAACCCTGGCCCCGAACCGCATATACCAAATAACAGGTCCTACTCATTCGCGCCCAAAGACAACAAACCGGTGACGCTAACGGTCCATCTAAAAGGGAAAGACAGGGGGGATGATCTCGGGTCCGCAAGTCTGACAGTCACCCCCCGATCCTACGCCGTCTCGCTCGGCGAGCCTCGTTATCGTGAATCTCCGCCTCAAATATGGCAATGCGACACGCAGATCGGACAGGCGCAAAAATGCGGCATGGTAACTCTCAAGCCCAATCAGTTCGCGGTTCATAGAGACATACTGATCAAGGCCACCTTGACACCCCGGGCCGCCTCGCCGCAATTCAGGTGGAGCGTCGACCCGCCTGGAAGCTGCGGACTGCCCGGCGCGGGCGACGAGATAAAGCTCAACTGCAGCAATACCGGTACGTACGCTGTTAAGGTGGAAGTGACAAATGCCGACAATGTGAAGCTCGGTGAAGCCTCGCAGACAGTTACTGTCTCTGTATCACAGGAACAGTTGAGCAGTGCAAACAAGTCCAAAGAGGCCTATGACAAGCTCCAACAGGCCAAGGCCTTTGTGCAGCAGGGCAAGCTTGACGAGGCCATTCCCCTCGCTGAAGAGGCATTCAAGCTCGATCCTAAGAACGCCGAAGCCAAATCCCTCGCGGACAAGTGGAAGAAGGAACGCGATGAGGTCAAACAGCATATCACCAAACTTGACCAGTTCTTGAAAGACGCCAAGATCCCCGAGACGGAAAAGGAGCTGCAGGCGGCTCAGAAGCTCCATCCCAAGTATCAGCCTTTCGTGGATGCCGAGAAACGCCTCAAAGACGCAAAAGACAAGGCAGATAAGATCAAGAAAGAGGCTGACACGAAACAAGCCCAGGCCAAGAAACTTCGGGCGGAGGGAGAGGCATTGCAAGGACAGAACAAGCTGCCTGAAGCAGTCGCGAAATATAAGGAGAGCCTCGCCTACTGGCCTGACAAATCTCTTGAGGAGCACATCAGAAAACTGGAATCACAGATTGCCCTGAACGCCCAGAAAAAGACCTCTGCCGACAGGCTCTGGCAGGAAGGTATATCCCTGTATAACCAAAAGAAGATGAATGAGGCCCTTGCCAAGCTTAAAGAGAGCCTCGCCCAATGGCAGGATCAGTCACGATCAGACTATGTAAAGAAGCTCGAACAGGAAAGATCCCTCGCCCAGAAGCTCAGGGACGAAGGAGCCGCATTGCAGCAACAGGGGAAGCTCCAGGATGCCGTTAACAAGTACAAACAAAGCCTCACCCACTGGCCCAACTCTGAATTGGAGAAGCACATCGCCCTCGTCGAGGCGGAGATGAAGAAGCAGCAGGAAACTCAGACAAAGAAGGCCTCTGCTGACAGGCTCTGGCAGGAGGGCACTTCCCTGTATAACCAGAAGAAGATGAATGAGGCCCTTGCCAAGTTTAAAGAGAGCCTCGCCCAATGGCAGGATCAGTCACGATCAGACTATGTGCGCAAGATCGAACAGGAGATGGTCACTGCCCGGAAGCTCAGGGATGAGGGAGCGGCACTCCAGAACCAGGGCAAGCTCCTGGATGCCGCCAACAAGTACAAACAAAGCCTCACCCATTGGCCCAACCCTGACCTCGAAAAGCACATCGCCCTCGTCGAGGTGGAGGCAAAGAAACAACAGGAGTCCCAAACAAAGAAGGCATCTGCCGACAGATTGTGGAACGAGTGCGTCAGCCTTTCAAGCCAGGGACGAAACCAGGATGCCCTTTCCAAATGCCGTGAGAGCGTGAGCTACTGGCCTGATCAATCAAGGGCAGACTTTGTGAAAAAGCTTGAAACCGCGGTGACGACACCCCCTCCGCAACCGCAGCCGTCCAAACCACCTGTAATTGCTCAGGACGCACCTTCGGGAGATTCTCGTCCCAACGGCACGTATTGGGAACTTGCAGAAACGAGAAAGAATGATAAATCCTACGGAGGAGGAAAGACACAAGAATTGACAGACGGGCGCATATCGTTCTCTGTCGACCGCGGCGTCGGATACTACGAAGCGACCGGCTCGTGGACTGCTCCTCCCAGAACCTTGATCCCGGGACAAACACTATCCATAACGTTCACACTGAAAAACGGCAAGATCAGAGGAACGCAGAGCAACCAGACCCGTATTCACGCCTCTTTCAGCACTCAAGCTCTGCGTGATAATGAAGGCAAGCGCCAGATGGATCTCTTCGAACACGAAGGTCCGGGCGCCAAGCGCAGCGGGACCTTTTCGACAAGTATCCCCGGGTCCAATTCATCGGGAACGCTGGAATTGGAGGTTCATTGCGGTAACGGCGGCGATGCCGGGGCCGCTCTGATCTACGTGTATACTTGGCGGAAAGGAACCTCTCCTGCTCCTGGGCAGGCGTCATCAGGCTCGCTCTTCGTGGATGAGACGAGGTGGAGAGTCGACGGGCACCCCACGCCCTGGGTCTTCCGCAGCAACGGCACAGTGGACGCGAAAGACCTCTGGACAGGCAGATGGACGCGCACGGGAGAGGGAATCACGGTAACGATTACCGCCAAAGGGGTAACGGACATGTTTCTTGTGAAATTCAGCCCTGACGGCAAGTCCTTTACGGCATATAAGAACAACGCCGTCTACCGGAACGGTATCCGGATTTCCGAATAGGATAGTGCATCGGTTCAGGATAGAACGCAACGAAAAACTGTCATCGTTACACGAAACAATAGGGGACATTGTGGCCTAAGTGGAAAGGAATGTTAGCTAAAGTTGAAAACTGCACAGTTTAAAGTTCAAAAGTGCATAGGGAACAAGTCGGTATTTTTAAATTTTTGGACATCGATTAATTTTTTTTGGGACCAGAATCTGACTTCCGAGAGGAGATGATTGAGGGGATAAATTCGGAGGGTGACCTTTTCCAGAGGGACCGCGCCGTTGATTTTAATCTGTAAGCCATTGACTGATATTTTTCTATAAGCATCAATAGTCCGATCAGCTCTGAGGCAGAAGATATCTTTAGGGCTAATCCAAGGAGGGCTGATCTGGAAAGATCGGAATAGGGACTGATTTTCTTTGAGGGCTCTTTGAAAACGCAGGGAAGGGATTTCTTGGGTGGTGGAATGGATCTGGCGATGATTATAGCGATACAATTCCCGATTTAAGATGGGTTGAGCCTTTTTGATGTCAGTGATCTCTTCTCGAACCAAAGATCTAACCAAGCGATCCTGAAGCCATCCATAGGGGCGTTCGATCTTGCCTTTGGCTTGAGGGGACAAGGCATAGGACACTTTAACCTTACAGTCTTCTAAGACCTGTTTCCATTGGGGAGTAGATTCATCGGTCTGTTTGTAGTGATTACGCCAAAGGGAATCTCTCCCTTGAACAAAGCGGAATATGGAATGGGAATCCACGTAATACGTGAAGGGGCAGCCGTATTTAAGAATAACCGACTGAAGGGCCGAGATATGAGCCCAAGAGGACTCTTTTTTGACCAGGGCGGCATAAAGGATATAAGGTGGGGGGGGTCGGACCACGGGAACAGTTAGAAAATAAAGAAAAAAAGATGAAAAATGAGGGTTAAAAGAAGCCTTAAAACCACCTTTTTACCGCTAAAAATGAAGCTTTAAGCAAAAACTCTGATGCCACGAGCTAACCGACATTTTCTCCCCAATCATATCTGGCA
>Ga0233425_10009293_pt1 | contig 12562 bp, 6 predicted proteins | sample Watercolumn_Towu_2_FD_181712 | JGI IMG/M metagenome (GOLD analysis project Ga0233425, IMG submission 181712) | Freshwater microbial communities from Lake Towuti, South Sulawesi, Indonesia - Watercolumn_Towuti2014_140_MG | ecosystem: Environmental > Aquatic > Freshwater > Lake | place: Indonesia...
AGTCGTCCGCGAGGTCGCCCATGTACGCGTTGCCTGCGGCGGGCTTCGCGGCCGGCGCCGGTTCGGCAGCGGGTGCGTCGTCCGCGAGGTCGCCCATGTACGCGTTGCCTGCGGCCGGCTTCGCAGGCGGTGCCGGTTCGGCAGCGGGTGCGTCGTCCGCGAGGTCGCCCATGTACGCGTTGCCTGCCGCCGCCTTCGGGGCTGCTGCGGGTTTGGCTGCGGGGGCGTCGTCCGCGAGGTCCCCCATGTACGCGTTGCCTCCTGCGGGTGCGGGAGCGTCGCCAGCCAGGTCGCCCATGTACGCGTTGCCGGGAGCGGGTGCAGGAGCCTCGCCTCCCAGGTCCCCCATGTAGCTTCCCGAGCCCGCTTCCCCTCCGGGAGCCGACGCGGCGGAATCCCCTGCAGCGGGGGCCGCGGGGTCAGGCGCTATCTCGGCAGGGGCAGGTGGCGCCACCTGGGGGCTCACGGTGCTGGCTTGCATCTTGAGGACGAAGGGGGCTACCAGGTTGCGATACGCGACCGCGTACAACGTGAGCCCGAGCAGCGCGATGAGGGATGCGGCCAGGAAGAACCCTTCAATCTTCTCCAGCCACCGTTCCAGGGTCAGAAGATGTTTCAAGGGACCACCTCGACTGGACGTGAGACGATGCCGACTGCGCGGCGGAAGCAGGGGGCTACTTGCCGCGGACCTCCTTGATGTACTTCTCCACCTCGGCCAGCAAGCCCGGCTTGAACATCTTGGCGGAGATGTCGGCCCGGACCTTGGCGGCCAGGGCCACGAAGCGGTCGATCTCCGCCTGGGGAACCGCGACGATGGAGAGGCCCTGCTTCTTGAGCTGCGCCACCGCGTCCTTGTTCTTCTTCCGGATCTCGGCCCGCAGCGCGGCGTGGTGCTTCCTGGCGATTTCGAGGACCTTGGCCTGGTGGTCGGCCGAGACCTTGTCCCACTGGGCCTTGGTGACCACCGTGGCGCCCACGCCGATGGCGATGGTCATGCCCGTGATGTACTTCACGTACTTGTCCCACTGGAGTGCGATGGCCCCGAGGGGGGAGTTGTACACTCCGTTGATCATCCCGCGCTGCAGGCCGGGAAGCACGTCGGGAAGCGACAGGCTGACCTGGGAGATGCCGGCCATGTCGAAGAAGCGCTTGGAGATGGGCTCGTCCTCCCAGCCCCACATCTTGACGTCTTTGAAGCTGTCGAGGCTGCTGACCGGGGTGCCGGTAAACAGGTACATCCAGCCGAGGTCGGACCAGCCCAGGATGACGAATCCCTTCTCGTTGACATAGCCCTGGAGCTTCGCGTCCACCTTGTCCCGAACCTTGTCCAGCTCCTCGTAGCTCTGGAAGAGCATCGGGAGCTGCAGGACCAGCGTATTGGGCTCGATCATCTGGAGGCCGACGCCGGTGAGTGCGGCTCCCTGGAGCTGGCCGGCGCGCATCTTGCGGACCATGTCCTTCTCGTCGCCGGAGACCATGCCGGGGAAGAACTTGAAGGACACGGCACCGCCCGTAGCGGTCTCGACCTCCTTGGCCATCGCGGACAGCTCGTCCATCCAGGGCGAGTCCTTGGGCGCGACGGTGGACACCTTGAAGACGACCGGATCGGCAGCAAGGACGGGTACGGTCACGCTGAGAGCAACCAGAAGAGCCACAGGGAAGAGAAGCTTACTGAAGCAAGTCATCGGAACCCTCCGTGTCTGTATCGTCTGTCGCCTCGGGGGCGACGCAACCCCCATCGAGATCTGCAAACAGGTCCGCTGCCCGCAAGAGCCAGCGGGTAGACCATCGCTTCGTGATGTTATTCATCATCTGCTGCTCCGGCAGTGCGTCGTCTGGCGTGGCGAGGACTTCCTGGAGCTGGGTGCAGAAGAGCTGCGAGTCCTGGGTCTGGACGGCGTAGTACCGGGCCAGGAGGAACTTGCCGAGGAGGAACTTGCCCTGGCTGACCGCGACGCCGGCTTCGAGCGCGGCCTTTCCCTTCTCGAGGTTGCCGCCGAACATGGGCGCCCGGCCCGCGTAGATGGCTCCGGCGGTGAGCGGAGGGAGGCCAAAGTAGTAATCGGGCATGAGCTCCGAAACCCGGCTCATGAGCATCTCGACCCGAGGCAGCTCCGCCACCCGCTCGGGATTGGACTGGTCGAGGTTGATGCGGCCGACCCAGGCGAACGTGTACCAGAAGAGCACTGGAACGATTTCCTGTTCGAGGGTTTGCAGTCTCTTGCGTAGCTGCTCCATGTCCCCGGTTTCGAACAGGGTTGTAAGCTCCGGGCCGAGGCTGGCCGCTCCGTATTTCTGTGCGCGCAGGTACAGCGCGGAGGCGCGATCCTTCAACTTCTTGACCTCCTGGACGTCGCCGGCACCATCCGCCAGATCGATCTCGTCTTCGACGAACAGGTAGGTGTACGCGGCAAACCCCTGCGACAGGACAAAGAGGAAGTCGGGGTTGTCCGGATCCGACGCGAGCAGCACCTCCACGGTCTTGAGGTTCCCGGGGAAGGCCAGCCGTGCGACCTCGAAGTCCGGCTCCTGGTTCATCGCAGCCGAGCCGCCGCGCAGCATCTCGCCTGCGGAGGACATGGCCATGTGCTGCACGGAGCAGCCGCAGGTCAGCCCAAGGGCCAGCAGCGTGGCGTGAGCTGTGGCCATTCTCCTCGTCGTCATTACGTGACCTCCAAACCGCTGCCGCGGGCCTGCAAAACGGCCCTTAGTTTGGACCGGGGCGGCTGTGCGGGTCAAGGGAATTTGCACAGAGCCAACCCCGGGTTACTGGACAGGAATGCGGGGTCTACCGGAGTGCGGCGAACAGGTCGTAGTGGTCGTCGGTCCAATAGCACCCCGGGATGTCCGGGACCAACGGTCCGGCTACGCCGGAAATGAGCGGGTCTGAAAGGGCCGCGGGCGATTGCGCCAGGAGGATCCAGGTGCAGGGGTCGTGCCCCCTGTTATCCGCTGGGGAGCGCACCACGGCTCCGGCGAGGCCCAGGGCCGAAGCCGCCTGGGCCAGGACGCAGGTGAGGTCGAGGTACTTGTTCGTCACGTGGAGCGCCAGGATGCCGTCCGCGGCCAGGTGCGCCACGTAGAGGCGCACGGCTTCCACCGTCAGCAGGTGCACGGGCACGGCATCACCGCTGAACGCGTCGACGGCCAGAACGTCGAAACGGTCGGAGCCTGTCCGGGCCAGCTCCTTCTGGAGGGAGACGCGGCCGTCTCCCAGCACGACCTCGGTTTGAGCCTGTGAATCCCGGAGGAAGGTGAAGCAGGGCTCCGGGCCGCTGGAGAGGGCTATCACCTCTTCGTCGATCTCGTAGAACCGGAAGGAATCGCCGCTGCGCCCCTGGGCTGCCAGTGTCCCGGCTCCCAGTCCGATGATACCGACGCGGATGCTTCCGGAGCGGTCGGGCCGTCCGCGCACGGAGCGGAGCGCTCGTCCGACCCCTGCGTCCGTCCCGTAGTACGCGGTGGTTCGCATCTTCAGCGCGGGATGCTGGAACTGCACGCCATGCCGGGTGGTGCCGTGGAAAAGGACGCGGGCTCCGTCCCGGGACCCCGGGACGTCGATCTGGAAGACGGTCGACACGCCGTAGAAGCTGCGTGCGGACACAACGAGACCTTCGTCCCGGTCGATCTGCTCGTACGCGAGCAGCCCTGCCAGTGCGAAGGTGGCCATCGCCACGCCCCAGGCGGCCGGCCGAAGCGTCCTGGAGGGCGTGGCCGCCGCGGCTTCGCGAAAGAGCACGAGGAGCAGGAGCAGCCAGGTGCCGACGAGCGCGGCCTGGTATTCCCAGTACCAGTCGTACAGGATCGGTGCCAGCAGCGTGACGAAGCCTCCGCCCAGCGCGCCTCCGGCGGATACCAGCAGGTAGAATGACGTCAGGTGCCGGGGATGCGGCTTCAGGCGCACCAGCTCACCGTGGCAGACCATGCACACGGTCAGCAGGATAGCGGTGAAGACCGCCAGGTCCAGGACCATGCCCAGCCGGAAGAACTGCGCAAGCACCACCGCAGCCGAGGCCAGCGTGAGCGCGATCCCCCATATCGGACGGGAGTAGCCTCTGGTCCCGGAGAATGTGACGATGAACGTGAGCAGGTACACGGACAGGGGAAGGACCCAGAGCAACGGAGTGACGGCAACGTCCTGGCAAAGCCGGTTCGTGACGGCCAGCAGCATGGTGGAAGCGCACGCGGCAAGGGCGAGCCAGAGGCTCTTGTCGACGCGGGTGGGACTGGCGGCCGGGGATGCGAGCGCGGCTCCGGTGTCGGCCCCGGGCTCCACGCCTTTGCCCGCCTTGCGCGCGCAGCCGATCATCAGCGCGCCGAACAGCACGAAACCGACGCTCCAGGCAAGCGCCTGGCTGGCCAGGGTCAAGCCGGGCTCCACCAGGAACGGGTAGGCCAGCAGGCCCACCAGCGAGCCCACGTTGGACAGGACATAGAGGCGGTAGGGCGAAAGGGATGGGAACACCCGAGAGAACCATGCCTGGACCAGGGGCGACGTTGCGGAGAGCACGAAGTAGGGGGCCGCGACCGTGACCGTCAGAAGCAGGAGGATGCGGGGGATGGGCCAGGCACTGTCCTCGGGCTCGAGCCACTCGCGGGGTTCGAGAGCGCTTCCCGACGCCAGGGTCAGCGAGGCGACCAGCAGCGCGACCAGGACCACCAGCCCGCCGTGGACGACGGCCTGCCGTCGCAGCGGCAACCGGGACACCAGTGCATGCGAGTAGGCGTAGCCTGCCAGCAGCAGCGCCTGGAAGAAGAGCATGCACGTGGACCAGACAGCGGGAGTTCCGCCGAACCAGGGGAGGATGAACCGCCCCATGAGCGGCTGCACCTGGAACAGAAGAAAGGAGCCCAGCAACGTGGCCAGCAGGAACAGGATCATCCGGCCTCACCCATCCGTCATGCCCGAGCCTGCCGGTGCTGCCCGGCAAGCTGCGACGCGTGGCCCGGGCAGCGCAGGGCGACCCGGAGCGTCCCCGACCGTAGCCCAGTGCAGCCGCGCACACAAGCACGAAAAGCATCCCCGTTTGCGGCGCCTCAGGCGCTTGACAGGGGTCTGACAAAGTGGACGATCGGATTGGGGCGGGGTGACGGGCGCGGGCCCGGAGATCTTGCTGGAGCGAGGAGGAATCCCACGCTGGCAGCTTTGTGTGCGGTGCCGAGCTGTTGTTCGTGGCTCCGGTGGCGGGGTGCAAGCTGAAAGTGGGGGCCGAGAACCTGTTTGCTCTGCGGGGCAAGCACGAGGGCGTTGCGGTTCGGGCGTTTGGCGAGGGGAATGCTGCGGACGCCTGCGATACCGGGGGCATCCGTGAGACGAATATGGTATCCTGCGCTTCGTAGTTGTGGAGGGATCCATGGGAAGGCGCTCGGCTTTGGACATGACGATCATTGTGTTGTTTGCAGCTTCCTGCGGCACGTCGGGGCAGACCGCGCTGCTTCCCGATTCGGGGGACTCGCAGCAGCTTCCCGAGGCACGGGGCGATGACGTGGCGACCGACAGGAGCGTGCCGGAGAGCCTGTTCGACCTCGTGCCTGCCGAAGTCGGGGAGACCGTGGACCGCTGGGTGCCGGACGTGGAACCCGAGGAAGTCTGCGCCGCGGGCTCGGGCTGCTTCCTGGACCCGTGCAAGGGGAACGATGAGTGCCTGTCCGGCTGGTGCGTGGAGCACATGGGAGACGGCGTCTGCAGCCAGACGTGCCAGGAGGAGTGCCCCAAGGGATGGGTGTGCAAGACGGTCGGCGGGGGGGCCGATGTCGTGTCCATCTGCGTGTCTCCGTATGCCAACCTCTGCAAGCCGTGCTCGACCAACGCGGACTGCAAGAGCGCCGGGGCCGAGGATGTGTGCGTCTCCTACGGCACGGAGGGCAGCTTCTGCGGGGGATTGTGCGAGGCGTCGGCACAGTGCCCGTGGGGGTTCTCGTGCAAGCCGTCCGACACGGTGGACGGCATCGATGTGCTGCAGTGCGTGGCGGATGCGGGCGTGTGCCCGTGTGCTGCCCGGTCGGTCGAGCTGAGCCTGTTTACGCCCTGCGAAATCGGCAACGGGGACGGCACCTGTTCGGGCAAGCGGGTATGCGGCCCGGACGGGCTTGGCCCGTGCGACGCAGCCGTGCCTGCGCCGGAGGTGTGCAACGGGCAGGACGACGACTGCGACGGCGATGCGGACGAGGGGCAGGTCGTTGGCGAGCAGTACGTGGGCCTGTGCGATGACGGCAACTCGTGCACCGAGGATTCCTGTTCAGGAGACGCGGGATGCCAGCACCTTCCTGTCGACGAGGGGGAGTGCATGGACGGCAACCCGTGCACCATCGCGGATCACTGCGCGCAGGGGGTGTGCGTCGGCGAGGTGGTCCAGTGCGACGATTCGGACCCCTGCACCGACGACTCGTGCGACGGCAAGGGGGGCTGCGGGCACGCGTTCAACGATGCCGCGTGCGACGACCTGGATCCGTGCACGGTCGCGGACCAGTGCTTCCAGGGCACGTGTGCGGGCGTTGCGGTGAATTGCGACTGTCAATCTGACGTGGACTGCGCCGCGCTCGAGGACGGCAACCTGTGCAACGGCACCCTCTGGTGCGACAAGGCCAAGCTGCCGTATCAGTGCGCGGTGGTGCCCGGCTCCCCGGTCGACTGCCCGGAGGCGCAGGGCGGGGCTGCTGTCTGCCTTGCGCCATCGTGCGACCCGGAGTCCGGCGAGTGCGGGTTTGTCCCTGCGCACGATGGATACCTGTGCGACGACGGCGACGTGTGTACCGCGGGCGATACGTGCAAGCAGGGCGAATGCATCTCCGGGGGGGCGGTGAACTGCAATGACGGGGATGTGTGCACCGATGACTCCTGCGACCCGGCAGCCGGGTGCGTGCACACGGCCAACACCAGCCCGTGCAGCGACGGCAACGCGTGCACGATTGACGATGCGTGTTTGAACGGCCTGTGCTCGGGCAACGGTCTGCTCGAGTGCGATGACGGGAATGCCTGCAACGGCCTGGAGGGATGCGACTCCGCGCTGGGGTGCATTCCCGGAGAAGCCCTTGCGTGTGACGACGGGAACGTGTGCAACGGGTTGGAGACGTGCAGTCCGCTCAAGGGGTGCATCAAGGGGATGCCGCTTGCGTGCGACGACGGGAACGTGTGCAACGGGTTGGAGTCGTGTGCTCCGTCCAAGGGGTGCGTCGTCGGCGTCCCGCTCGTCTGCGATGACGGGGATCTGTGCAATGGGTCCGAGAAGTGCGACCCGAAGTCGGGCTGCCTGCCCGGCGTCTCCCTGGAGTGCAACGATGGCAACCCGTGCACCGCCGACTCGTGTCTGCCCGGGGTCGGGTGCGTGCACGCACCCGCCGCTGGGGCTTGCGACGACGGCAACCAGTGCACGGTGGGTGACCACTGCGAGCAGGGGAAGTGCGTGTTCGGCAGCGCACTGGCCTGCGACGACGGCAACCTGTGCACTGACGACGCGTGTGACCCCAAGGCGGGGTGCATACACACCGTGAACGAGGCTCCTTGTGATGACGGGAGCATCTGTACCACCGGTGACCACTGCCATCTGGGCACGTGCATCGGAGGCGGCAGCCTCTCGTGCAAGGACGGGAATCCGTGTACGGACGACGGGTGCGATGCCAAGGCAGGATGCCAGTTCACGCCCAACGCTGCCGCGTGCAACGACGGCTCCGCGTGCACCACGGGGGACCATTGCGAGGGCGGGCTGTGCGTCGTGACCGGCATCGTCGCCTGCGATGACGGGAACGTCTGCACCACGGACTCGTGCGACGTGAAGACGGGGTGCGTGAACGCGGCCAACGCGGCGGCCTGCGACGACGGCACGGTCTGCACGGTGGGGGACACCTGCGCGGCCAAGGTGTGCGTTTCCGGTCCTGTGCTCCCGTGCGACGACGGCAACCTGTGCACCGACGATTCCTGCGACCCCAAGGCCGGTTGCATCGCAACGCCCAATGCGCTCCCGTGCGACGACGGCAACCTGTGCACGCCGTTCGACAAGTGCCAGTCAGGTCAGTGCCTGGGAAGCGGAGCCGTCGACTGCAATGACAAGAACGGGTGCACCGACGACTCGTGCGCGCCCAAGACCGGCTGCGTCAACGCGGCCAACACCGCACCCTGCGACGACGGCAACGCATGCACCACTACGGACGTCTGCTCTGGCAAGGCGTGTGTCGGCGGTCCGCCCCTGTCCTGCTCGGACGGGAACGCGTGCACCACGGATGCGTGCGTTCCTGCCTCTGGATGCGTGTTCACGCCCCTTCCGGACGGCACGGACTGCGGGGGTGGGAAGAAGTGCTACTCCGGGCAGTGCCAGTCTCCGTGCGTGCCCGGGAACCAGACGTTCAGCTTCACCGGCGGTCAGCAGACTTTCTCGGTGCCCAGCGGCTGCACATCGGTCACGGTGGAGGCGTGGGGAGCGCAGGGTGGCTGCGCGGAAGGCGGGCAGGGCGGCTATGTCAAGGGGTCGTTGACCGTCAGCGGCGGAGAGACGCTCTACGTGTTCGTAGGCGGGGCGGGAGGGTGCTCCGTGTACGCCAAGCCCGGCGGGTACAATGGCGGCGGGGCCACGGTGATCCCGTATGGCGCAAGCTGGAACAACGGTGACGGCGGCGGCGGAAGCGACGTGCGCCGGGGGGGCACGGGTTGGGGCAACCGCGTGATCGTCGCGGGCGGAGGCGGCGGCCGTGGTTGGGGAGGCACGGGCGGGAACGGTGGCGGCTCGACCGGGCAGGACGGGAACCCGAACGGCGGCGGATGCAACAACGACTGTGCGGGCAAGGGCGGCTCGCAGGGCGGCGGCGGGGCTGGCGGCGTGTGCAGCGCACCCAGTTGCGTGGGCGCCAACGGCACGCTCGGCGTGGGCGGGACCGGGGCAGCGTGCGCGGCCTGTGGCGGCGGCGGCGGCGGCGGGTACAATGGCGGCGGCGGCGGCGCGCACTGCGCGGCAGGCGGCGGGTCGTCCTACTTCGGCCCTGGTGTGCAGAAGCTCCAGGACACGCAGGGGGGCAACTCGGGCAACGGCAAGATCGTCATTGCATGGCCGTAGGCCGGCGCCGGGCTCCACGAGGGGCTCCACGGCCCCGTGCCTGGCCGTGGCGTACGGCCGGCTACTTCGGGGAAGCGTCGAATACGAGCTTCAGCACGTTATCGCGGTAGAGCTTGCGCAGCACTTCCGGCGGGAGGTCTACTGCGTCCACCTTCCATCGTCCCTGGATGGGCGTGGGGTGGTCGATCTGGCGGAGGTCGGTCTCGAAGTACTCCCAGTGGCGTTGGAAGAACCGGATGCCGTCCCGGACCGTGGGCGGGGTAGGGGACACGGAGCCGAGCTGCAAGCCGTGCGTCGTGACCACGAGATCCGAGCCGAAGAGGATGCGATCCTGGTGCTTGATGAAGAAGGCTCTGACCTTGTCTGCGGGATGGCGCCCGAATTCGGGGATGCGTGCAGACGTATCGGTCCAGACGTTCGGGTAGCGGTCCAGGATGCGGTCCACGTAGCCGAGGTCCTCCGCGTTGTTGCCCATGTGGATGAGGAGGAACTTCGTGGCCGGATGGCGAGCGATGCGGCGCTCCTGCTGGGCCATCAAGTCTGCGTGTTTCGGGAAGTCCCCGCCATGGAAGCTCCAGCCGGAAGCGATGGACAGCTCGTCGAAGCGCTCGTTGTCCGGAGTCACGGGCTCAAAGAACGCGACCGGGTCCGCGACGTGGATCGCGACGATGAGGCCCATCTTGCCTGCTGCGTCGAAGATGGGGTCGAGCCTCGGGTCGTCCACGGGCACGAGCTTGCCGTCTGCGGTGCGCAGACGCAGGCCGAGGTTCTTGAAGATCTTGACCCCTCTGGCTCCGGCCGCGGCCGCGTTGGAAAGACCCTCCACGGTCTTCGAGACGAAGTCCGCGTCGTCGATGGCGTCCCAGTCGATGTTGCAGAAGAATTCGAAGCGGTCGCCGAGCACCCCTTTCATGGCCAGCGTGTATGCGAACCGGGGCGTTCCCCACGCCCCTGCGCTCTTTGCCACGAAACGGCGGATGCCCGAGCCTTCCAGCACGTCGAGCGCGAGCGCCAGGGCCGCCAGGTCCGGTTCGATGTGGACGTGGGAGTCGATGATTTCGATCCCGTAGTGGGGCGGCGATGGGGCCGACTGAGGCAGCTCGGACGGGGCCGCAGGAGCCTGGGGCCCCGGCTCCTGCGAGCATCCGGGACCCGAGACGAGCAGCAACAGCAGGGCGAATGTGGCCTGTGCGCGCATCATGCCGCCAGTGTACAGCACGCCCGACCCGCGTTACAATGCCCGCGAGGTGGCCAGGGTGCGATCGCCGACGTGGCAGATTGGCAGGAGCCGCTCTGCTTGCGGGGCAGCCGGGGGGACTGCGGATCAGAGCCGGTTCTCCCCGCTCCCCTCCACGCGGGCTCCTGCCGCACGCTGGATCGCACCCGAGGTGGCCGTATGAGACAGACTGCGTGGAGCGGACCGGGGTTTGCGCACTGGAATGGGAGGAGGACCCTCTTGCCCGCGACACCGAGGTTCTCGTCCCTGCCTGGGTAGTGGACGGAGAACGAGACGGCTGTCCGGCTTGCTAGAAAGTCACTGAAGCGGAAGCAGCGACGCCGTGGGGAAGGGGTACGGGGGCAAGCCGTGCCACTGTAGACCCTGCATCCTCGTCATCGAGTAGCCAGAGGACTGCGGCCGTGATCACCGCGGCGCCTCCCACGCCGTACAGCACATAGGCGGAGGTCTGGAGCGGCACGACCTTGTCGTCGTACGCGTCGTCGTACGCTTGCTTCGCCTCGTCGGCAGTCAGCCCTTCCTGGCTCCTGTAGTCAGAGTGCAGGTCCTCGTTGCGGAAGTAGGCCCAGGTCTGCAAGCCTGCGGCGGCTGCAACCAGGGTGGCTCCGGTGCCGAAGAGAACCCATTCCGCTGTGTGCCCTTCGGAGGGCTCGGCGGGCGCTGCGATGACGGTGTCCGGTGAGTCTCCCCCCGCAAGGGGGCCGGCAGGAGGCGCCTGCCCCTCCGGCACCAGCGTGACCAGGCGCCTTCCGTCTTCCGAGCCAGGGTCCACGAAGATGTCCACGGTCTGGGAAACGTATCCCGATCGAGAGACTTCGATGGTGTGGCTTCCGGGCTCGAACCACCAGGAGACCGGGCACGCAAACTCGATCTGCCGGTGCGTCCCGGCCGCGACCGGCACCCGGACCGTCGCACCGGCTGGACCACATGAAATCAGTATGTTGAAGTATGACTTGTCAAGCTCAGAATTAACTTCCTCCAGCCATGTCGCGGCGGTCGGGTCGCCGGTTCCCCGCGAGGAGATGCAGTAGAGGCTCAGGAAATGATGGGCTGCCGGGAAGCGACCGGTTCGTTTGAACGCAACCCCGAGGTACTTCTGGACGGTGGCAAGGTCGTCTCCTTCGACCTGGTCGAGGATGCCAAGCCAGATGTCGATGGCTTCGTCGAACCGCTCCTGTTTCGCGAGGTCTGCGGCCCTTTCGCTTTCCGAGGAGGGGGAGGGACTCTGCGCATGGACGGGAAGCGAAAGAAGCAGTACTGAAGGGACCAGCGATTTCAGCAGCCAGCGCCAGCGCAGTACACCCGCCATGCCCGTCCCCCTCTAGAAGACCGCCATCTCGCGGCACTTCGCCAGCTTGTCAGCGATGTCCGCAGCCGTGGCGCCCAGCTTCGTAGCGGCTTCGAACCGGCCTACGCAATCCGACCATCGTTTCTCTTGCATGGCCTTGTTGCCTTCCGCCACGAGCGTATCTACTTCCCGCTTCCGAATGCCGTTATAGCACTCGTTCAGGAGTCTCTCCACCGTATTCTTGTCTGCCCCTTCATTCCGGGCCTTCGACAGCGTAGCGATCGCCTTCTCGTAGGTTCCCGCTTCGATCTGGCTTTTCGCCAGCGCCAGCGTCTTTGCGCCGGGGTCTGGTTGCGTCCCGTCCTCGGCAGACTTCTTCGCATCATCGCCCGGGTGCTTGTCCGGAGCCGGTGCCTTCTCCTCCGGGGCCGGTGCCTTCTCCTCCGGGGCCGTTGCCTTCACCTCCGGGGCCGTTGCCTTCACCTCCGGGGCCGTTGCCTTCACCTCCGGGGCCGGTGCCTTCACCTCCGGGGCCGGTGCCTTCACCTCCGGGGCCGGTGCCGGTACCTCCGGGGCCGTGGCCTTCACCTCCGGGGCCGGTACCTCCGGGGCCGGAGCCGGTACCTCCGGATTCGGTGCCTTCTCCTCCGGAGCCGGTGCCTTGACCTCCGGGATCGCTGCTTTCAATTCCGGGGTCGGGGTCTGTTCCAACGGGTCCGATTCCCAGGGGGCCCACCGGAAGATTGCGAACAGGAAGAGCCCCACGGCCAGGATGCTTCCGGTCCAGAGGAGGAGGCGGTCTTTCGACGAGATCCCGGACAGCCTGGTCGTGGTGCTGTCGGTGGGTGCGGAGGGCGTGCCCTCCACGAGCGGCCTGTCCGGGATGGGAGTCGGTGCGCGCGGCAGGTCGGAGTTCGGGTCGAGGGCTTCGGTCGCCTGCGGCAGCGGCGGGCCGGCTTCCCAGGCCTCGGTCCCCTGTCCGGTCGCCGGTCC
>Ga0233425_10009294_pt1 | contig 12560 bp, 14 predicted proteins | sample Watercolumn_Towu_2_FD_181712 | JGI IMG/M metagenome (GOLD analysis project Ga0233425, IMG submission 181712) | Freshwater microbial communities from Lake Towuti, South Sulawesi, Indonesia - Watercolumn_Towuti2014_140_MG | ecosystem: Environmental > Aquatic > Freshwater > Lake | place...
CGTCCCAGGTCTTCCTTCAATGGCCCATCCGCAGGCACCCCTATATTGTGAAACTTATTGTCGGTAAAGTTTGGGCCGTTATGACATTTGATACATTCTGCTTTGCCGTTAAATAAGGCCATACCGCGCCTGGCTGATTCGCTTATTGCATGTCCGTCTCCCTGCATATATCTGTCAAATGGCGAATTTGCATAGATAATCGTGCGTTCGAATGCTGCAATTGCCTTTGCTATTCCTTCCGACGTAACAGCCGTTCCGAATACTTCTTTGAAGGCATTGACATACGCGGGAATGGCGCTCACTTTTTTTACCACATTTTCAAGGGTTTCGTGCATTTCGTTTGGGTTCTGGATCGGGCCGAGCGCCTGTTCTTCCAAAGACGAAGCACGGCCATCCCAAAACTGGAGTGTGTTATAGGCACAGTTAATAATTGTCGGAGAATTTCTGCCGCCCTCTCTGGAGGCGGAACCACCTAACATTCTCGGTAGACCATCGGAAAAGCCGAGTGCAGGATTGTGACATGTGGCGCAGCTAATCCAGTTATTTCCCGACAGGCGAGGGTCAAAATAGAGCTTTTTGCCTAACGCAACCTTTGCCTCTGTTTGCGGGTTATCTGCAGGAATTGTTGGCGGTGGAAGAGGGCCTATTGGGGGAAACTGCGGCGCATCGCCACCGTAAATTCCCTGTATAGCAAGAAAAAAAGAAAAGCCGTATCCCAGGACAGATTTTGCAATGGTTTTTACGTTCATGTTTTTCATATTTCATTCCCTCCACGAATATTATAGGTAATTACCGGCATTGAGTAGTTGCGGTTCAGCGCGTTTATTGTTTTACAGATAAAAATTACTGGGCAGAAAACCCCCCGTCCACAAAGATAATCTGCCCTGTGATATAATCAGATGCCTGCGATGCCAGGAATACAACAGTTCCGGAAATGTCCGCAGACTGACCGATTCGCCGCAAAGGTATCTTTGAAATAATCGCCTTTTTGATTTTTTCATCTTCCAGCATTATTTTTGTACGCTCCGTTTCCAGAGAATACGGGGCAATAGAATTTACATTGATATTGTATTTTGCCCATTCAATGGCCAGTGCCTTTGTCAGTTGGATTACTCCTCCCTTGCTGACGCAGTATGCGGAAGACCCACTGGCACCAAATGCACCCAAGGCGGAGCTTATATTGATAATCTTCCCCTTTTGCTTCTCAACCATATACTTTCCAACGGTCTTTGAACAGAGATACGCACCGGTAAGATTGATATCCAGCATCACATGCCAGTCTTTCTCGGTAAGCTCAAGAAACGGTCCGCCTATAAAAGTGCCGACGTTATTAACGAGAATATCGACAGTCTTAAATTCACGAACGGTTTTTTCTACCATAGCAGTTACATCGTCCGGTTTTGTAACGTCTGTGACTATGGGCAGGGCCGTTCCCCCGTTCTCCTGAATCTCCTTTACCGTTTTTTCAATATCCGAAAGCGTGCGGCTGACTGCGACTACCTGAGCGCCTGACTCTGAAAGAGCAAGAGATATCGATTTGCCGAGCCCTTTTCCTGCCCCCGTAACAATGGCAATCTTGTCTCTTAAACTGAACAATTCCACACACATGGTTTTTATCCGATGATACTATTAGTCAATGTACGCTAAAGTAATTTACTCCGATTTTTGTCTGGACAGTATTTTGGCTGCATAATTATTGATCTGCCGCGCTTCTCTGTCGTTTAACAAATAGGGATCAAAAGAACGCATAAGCTCAATCGTTTGCGTCCATTCTTCCGCTGTTTTCCTGGCGGTAAATATGCGTTCTATGGTGTGGCATTTGTGACATTTTTCCAAGATAATTTTTATGCCAAGCTGTATATCCAGGGTCGTTTCGTTAATTCCCAGATTTTTTATCAAATAACCCAATACCTGAGTCGCTTCTCTATCAGTCAGAATCGCAGGATCTTTTGCACGCATACGTAAAATATAATTCTGCCAATCATCCTTTGTCTTGGCATACGCAAAAACTCTTTCAAGAGAGTGACAGGCAGAGCATTTCTGCTGGATAACCTTTCTTCCCAGGTTTACGCTGACTTTTACCGATTTCCCGTTTTCCGCAAGAACAACGTATTGACTGTTAATTGTGTATGACACATAATAGCCCGCGCTTATGCTGGTAACCAGATAGACAGATATCAATGAAAGCATTCCATACAGAGAAAGGCTTTTATAAAACTTTTTAAAGAATCTGGCAATGCATATCTTGGCTACCAAGAGGGGAAAAATAACAATACCGATGTATACGTGGATAGCATCTTTTGCAGGCAGGGTAACGGAGTCCCTGGAAAATTTCCGAAACATTATAAAGCATATAAAGAGATAGAAAGCAAAAAAAAGGTAACCGGATATTCGGTGTCCCCATCTGAGGTATCTTTGCCTCGTAGTGTTTGTTCCCAGCAAAATGACGATATGGATAGCGGCAACTGTGCCGATTGCAAGCAGAATAAAAGCCAACGCTGAAGTTATATCCGGTCTCATATAGATTTTTTCATACATAGTGCTGCATTAGGGCATGTTTACAAATTTTTCAATATCGAAGTCAGGTTCCAGTAATTTTTTCTTAAAGCTGCTGACATCCGCCTTCTTTTCCAGGAGTTGGCAAATTTCCTGCACATTCTTCGTGTCTCCCAGAAAAATTGCGCCTATAATTCTTCCCTCCTTGATAAGGAGTTTCTTGTAAACATACGTGTCCGTATTTTTTACTATAATCTGCTCCACCGTTTTGTCGTCTGTAAATACATCGCCTGCCGAGGTGAGATGGATACCGGCCACTTTCAGTGAATTGGCCGGCACAGTGCCCGTGTATGCCTCCTTGCCGCCCGCCATGTTGATGCCGGCAACGACTCCTTGTCTTTGTGAGGCCGGCCAAATACCGTATATCCTCCCTTTGTGTTCCGCTACGTCTCCGGCAGCATAGATATTGGGAAGATTGGTTTCCATGAAATCGTTTACGACGATTCCTTTGTTGACAGTGACTGCAATTGATTGTGCCAGCGCTGTGTTTGGCTTTATGCCGGCGGACACAAGGATGATATCGCTTTTGACGACCGTTCCGTTATTGAGATTTACTGTTTCTCCGTTTCCGTCATTTTTGATCAAATCCGACTTGACTCCGAGAAAAAATTTGAACCCCATACCTTCCAGTTGTTTCTGTAAAATCGATGCGCCATCCGTATCTAATTGCCTGGGAAGCAGCCGGTCGAACAGCTCTATCACGGTAACGGATAAACCTGTTTTCCTCAGACCGTTGCCCGCTTCGAGACCGAGCAGTCCCCCTCCAATGATGGTTGCTGCCTTTGCGCCTTTGGCACGGTTGATAATAGTTGATACGTCGTCTATTGTCCGGAGGGTAAAAACCCCGTCGGTTGTTTGTATGCCTTCTATAGGAGGCAAAACACAACTGCTTCCCGTCGCAAATAAAAGTTTACCGTAAGTAAATACGGACTTGTCTGCAAGGGTAATTTTTTGGTTTTTGGGGTCTACGTTTTTGACGGTGCAGTTGAGATATAAACGGATGTTATTTTTTTCGTACCATTCGTAGTTATATACGAGTATATCTTCTGCTGCCACTTCCCCGGCCAGAAACTCAGGCAGTCTGGGTCTGGAATAAAATGGATAACAGTCCTGAGAAAATATTTTTATGCCTGACAAGGGGTCTTTTTTGCGAATATTTTTTGCGGCGTTGGTGCCTGCCACGCCATTTCCCAGTATGACATATTCAGTAGGTTGATTTTGCATATTTGTAAGCTTTACCTTCCAAAGTTAATTCCAATCGATTCTGCATCCGCCACGAGACCTGTATCTGTCGGCACTTTTTTTTGGCCTTTCACCGCTTCGGCAAGAGGAACGGACTCAATCTTCTGTCCGTGCAGACAAACCATTTCTCCCAGCCGCTTGCCTGCTATCAGCTCTACTGCCGCAACCCCGAACTGCGTTGAAAGGATGCGGTCAAAGGCATTCGGAGAGCCCCCTCTCTGCAGGTGTCCAAGCACTGTTACACGGGTCTCCATTTCAGTATACTGCGCTATGATATCTCCAACCTTATTGCCGATTCCGCCCAAACGTTCGGCGCTGCCGCCCGCTTCTGCCTTGTGCGAAATCGATATATCCCCGTGAATCGGTTTTGCGCCTTCCGCCACAACGACAATACTTGATTTACTCCGTTGCATCTTTCGATCGTTAATTTTGTTGCAGACTTTTTTAATATCGAACGGTATTTCAGGTATCAGTATTGCGTCTGCGCCCCCGCCAATTCCGGTTTCCAGCGCAATCCAGCCAACGTATCGCCCCATCACTTCGACGACCATGACCCGATGGTGACTTTCCGCCGTGGTATGAAGCCGATCCAATGCTTCTGTTGCCGTTTCCACGGCAGTACTGAATCCAAAGGTGACATCGGTCGCCATAATATCGTTGTCGATAGTTTTTGGAACACCAACTACCGGACAGCCCAGTTTGTGCAATTGATGGGCAATGGTAAGCGTTCCATCCCCTCCGATAACAATTAATGCATCGAGGGCAAGGGATTCTATTTTTTTTATAATCTCCGTTGAAACGTCTTTAATTTCCGGTTTGCCATCTTTAACAACCTTGTATTTAAAGGGATTTGCACGGTTGGACGTACCGAGTATTGTGCCTCCTATCGGGAGAATACCGCGTATGGAGTACGGAGTTAACGTACGTATCTTATCCGGCAGGATGAGACCGTCAAATCCCTCTTCAATCCCTATTATTTCAGAGCAATATTTAACGGTGGCTGATTTTACAACTGCACGAATGACGGCATTCAAGCCGGGACAATCGCCGCCGCCTGTTAAAATACCGATTTTTTTCATACTGGTTTCACCTTTTTAGTGTTTGTTTGCATTAAAGTTTGTTTGCATTAAAAGAACGGATGAAAGGTAAAAAACTCCATGCAAAGGAAACCACCCCCTATTCATTTTGTATCTCAGCAAATACAAAACGACAGTGGGGTGGTTACAGCATGGCGGTCCTCGTCCATTCGGTTATAATTCCCGCACGAAGGTGTTCTATCTTTTTTTTGGAGCTAATTTCCTGACATATTTGGACAACAACTCTATTTCTTCCCGGCTCAGCTTATCGCTCCAACGCGGCATTTTATCTTTGCCGTTGATAATGGAATTTATTATCTCGTCGTTCTTTTTCGAGTCCTGCCAGTGTATGTCGGTAAAATCAGGCGCGTGTAATGCCTGCCCCCTCTTCGTTCCCTTTCCGTCAGTTCCGTGACAGGTGGCGCAGTGATATTCAAACAATTTTTTTGCGTCAGGTTTTTCGGCATCCTGTCCATTTACCGATGAGAGCAAAAAAAACGAACTTATAACACCGGAAAATATTGTATACAATATCCCGTTTTTACAGTAACCCATAATACCACACTCCTCCGCAGAAAGAACCTGGATATAAACAGCTATAGCTTACTTTTTCCCGAAACTTCTGATTATGGGTATTAACGCCTTCACTTCCTCCTGGTTTAGTTTTTCTTTAAAAGGCATCATCTTTTCAGGGGTTCCCTCGTTAATTTGTTTGATGATCTTTTCGTCAGTTACTGTTGACTGCCAGTTTGCATCGGTAAAGTCCCGCGCTTCCAGACCTGCTCCTAAATCAGTAGGTTTGCCATCTTCGCCATGACAGGATTTACAGTGTTTGCTATACAAAGCCTTTGCGTCAATAGCCGCCGCCCTCACTGCCGAAGCTCCTCCCCAAAACAATGCAGCGTTTATTATAATGGCCAGCGACAGAAGTGCCAACAAATTTGATTTTTTCATACTATTCTCCTCATAATAAAAACTGGATTAAAAATGCCCGTCTACACCTCGTAGGCCACAACACGAATAATGCCCATAGTATCTCCTTCGGTATTTGTGGTGCTGTCACTCACGGAAATTACCTTCCTGATGTTGTTCGTTTGTAGAAAGTCATTCACCTCCTTGTCTAATGTAAGAATTTCATTATGAACATGGAATATTTTCAGAGTTGCAGTAAAAGTTTTTACCTTTGTCATGGATTACTCCTTTGCGATAGATAAAAGAAGATCATTTGGAAACATTGACATCCCTTGTCCCTTCCCAAATGCCATGCAAATTGCACCGACTGAACGCCCTGAGCGTTTTTTTCCCCTCGTGATGCAGTATAATCTGAAGAGATACTTCCGGCTTGTTGAGTTCTGCCGTAAAATCAATCCGGGAAATATATATGTGTCCGCAATAGAGGTCGACAAACTGAATAAAATGCCCGTTTTCCATAACGTGAAGCGCTTCTCCGACTTTTATAGTTACGGTAAAAGGTTGTCCGACTTTTGCATCTCCCTGCACGGTAATTACCGGCACATGTTTTTTCGCTGTCTCCGCAGGCCCGGTAGCAGTTGTGTTAACCTGACAAAACAACGTTGATGCTTCTGCCATATCTTCTCCTTCCCCAATAAACGATATTGTATTAAAGTAAATCTGTCACAAACAGATTCATAATGCATTTCTTATTGAAGTGATGTGGTAATGATTTTAATTGCCTTTACAGGGCACGCCGGGATACACAGTTCGCACCGGTTGCATTTGTTTTGGATAATTTCGGCCTTTTCATCTTTCATGATGATTGCTTTGGATTGACATGCAAGCAGGCATTCTTCGCAGCCAACACAGTCTGTTTTATCCACGATAATCATCGATTTGCACACCTTTCAATGATTAATATCATGTTTTTTTCGCTATTGTCAATACTTTATTCTGCTTTAACTTCGATCTTTCTGGGTTTCACATGTGCAGCCTTGGGAAGCGTGAGACGTAAGACTCCGTTGGACATCTTTGCTTCAACCTTTTCTTTGTTAATGGCATCTGAGACAGTAAAATGGCGATGATAATGCCCGATGTTATATTCATTGTAGAGCACTTTTTCGTCAGCGTATGTTTCCAGGGAAACTTCCCCATTAATAACGAGTTCATTGTCCTGCATATCAATAGTAATATTTTTTATTGGCACTCCGGGCATGTCCAGCAATATAACAAAACTGTCCGGTATTTCATAAATATCCGCCGGCGGGAAATACCAGTTTCCTTTTCCCGTTACTACGCATTTATCAGGTGCAATCTTTTTTTTCTCAACGGCAAGATGTTCCTTTCTGTCCATGAGCATCTCCTTTTCTCGATATTATTTGATTACTACTTGCTTTGGCTTTGATTCCTGAGCTTTGGGAAGTTTTATAATTAACACGCCGTCTTTATATGAAGCAGTTACCCGGTCGGGGTCAACCTTTTCAGGCATCATGATAGAACGGGCAAACGTGCCATGGTCTCTTTCTCTGCGTAAATAGGTAACGGCTGAAGCTTCCGCGGTCGGCTTTCTTTCTCCTTTAATGGTCAACAGGTCATTTACCACCTGCACATCCAGGTCTCCGGCATTTATTCCCGGCAGTTCTGCGCGGACGATTACAAACTCCTTATTGGTAGACAAAATAACCTGAGGGAATTCTTCACTCACATACCCTTCCGCCTGAGGCGCGGAGCTTAAGAAATCGAACAGGTCGCCCATTTCACGCTGGATATGAGTAATACTATCCAACGGATCCGCTTTGTTCCAGTTAACAAAATGCATTCGCTGCCCCCTTTCCTAAAATTGTCACGCTGATTTTATTTTTTATGAATGGTAACTGTACTCAGAATATTTCCCGAAATTATTTTGTGTAAACGCCAGTCGTAATGACAAATATTTTTCTCTCTGGGGTCTAACGTTTTAGACGGCTTATTCTATATTCCTGGACTTGCCTGTTTGTTTTACCATTTGGAATTATTCAAAACTACTCAGGCGGACTCCCTATTTCCCGGCTTACGGCACACAGTACGCCGGGAGATTGACTCGATTGTCTTGTTAAAACAACGTGTTGTTAATTTTAAAGAGAGCAATACAGATGCCAATAGGACAAAATGAACAATGCGGCGGAGAATGTTTGCGGGTGCGGGCTTTTCAATCAGGCTTTTACAAATCTTTTGCCCGATAGTTGTTTCACTAAGTTTCTTATTTCGAGTATCATCAGGGTGCTTGAGACGACGGAGGTGGGAAGCCCGGCGAGGCTGATAATTTCATCTATATCTTTTGGCGTGCTTGAGAGGAGAGAAAATATCTTTTTCTCCTGGGAGTTCAGAGACAAACTTCTTGGGTCGTTTGGCGGCTGAGTGTCGTTTGTATGTAAAGCTTCGGCAATAGGCCCCAGCTCTTGTATAATATCATTAACGTCCTCAACCAGCTTTGCGCCTTCTTTAATCAGCTTATGCGAGCCTCGGCTATAGATGTTATCGATATTTCCGGGGACGGCGAATACCTCTTTCCCCTGTTCAAGCGCCCACTGTGCCGTTATCAGAGAACCGCTTTTTAACGATGATTCAATTACAAGGACGCCCAGCGACAAGCCGCTGATCAGCCTGTTTCTGGGAGGGAAATTGCGGTAGTCCGGAGGAGTATTCATCGGAAATTCTGAGACGAGCGCACCTTGTTGAATAATGTGTTCTGCCAGTTCAATATTTTCGCGAGGATATATGAATCCAAGCCCGCAGCCGAGCACTGCTATGGTGCGTCCATTTGACGCAATAGCGCCGCGATGAGCGGCAGCATCGACTCCGCGAGCCATACCGCTTACTACGCAAAACCCTTTCTGTGCAAGGAGTCTGGCAAACCGTTCTGCCTGTGAAAGGCCGTAATAAGAACAACGCCTCGCTCCCACGACGGCCAGCGCCAGGACATCCGACGCAAGGAGTTCCCCTTTGACGTAAAGAACCAAAGGAGGGTCGTAAATAGCCTTGAGATGCTGCGGGTAGCGGTCACTGGTAAACGGTATAATCTGGACGTTCTTGCCGCCAGCCAGTTTAATCTCGGCGTCAATATCAATATTTTTTGATTCTTCGAAAATGGCGGCAGCAAGTTTTGACCCTACACCCGGCACTTCTTCCAGCTTCTTCCGTGATGCGTCAAGGATTGCTTCCGGGGAGCCGAAACATTCTATCAGCGCCTGGTATGTTTTTATCCCCACCCCTTTTGTCATACTCAGCCGGAGAATGGCCTCAAATTCCGTCATTCGCTACCCTCGAGAAAGTCTAATCCCGTGTTATTCCTTATCGTCGAAGCACGGTGCCAATTGATATGCTTGCTGATCATAGAAGGAGATACCTTCGCCATGGGATGCCGGATTGTATCATAAAGGAATCGTGAAATAAACTGTTAAAACCGGCAGATAGGAGGTGTGCGGATGGGTTATTTTACGGGAATGGAATCATTTCGTTTGATACTGCAAAGAATCTTCAATTTTTTGCTACGAGAAATCTTTTCCTTGACAAAAGCCTTCTCATGAGTGGTCAGTTATTTTCGCAGGTTAATATTTAAGTCGAAAAGACAGATGGTTAAAAAGATACGGTAATAACTTACCGATGCAAAACAAGTATATTTGGCATTGGTCAATTACTAAAGGGAATGGAGAATATCAAAAAGCTAACCCAACAGTTTGGTTTGTGCAGCACACTGTACAGCTCTCTTTGCTTCATCATATTTCTTGTAGTCTTCTGCGGTAGCCTTTTCCAGAGATTCCCATGCTTCACGAACCTTTTCCTCGGTGTCCAAAAATCCTTTCCTCTCCTCCATTGACGGAAGTTTTATAATATACATATATTAAATCTCCTTCAGATTGTTTTTATATAATGGATATGATTGTAAACTTTCCTCTTTAAGATTTCCACTCAAAAACCTTTTCGGATCATTAGTCAAATAATTTCTATCATTCAATAATATAAAGTCTGGGTAATGTATTGATAAAAAAGCAAATCGGTCATGGTGGTTTGCCGTTGCATCAAAAATAATTTCACCGACTATTTCGCCTTTTTGGTAAAACTCATTAACAGACAATTCACATACCCAGATGAATTTTGGCATATCCAATGTGCAGTATGCTGATGAAAGATTAAATGGCAAATCTTGTTTTCTTCTTTGTGCCTTATAAGATTTGGATGATGTAAGAAATATCCTTTTTATAATATTTTCTTTCCTTATAAGCTTGGATAATGCGTTTATACCAAAAGTATTATCATTTAAAACTGCCTCTACCGTACTCTCGACGTACTCTGCCGAGAAGTATATCTTTTCATATAGAGGAACAACAAAGCTGTCAATATCTTCAACATTAAATTCTGAACAATAACCATCCCCTCCGGTTTTTCTTCGCAGTAATTTTTGATAGGGAAGGTAATTGTCGTCATTGATAATAAAACCATCAACATACTCTACGCTATTATCCAAAACGTTTTTCCTGTAATCGGAAAAATGTCCCAGAATAGTAATTGCATGGCTATGTTTGTTAAGTCCGGCAACCACGGGAAGTCCAGACTCTATGTAATAATAGAGTAGTTTGTCAAAATTTCTTTTGTAAGAGTCTCTTATATATATTTCAGGAAAAAACCCAAATTTTGAAAACATTTCGGCAATTTGAGAAAGGTATAAGCCTTTCGAGGGAACAAGCCTGCCATAAGAAAGGTTCTCCGTGAGTTGGGATACTTCAAAGGGCAAAACTTCTGCATAGCTTGTATATCTTTCGCTGAAATATCTAAAAACCATCCAGCAGGCGGCATGGGCACAAACAGTAACATCCGTATCCTGACTTATATATGGGAATCCATTAATATTCAACTCAGCGCCGAAAATATGAACCTTGTAATCCGTTGAACAAATGTGGCCATTAAGGTTTGATATTTTAGAGGGGTCCAAAATAGTTCTACCTATGGTATTTATCCTTGTTGGCCTGATGACAGAAAAGCCGACATATTGATTTTGATATTTATCCAGAATAAGAATGTCATCTGGTGGAATTACTGTAGTAAAAAAGTGGAGCCTGATAGTCTTATTTGGATAGTTTGCAAATTTCTTTGAATAAAAATTATAGTACGTATCACGATAGTCTTTGTCAATATAGCCTTTTTCAATGAATACCGTCTTCACATCCTGTGATAAATATTCATATAATTTAATATAGTCGTGTATCGACAAATAACCTTCGCAAGAAGACACAACACGTTTCCAATCGCTTTGATTTACGATATGTACTAACGGATATGGTGTCTTATCATTAAAAATTGGCATACTGTCACCAGATTGATAAAATTAAAACAAGGAAATTTACCCATATTTACTTTTTTTCTAACAGGTTTTTGTGAATTTTTCAATTAGTTTAACAGAAGCATGAATATCAAGAAGGACTGTTTACGTTATTCGAACATCCGCATTTCCCCCGCACATTTTTGGCACAGCTACGCTCCCAAGGGTATATCGATCTGGTCGGGTTTATAGGACTCCTTAATGTACTTAAGAAATAGACCGTCGTTGAAAAACAGGTCGTAAATATCTTTGTCTATATGCTGATCCTTGACCATAAATCCCAGTATCTTTTTGACTTCTGAGGCCGTCTTTCCTTTTTTGTAAGGGCGGTCGCTGGCGGAAAGCGCCTCAAAGATGTCGGCAAAGGCAAGTATTCTTGCCTGAAGCGAAATTTGGTCACCTTTCAATCCCTTGTGATAACCGGTGCCATTGAGTGTTTCATGGTGGGAGCTTGCATATTCTATCACATTCTTCAATTTCTTCGGGAAGGGAAGTTCTCTGAGCATGGATTCCGTTAAACGGACATGATTTTGGATTATTTCTTTTTCCTCTTTTGTCAATGTTCCCTTGCGAATGGTAAGATTGTAAACCTCATCTTCTGTCAGCCACGGGACGGGCGACTTATTGTTTTGCCAGGTATTCCGGGATAGGTTTTTAATCCTTTCTACCTTGTCGTCCGGCATAAATTCCCCACCCATGTTCGTATCATAAATGAAACGGAAATCGTCCTCTATTTTTTTTAACTCGAGACGAAACCCTTCTTCGTACTGCGGTATTGCGTCTTTTCCGCCATTTTCCATCAGTTCGATTGTTTTTCGCAGAAATTTGATTTCTGCGTCGCGCTTTAAAACCTCAAAACGGGTGGCAATTTCATGTATCCGGTCGTATTTCGTTTCGAGTTTGGTTGCTTTGTCCACAACATATTCGGGAGTAGTGACTTTGCCGATGTCGTGTAGCCATGCAGCAATGCGCAACTCCTTCAACTGATCGTCATGAAAGGCAATGTTGGAAAAAATGCCCTCTTTCTTTTCATTAATTTTCTCTGCAATCATCAGTGCAATATCGGCGACGCGCTTGACGTGGCCGCCGGTGTATGGAGATTTTTCGTCTACTGCCTTTGCGATTGTCCGGATGAACGATTCGAACAGATTTTCCAGTTCTAGTATTAGTCTGTTTTTTGTTATGGCGACTGCCGCCTGAGACGCAAGGGAGAGTGTCATCGACTGCGCCTCCGCCGAAAAAGGCACAACGGATTTGTCATGCGTATCTGAAGCATTAATAAGCTGGAGCACGCCGATAATTTCATTTTCGTGGTTTCTTAATGGAACCATGAGCATCGACTTCGAACGGTACGTGGTTTTTTTTGTCAAATTCCT
>Ga0233425_10009295_pt1 | contig 12559 bp, 7 predicted proteins | sample Watercolumn_Towu_2_FD_181712 | JGI IMG/M metagenome (GOLD analysis project Ga0233425, IMG submission 181712) | Freshwater microbial communities from Lake Towuti, South Sulawesi, Indonesia - Watercolumn_Towuti2014_140_MG | ecosystem: Environmental > Aquatic > Freshwater > Lake | place: Indonesia...
CCACCGGGACGGCGTCGGGGTTTTCCAGCGCCAGCCGCACCCGGCCTTCGTCCCACGTCTTGACCAGCAGGGTGAACTCCACTTCGCCCGTCACCTCCCACGCGACGCCCACCGCCGCCATCAATGCCACGGCCCAGCCCACCCACCTCGCCCGCCCGGGCAGTTGTTCGAGCCCCCACGCCGCCACGACCGCCACCCACGGCGCCACCAAAACGAAATACCGGAATCCAAACTGATGCCACTGCTGCATCGCATGGAAGTAGATCAGAAACACCGCGATGCCACCCGCCCACACCAGGATCATCCGGGAATCCGACCGCCGGCGCCTTGCCACCGCCAAGCCCGTGCTCAAGGCACACAGCCCGAGCGTCACGAGCCCGAACGTCGTCACATCGGCATCCGGTTTCGTGCGTGAGAACACGGTGTCGCGCAGCGCCTCCTCCCGGCTGCGATCATCAAAGGTGAAACGATCGCGCTCCGCCACCACCGTGGCAAGCGCCATGCCGAGCCGTCGGCCGGCTTCGCGCAGCCCGTGCGGCTGCGAGTGCGGCTCGCAGTTCTGTGCGAGCGACGCCACCAGATTGCGGCCGAGTTTCCCGCAAAATTCATCGGCCGACTCGGCGGATCGGTGCACGCGCTCCACCCAGTCGCGAGGTGCCAGCACGCTGCCGTACGCCCGCCAGTTTCGGAGGAAACCTGGGCCCGCAAACCACGCCACGCCCAGCCCGCCCGCCAGCAGCGTCCATCCCCACTGGCGACCTGTCAGTCGATACCGGCGCCCGAGCCACAGCACCCACCCGTCCGCCGGGTCAGAATACCCCGCGTATCCTTCAACATCCGCCCCAGCCGAGCCGCATCCGCCGCCAGCGAGCGATGCCGGAGAGCGAGAAGCACGACCAGGAGTCCTGCGTGCAGCGCCAGAAAGCCGTTCGGGCCAAACCCACCCGTTGCCCCGAGCACCACGCCGGTCCCCGCGATGAGCGCGACACCTGCGAGGCCCACGCAAGTCCCGCTTCGAGGACTCCTCGTCGGGCGTGTCCGCCCGCCACCGCCACCAGCCATGCCGCCGCCGCCACTGGCGCCGCATCGGTCGCCAACATTGCCCCGAGAAGGATTGCCTGGCCGCCCACCGTCGCCCCCTCGCGATCAGCCGGTTTGCCACCCCGGCGGTCGAGCCCTCATTGCCCCGCGCGCATCTTCCGCGCGTGCTCCTCCGCCGCCCGCAGCAACCGCCGCGCGTTGCCGCCCCAGATCTTCTCCACGTCGGTCTCCGCCATCCCGCGTTTCAGCAGCGCCAGCGTGATCTTCGGAAACTGCGCCACATCTTCGAGGCCGATCACGCCGCCGCCGCCATCCATGTCGCTGCCGATGCCGACATGGTCCGCTCCCACCACGTTGATCGCGTGAAACAGATGCTCCAGAAAATCGTCCAGTGCGACCGGTGCCGGCGGTCGCCCCGACCGCAGCCGATAGCGTTCGATTCGCAGCTCCACCGCCGCTTCGTCAGATAACTGCCGCCCGGCCGCCCGCGCCATCGAGCGGGCCGACGCCTTTTCCATTTCCGGATCCGGCGGCAGCGTCTTGAGGAACAAGGGCACGGCGGTGATCTGGATCACGCCGCCTCCGGCCGCCAGCTCGCGCATCAGCCGGTCGTCGACATTGCGGGGATGATCCCGAATCGCCTTGCACGCGGAATGCGTCAGGATGATCGGCGTTTGCGACTCCGCGATCAACTGCCGCACCGTCGCATCCGCCGCGTGTGAGCCGTCGATGACCAGGCCGAGCCGATTGCACTCCCGCACCGCCTCCCGCCCGAGCGGGCTCAGCCCGTTCCACTCCGGACCCTTCTCCGGCTGCGAGGAGTCGGCCAGGTCGTTGTTGCCGTTGTGCACAAACCCAAAAAACCGTGCGCCCAGATCGTGGTAGGTCTTGAGCAGGGTGAGGTCGCGGCCGATCGCGTAGCCGTTCTCAATGCTCAGGTAAAGCGCGTGCCGGCTCGCCGCGGCCAGCCGCGGACCGTCGTCCGCCGTGAGCGCGAGCCCGCACTCGCTCGACAGGCGCTGCGCGACCCCGTGTACGCGCAGGAAGCTGCGCAGCGCATTGTCGCGAACCGCCGCAAAGCCCGCCGGCGTGCGCGGCCCCTGGTCGACATACACCACCATCACCGCCGCTTTCAGCCCGCCCTCGCGCATCCGGGGAAAATCGACCTGCGAAAAATCCGTCGCCGCCGCGTGCCGCTGCGCGATGTCCCAACCCGTTCGCCGCAGGCTCAGCGTCGGCGTATCGAGGTGCGTGTCGATCGTGAACACGCGCGCGTGCAATGCCGCCGCGCGCGCCGCGAGCTCGGCCTCCGTCTCCCCTCGCAGCGCGAACGAAGCAACCGTCGCGAGGAAGAACGAGCATCGACCGAATCGAGCGAGGGACCGGGGCGTCATGTCGCGAGCCTGCCGCCCTCCCCGCCCTTGGCAAGCCCGCCCCCGGCCGAAGTCGCCCGCCCCTGCTCCTCTCCGCAGTTGCGTCGCCCGACTCCTTGCCTTGTTCTCCCTGCTCTCCGCTCTCATGTCCTCTGTCTCTGTCGAAAACGTCGTCATCGTCGGCACCGGCTGCGCCGGGCTCACGGCCGCAGTCTATACGGCTCGCGCCGGTCTCAATCCCCTCGTCCTCGAGGGCCCGCTGCCCGGCGGCCAGCTCACCACGACGAGCGAGGTCGAAAACTTTCCGGGCTTTCCGCACGGCGTCGACGGCTTCCAGCTCACCCAGAACATGCGCGAACAGGCGGCGCGCTTCGGCGCGCGCTTCGAACAGGCACTGGTCGACCGCGTCGATTTTTCCACGCTGCCCCGGCGGCTGTTTTGCGGCGATCGGACGATCCCGACGCGCGCCGTCATCGTCGCCACCGGCGCCTCGCCCCGCCTCACCGGCATCCCCGGCGAAAAGGAACTCTACGGCGGCAAGGGCGTGACCACGTGCGCCACCTGCGACGGCGCGTTTTATCGCAAGATGGAGGTCGCCGTGCTCGGAGGCGGCGACAGCGCGGCCGAGGAGGCGCTCTTCCTCACCCGCTTCGCGAGCAAGGTTTACCTCGTCCACCGCCGCGACACCCTGCGCGCCTCGAAGATCATGGCCGCCCGCGCGACGTCGCATGAAAAGATCCAAATGGTGTGGGACACCGTTCCGGTCGAGGTGCTCGGCGTGCCGCAGGGCGCCGTGAGCGGACTCAAGGTGCGGCACGTCAAAACCGGCGCGGAGTCGGTGCTGCCGGTGAAGGGCGTGTTCGTGGCGATCGGCCACCTTCCGAACACCGGTGCGTTTGCGCCGCCGCTCGAAGTCGATGCGGGCGGGTACTTGAAGTCGCAGCCGGGTTCGCAGGTGCGCACCAATGTGCCCGGCGTCTACGTGGCCGGCGACTGCTCCGACCACGTTTACCGCCAGGCGATCACTGCGGCCGGCATGGGCTGCGCCGCCGCGATCGAAGCCGAACGCTGGCTGGCCGAGCACAGCGGGTAGCCGCGGTTCTCGCTTCACCGCGGGAGCACGTCCGAACAGCCGCTTCGCCTCGACACAGTATTCCCAGACAATCGCCTGCATTCATCCTAACGCGGCGCCACGCCACCGCAGGTGGGCCGCAACAAGCCTCCGCCGCTCTTCACCCGCCAGCCGCGGGCGGAACGGGCAGACGCCATGCCTTGATCCACTTCCCGTCGGATCGATGCGCCCCTCTGCCGGGGAGTTTCCGAATCCGGATGCACTCCGGCGCCGCGGCGACACGGAGGACGATGGCGAAGATCGGGACGACGAACGCGATCGGAAGGCGCATGGGGTGCCGACAAGGGAAGACCACGGCGACCTGGAGTTAAACCGGGATTCGGGCTAAACTCACGTCAGGCCCGACGGGTTGCTCGGCGCGAGAAAGCTTGGTGCGGCAGAGATGGCGGTGCACACTCCCGGCATGAAACCGCTGGCCGCGCACGAAATCCGGGGCAACTGGGCGACGCTGCTGCTGCCGATTCAGCCCGACGACGCGATCGACTTCGGGCTGCTCGGCGACGAAATCGAACAGTTCATCGCGTTTTGGATCGGGCACATCGCGCCGCTGATCACGCGCGACGGGCTTTCGCCCATGGCGGCCGACAAGGCGGCGGCGGTGGCGGGCGGCTGGCTGCCGGGGCTGGCCACGCGCGTGCGGTGGCCCTACCGCAGTGTCGCGCCGGACGTCGCCACGCATATCGGCGCGCTGGCGCGGCGGGAGCTGCCGGAGCTGTTCTGAATCGCCGGCGACGGCGCGGCAATCACGGGCCGGTCCTCTGCCAGCGCGCCCGCCAGAGCTGGGCCTCGGCGGCGTCGGCGGGGACCAATACTCCCATCCAGGCCAACTGCGCCGGCAGGTCCTCGGCGGAATCCAGATAGCTGGCCAGGCTCGTGCCAGACGGAGTGTAGCCGACCGGCATCAACTCGGGGTCGGCGGCGGGCCAGCCCTCGATCCCGGTGGACGCCGCGGGGAGATTCCACGCAAACGCTCCGCCCAGCCCGGTCAGCAGGGTCTCGAATCGCGACCGGACGTCCGCCACGGAATCATAGTTGATGCTGTTGCGGACCAGAATCATGCCCGGCGGTTCGAGTCCCACGTTGATCAACGCCGGAGTCCGCACGTCCGAAAACCAGGCGTTTTCGATCCGCACGGCGGCGCCAGACGTCGCGGCGACGCCGAGCCGGCTCAGCGCCAGGACGTCGCGCCCCGCCGAGCTGTCGGCCAGCAGATTGAAGACGTGCGCATTGCCAAACCGCATGCGCGGCATCCGTTGATCGACTCTGGAATACCAGTTGTGGTGAAAGGTGACGTTGAGGTGCCCCCGGTCGCGCGCGGCGGTCAGCGGCTCGGTGGAATTGCCGACGAGGTTTCCCTTGAACTGGAACATCTCGCGCTGCCGCAACGCCGCGGGGCCGGCGAATTCGCGCGCCAGGCGGTAGTGCGGGAAGAGCGCCTGGTTGGCCTCGAGGTAGTCCATCTGCCGCTGCACCCAACGCGCCGTTTCCCCGCTCAGGACGCCAGCGAGCTTGCACCATGAGATCGTGATCAGGTCGGCGCCCTGCACGAGATCGAACAGCCCGTCGTAGGATTTCTCGAAATCGCAATGGTCGATCCAGACATGGTGCGCCCGCGAGGTGACGTCGGCGCTGCCGAAGCGGCTGAGGATCGTCAGGTAGTCCCAGTCGTTGCGGTCGTACGCCCCGGCCGTGGCGTCGTCCCATTCCCACAATTCGCGAAACTTGAGGTTGCGAAGGATGATGTTACGAACGCCGTCGAGCCGCAGGGTGCCCCGCCGGAAACCGCCGGTGCCGAAAGCCGAGTAGATCGTCTTGTTCGAGCCGAGGCCCAAGAGGCCGATCGTCCCGGTGGTGCGCCCGGAAGCGAAGAGATCCGGGTGGGCGATGGCGGTCGGACCGTTGCTCGGCAGGGCGACGCGCGAGAGGTCGAGCAGCGTATCGAGTTCGATCACGAGCGGCCGGTCACTCGCGACGGCGGCGCGAAACTGCGCCGGGAAGCCCGCGGCGGCGGCCACGGTTTCGTCGATGCGCCAGAAGTTGCCCTGGCCGGTGTCGGGATCGAACGGCACGCCCGGCGCTCCGCCGCCCGTCAGCGCCACGAGCCCGTGCCCGGGCACGCGCCCGAAGCCCACCAAGTCGAAGATCCGCGCCGGGACCTCCGTGCGCACCTCCGCGGTGTCGTAGACCTCGACCAGCGCCACCCCGGCGCCTCCGGTCGCGGCCGTGACAGCGGCGGTGTAGGCGCCGTTGGCGGCCGGCAGCAGCAAGGCGGCATCCTTGGCTCCGGGCCCGAACGCAAACGTGCCGGTCGCCGCCGTCACCGCGGCAAGATGCGCGGGATTGGTATTGGCCTCCCAATCATCGTTGTAAGCCAGGCTGGTTTCGCCGCGAAACAGCTCGAGTTGGGGATCGCGCATCGCGTTCGGCAGTCCGAAGGCGGCCAGCGCCGCTCCCGCCGCGCGCACCAGCAGTCGGTTGCGACCTCCGCCCGAAACGACAAAGCCGGCGATCAGGGCGTCGGCGCCCGCTCCACCCTGCGCCCGCGCCGAAAGGTTGAGCAAACGCGCAGCAGCGGCGGGGTCGGCGTCGTAGACTTCGGCCAGCGCGACGCCCGACGCGGTGCTCTCGCGCGCCGGCACGACGCGGGCCGTGTAACCGCCGGGAGCCAGCGTTCTCACCAAGGCGGCGTCGGCACTTCCCCGGGTGAACACGAACGCACCGACCGCGCGGGTGCTCTCTTCGACCGCGACGGCCTCCGGCCCCGCGTCCCAGCCGGTGTTGGTCGCAATGAGCGTGGGCCCTTGATACAACTCCAGCCGCACCTCCAACAAAGCGCCCGGCACGCCGAGGTTGGCGAGCGCGGGGCCGGCGGCGCGAATCAGCACCTTTTTCGAACCCGATCCGGCAATCACAAATCCGGCGGTCAGCGCGCCGTCCGCCGCAGCGGCGACGGCCCGGGCGGAGAGGTTGGCGAGGCGCCCGGCGGCTTCGGCGGCTCCGGTGCGGGCGGGCAATGCCAACGAGAGGGCAAGAGCGAGTGTTGCCAGCGCCGGGCCGACCTTTCCGCGCCACGACCGGTGCGATGCATCCAGAACGTCGCAAGAACATGCGCACCGTGCAGGCGGCGATCGCCCCAGTCGGCGATGGGGACCAGAATGGAGGCAGCGGACGCATCGACACGAAGACCCTGCTGATCGGTCGCGATGCGTGGTGACACCTCGAGTATCCACGATACGCGAAGTCAGCCGGCCCTCCGCCGCACTGTCAACGCGAGCGGCGCCGGCAATCCCGGATCACTCGGAAAAGCCGGACTCGCAGTATTGCCAAAAGGGCGAAAAGCGGACCGAGTGTCACCACGCAGGCAACGCCCCATACCCCTGCGTGGACATGATTCTGCACCAATGAATCCCAAGCCCGCCCCGCAGCAGCTCACGTTTCAATCCAGGCTCGAGCGCATCGCGAGCGGCGCGGAGTACTATGCTTTATCCGTGCCGGCGCAGATCAGCCGGATCTTGGGAACGGCGGGACCAGTGCCGGTCGCTGCTCAGGTGAATGATTCGACGCCGTTCCAGCTCAGCCTGTTTCCGATCGGAGGCGGCCGGCATTACCTGCGAGTCAAGGCCAGCGTCCGGAATGAAGTAAAGATCAAGGAGGGCGATCGCGTGCGAGTGGAGATCACGGTCGTCGATCGCGACTCGCTTGCCCTTCCGGAGGACCTTCTGATCGCTTTACGGGTGGCGGGCGCGGAAGAGCGATTCATGGCGTTGTCGCCGGGCAAACGGCACTACACTGTTCGCTGGATCGACGAAGCCGCGAGACCCGAAACCAGGGCGAAGCGAATTCAGACGGCGGTCGACGCGGCGCGCGCCGAACGCGGCAAGTGAGCGGGAACCGGGACTCAAAACCGGTTTCTGACCCACGGGTCCCAATCTTCAGTTGGGAGTTGCGGCGATGCGGTGCGCCGCCCTTACTCGGCCGCCACGACGCTGCGGTCTTCCCTCCGCGCGTCGCCCCCTGCGACCCCGCAACTGTCTCGCCCGCCATTCCTTGAACGTTGTGTCCCCGACATCGACCGAAGAGCGCCCCGGCCCCGGCGGAGCGATCTTCCTCAGCTACGCCCGCGAGGACACGGCGGCGGCGCAACGCATTGCCGACACTCTGCGTGCCGGCGGAGTCGAGGTGTGGTTCGATCTGACCGGGCTCGTCGGCGGAGACGTGTGGGACGCCAAGATCCGGCGCCAAATCAGGGAGTGCACCCTGTTCATGCCCATCATTTCGGCCAGCACCCAGGCGCGGGCCGAGGGGTATTTCCGGCTGGAGTGGCGCCTCGCGGACCAGCGCACGCACTTGATGGGAAAGTCGCGGGCGTTCCTTGTGCCCGTGTGCATCGACGAAACCCGGGAAACCGATGCCGATGCCCCGGATTCGTTCCTGGCCGTGCAGTGGACGCGATTGCCGGGCGGCGCGACACCTCCTGCGTTTTGCGAACGCGTGCAACGCCTCCTGGCGGGCACCGCGATTGCGCCGGAAAGCGCCAGTAAGCCGCGCGGCGAGGCTGGGGCGGCTGGATCTGCGCTTGGAGTCCCTTCGGCTGGGGCGGCACGCCAGTCGTTTCGGATTGGGCGGTTTGCAGTCGGTGCAGTGGCTGCCGTCCTCCTTGTCGCCGCCGCCTGGTGGTTGTTCGGTCGGAAGCCGGCTGGATCTGCAGACTCGATCGCGGCCGTCTCTCCTGCCCATCCGCCGCCGGCCTCGGCGACTCTCGCGCAGGAACCAACGGTGAAGTCGAGCGAAGCCGCACGCGGAACAAGAGCTCCCCAGGTCGGCCGCCAGGAGAACAGCGCGGGGGCGCAAAGGCCCGGAGCAATTCCCGCCCCCACGGTCGAAGTGACCCCTGCTTCCGCCGACGCCGCGGCCAAGGCCATTGCCGTCCTGGCGTTCGAGAATATCAGCGGGGACAAGGACAACGAACCCTTCTGCGACGGGATCAGCGACGAATTGCTCAATCTGCTCGGCAAGGTTCCGGGCCTCGTCGTCAAGGGGCGCACTTCCGCCTTCTCCTTCAAAGGCCAGCGCCTGGACGATACGGAGATCGGCCGAAAGCTCGGCGTCCGCTACGTCGTCAATGGCTCGATTCAGAAGGTTGGCACCCGGGTTCGGATCACGCCCCGGCTCGTGCAGGCAGCCGACGGTGTCGTGGTTTGGTCCGACAAGTTCACCGAGGAGTTGAAGGACATCTTCGCGCTGCAGGATCGCATTGCCGGCCTGATCGCGCAGGCCCTCCAGGTGAAACTCGGAGCGGCTTTGCGCACCGCGCAAACCGTCGACCCCGAAGCCCACCGGCTCGTGCTGGAAGGGCGCCATTATGCCAGCCTCCGCACCCCGGACGGGTTCGCCCGGGCCGAAACAGCCCTAACCCAGGCGATCACACGTGATCCGGACTTCGCGCCAGCCCATGCCGCCCTGGCCGAAGTTTGCGTGATGCGGGCGAACTATGCGGCGCAGGATGGGGCGTCCGGAAGTGAGGTGGCCGCGGATGTACAACGAGCGCGGCTCGAAGCGCAGCGCGCGATTGCCCTCGACCCAGCCAATCCCGACGCCTACGCCGCCCTGGGCTACTGCGATTTCATGGAGGCACGCTACGCGGAAGCCGAGCGGCAGTATCAAAGAGCGATCGAGCTCAGCCCGAACCAGAGCATCTTCTTCGCGTGGCGGGCAATCCTTCGTTTAGGACAGGGCCGGCTCGACCTTGGCGTGCAGGACCTCGAACGAACGGTGGCTCTCGACCCGCTCTGGCCAGTGAGCCTGGCCAACTGCGCCGAGGCGCTCATGTCCGCCGGTCGCTTGTCCGAGTCCCTGCAATTGGCCGAGCGCGCCCTCAACATGCGCCATGGCGTCTATGCCCCGGCCTTGGGCGTCCGTGCCCGAGTCTTGTTTGTTCTGGGACGCACGGACGAAGCAGTCGCGACCGCCCGGCTGCTCCGGACTCAGCTTCGGCAAAACCCCCGCCGCGGCGCGGACGAGGCGGCCATCTGGGTCTTGCAGCGAGCCGGCCTTGGACCGGAAGCCGCAGCTTACGCCGAGGACTACTTCAAGACCCTGCCACCGGCGAGCCAGCAACGGGGGTTTGCCTTGGGCGGGTTGGGGCGTTTCGACGAAGCGCTTCCCTTTCTCGAGCGGATGCCGGCCTCCGTGCGCCGTCGCTTGTACTGGGATCCGATCTGGGATCCCTGGCGCGAGGACCCGCGGTTCCGACAGTTGATCACGAAGCTGGATTGCGTCGCAGAATACGAAGTCGCCCGGAAAGTACTCGCACAGATCAGGCCGCAACCGGACGCGCGGTCAAAGTGAGCCGATCGGTCGATCCTCCGGTCCGCCCCGCCTGACTATCCGAACGTAGCGACCAACGCCTTGGTCGTAGTGCATGGAATAGAATCCAGCGAGGCGGAGCCTCAGACCACAGACTACGGACCACAGACCACGGACTTCGATGAGCTCTCGAATCGCTTGGGTTTGTGGTCACTCGTCCGTGGTCCGTTGTCCGTGGTCCAATGAACGGCCCGCAGGATGTAATCGGCGCAAACTTGCCCGGTTCGCATCATCTTTGGGAACTCAAGGACTCTCACGCGGAGCCCGCGGAGGGCGCGGAGGATCGTGAGCGGCTTCGCGTTCTCCACGTCCTCCGCGTTTCATCGCCTTCCCCGCCGAGCTTCGAAGCTACCAGATGACCGGGTTTCGCCACATTTCCGTCCAGGCGAAGCTTGCGCAGCGCGCGCGAGGTTTTCGCGGCTCGCCCGCGAAAACCCCTGCATCACTTCGCGGCGAGACTGTTGAGATACTCCTCGATGTTCGTGTAGCCGCTCTTCGCGAAGGCAATGGCATCGGCGGGATTCTTGGGATTGAGGCCTTGAGCGGTTTCCCACGCGTCGGGCATACCGTCGTTGTCGGTGTCGGCGGCGAGCGGGCCCGTGCGCAGCTCGGGCCAGCCGCCGACTTCGGTTTGCGAATCGATGATCCGACCGGTGCGCTTGCGCACGTGTTCGACGAGGCGGGCGTCGACGCCATCGCGCACGGGCCGCGAGGCACCGACGCCGGCCAGGACGAGTTCGAGCGCGTACCCCGCCGGGACAGTCTTCACCGGCGGCATTGCGAAAGGCTGCGCCACCGTCTGCACCTCGCGTTTTCCCTCCCATTCGACCGTCGTGAAGAACTGCGTGTTGTCCGCCGTGAGATCGTCGTGTCCCTCGAAGACATTGTCGCGGATGAAATAGACGAGGTCTGACGGATGGCCCACGGTGATCGGCTTCGGTGCCCGGCTGCTCGGTCCGGGGCGCAGGTAGTTGCCGACGTAGTTCACCCGGAGCACACCCTGCGTGAGGCCCGAGGCCGTGCCGCCGAAATTGTACATGACGTTATTGCGCACGTCGAACGTCGGGGAGCGGCCGCCGCGGCCGTAGTTATCGCCCAGGCGCGGGTTGCGGGCATCGTTGTGAATCCAGAGATTGTGGTGCCAGGAGATGGGTCCGTTGGCGCGCGCGAGCGAGCCGTAGCCGTGTTTCCCCTTGCCATGCTTGCTCTGGTTGAGGGACTCGCCAATCAGGCACCACTGAATCGTGCAGTGTTGGTTGTCGCCCGAGGTCGACAGGCACTCGTCGATCGACCACGTGGCGGAGCAGTGGTCGAGGACGCAGTTGTACGCGCCGTTGAGCAGATCGAGACAGTCATCCTCGCGGCCGCGCACGTCGCCGAGCCGGCTCCGCAGGTAGCGCACCACCACGTCGTGCGTCGCGATGCCGAACGACGCATCGCGCAGGCACACTCCCTCCCCCGGAGCACTCTGGCCCGCGAGGGTCAGAAACGGCTTCGTCACCACAATCGGCCGCCGGAGCGCGATCGTGCCGGCGACGCGGAAGATGACCACGCGCGGGCCTTCCGCGTCGCACGCCGCGCGCAGGCTGCCGGGGCCGTCATCGTCAAGGTTTGTCACAAAAAGCACCCGGCCGCCGCGACCGCCGGGCGTGGTGGCCCCGCAGCCTTCGGCGCCGGGAAACGCGGGCAGCTCGGCCGCGCGCAGGCCCGAGCCAAGCGCCCACCACAGGGCAGAGAAAAGGAGACGTGTACGCATTGTCATCAATATGTCCGAAAGTCGCCTGTGCCATCAACGGCGACGACGAAACCTCTCGCCGCCGCCGATGAACCGATCAGGAATAGGAGGGCAAAGAGCAGCCGGAGCTTCATCAGACAGCCGGCCAGACGCACAGACCGCGAATTCGTGACGGCAGTCAATCGGGAGTTCACGGCCGCGCATCAATCCTGGTGGCGCACCCGTTGCCAATCGGCCATTGGCAACCGTCGGGCGTTGCTGCCATCCTGCCTCCGCCTTCCGGAGCACTCCAGCGCATCGGATGCGACTTCGTACGATGAGCAGAGGCACACTGGAAAGCCAACTCCGCTGCTGGCGAGGTGAAAACCCCGGCCTTTGCTTGGCCACCCCGGGGCAAGCCCCTGGGCATCGTGGTCCAGCGACCGCTGCGCGGAACGGCCTCCATTTAATCGCGGGAAGGAACGCAGCAAGCCACGGGGAATGGACGACCGTTGGTTCATTGTTCCCTCCGCGCCGGTGCCGAGCAGATGCGGCGGCGTTCGCCTGGGAAAAACGAGCTTGCGCTTGGGGAGGCCGGGGTTTTTGTCCGCTTTTCGCGCTCGTGCCAACATAGCTCAGTCGGTAGAGCAACGCTTTCGTAAAGCGTGGGTCGTCGGTTCAAGTCCGACTGTTGGCTCCAGCCTTCGCTCCCGCGCTGGGCTCGGGAGCTTCGGCTGGCAGGCCAGCTTGGGCGAGGCGGACGCGGGTGGGGGCTCTCAAAGCGAAGGCTGCCCGCCGAAGCGCAACGCGCGAAGGAGGGCCGACCGGAGGAAGGTCTCGCTCAACCACGAACTGCACTTTGACCTCGTCGCAAGCATTTCGCTCCCGCGCTGGGCTCGGGAGCTTCGGCTGGCAGGCCAGCTTGGGCGAGGC
>Ga0233425_10009296_pt1 | contig 12559 bp, 14 predicted proteins | sample Watercolumn_Towu_2_FD_181712 | JGI IMG/M metagenome (GOLD analysis project Ga0233425, IMG submission 181712) | Freshwater microbial communities from Lake Towuti, South Sulawesi, Indonesia - Watercolumn_Towuti2014_140_MG | ecosystem: Environmental > Aquatic > Freshwater > Lake | place...
CTACCCGCCGGTGCTGGGAATCCCGCCGCTGCGCGAGGCGGTGGCGAAAAAATTCAAGCGCGAGAATGGCTTGGATTACAAGGCGTCAGACACGATCGTCGCCACTGGCGGCAAGCATATTTTGTTCAATGCTTTTCTCGCGACGCTCAACCCGGGCGACGAAGTGATCGTCCCTGCGCCCTATTGGGTGAGCTACCCGGAGATGGTGGCGATCTGCGGCGGAACGACGGTCTTCGTCGAGACGCGTATGGAGGACGGCTTCAAGCTGCAGCCCGAAGCGCTCGCGCGCGCCATCACGCCCAAGACCAAATGGCTGGTGCTCAATTCCCCGTCCAATCCCTCGGGCGCGGCCTACACATTCGACGAAATGAAGAAGGTGACCGACGTTCTCCTGCGCCATTCGCAGGTGCATGTCCTCACTGACGACATCTACGAGCACTTGGTCTACGGCGACTTCAAATTCGTCACGCCGGCCCAGGTCGAGCCGGCGCTGATGGAGCGCACACTGACCATGAACGGCGTCTCCAAGGCCTACGCCATGACCGGCTGGCGCATTGGCTACGCCGCCGGCCCCAGCGACTTGATCAAGGCCATGGACCTGCTCCAGGGGCAGCAGACATCCGGCGCCTGTTCGATCGCGCAATGGGCTGCGGTCGAGGCGCTTGAAGGGCCGCAGGATCATCTCCTCGCGTTCCGCAAAGCCTTCCAGGAGCGCCGCGACCTCGTGGTCTCGATGCTCAACCAGGCGAAATATCTGAAATGCCCGACGCCAGAAGGCGCTTTCTATGTGTTTCCGTCCTGCGCGGACGCCATCGGGCGCAAGACCCCGCAGGGGAAGGTCATCGAGACCGACGAAGACTTCGTGACCGAACTCTTGGACACGCAGGGAGTGGCCGTGGTGCACGGCTCGGCCTTCGGCGTTGGCCCCAACTTCCGCGTGTCTTACGCCGCGTCGAACGCGCTGCTCGAAGACGCTTGCCGAAAGATCCAGGCGTTCTGCGGAAGCCTCGTCTAAACCGACAATGCGTTGCGCATCGCGGCCGCCGTTCTAAACTGGCGCTCGGCGCGTCAGGCGGCGGCTCGTGCGAGCGCTTCGCCAGAAGAGCGAAGGTTCGGCCCGGGGAGCGCGGAATTCATTGCTGGCTCGTCGGCTCAGTTCGACGGACGCCACGCTCTTGGGGGAGACTGCACCATGACGATTTTCGCTCTCGTTTTCCTCGCTCTTCTCAGCGCGCTGATCGCTTACGTCTCCTTCCTGCCTGATAGCTTCCGCATAGCGCGCTCGACGACGATCGACGCGCCGCCTGAGACGGTTTTCCGACACATCAACGACTTTCACAATTGGGTCGACTGGTCGCCCTGGGCCAAGCTCGACCCCAATATGACGGATGAATATGGAGGGACGCCGCAGGGCTATGGCGCGACCTACTCATGGTCGGGCGACAAACAGGTCGGCGTCGGCCGGATGGAGATCGTCGAGAGCCGTCAGGGCGAACGCGTTCGCATCAAACTCGAATTCAAGAAGCCGTTCAAAGCCAAGCACGACGTGCAATTTGATCTGAAGCCGCTGGGCGAAGACCGAACGGAGGTCACATGGGCGATGTCCGGCCGCCATGAGTTCGTGGGCAAGGCGATGTATAAGTTTTTGAACATCGACAAGGCGCTCGGCGGACAGTTCGATAAGGGCCTCGCCGATCTTAAGCGGGTTGTCGAGTCGCAGCCGAAAATCGCCGCGGGCTGATCGCAAGACGCTAGATCACGTTGCATTTGGGCGGAACGGCCCAAATGCAGATAACGTGATCGATCTTAGAAGTGTAGAGCGCGCTCTAGGCGAAAACGGGTTCCACTTTTTCGCGAGCCGCGCTCTTGCGCCGGACAAAAACGCGGCGCGCCACCTAGGGCGCGCCGCGTAGAATGATTTTGTAGTTGGGCTACGCCGCGTCGAACATTTCCTCGACATGCTCCCAATTGACGAGATGGTCGAGGAACGCCTTGAGGTAGTCGGCGCGCCGATTGCGATAGTCGATGTAATAGGAGTGCTCCCAGACGTCGGCGACGAGGATCGGCGCTGCGCCATGGATCAGCGGATTCTCGGCGTTGGGCGTCTTGCGAAGGGCGACCTTTCCATCCTTCGCTTCGAGCCACACCCAGCCGGAGCCGAATTGCGCCAAGCCTTCCTTCTGGAAGTCTTCGCGGAATTTGTCGACTGAGCCGAAGGACTCGATGATCGCCTTTTCGACCTTCCCGGGAATGGCGCCGCCGCCGTTCGGTTTCATCCATTTCCAATAGTGGTGATGATTGTAGTGCTGGGCGACATTATTGAAGATCGGCGTGTTGCGGTTATAGGCGGTGACGATTACTTCCTCGATCGGCTTGCCTTCATATTCCGTGCCTTTGACGAGATTATTGGCGTTGGCGACATAGGTCGCGTGATGCTTGTCGTGGTGGTATTCGAAAGACTCGCGCGAGAGATAAGGCTGCATGGCGTCGTATGGATAGGGCAGATCTTCCAGGGTGAAGGACATAATTCTCTCCCGAATAAGTTAGACGAGCGTAGCCTGTCAGCCTTAGCTGCACGCGTTAACTAGACCCCCGCGCGATATGCGGCAATATCGCGAGATCACGAACGGCGCCGCTATGTTCGCTTTCTAGCAACAAAAAAGCACGGCTCGGCGACGACCGAGCCATGCTGCAATCTTCGGGCCGTTTTTTAGGCGATCGCGTCGCCCGTCGCCGCCTTCTTCTTCGCGCTTGCACGCAGCGTCCACCACATCAGGCCGACAAGCGAGAAGAAGCCGACTGCGTAGAGGATGTACTCGAGCATTCCCCAGAAGGTGTAGAGTCCCACTGAGAACGGAAAGCGCGAAACCCATTCATTGCCGAGATCATCGCGCACCGTGACGATTCCGACATAATGGCCGGCGTCTTTGAAGTCGTGTTCGAAGGTCATGGTGCCGTTGCGATAGACCTTCGGCTCGATATAGGCGACGGTAATGGCGTCGAGATTGTTCTTTTCTTTCTCCTCGCCGACGTCTTTAACGACGCGGATGCCGATCGCCATGTCGCGCAGGTCAGGCGAAACGGCGGTGAGCGCGATCACGGTCGGGCCGGTTTTAGCGATGTCCTCGCAAAACTCCGCCTCTTCTCCCGCGCGCTGATAGCCGATGAAGTGCATTGTGTTCGGACCGATCCGAAGCACGCATTCGTCTTGCTCGAGCATCACGCCGCCATGAGCAGAGGCGGCCGATGGCGCGACGAAAAATGCCGCAGCCGCAACCCCTACGCAGGCCAGCAGGCCGCGCATCCCAGTCACACTTGCCATTTAAGTTCTCCCCACGATCGCCGACGTCTTTCCGGCGTCCGCCGGACGTTCTCCCGCCGCATGGGCGTCGGCCTCTGTGATGATGACGTTTGTATTCGCTTGAGGAATTACGATGCGACATGAGGACGCATCTTGTATATACTGTTATATCATTGAAAATAAAAGCGAAAAAATTTCGCGCCGCCCGGCGGACGAAAATTCCATACCCATAAATATTGATGTAAGATACCATCACATACATATATGTATGTTTTTTGGTCACATCGCGACCGCCGAGTTTTACTTAGCTAAAAGGATTACGCCGACATTATTTCTAAGAGATTTCGGCATCCTGTCCATTGTGGCGATCAGCGCGTCTTGTGATAGGTTCCGCCCCGACGAACACTCGAAGGATAAGGATGAAACGTCACGGACTTGGCGTGACCTTTCTCGGGCTCGCGCTTGCGCTTTCCGGCGCCTACGGCATGTGGACTGGCTGGGATTACATTCAGCTCGAGCGGGGTTGGAGCCTGTTCATCGGCGGCGCCACCGCGGTCTCCGGCGGCGTCGTTACGATGGGGCTTGGGCGCGTGATCGGCGTCCTGGGGCGCATCGCCGATAACATTTCGGCGACGCAGACCAGCGTTGCAAAAGAACCAGCCCCGACAGAAGCCGTCGAATGGCCAAAGCCGACGCAACAGCAGTCGCTCGCCGAGAAGGCGCCGAAGCCGCCGGTTGAAGTCGACCGATACACCGCTGGCGGATCGGTCTATGTGATGTTTTCCGACGGTTCGGTCGAAGTGCAGACTGACGGCCGCGCGCGACACTATCCTTCGCTCGCGGCTCTGCGCGCCGACACTGGCGTCGGCGGCGGTTGACGCTTTTAAATGCGGGCCGCGCTCCACATCAAGAACAGCGCCGCGTCGCCCGGCAGCCCATCGGGGAAATCAATGATTTGCGCCGCGATGCGGAAGCCGCGAGGGTGCAGCTCGTTGCGCCAGCGCTGAAAAACGTCGGCTGGCTCGCCGCGCAGAGTCGCTGGCCAGTCGGGGTCGGGCGCGTTGATCGCGCGGCCTGCATCGGTGCAAAGCTGCGCCGGAAATCGAATGAGCAAATGTTCGGTCAGGCCCGCCGCCGCGCTGCGTTGCGCCTGCTCCAACATCTCCCGCCATTGGGCCTCGGTGAGCCGCTGACTGGCGAGTTCGCGGATGCGTTGATCGCGCAGCTCGATCGCCTCACGCCGACGCTCTGCGCGCTCCAGCTCGAGCCGGCGCTCATGCGCCGCCACGAGTTCGCGAAATTCCTGCGCCGTCGAGACGGCGCAGCGGTCGCCGAGTTGCTGCGGAATGGAGATCAGCGGACGACGCCGATGCGCCTCCAGAGCCAAAGCAGGAAAGCCGCCCTTCATCGCCTCCATGACTTCTTTGCGGAGCACGAGGCCGATGATCTTGTGGCCTTCAACGACAGGGATGCGTTTGAGGCTATGGCTCTCCATAATCCGCGCAATGTCTGGAACTTTGGCGACGTCGGAAATCGATATCGCCGGAGACGTCATCACTTCGCGCAGCGCGCGCCCATTGGCGCGGAACACAGGCTTTGGCCTGTTGCGCAGAAGAAATTCCGGAATGGCGCCAAGGTCCGGCAGGGGTTGGTTTCGGGCCTGTTCGAGATTGCTGCGCGTGACAATGCCAATGGGCGCTAAGTCGTCATCGACGACCGGCACGGCGCCTAGACCGCAGTCAGCGAGGAGTTTCGCTACGTAATCGAGATCTGCGTCCGCCGTTACATAAGGAAAATCGCTGTTCATCAGATCGCGCGCGATCATGCCGTCGTCTCGCCTCCCGATCCTCTTTGCGCCTTCACCCCGACAATTCGATCGTCACCGGCACGTGGTCAGACGGGCGGCTCCAATTGCGCGCCTCGCGCAGCACGTCAAGACGTTTAAGCCCCCCTGCAAGCGCCTCGCTCACCAGAATATGATCGAGCCGGCGCCCCCGGTTTGACGCCTCCCAATCGGCGGCGCGATAGCTCCACCAAGTATAAAGCTTTTCTTCCGCCGGCACGAAATGGCGCATCGCGTCGACCCACGCGCCGGCCTGAAACACCTCGGTAAGCTTCTCGACCTCGATAGGGGTATGGCTGACGACTTTCAACAGCGCCTTGTGACTCCAGACATCATGTTCGAGCGGCGCGACATTTAGATCACCGACCAGCGCCACGCGGCCGCGCGAGACCCCCTCGGCGGCGATCCAGTCGCGCATCTCATCGAGGAAATCGAGCTTGTGCTGAAATTTTGGATTGACGTCGACGTCAGGTTCGTCGCCGCCCGCGGGCACATAAAAATTGTGCAGCGATATCGGGCCGCCTTTAGCGTCGATCTCCACGCAGATATGGCGCGCGTCGCCTTTTTCGCAAAAGTCGCGCTTCTCGACGAAGCGCAAAGGCCGCTTCGAAATGACGGCCACGCCGTGATAGCCCTTCTGGCCGTTGATCGCGATATGCTTGTAGCCGAGCGAGTGGAGGTCCTTCATCGGGAATTCTGTGTCCCGACATTTCGTCTCCTGCAGGCAGAGCACGTCCGGCGCCCGGCTTTTGAGAAATTCGGCGACGAGCGGCAGGCGCAGCCGCACGGAATTGATGTTCCAGGTGGTGATTTTCAGGCTTGCAGGTTTCAACGGTGATTAGCTCTTGGTCTTGTCGCCACGGAAGAGGAAAGGCGCGACGTCGCTGACGCCCGGCTGCTTCTCGGCGATGAATGGCGTCGGGCGGCAGACGGCCATAGCGGACAGGCCGACTCGCGCAGTGAGAAGCCCATTCAATACGCCTTCGCCGAGCCTTGCCGAAATGCGCGCGGCGATCCCATGGCCGAGCGCCTGCTGGAGCAAGGAGTCGCCGACCGCCATGCCGCCAGTGATGGCGAGATGCGCGCCGACCGAGCGGGCGAGCTTGAAGAAGCCGAACAGTCCTGGTCTGCCTCCGTAAATCTCGGCGATTCGCCGCATCAGCACGATCGCCTGCCCGACGACGAAAAGAACGTCGAGCAGCGCGCGCGGGCTGATCGCCGTGACGACGGACACGCGCTTGGCGGCCCCGGCGATCTCGCGCCGCGCCTCTTCGTCGAGCGGCGCGACGAGATTGCGCTCGGCAAGCGTGATCAAATCGCGTCCATCGATAATCTGCTTCAAATAATCCTTAAGCAGCGCGCGCGCCCGCCCGGTGTCCGGGCGATCGTCATAGAGCTTACAGAGTTCGCCGACGCGCGCGCGCGCAGCCTTGCCGTCATCGCTCGCGTGCGCCTCGGCCAGCGCGGCGTGTAGCTTGGCGATACGATTCTGCCGGCCCATCGCGCGAAACTCGCGCGCAACAAAGATGGTTGCGGCGACGACGGCGAGACCCGCGAGGCTCAGTCCCACCGTCCCAAGAATGGCGGAGCGCCGGAACAAATCCTCGACGAAGCCCCATATCCACAACGTCAGCGCCAGGGAGATCAGGCCGCTGACCGCCGACAGAAAGACGCCGCCCCAGGAGAAAACGTAACGGCGCAGCATGCCGTCCGCCTGCGCCGCTTCAACGGCGGCTTCGTCGCCGGTCATGCCGTCGGCGAACTCGGCGGCCTCGCGGGCGAACGCGTCAAATTCGGCTTCGACCACCTCGACAGACGGCCGCCTCGCCTCATTGGCTTGCGGCGCCGCCTTGGCGGTGGTGACTGTCTGGTCGCCTTCGAGGCGGAAAGCTCGTGGACGCGGCCTTCGTTGCTGGGTCATGCGAATCCCGATTTTGGCCTTCCTTAGCGCTTCGCGTTTGAAAAGGCGAAGCGCATCTTTTCGCCAGAGCCTCTATGGAGCGACTTTCTTCAAGAAGGCCCCGAGCAGGCGCGGCGGCCCCCATATAGGCGCCGTCCCAGCCGAAAAGGCTTGTTGCGGCGCGATAGCGCCTCCATTAGCATCCCCGCGCCTTTCGCTGTCGAGAAGTATCGCGTTTTAGCGCATGAACTCCATCATTTACGACCTCCTCGCCTTTGCGATCGGCTATGTGCTGGGCTCCATCCCTTTTGGTCTGCTGCTGACGCGCTTAGCGGGCACGACCGACCTTCGTTCGATCGGCTCAGGCAATATCGGCGCGACCAATGTGTTGCGCACCGGTCGAAAGGACCTGGCGGCGGCGACGCTACTGCTCGATGGGCTGAAGGGAACGGCAGCCGTGCTCATCGGCGCGTCGATTTCGCCCGGAGGCGGCATGATCGCCGGCCTCGCCGCCTTTATCGGCCATGTCGCTCCGGTCTGGCTGCAGTTTAAGGGCGGAAAGGGCGTCGCGACCTTTCTTGGCGTGCTCTTTGGCCTCGACTGGCTGACGGCGCTGATTTTCTGCGCCGTTTGGTTGTCGGCGGCGGCGCTGTCGCGATACTCATCGCTTGGCGCGCTGACCGCGAGCGCGGCGGCGCCGATCGCCTTGTTCATGCTCGGTCATAGAGCCGAAGCCTTTGTCGTGGCGGTCATGACCGCGATCGTCTTTTACAGGCATCGAGAGAATATCGCGCGTCTGCGCGCCGGCACCGAGACGCGCATAGGACAGAAGGCGTGACCGAGGCTTCGCCAGGACGGTTGAGCGACGAGCAACTCGTCGACTGGCTGAGGCTTATTCGCAGCGAAAACATCGGGCCACGCACCTTTAGGCAGCTTATCAATCGTTTCGGCGGCGCTGGGGCTGCGCTCGATGCGCTGCCATCTCTCGCCGCGCGGTCGCTGCGGGGACGCAGGATCCGCATCGCAACGCGCGAGGAAGCGCTGCGCGAGATAGAGGCGGCGCGCGCGCTTGGCGTGCGCTTCGTCACAACCGGGGATCCCGACTATCCGCCGTTGCTACGGGAAATTTCCGATGCGCCGCCGCTGATCGCATTACGCGGCGCCTCTTGGACCGCGCAGCGCGACGGCGTCGCGATTGTCGGTTCGCGCAACGCTTCGGCGGCCGGCCTCGCCTTCGCCGAACGGCTTGCGCGCAGTCTCGCGCTTGAGAGTTACGCCATCGTCTCAGGGCTGGCGCGCGGCATCGACGCCGTGGCGCATCGCGCCGCGCTCGAAACGGGAACGATCGCCGTACTGGCCGGCGGTCACGCCCGTCCATATCCTTCCGAACATGCGCGGCTCGCTGAAGAGATCGCTGAGCGCGGATTAATTGTCTCTGAAATGCCGATTGAGTGGGAGCCGCGGGGTCGCGATTTTCCGCGTCGAAATCGGATCATTTCCGGGCTCAGCCGCGCGACGATCGTCGTCGAGGCGGCGCGTCGTTCCGGATCTCTGATCACCGCGCGTTTCGCCAATGAGCAGGGGAGAGAGGTCTTCGCCGTTCCTGGCTCGCCTCTCGACCCGCGCGCCGAAGGCGTCAACGATCTCATCCGCCAGGGCGCGACTTTATGCGCCCGGCCCGAGGATGTGATTTCCGTTCTTGCGGAAAACGCCGGCGCGCCGACGCGCAAGAATCTCTTCGACGACGACGCCCTCGAAGGACAGGAAGGTCTGATTGACGAATTGGATCTTTTCGGCGCTGAAGACGGTTCCGCCTTCGAGGAACGAGCGGCTCCAGCGCGCTTCTCCGCGCTGACCCCGCCGGCGGATTGCGCCGCCGACCTCGACGCGAGCCCGCAAGGCGACGGGTCCCCGCGGCCTGACGCGCATGAGATCATCGTTTCGCTGCTCGGTCCTGCGCCTGTCGCGATCGACGACCTCATCCGCGTCGCCGGACTGACGGCGCGAGAGGTGCAGGGGGTCCTTGTCGAGCTCGACATCGAGGGACGCTTGCAGCGTCACGGCGCCAATAGCGTTTCCCTACTTTACAATCAAAAGTTGTGATCTAGGCCGAGCGGTCGATCGGGTAGCCGCCAAGCTCGCGCGCGCGCATATCCGCCTCGGCGCGCGCCAGATTCAAGAAATAGCTGAGCATGGGCATGTCGCAGCGACTGGCCAATTTCGCCATTTCGTCCGCCATGTCAGCAATATAGGCTGCGATGGACGCCGCTTCCTCTTTGGCTGTGGCGCTCTCCGCGGTCGTTCCGCCGGGCTCGTTGGATTTTTTCTGGGAGGCGTCCGGCCGGGGCATCGCTGTCAGTCTCCACGGACCACGAGTCAGTTATGAAACGATTAAGCATAAGAGTTTCTTGTATTTTCTCCCATCACGACTAATGCGAGTCAAGAACAAAATTCTATCAGTAGTTGTAGCGTTGCGTTGGCGCGCTAGAGTCGTTTCAGACGGTCGAGCGCGCCCTGCAGGATATATGCGGCGGCCATACGGTCGACGACTTCGGCCCGCTTTGCGCGCGAGGCGTCCTGTGCAATCAGTTCGCGTGTCACAGCGGCGGTCGACAAGCGTTCGTCCCAAAATGCATAGGGAAGGGGCGTGAGCCTTGAAAGATTGCGCATGAAAGCGCGCGTCGCTTGCGCGCGTGGGCCTTCCGTGCCGTCCATGTTGAGCGGCAGCCCTATGATCAGCGCGCAGACCTCGAAATCGGCTGCGCGCTTGAGCAAGCCGGCGGCGTCCTGGGAAAATTTCACGCGTTTGATGGTGTCGAGCGGCGAGGCGAGCCGGCGCTCTACGTCGGAAAGCGCCAAACCGATAGTTTTGGTCCCAATGTCCAATCCCATCAGCCGGCCCTTTGCCGGCAGGCGCGCCGCCAGTTCTTCAAGCCTCGTCGCGCGCATGGTCACCGCGCTCCGCTATCATGCCGCCGGCGTTCCTTAAACCCCGCCTGCGACAAGCCGCCCATCATTGCGCCGCGAAAGGCCAGGCGCTATAGCGCCCGTCGAGATCATTCTTGCGGAGCCCTAGATGTCCGTTGATTCCGCGACCGTCCGCCGGATCGCCCATCTCGCGCGCATCGCGATCGAAGACAGCGAGGTTGAGCGCTTGCGCGGCGAACTGAACGCCATTCTCGCTTTCGTCGAAACGCTGAGCGAGGTCGACGTCGACGGGGTCGAACCATTGACCTCCGCTTTGCCGATGCAAATGAAGAAGCGCGCCGACGTCGTGACGGATGGCGGCATCGCCGACGATATTCTGGCCAACGCGCCGATGCGCGAGGATCATTACTTCGTCGTGCCCAAGGTCGTCGAATAGCGCTTCCGGCGCAGCCGCCGCGCGTGTAGCGGCCTCAGATATAAAGGGACAAATGTCCGACCCCACGCATCTTACTTTGGCCGAGGCGCGCGACGCTCTCAAATCGAAACAGCTCTCCGCCGTTGAGCTGACGCAGGCGCATATCGACGCGATCGCTAAGTCACGCGCGCTCAACTGCTTCATCACCGAGACGCCGGAACTCGCCCTGGCGCAGGCGCGGGAGAGCGACGCGCGGATCACGCGCGGCGAAGCGCGCGCGCTCGAGGGGCTGCCGCTCGGCATTAAGGATCTCTACTGCTCGAAAGGCGTGCGGACGACGGCGGCGAGCCGAATTCTCGACGACTTCACGCCGAAATATGAATCGACCGTCTCCGCCAATCTGCTGCGCGACGGAGCGGCCACGCTCGGCAAGCTCAACCTCGATGAATTCGCGATGGGCTCTTCGAATGAAACGAGCGCCTTCGGACCCGTCGTTTCGCCTTGGCGGCGCGCCGGCGATCTCGACGCCAAGATCGTGCCGGGCGGTTCTTCGGGCGGCTCGTCCGCGGCGGTAGCGGCGCATCTTTGCCTCGGCGCCACCGCGACGGACACAGGCGGTTCGATTCGGCAGCCGGCCGCCTTCACTGGGACTGTCGGCGTCAAGCCGACTTATGGCCGCTGCTCGCGTTGGGGCATCGTCGCCTTCGCCTCTTCGCTCGATCAGGCGGGTCCGATAACGCGCACCGTGCGCGACGCCGCGATCATGCTCCGGTCGATGGCGGGACATGATCCGAAAGACACGACCAGCGTCGATGCGCCTGTGCCGGACTATGAGGCCGCCGTAGGCGCTTCAGTGAAAGGACGCCGCATCGGCGTGCCGAAGGAATATCGCATCGATGGGATGTCAGCAGAGATCGCCGCTTTGTGGGATCGGGGCGCCGCCTGGCTGAAGGACGCCGGCGCGGAGATCGTAGAAATTTCCTTGCCGCATACGCGCTACGCCTTGCCCACCTATTACATTATCGCTCCGGCTGAAGCTTCGTCCAATCTCGCGCGCTACGACGGGGTGCGTTACGGCCGTCGCGAGCAAGGCCGCGACGTTATTGAAATGTACGAGAAGACGCGCGCGACGGGCTTCGGTCCGGAAGTGCGACGGCGGATCATGATCGGCACTTATGTGCTCTCCGCCGGCTACTACGACGCTTACTACGTTCGCGCGCAGAAAGTCCGCAGCCTGATCAAGCGCGACTTTGACGAAGCCTTCGCATCCGGCGTCGACGCCGTTTTGACGCCGGCGACGCCTTCCACCGCCTTCGCGCAGGGAGAGAAGGGCGCGGCGGACCCCGTGGAAATGTATCTCAACGACGTGTTCACCGTCACGGTGAACATGGCCGGTCTTCCGGGCGTCGCCGTTCCAGGGGGGCTCGCGGCGAACGGTCTGCCTTTGGGCTTGCAGCTCGTCGGCAAGGCGTTTGACGAAGAGACGCTGTTTTCTCTCGCCGCGGCGATCGAACGGGCGGCGCCGAAGATCGAACTTCCGCAGCCGTGGTGGCGCGAGGGCCGATGATGACGACGCCGGGCGCTGAAAAGGACATTGCGGAAGGCGCTGAGCGAGCGCTGCAGGACGAAATGTCCGACGTGCGCCGTTTGATTGACGAACTGGACGAAGAGCTGGTTGCGCTGCTCGCGAAGCGCCAAAGGCAAATCGAGCGGGCCGCAAGGGTCAAACCAGCGCTAGGGATTCCGGCTAACGTGCCCGAGCGCGTCGACGAAGTCTTGGCGCATGTGCTCGGCGTGGCGCGCCGTGAAGGGCTCTCGGTCGAGGTGGCGATGAATCTCTGGCGCGCGCTGATCGACTGGTCGATTGAGTACGAAGAGCGGCTGATGGGCGACCGCGCGCCTAGAGGCGCTTCTCAAACATCTTCGGACGGCGACGCGTCCTCCTGATTGTCGCTGCGCGTTTTCGTTTTGATGCGGACGAAACCGTGGCGGATCGACCAGCGCAGGCACTTCAGCGACCACCAGTGGAAACGCCGCGACAGCCTGTGAGCGCCGGGCGAGTGCGGCGCCAGGATTGCGAGGCCGACAGGAAACATCCAGACCCCGAAGATGGGCAGCGGCGCGAGAATGGTTCCACCAAGGATTAAGCCGACGCCCACCGGAATGCTCACG
>Ga0233425_10009298_pt1 | contig 12559 bp, 9 predicted proteins | sample Watercolumn_Towu_2_FD_181712 | JGI IMG/M metagenome (GOLD analysis project Ga0233425, IMG submission 181712) | Freshwater microbial communities from Lake Towuti, South Sulawesi, Indonesia - Watercolumn_Towuti2014_140_MG | ecosystem: Environmental > Aquatic > Freshwater > Lake | place: Indonesia...
TGCTGCGCGGCATTGTGGTGGCGCGGACTTTCGGCGCTTCGCCAGAACTCGATGCCTTCTTCGCCGCAAACCGCGTGAGCGAGACCCTGTTTTTGCTGGTGGCTGGCGGCGCGCTCGGCTCGGCTTTCATTCCCACCTTTACAGGATTGCTTGCCCGAAACGAAAAAGACTCTGCCTGGAAACTTGCCGCCGCCATCGCCAACGCGGTGACGCTGACCCTCAGCCTGCTTGCCCTGCTCGTGGCTTTGTTCGCCCCGCAGGTCGTGCGCTACGCGCTGGCTCCCGGGCTTTCCACTGACCCGCATCTCTTCACGCTGACCATTGCCCTGCTGCGGATTCAACTCATCTCGGCGGTGTTGTTTGGCTTGGGCGGATTGATCATCGGTGTCCTCAACGCGCACCAGGTTTTTCTTGTGCCTGCGCTCACGCCCGCCTTATATCAATTGGGAATTATCTTCGGCGCAATCGTCCTTTCGCCATCGATGGGAATTTACGGGCTCGCCTGGGGCGTGGTCATCGGCGCGGCGTTGTATCTGGCAGTGCAGATTCCATCCCTCTTCAAACTGACAAACTGGTCACTTCTCACTTCTCACTTCTCACTGGGCATTCACGACCCAAACGTCAAACAGGTCATCCTCCTCATGGGACCGCGCCTGCTCGGCGTGGCGGTGGTGCAATTGAATTTCTGGGTCAACACCTGGCTGGCTTCGCAGATGGTCAGCGGCAGTGTGAGCGGTTTATATTACGGATTCTCGCTGATGCTGATGGCGCAGGCGGTCATTGCCCAATCGGCGGCGATTGCGGTGATGCCGACTTTTTCGGCGCAGCACGCGCTCGGTCAACAGGATGAGATGCGTTCTTCGCTGGCGGCAACTTTGCGTTCCGTGATTTTGCTGGCTCTGCCCGCAAGCATGGGACTGATCCTGCTTCGCCAGCCGTTGATCTCTCTCCTCTACCAGCGCGGCGAATTCGACGAACGCGCCGTGAAAATCGTCGCCTGGGCTTTGCTCTGGTACGCGGCGGGCATGGTCGGGCATTCCATCATGGAGATTTTGACCCGCGCCTTCTATGCACAACACGACACGAAGACCCCTGTCATCATCGGCACGATTGCTATGGGGTTGAACGTGGTCTTCAGCCTGGCATTTATTAAAGTTTTCGAGGCAATTGGCTGGATGCCCCACGGCGGTCTGGCGCTGGCAAATTCGCTGGCAACGGCGCTCGAAGCAACCACCCTTTTCGTGGTGATGCGAAAGCGGTTGAACGGCATCGAAGGCAGGCACATTTTACGCGGCGTGTTCCCCTCTGTAATTGCCACGTTGGGAATGTCCGCCCTGATTTATGGCTGGTTTTCTGTAGGTCGAAATTTCAGCGCATGGGTTCTCGTCCCCGTGGGTGTGGCGCTCGGCGGCGGCGCATATTTTGCCGCACTTTGGGTTTTACGCGTGCCTGAGTTGCAATACCTGATGAATGGGGTTTTGAGAAGGCTAAAGAAAAGGCTTCCAAATTCTTGAAGAATTTGGAAGCCTGCTTTTCAGGGCCAGAGTGTCCATTGGGTGATGGCGACGAAAATTCCCAACAGGATGCCGCCGATCACTTCGAGCGGGGTATGACCGAGGACTTCCTTCAATTCGTTTTCATCCCAGACGTGCCCCTGCAACAATTCCTCGAAAAGCACGTTGATGCGTTCCGCGTGCATCCCCGCCTGCCTGCGGACTCCCGAAGCGTCGTAGGCGACGATCATGGTGATGGCAACGGCAATGCCAAAAAGCGGATTGTCGAAGCCGTAATAAAGTCCCACCGAAAGTGTGCCCGCCACAAATAATGCGGAATGCGAAGATGGCATTCCACCGGGGGCAAAGAATATCGCCCACATCCAGCGGCGTGACTTTAGAAACTCGGTGGGAATCTTCAAGATCTGCGCCAACAGCCATGCAGACAAGACCGCAATCAAGACCTTGTTTTGGAGGATGGCAAGCAGGTTCATTCGGACTCTTCCTCGAAGGGAACCATGGCCTCCCCAGCCAGCTTCTGCACTTTGAGCTGGGCTGACTCGAGCAGGGAACCGCAATACACCGCCAAAGCCTGTCCCCGCTCGAACAGTTTCATCGAATCTTCGAGCGGAGATTGCCCGTCTTCCAAAGACTCAACAATGCCTTCGAGTTCGGCCAAAGCCTCTTCGTAGGATAATTCTTCGATTTGTTTTTCGGATTTTTTCGTGGATGCTTTCGGCATGGAAACTCCAATTCAAAAAGATGAGCGCCGCCTATTGTAGAACAAGGGGAGTGTTTTGCAAATACCCAAATGGGGGAAGATTTTACGCATCCCGCGTTACGTCGAACTCGCCGTCGCTGACGCGGACTCTCATTTGTCCCTCCGCCCGCTGCACCGAAGACACCACAGCGCCATCCTCTTTCCTCGTGACGATGGCATATCCACGCGAGAGGACAGCCTCAGGATTGAGCGAAAGCAGGCGCCTGGATACCCCGTCCACATGGCGCGACTGCAATTCGATGCGATGATTCAACGCGGAAAGCGAGCGGCGGACAAGTCCGTCGAGATGCTGGTATTCCGACTGGATGCGTCGCTCAGGGGAGACATATTTCAGGCGGGATACAAGGGCAGAGGTATATGTCTTTTGTTCCGCAACCAGATTCAAGAGTGAAGAAGAAAGGCGGGCAGAGTAGGAAACAAGAAGTTCTTGCAGATCATCCAAAGTCGTCTGGGTGGCAAGTTCGGCGGCGGCGGTGGGAGTCGGGGCGCGGAGGTCGGCGGCAAAATCGCAGAGGGTGAAATCGGTCTCGTGTCCCACACCACAGATGACGGGGGCAGCGGAGCCTGCAACCGCGCGAACAACCCGCTCATCGTTAAATGCCCACAGGTCTTCAATCGAACCGCCGCCGCGGGCCAGCAGAACCACATCGGGAGATTGTTTGTTGAGAGAAGCAAGTGCATTGACCAGAGCAGGCGGGGCCTCCACACCCTGCACAGGAGACGGCGCAAGGATAACCTGGGCAAGCGGTAAACGACGGCGGAGCGTGTTGAGCATGTCGCGCAGCGCCGCGCCTGTTGCAGAGGTGACGATGCCAATCACACGCGGCAATGCAGGGATGGGACGCTTACGCTCCTCGTCGAAAAGCCCTTCGGCTTCGAGCATGGATTTTAGCCGCAGGAATTCCTGGTACAACGCGCCCTCGCCTCTGGGCTGGATGATGTTGGCAACCAGTTGATACTGTCCCTGTGGTTCATAAACCGCAATCCTGCCGTGCGCTTCGACCGCCATGCCATCGCGCAGGGCAAGCCGTAAACGGGCAGCGTCGGTCTTCCACATCACGCAACGCAGCGAGGCGCTTTTGTCTTTGAGCGTGAAATAAATGTGTCCCGAAGCGGGGCGGGAGAAATTGGAAATCTCCCCTTCCACCCAAACATCCTGCAAGGTCGGGTCGTTCTCTAATTGCTTGCGGATGTGGAAGGTGATTTGGGAAACAGTGAGGTGAATGGAGGAAAAAAGGGAAGGTTGCATGGGAGAAAATAATGAGCGACGAGTCACAAGTAACGAGTTACTCACCACTCGTTACTCATTTCTTTGTCATCCTCGCCAGATTTTGAAATCCTTGAGGCTCGAGCCGCCGAGGAATTCACGCACGATGGAGTTGGCTGGGATCAAACTGGCATCGAGCGGCAGGAACCATTCGAGGAAGGCAAGCAGGCGGCGGGCTTCGATGAATTCGGGAGAGCGGTGCTGCACCTGGCGCAGGAGCGGCTCCGCCAGCGGCTTGAGGACTGCAAGTTCGTACACCAGCGCCGAGTTGAACATCACATCGGCATTTTCCTGATAGGGGAAGATGTGCCGCTTCTCGCCGCGTCGGACAGATTCCCAGCCGCTGATGGTCTGCGTGGCGGAATATCCGCGCTCGCGGGCATCGCGCACGATGCGGCGGATGAGTCGGGTGTCGGTAGTCGAGACGCGGTTGTGGCGGTCGAGATTGAGTTGGGTCAGCGCGGAGACATACACCCGAAAAGCGGACCCAGTCCAATGGTCGGCAATCAACTTCGGGTTGAGTCCGTGAATCCCTTCAAGGATGAGCGGCTGGCCATCCTTCAGCTGGATCAAGTCGCCCATTTCCCGCATCCCCGTCTTGAAGTTGTAGCGCGGCAACTGGACTTGCTCACCCGCAAGAAGTTTTTCGATGTCCTGTTCGATGCGGGCAAGGTCGAGGGTTTCGAGCCGCTCGAAATCGGGTTTGCCGTTTTCATCGAGCGGGGTCTTATCTCGGTTGACGAAATAGTTATCGAGTTCGAGGGGGAAGGGAGAAACGCCGCGCGCAAGGAGTTGGACGGCAAGGCGGCGCGAAGAGGTGGTCTTGCCCGAAGAGGAAGGACCCGCAACCAGGATGATGCGTGAATTCCTCTGCACGATCTGCTGGGCAATATCGGCAATGTGCTGTTCATGAAGCGCTTCGGAGACAAGCACGATTTCGTCGGCGCGTCCCGCCTGGACGGCATCGTTGAGCGCGCCCACGTTGTCGATGTCGAGGCTCTTGAGCCAGTCTCCGTACTGGCGAAATGTTTTCAACAACTTTGGATAATCGCCAATCGGTTCGAGATGCGTGGGCGCGTGGCGGCGCGGAAATTGAAGCGTAAACCCGCCGTTGATGGGTTTGAGATCGAACCAGCGCAAGTACCCGGTGGACGGGACCATGTACCCGTGCAGGTAATCCATGTAATCGCCGAGGCTGTATAAAGTGAGATAGGTTTTCTGGCGGTGGGTAAAGAGGCGGACTTTATCTTCATACCCCAAGCGGCTGAAATGCTGGATCGCATCCTGAATGGGGACCTGCCTGCGTTCGAAGGTGCGATCTTCGGTGACCAGTTTTTTCATATAGGCTTTGAGCGCTTCGAGTTCGTCGCGCACAAGTTCCCCGCGTCCCATCACCTGGCAGTAAAACCCGCCCGAAGAAACGGAGTGGTCGATGGTGAGTTTGGCTTTGGGAAACATATCGGCGAAGGCAAACTCGAGCAAAAAAATGAGCGAGCGGCGGTAGATGCGCGCGCCGTCGGCGGTATCCATGGTGACGGGCTGGCAAAGGGACTCGATGTTGACGGGATAGGTCAACTCATGGATTTCGTTGTTGATAATTGCCGCCACAATAGGCGCATCGAAATCGTCACGCGCCTGCGCGAGGAAGTCCCCCACCCGCGTGCCGCGCGGACCCGAAAGCGCGCGCCCATCGGGAAGGCGGAGTTCGACCAGTTCATTGGGTTTGACGAATTGAATGGACATGACTTTCCTTCAACGGTTGACGTTTAAAGTTGAACGTTCAATGCGCCCAATAATTTCTCCGGCTGCCTGGCGTACTCGTCCAGCGGAATTTTCCCCTCCGTCAGGGCAAGGAGAATACTCGTGAGCGTCTCATTGACCGGGGTTGGAATGCCGCGTTTTTTCCCTTCCCGCGCCACCACGCCGTGCAGATAACCGACTTCGCTTTTACCGCGTCCCGAGTGCAAGTCAATGTGGAAGGAAGGCATCTTGCCACCACGCCCACTACCAGCGGCACGGGAGAGGAAAGTCCTCGATAGCCAGGGAGGCAACTGCGCTACGAAAGCCAACGCTTTAATGGGAGTGCCGGGTAAATTCACCACCGTAAAACCCTGCGCTTTCATCACTGCAAGGCATTCCTTCAACATGTCCATTTCGAGTTTGTACAAGGCTCCGTTTGCGAAGACTTCGGCTGCGGTCATATCCAAAATGGCGGAGGTGGGGTTGGAGATGAGATTGGTCAGCATTTTCGACCACTTCATGCTGTGCGGGTCGGCATACAAACGGCAGTTGAGGAAGGCGGCATCGAGCACAGAGACAAGTTTTTCCGAGAGCGGATGTCCCGCCGCCACGCCCATGCCGCGCAATTTCTCCAGCACAATATCGCCGGCGCCGCGCCGCCCAACCGCAGTGGTCACGGTGCCATAAATAACTTTATCCTCTCCGAAAGCGCTTGCAATCAACTGCTCATTTTCGACACCGTTGGAAAGGCATAGAATCGGCGGGAGTTTTTCGGCAAAGGGTTTCATGGCTTCGATGGCAACAGCGGTGTCGAAGGATTTCAAGGCAAAGAGCGCCACATCGAAGGGACCGAATTTCAAGGCGTTTTCCAACGAAGGCTCGATAACAAAAGACCGCGGATCCACGACAAAAGCGTCTTTTGTTTTTCTTCTTTCGTCAACCGTTAAATCGAGGCGCAATCCATGCTGACGCAGCCCATCGGCCACCTTCTGTTGCTCGACGAAGACAACCTGATGTCCTGCGAGAATCAGGGAACCGCCAAAGTAGGTACCGATGGCGCCTGCGCCAAATACAAGGAATTTCAACGGATTGGAAAGTTTGGGGCTGGGAAGGGAGGACTCCAAAGTTACCTCTGCGTAAGTTGGGAATTGAAAACAGGAACGCCCGGCAGGCAGATGAAGCAAACTGCGGGACGTCCAGGATTTGGTTGATTATACCCATCACGGTCACAAATTGCGTCTTTTGACTCTGTCGGAACCGCAATCTGTGACCGGGGGCATTAATAGTTCAGAAGCCGATCATCCACCGGGTGGAGTGCCATTTCCAGGCGGCGGGGTTTCAGTCGGCAGTGGAACAAAGGTGAGGGGCGGCGGAAAATCGGTGCCGGGAGGACCAGCATCCACAGAAGCAGAGGTCGGCGGAGGCGGGGCATCCGTGCCAGGACCAGCATCTGTGGCGGCGGAACCTTGAAAGCCCGGAGGAGGAGAGCCAAATTCGGGCGGCTGTTCTTCCATCGCCGGCTGAACGGTCACGCCCGGCGGGGGCGCGGATGTACCCTGAGGCATTTCGGGAAGCGGGGTTCCCACGGCGATGGGGCTCGATGGCGCATTCCCGGTTGAAGTAACAAAATTCATCGGCTGTGAGAGGGCATCGGCTGTGGGCGGCACGGAATCAGAATCGGAAAGTCCCGAAAGAAAGACCGCCAGAATCACAACGAGAAAACCAACCATCAGCAGGATGACGAGTATGGATTTATTCTTTTGCAGAAAACTCATGACACACCTTTAACATTTTTCCTTGAAGTTAAAAGTTATCATACCATAAATCGTATGAGACTCCGTCTTTCGCATTCGGGACATATGTTTTAGAATGACAACGATGCAGAAAAGAAAAACAGGCAACTCCATCGCCATTCGACTGCTCCTTTGGACGGCGCTGGGCTTCCTCGCAATCCTCAACCTTCAGGGGCATGGCGTCTCCGCCAGGCAGGATGTGGAGGCAAGTCCCGAACCGACATTGGAGGCAACCGGGACCCCGTTACCGGAAGCAACCACGCTGCCAGCCACAGACGCGCCGTTGGAAACCCCGACCCTCGAATCGGCAACTCCCGAAACGGACACGCCTGCGGAGACTCCTTTGGCCGCCCCGTCGGCGCTTCCAGAAAGTTCTGCCACACCGCAGGCTGACCCGCCCAAATCGGCTCCCCTCTCTGGGGGTGAAGCAACGGAAGAGATTCTTATCCGCTTTCGAAAAACGGCATCCGCAGAAGAGTCGGCACAATGCCTCGCTGCGGCAGGCGCGGAATTCGTTTCGACCATCGAGGAACTCAACGTTTGGGTGGCGCGAGTCGCTGAGGGGAAAAGCGCCGAAGCCGTCGCAATCCTTTCCGCATGTCCAAAGGTACGCTATGCGGAGCCAAATTACATGGCATCCGCCACAGATACCACCCCCACAGACGCTTATTGGAATCGGCAATACGGTTTGGTCAACATCCACGCCCCGCAAGGCTGGGATTATTCCACGGGTTCGGCTGCGGTCACCATCGCAATCGTGGATACGGGAGTGGACCTTGACCACCCAGACCTGCTCGCAAAGATCGTGCCCGGTCGCGACGTGATCAACGACGACGACCTCCCGGACGACGACCATTTCCAAAGTCATGGGACGCATGTGGCGGGGATTGCCGCTGCAGCCAGCAACAACGGCTTGGGCGTGACGGGAGTATCCTGGGGCGCGCGCATCATGCCGGTCAAGGTGTTGGGGCCGCTTGGGATTGGTCCGCTTTCGGGGGTTGCCGAGGGAATCATCTGGGCGACGAATCATGGAGCACAGGTTATCAACCTCAGCCTGGGCAGTGACAGCGATTCGCTTGCCCTTCTGGATGCGGTAAATTATGCCTATCAAAGAGGGGTGATTCTGGTGGCAGCGTCGGGCAACGACCCTGCCGGAGCAATGCTTTACCCTGCGCTGTATCCAAACGTGGTCGCCGTGGGCGCAGTGGATGCGACCAATGTCCGCTTGTCCAATTCGAGTTATGGCGCCGCCCTGGACCTGGTCGCGCCGGGTTTTTTCATTTATTCCACGTTCCGCAATGGCTATGGATACAACAGCGGCACTTCGATGGCGGCTCCCTTTGTCTCCGGATTGGCGGCGGTTTTGTATGGGATGCCGGGTAACAGTTCTTCTGCGGCGGTCATTTCACAGATGCAGGCTTCGGCAAAGGACCTGGGCGCGGCTGGATTCGATTACGAGTACGGCTTCGGGCTGATTCAAATGGACTCCGCCCTGAAACTGATTCCCCCCGTTGCTCCTGCGACTGCGACCAAATCCCCAGGCGGCGCGATGTTCTACAACCCGGGCGCGCCCACGTTTGCAATATCCCCGACGCAGACTCCCAGCCCCTCCCCCACAGCCACGGTGACCTTCACCCCGCTGCCGGTCACCTCTTCTCCGAGCCATACGCCTACCTCCACCCTCCAGCCATCTTCAACAGCAGAAGAAGAACCACAGGCGCGGGCGCTCGAAATTCCTTCATGGCAATTACCCTGCGCAGGGGCGGCATTCATCCTTGCAGGGGCGCTCCTGATGTGGGTATCGCGCAAAAAACAAAGACGGTAATCCTACTCTTCCCCAGTCCAATGTGCATGGTCGTTGAGACGTTCCACCACCCAGCGGTGTTGGTGCGGGTAATAGATCAGGTTGGCAAAGGCGGTATTTTTGAACCCGAAGCGAATACCGGCTTCGTTCGCCTGCGGCACAAGCCCCATCACGGCGTGCATCGCCTGGTTCAACATCCCCCCATGCGAGACAACCAAATATCGGGCAGGGTTGCGTTTGAGCAGCGCGTGCAAAGCCTGACCCGCGCGCAGGAACAATGCCCAGTCGCCTTCCCCGTCGCCGCCGACTGAATCGTAGGGTGTGTAGAAAGGCGGGCGCTGAAAATTCTGGCGGACTTCTTCAGCCGTCAGCCCGGAAAAATCTCCATTGTCGCGCTCCAGCCAGAGCGGGTCGAATTCAATATCCAACTTCAGGGTGGAGGCGATAATATCCGCCGTCTCCTTCGCCCGCCGCAGCGGACTGGCAACCACCAAATCGAATTTCTGATTCTCCTTCTTCCAGCGTTCTGCCAATGCGCGCGCCTGGGCGCGACCCGTATCGGTCAGCGGGAAGTCGGATTGTCCCTGCCAGCGGGCTTCGGCGTTGCCAACCGATTGGCCGTGCCGCAGGAAGGTGATGAAAAAAGGTTGGGCGCGTTGTTCATCCGTCATTCTTTTCCCCTTTCAGCAGGTAAATGGGTCGATGTTTTACTTCCTGGAAAATGTAACCAACGTACACGCCGATGAAACCCAACAGGGTCATCAAGATTGCGCTCACAATGAGGATGACGAACATCAACGAACTCCAGCCCGGCTCGAGGCTTGACTGGCGTCCCGTCACCCAAAACGAGAGGACATATACCATCTCTGCCGCCGCCAGACAAAAAAGCAATCCGCCGAGGCTGAGTCCGAGATAAAGGGGCATCAACGAAAACGAGAAGACCGCGTCCATCGCCAGCCGCACCATCTTGGAGAGGGAATATTTCGAGACGCCGCTGATGCGCTCCGCGGGCTGGTAGGGCAGGATGACCGTGGCATAGCCGATCCATGAAACCATGCCACGCAAGAAGCGGTGATACTCCGGCATGGCCTTGAGCGCGTCCAGCGCCGGGCGGCTCAACGCGCGGAAATCCGCCGCGCCCGGCAAAACCCGCGTGCCGCTGACCACGTTGATGAAGCGATAAAACAAACCCGAAGTCCATTTTTTGAAGGATGCGGGTTGGGCTTCGTCGATGCGTTGAGTCTGGACGATGTCGTAGCCCTGGGCAACCAAACCCAGCATCTGCGGAATCATCTCCGGCGGATGCTGGCCATCCCCATCGAGCGTGACCACCACTTCGGCTGTGGCGGCGTCCATACCAGCCGTCAGCGCCGCCTGGTGACCGAAGTTGCGGCTCAACCGCAGCAGGGTCACACGCGGGTCGGCTTCGGCAATTTTCCGAATCGAAGATGCCGTCCCATCGCGGGAGCCGTCATCCACATAGATAAAATGGAAATCGTGGTCGAGCACATCCACCACGTCGCAAATGCGCCTGTGGGTCTGTTCGACAACCCCCTCTTCGTTGAAGATGGGGATGACAAGGTCAACGGTCATTTTCTTTGGGTTCATCGATGGGATTTTACCATGCGCCCCGCCGGGGATTCCGCTCCGTCACCCGAACCACTTGGGCGGGGGATTACCCCGCCTCTCTTGGGCGGGATTACCCCGCCCCTACTTCTTGCACAAAGCCTCATAGACCGCCGCGCGGTTGTATTCCGCCGGTTGGTCTTTCAGCGATTCATATTGGGCGCACATTTTATTGAACGAGTATTTGTCCTCGCGCACAAGTTCGGCAACTTTTTTGGCTTTTTCGATATAGCCCAATTCGACGTATGCCTCCAGCAGGGGCATCCATTCCGTGACAGTCGCCGGTCCCACCTCAGCCGACTTGGCTTTTTGGGCAAGGTTCGCAACCTGCTGCCAATTGCCCTTCTGCCGCGCAAGGTCCATCTTTTGGTAGAAGTAACACCAGGTCTGCGGCGGCTCGGAGCCGAACACCTCAGCCAGCGGGACCACTCCTTCGGAGGTGGGGTCGATCAACCCAACATCGGAGTATTTCGCAATAAAACGCACATCGGGACGCGCTTCGACTACAGCCTGGTCAAAACGTCTTCCATCCAACACATGCAGGCAGGTATTCGGCGAGGACTGGGACAAAACAATGACCTTGCCATAATCACGCGGGATGGTGAACGTGCCGCGCACCAGCCTTTTTTCCTGCGTCCTGGCAAGCAAGTCCATCCAGATATCGTCGAACATCACCTGACCGGGCAAGCGCAGCGGACCGCCAGGCTGGTACACCAGATTGGCGGGACCCCAGACTTCGTATTCCTCGGCAAGACCGTATCCACCGGGCAGGGCAACAATCAACGTCGTCCCGTCTTCGATTTGGGGGGCACGCCATGAAAGTTGCCACCATGCCTCGCGCTCCACTTTCCAAAAGTCGCGGTAATAGAGAGCGCTTCCAAATTGAGTAACGACGCCGAAGATGAGCAGGGAAAAGAGAAACGCCCAGCGCAGCCATCCCTTGAAGATATGAAAAGCCAGTCCTCCCATCAGCAGGGCAACCCCCAAAACAGATTGATAGGTGTAACGATCCCAACCCCAGAAGTGGGCATTGCGTCCCGAAGCGGTGATCGGCAGGGTGGTGACAAACACGATGAGCGCGCCCAGAATCAGAAAATCACGCGGCGACTGGTCGTCTTCCTGAGCCACAGCCTGTTTCCGCACAAAGAAAGAGTACCCGCCCGCAGCCAGGACGAGCGCAAATCCCAGTCCCAATGCAATTCCCAAATCACTGTAAGGCAATTGATTCGAGTACTGCTGGAAGGGAATCACCCACGCGAAGATGGATGTCTCGAACAGGTCTTTCACGGTCTCGATGGTAAAACCAAGCAGACCGTGCAGGCTGGTCAGGTTGCCCAGCATATTCTCCGCGCTGACGGCTTTGCGCGTGCTGTCGAAAAAGAAGATACGCCAGACGACGAAAGACAATGCAAACACGAGATAAGGAACAGCGCTCAACAGCGTGGCGCGGATGTTTTCCTTCCAATTCTTTCCCTGCCGGTAAAATAGATACCAAAGCAGGAAAATACGGACGGCTTCCATGCCTACCAGCGCTTCGTAGATGAGAATGTAAAATGCGCTCAGAATAACCGCCAGAAGGGTGTAAAAAACTTTGTACACCGTCTTCTGCGCCTTGACCGCGTTCACAGTCAACGCCAGTGAAAGCAGGGACGCCGTGTAGGCAAGCAGCAACTGCTTGTAGGTCAGCGCGTTGGGCTGTTGATAGAAGCCCGGATAAACCACAAAAAGAAGGGCGATGAACAGCGTCTCCACCTTGCGCTGGGACCAAAGACTGCGGAGCAGCCAAAGCATCGCCAGCGCGGACGCAACTTTGATAAACAGAACATAGGTGTGCCACGCCAACGGGGACAACCCCATAAGCGAAAAGTCCAGCACGTACAACCAGCCCACGAAAGGACGGTCGCCCTCGAACATGCTGAGCAGCCCCTCCACACCTTTCGATTGGGCGCCCCAAAGCAAGTACCAGTCATCACGGTAAAAGCCCAATTGGGGGATTTGCGTGCCATAAGTCAGCAGGGTGGCAAAGATGACGATCAGGATCGCCAGCCAGGTGTC
>Ga0233425_10009299_pt1 | contig 12557 bp, 10 predicted proteins | sample Watercolumn_Towu_2_FD_181712 | JGI IMG/M metagenome (GOLD analysis project Ga0233425, IMG submission 181712) | Freshwater microbial communities from Lake Towuti, South Sulawesi, Indonesia - Watercolumn_Towuti2014_140_MG | ecosystem: Environmental > Aquatic > Freshwater > Lake | place...
TGCTTCATTCGTGCACGAACACGCTGGTCCCCTGCCCCATGTCCGGGCCGACGTTGATGCCGTGCCAGCCCTCGGGAACGGGCGGGTCGGTCCAGCGGAAGATCAGCCGTGCGTCGATGGGCGCGAGGTTCACGCAGCCGTGGCTCCGGGGGATGCCGAACACGTCGTGCCAGTACGCGCCGTGCAGCGCGTAGCCCGCGGCGAAGTACTGGATCCAGGGCACGTCGCGGAGCTCGAAGTTCTGGGACCCGCGGCGCACCGTGATGCCGTACTCCGGGTCGCGCCCCTTCTGGATGTTGAGCAGGCGGCGCTGGTCGTCCTCGCTGAGCTTCTTCCCGTCCTCCTCGGCCTTCTTCAGCCGGGCGATGGTCGCCGCGGTGTCGCCGCTCACCGCCACGGCGCGACCGCGGCTCCCACCTGCCACCGTGGAGTTCTCCTGGGAGTCCATCGCCGCGGCGATGTGCTTGCTCTGCAGGCGGAACTGCCCCTGAATGGTGGAGAGCGTCGTCTTCGGATCACCGATGCGGTCGCGGCCGGTCGAGACCAGCGTGGCGTACCAGGCCCGCTTGCCCTCGTAGAGCACCAGCGTCTGCTGTCCGAGCGAGACGTCGATCCACTTCTCGCCCTTTTCGGCCTGCTCGGGCCAGGTCGCCGGCGGGACCACGACGCTGATGTCCTCGGCGCGCAGCCAGCGCGTCTTGTCCTTCGCCGTCTGGTAGAAGCGCTTCCCGGCCTTGACGCGCACGTTGCCGCTGAGCGGCACGATGGCGCGCTTCGGGATCTCCTCCGCGGGCTTCGCCTCGTCCTTGCCCTTGATGAGCTTCCAGGTCGTGACCTCGCTCCTGTTCACCCAGGAGAACGGCATCTCCACGCCCTTGCCGACCTCGATGCCGTGGAACGGCGAGCCGGTGTCGGGTTTGACCTTGGTCGTGGGTATGAGGCGCAGATCCACGGTGATGCCGAAGTGCCGCTTGAACCCAGCGTCGTCGCTGTCGAAGGCGCCCACGAACGAGAGGCCGGTCTTGCGCCGCACGCGGTCGGCGAACACCGCGTAGTCCGGCACGCTGAAGCCCGAGACGTTGGGCACGGCGCGCTTGCCGCCCTCGAGCCAGAACGGGATCGGGTCGCTCGCGGACTTGCCGCCGAAGAGCTCGTTCAGGCTGAGCTCGGTGGCGGGGCGAAATCCCGCGGCCGGCTTCGCGCCCGGCAGCGCGATGCCGCGGGCGTCGAGGGGCGCGTCGTTGGCGCCGAGGATCACCCCCTGCACCTCGCTCTTGTGAGACTCGTACCAGGACAGGTGCTCGTCGAGGCCGAACTCGCTCTTGTCCTGCTCGGCCCGGGTCGGGACCCGGAGGTACTGCGGCGCCGTGGCGCGCACGAAGCCGTAGCGATAGGGCAGCGGCTTCTCGAGATCGGGCCGCACGCTCGAAGCGCGCAAGAGCGGCTCGTTCAAGTCGATGCTGGCCTCGTCCGTGCAGACGTGGCCCATCGGATAGACTCGGTACCACTTGCCCTTGCAGCCCTTGCCGGGCACCGGGTCGGCGTCGCGTTGCACGAGGCCCCCGAGCCGGATGTAGCCCAGCTTGCGCGAGTCGACGTCTGGGAGCTTGTACACCGTGGCAGCGATCACGGTCGCGCCGAGCTTCGGCGCGGCGCCCGGCGCCTTGGTGTCGAGCTCGCCGTGCTCCACCACCAGGGTCGAGACTGGGTTCGGAGCAGCGCTCGCCGACGCGCTGGGCGCGCCCCCCGCGCTCGCCTGGGGCTTGCAGGCCGCGCCGCACAGGCTCAGCCCGAGCAGGAGACGGAAGCTCTGCCGAACCAACACGAGACGCGCGTTCTTAGCGTTTTCCGCGGGCGGGTCAACCCGCGGGCTCGGCCTCGGACGGGCCCTCGCTGACCGGCTCCCCGCCCTTGCCCTTGCCGTCGATCTCGACGTGCTTCGCGCCCTCCGGCAGCTCGGGGAGCTCGTCCAGGCTCGCGCCGGGGCCCACCCAGAAGACCTCGGGCACGGGGCGGTACTCGCTGTAGTAGTGACGGAGCTCGCGCACCTCGCCGCTCGGCAGCGTCATCTTCACGCTGCTCACCACGTCGTAGCCCTTGATGCCCTTCTGCCGCTTCAGGGTCTTGCCCACCTTCACGAAGGGCTTGGTCCAGATGCGCCGGTAGAAGTCGTGCGAACGGACCACCGCGTAGGTGTGCTCGACCTTGCCCGGTGGGTCACGCCCGAGCAGCTCGACGCGGAGCCTGGTCCGCGTCGGCAAGAAGGCGTGGACGATGAGCGGCGTGTCGTACGGGTTCTTGAACTTCAGGTCGACCTCGCCCCAGATGACCGTGGCGTCCAGGCCGAGCGGGGTGTAGCCGCTCGGGCGGCTGTGGCTCCTGCGTGCCACCACGTCGAGGGCGCCGTAGACGACGGCGGCGTGCACGGTGGAGGCGACCTGGCAGGTGCCGCCTCCGAGCCCCGGCTCGAGCTCGTCGTCGCGGATCACCGGGGCCATGACGAAGCCGCGCTCCAGCGTCCGCGGCCCCACGATCTGGTTGAAGCTCACCGTCTGGCCGGGTGCGATCACGAAGCCGTTCAGATAGCTCGCGGCCTTCTCGATGTTCACCGCGCGCCCCCGACCGGTCCCGCCGAAGCTCGTCTCGAAGCCCGAGAGCACCTTCGTCACGTCCACGTTCGCGAGCGCCGCGCTGGTGATCTTGGCCGGCACCGCCCGAGTCGAGAGCGCGAACACCGCGAGCTCCTCGCGCTCCCCCTGCGCCAGCATCTCCAGCGTGCCTTCGACGTCGAGCTCCCGCCCCGCCTGCTCGTCGATGCGCAGGTGCGCCACCAGATCGAGCCGCGCGTCCACGGGCTCCCGGGCCACGTACGGCGCGACGCGGCTCATGGCCATCTTCGCGCGCTCGGGGTCGAAGGACCAGGCGAGCGGCACGTCGATCTCGCCACGCCGGGCCTTCAGCGCGCGGTAGAGGCGCTCGCTCGGCTTGCCCTGCTCGCTGTGCTCGCGCACGGCCTTCATCGTCGCCGCGACGTCGAGCTCGATGCCGAGCTCGCCGAGGGACACCCGCAGCGTGCCCTCCCGGTCCGGCAGCTCGAAGTACGCCTCGCGATCGAGCAGCCGGAGGCGCCGCGCCTCGAGCCAATCGCCGAGCGCGACGCCCTCGGGTTGCAGCTCGCCGCCCACGGCCGCACCCGGCATCGCCCGCCCGGAGGACTGCCAATCCAGGTATCGCCACGTCACCGCCCCCGTCAGGGCGGCGGCGCTCAGGGCGAAGCAGGCGGCGAGGGCGAGATCGCGGCGCACGGTGAAATGCTAGCGGGCTCCGGTGCTCGGCGGCAAAGTGCCGGGAGCCAGGAGCGCGCTTCGCAAGGATTACGCTCGGATGCCGGGGTCGTGTTCCCGCCCGTCCTGCGCTATGGGCGGGGGCCATGAGGCTGGTGGTCAACGGCGAGAGCCGCGAGGTCCCGGACGGGCTCAAGGTGCGAGGCCTGATCGAGCTACTGGGCCTGACGGAGGGCCCAGTGGCGGTGGAGAAGAACCGCGAGGTCGTGCCCCGCGCCGATCACGAGAGCGCCCCGCTCTCCGAGGGCGATGTCATCGAGATCGTGCACTTCGTCGGCGGCGGCTGACGGTTCGTGGATAGGCCGCGCGGTCCGTAGTACCCTGCCTGAGCGATGGCCCTCGCCGGCTCGTCGGGCCAACCTCAGCAAGTCATCGGGCGCTACGCGCTCTTCGACGCGCTCGCGGCGGGGGGGATGGCCACCGTGCACCTCGGGCGCCTGCTCGGACCGGTCGGCTTCGCGCGCACCGTGGCCATCAAGCGGCTCCACGACCAGTTCGCCGCGGATCCGGAGTTCGTCACGGCCTTCCTGGACGAGGCCCGCCTCGCGGCCCGCATCCGGCACCCCAACGTGGTGCCGACGCTCGACGTGGTCGCGGACCAGGGGCAGCTCTTTCTGGTCATGGAGTACGTGCAAGGCGAGAGCATCTCGCGCCTGCTGAAGCTGCTGAAGAAGCGGGACGCGGTGATGCCGCTGCGCATCGCCGTGGCGGTCGTGGCCGGAGCGCTGCACGGGCTCCACGCCGCCCACGAGGCCCGGAGCGAGAAGGGCGAGCCGCTCTGCATCGTGCACCGCGACGTCTCGCCGCAGAACATCCTGCTCGGCGCCGACGGCGTCCCTCGGGTGCTCGACTTCGGCGTGGCGAAGGCGGTCGGCCGGCTGCACACGACCCACGAGGGTGGCCTCAAGGGCAAGCTCGCGTACATGTCCCCCGAGCAGGTCCGCGGCGCCCCCATCGACCGGCGCTCGGACGTGTTCGCCGCGTCCATCGTGCTCTGGGAGATGCTCACGCACGAGCGACTCTTCGGCGCCGACAACGAGGCGGCGATGCTCGAGTGGGTCCAGTCGAAGCCCATCCCGCCCCCGAGCGAGCGCTGCAAGGACGTGCTCCCGGATCTCGACGCCGTGGTGTTGAAGGGCCTGGAGCGCGATCCCGCGCGCCGCTGGCAGACGGCCCGCGAGATGGCGTTGGCCCTCGAGGAGTGCATCCCCTTGCCCTCCGCCGCGCAGATCAGCACCTGGGTCGAGAGCGTCGCGAGCACGATGCTGCACGAGCGGGCCGAGCGGGTCGCCGAGGTCGAGAGCGCCACCAGCGACGCCGGCCACGGGCGCAGCGCGGTCTTGAACGAGCTGCGCGCCGGGGAGCTGCCCACTCGGGCGGACACGCCGGCGTTCCCATCCGCGCCGCCGCCGGACGTCCAGACCGGCTCGCGCTCCGCGGCCCTCTCCCTCGCGGCCAGCACTCCCCCTTCACCGCAGCGCTCCGAGCGGCACGTCGCGCTCCTCGGTGTGCTGGTCGGCGTGGCGCTGGTCATGCTCGGCGTGCTGGTCTGGACGCTCACCCGGAGCGAACCGGTCGCTGGCGTCGCGCCGGCGGTGACGCCCGCGCCCGCGGCTCGGCCGCCCGAGGTCCCGACCGCGCGGCAGCCGGAGCCCCCGGCCGTGAGCGCAGCGCCCCCGGCGGCCTCGAGCGCGCCCGCGCCGCCTCCGAAGCCCAGCGTCCCGCGCCCCGTGAAGGGTGGCGTGGACTGCAGCGTGCCGTTCGTGCGCGACGAGCGCGGCGTCAAGATCTGGAGGAAGGAGTGCCTCTAGGTGTGAGGCTCTTCTGCTGCGTCGCAGTCGTCGTCGCGCTGCTCGGCGGCTCGCGGGACGCGGCCGCGCAGGCCTGGAAGAAACGGCGCGAGGAGTGCGCGAACGCGTCCGAGGAAGGCCAGCTCTCCAAGGTGAAGGGGCAGCTCCGAGCCGCCCGCGAGAAGCTCCTCTCGTGCGCCGAGAAGACCTGCCCCGGTCCCATCCGCAAGGACTGCGAGGCCGGGTTGGCGGAGCTCGAGCGGCTGACTCCGTCGTTGGTCTTCGGCGCGAAGGATCGCGACGGCAAGGATCTCTTCGACGTGAAGATCTCCTTCGACGGCAAGCCATTGGTCGAGCGGCTCGACGGCAAGGCCGTGGAGGTCGACCCGGGCGAGCACACGTTGCTGTTCGAGGCGCCGGGCCTACCGCCCCACGAAGAGAAGATCTTGATCCGCGAGGGCGAGAAGGCGCGCGTCGTGGTGGCGACGCTCGCGAAGAAGGAGGCTCCGCCCAAGCCCAAGCCCAAGGCGTCCGGGCGGCAGCTGACCACCACTACCCTGATCGTCGGCGGCGTGGGCGCCGCAGCGCTGGCTGGCGCCGGTGTGGTGGGCTTCGTCGCCCTGGGCAAGCGCTCCTCGCTCTACGACAGCTGCGGCAAGGCCGGGACCTGCTCCCAGGACGAGGTCGACTCGGTATACCGTCTCTACGACGTGTCCTACGTCATGGCTGGTGTCGGCGGCGCGCTGCTCGCCACGAGCGCGGTCCTCTACCTCACCAGCTCGAAGCCCGCGGCCGAAGAGCGAGCCAGCGTCATCCTCTCGGCGTGGCCCGGCGGGGCCACCGTCTCGGGGAGGTTCTGAGATGCGCCGGGCGCTCTGGCTCCTCCCGGCCCTCGCGCTCGGCGGCTGTCCATCGCTGGACGGCTTCACCGGTGCCGAGCCCGGCGACGCGAGCACGAGCGGCACGGGCTACCTGACGATGGACGAGGCGGCCAAGCTCTGCTCGCTCGTCTCGACCTGCTCGAACCTCGGCTACTCAATCGCGTTCTCGCTGCTCATCCCGCTCGAGGACGTCAGCTACGGCATGTGCGTCGACCGGCTGGCGGGTCCCCTGCCTCCGGGCCGGATCGGCGTGTCGCAGCAGGCCCAGGCCCTGCGCTGCGCCGCGAAGGCGACGAGCTGTGCCACCGCCGCGGCCTGCTTCCCCTACGAGTTCGTCGAGCCCGGCGACCCGCGCTGCCAGGGCTTCGACGCCGGGGGTCCCACGGACGCGGGCGGAGACGCAGGCGCCTCGGACGCCGCCGCCCCCACGACCAGCGCCTGCTCCCCCGACAAGAAGTCGATCTACGAGTGCAAGTTCAACCAGATCCTGCACTGCGACAACGCCTACTTCTACCCGGGCTCGAGCTGCCTGCTCGACTCCACCGGCGTGTACCGCTGCGCGGTCTCGCAGGCGTGCACGGCGACGCAGACGAGCTGCTCCGGCAACGTGGTCCTCTACTGCGGCGCGGTCAGCAACTTTGCCTACGGCGACGACTGCGCGTTCTGGGGCGCCGCGTGCGGCGAGGACCAGGCCTCCGGCGTGCAGGACTGCATCGTCAACGGCCTCACGCCGTTCTGCACGAAGGACGAGGTGCAGTGCGTGTCGAACCGGCTCCGGACCTGCTCCGGAGGGTTCTTCTCCGAGTACGACTGCCCCGCCCTCGGAGGCACCTGTCAGCCCCTGCCGACCCCGCACTGCACGGTCGCCTCCCCGGCGTGCAAGCACGACGACCCGGACATCGGCAAGTGCACCGGGACCTCGCTCGCGCTCTGCGTCGGCGGCAAGCGCAAGACTCTGGACTGCGCGAGCTTGAGTCTGAGCTGCAAGGATGGGGCGCTGGGCGGATATTGTGGATAGTTTCACCCCGTCGCCGCCTGCGAAGGCTACGCGACGCTTCCACTCCGGCGAAACATCCGCCGCCGGTCCCGGCCGGTTTTCACACTCGGGTCTCTGTGGCGGATCGCGATCTGATCGTGGCAAGACCGCTCGCGTGATCCCAGGGCTCGGCCTCCGGCCGAGCGCCAGCCCCTAGCGTTTGGGCTGGAGCCTTCCATGCTCGCGGGCGAGCTCCAGGTAGCTCACCGCGCCGTTGATACCGAGCAGCGCCTCGTCGGCGTTCACCTCGCGGATCACCTTGCCCGGAGAGCCGCGGACCAGGCTGCGCGCGGGGATCTTCGAGCGCGGCGGCACCACGCTGCCGGCCGCGATCAGGCAGTCGTCGCCGATCTCGACGTTGTCGAGGATCACGCTGCCCATCCCGACCAGCACCCGGTTGCCGATGCGGGCGCCGTGGATCACGACGTTGTGCCCCACGGTGACGTCCTCACCGATCTCGGTGTGGCTGACGCCGGTCGTCATGTGGATCATGGTCAGATCCTGCACGTTGGTGCGAGCGCCGATCCTGATGTGCCCGCAGTCGCCGCGCAGCACGGCGCCGTACCAGACGTTCACGTCGTCCGCGAGCTCGACGTCGCCGATCACCACGCAGTCGTCAGCCAGGAAGCAGCTCTCCGCGATGCGGGGCACGAAGCTCTTGTAAGCGCGAACCAAGGCCATCAGGTCACCACCGGGAGCGGGCGCCGCTCCGCTTTGTCGCCGAGCGGCGCGGCGCGGGCCGCGTCGAGCAGCTCGCCCTCCAGCGAGTTCTTGAAGGCGCGCACCACGCGCACCCGCAGGATCTCGCCGCTCGGGTCCAGCTTGCAGCCGAAATGCACGATCTCGTTGGCCTCGGTGCGGCCGCTGTAGCCGGTCTTGCCCGGCCCCTCCACCAGCACCTCTTGGACCGAGCCGACCAGGCTCTCGAGGTGCTGCCGGCGCAGCGCCTCCGACAGCTCGAAGAGCTCGGCGAGGCGCGCGCTCTTCTCGTCTTCCGAGACGTCGTCGTCGAGCTTCTGCGCCGGGGTGAAGGGCCGCTCCGAGTACTTGAAGCCGAACAGGCCCACGAAGCCGACCTCCCGCACCAGCGCGAGGGTTCCCTCGAAGTCCTGGCGAGTCTCGCCCGGGAAGCCCACGATCACGTCGGTCGACAGGGTCACGCCCGGCACCGCCTGGCGCAGCGCCGCCACGCGCTCGCGGTATTCGTCCAGCGAGTAGCGGCGGATCATGCGCCGGAGCACGCGGTCGCTCCCGCTCTGCACCGGCAGGTGCACGTGCCGCGCCAAGATCGGGAGCTCCTGGTGCGCCCGGATCAGGCTGCGCGTCAGGTGGCGGGGATGCGGGCTCGCGTAGCGCAGGCGGCGGAGCCCGGGGACCTGCAGGGCGATCTCACGCACCAGGGCGGCGAACTCGCTCTCGTCCTCTCGCGCGGTGGTGGGGTGCGTGTGCGCCCAGCCGAGCTCGCCCGCCCCCGGCGCCGCCGGGAGGGCGCGCGACGGATCGCGGTAGCTGTTCACGGTCTGCCCGAGCAGCATCACCTCGCGCACCCCGGCGCCGCACAGCCGCGCGATCTCGTCCACGACCTCCGCGCTCGGCCGGTAGCGCTCGGACCCGCGCGTGTGGGGCACGATGCAGAACGAGCAGCGCTCGTTGCAGCCCTTCATCACGGTGACGTGGGCCGCGGGCCCGACGCGGCCCGGCTCGGCCTCGGCCCGGAGGAAGCGCGGCTCATCCAGGTCGTGGACGGTGCGGACGCGGGGCGGCGCCCCAGCGTCGAGCTCCGCCAGCAGAGCCGGCAGCTCCGCGATGTTGTCGGGGCCGAACACCAGGTCGAGCTCGGGCACACGCTTGAGCAGCTTCTCGCCCTCTTGCTGCGCCACGCAGCCCGCCACGCCGACTACGAGCTCCGGCCGCTCGCGCTTCAGCTGGATGAGCCGTCCGACCTCGCTCCTGAGCTTCTGCTCGGCCTTTTCGCGCACGCTACAGGTGTTGACCAGGATGACGTCGGCCCGCTCAGCGTCCTCTGCCTCCGAGAGGCCCGCCTTCCTGAGCACCTCGGCCATGCGAACCGAGTCGTGCTCGTTCATCTGGCAGCCGAAGGTCACGAGGGCGAAGGTGCGCATGGGGGCGGGAAGCTAGCATCCCGCGCGGCAGCCATCCCGGGTGGGACCGGTGGAGGACGCCAAGGCGCCGACGCGCGAAGCCGCCGAAGGGGAGGATTTATTGGGCTTTTGGGGCTCGGGCGCTCTGCGCGGGCACGGGCTGCCCGGCCAGAACGCGTCGGACGCGCCGGCCTCTGTCGTGCCGCGCGCACCTTGCCGTCAACGACACGACCAACGGCAAAGTCGCGCGCGCGACGACCCCTCCTCGCCCGGGCGACTCCGCGTCCGGTCAGCCCCGCTCCGCAGTCGCGCGAGCGCCGGTCAGGGCCCCTTCATCTTCTCGCTCGCTCCCTGCAGCACCAGCTTCGGGCTCGGGCCATCGAAGCCTTCACGCGTGAAGAGCAGCCCGCGGCCTGGCTCCATCTGCGCCACGATGGAGCCGGGACCGTCGATGAGGTCCTCATGCGCGGAGGGGACGCTCACCTTCTGCAGGACCTTTCCGTCGCTGCGGCGCACGACGAAGAGGAAGTCGGGCTCGGCGGTGAAGCCGTAGCCCGCCACGATGTACTTCTCGTACACCATGACGCGGTTGTTCGAGGTGAGCGGCGGCGTGCGCCAGAGCACCTTGCGCGCGAGCGGGTCGAGGGCCACCAGGGAAGAGCACTTGCCGCCGGCTTCCCGCGAGTAGCTCTGGCAGGCCTCGTTGAAGTAGACGACGCCGGCGAAGTAACGCGCGTCCTGGACTTCGAGGTGATCCTTGCGCGACAAGTACTGCGCCAGGGGTATTCGGAACTGCAGCCTGCCCGCACAATCGAAGGCCGCGACCTCGTTGGCACAGTTCTTCGACCCCGAGAGCTTGCAGCTCGAGGCGTCGTACGGGTCGCGGTAGAGCGCGAAGTAGCCTCCGGGGACGGGGTCGAGGATGAAGAGCTCGAGGGTGCCGTTCGTGAGCGGGACGAACGCGGGCACCGGCGGCCCCACCCAGGTGCGCTGCGAGCGCGCGCTCAGCGAACCGTCGATGTGGCTGCGGAGCCGCCCCGCGAAGTCCAGGCGTTTCGCGCCCGGCACGCTCGGCACCGTCAGGCCCCCCGCGCTGCGGAGCGGCGGGGCTCCGCTCGGGAAGCCGCACGCGGGCGGCGGAGGCGTGGCCGCCACCGCGGTGGGCGCGCTCGCGGGCGGCCGGGCCTCCGGCACCATCGTGGGCTCCACGATGGTCACCGGCGGCGGCGCTGGTTCGGCCGGCAGGGTTTGCGCAGGCTGGAACGGGGGCGGCGGGGGCGGGTCGCGGCGCGGCCGCGCGCACGCGCTGGTGGCGATCAGCAGGCAAATCAGGCTGTAGCTCTTCACCGGGAGAGCATGCCAAAAGAGCGCCCGGTCGTCATTGACCGGCTGGGCGCCCTTCCCTATGTTGCGCGCCGATTTTCCGAGAGGGTGAGCCATGGCCGAGCAATTCAAGAACCTGGTCGATCTGTGTGAGAAGAGCTGCCAGAAGTACGCCGATCGCGAGCTGTTCGGGACCAAGACCGAGGGAGCTTGGAAGTGGATGACGTACGGCGAGTTCGGCAAGCTCGTCGACGACTTCCGCGCCGGGCTCGCCTCACTCGGCGTGAGCGCCGGTGACAAGGTCGGCATCGTCGCCAACAACCGCGTCGAATGGGCGGTCGCCGCCTACGCCACCTACGGTCTCGGTGCTGCCTTCGTCCCCATGTACGAGGCCCAGAAGGCCGACGAGTGGGCGTTCATCCTCGACGACTGCGGCGCGAAGGTCGCCATCGGCGCGACGCCCGACATCTACAAGAAGCTCGAGGGCGTCAAAGACAAGGTGAAGTCCCTCGAGCACGTGATCGGCCTCGAGGAGCCGGAGAGCGACGATCATTCCTACGCGGCGCTCTTGAAGAAGGGCGCAGAGAAGGCCGTCCCGGCCAAGCACCCGGCCGCCTCCGACACCGCGGGCTTCATCTACACCTCGGGCACGACCGGCAACCCCAAAGGCGTGATCCTGAGCCACGGCAACATCTGCAGCAACATCAACGCCATCCACGACATCTTCCCGTTCGAGTCGAGCGACCGCTCACTCTCGTTCCTGCCCTGGGCGCACTCCTTCGGGCAGACCTGCGAGCTCCACGCGATGCTCAGCATGGGCTGCTCGCTCGGCATCAACGACGTGGTGGAGAACCTGGTGGCGAACCTGGCCGAGGTGCAGCCGACCATCCTCTTCGCCGTGCCGCGCATCTTCAACCGCATCTACGACGGCGTGAACAAGCAGATGACGGAGAAGCCCGGATTCATCCAGAGCTTGTTCCGTAACGCCGTCGCGAACCGCACCAAGAAGGGCCGCGGCGAAGACGTCGGCGTCTGGGCGGGAATGGGCATCTCGGTCGCGGACAGCATCATCTTCTCGAAGATCCGCCAGAAGTTCGGCGGCCGGCTCAAGTACGCCGTGAGCGGCAGCGCGGCGCTCTCGAAGGAGGTCGCCGAGTTCATCGACGCCCTCGGCATCGAGGTCTACGAGGGCTACGGCCTGACCGAGACCAGCCCCATCGCCACCGCCAACTACCCCGGCAACCGCAAGATCGGCAGCGTGGGCAAGGCCATCCCGGGCGTGACCATCAGCATCGACAAGGCCGTGACCGGCGACGCCAAGAACGGCGAGATCCTGATCAAGGGCCCGAACATCATGCAGGGCTACCACAATCGCGACGACGAGAACAAAGCCGTGCTGATGGAGGATCGCACCTTCCGCAGCGGCGACATGGGCTTCGTCGACGACGACGGCTACCTCTACATCACCGGCCGCATCAAGGAGCAGTACAAGCTCGAGAACGGCAAGTACGTCGTCCCCTCGCCCCTCGAGGAGGAGCTCAAGCTCTCGCCGTTCATCGCCAACGTGATGATCCACGGCGCCAACAAGCCCTACAACGTCGCGCTCGTCGTGCCGGACAAGGCCGCGCTCGAGAAGTGGGCCAGCGAGAACGGCAAAACCCTCGGCGACGTCGAGAAGAGCGACGACGTCAAGAAGGTCATCGAGGAAGAGCTGAAGAAGTACGCCAAGAGCTTCAAGGGCTTCGAGCGCCCGGAGAAGTTCGTGCTCACCACGGAAGACTTCACGACCGACAACGGGATGCTCACTCCCACCCTCAAGCTCAAGCGGCGCAACGTGCTGCAGAAGTACGAAGGCGCGCTGGACAAGCTGTATAGCTAGGACTTGCTGAGGATTGGTCTCGCTCCGAATTGATCTCGCTCCGCAGACGGCTGACAGGCCTCGCCTCCGTTCCAGTCAGTTGAAAGAGGGGATTGGTCTCGCGGAGGATTGGTCTCGCTCCGCGGACTGCTGTCAGGTCTCGCCACTTTTCCTTTCGGTCAAAACAGCCCGCGCCGGCCCGGGCCGGTATTCTTGGCGTTTC
>Ga0233425_10009300_pt1 | contig 12556 bp, 11 predicted proteins | sample Watercolumn_Towu_2_FD_181712 | JGI IMG/M metagenome (GOLD analysis project Ga0233425, IMG submission 181712) | Freshwater microbial communities from Lake Towuti, South Sulawesi, Indonesia - Watercolumn_Towuti2014_140_MG | ecosystem: Environmental > Aquatic > Freshwater > Lake | place...
AATCCCGTAATTTCGCGGGATGCAGATCCTCCTCTTCGCCACCAACAATTCCCATAAGCTCCGCGAGATCCGGGAAATTGCCGGGAACCAGTTCCGTGTCCTTTCTCTGGCGGATGTAAACTTGGCTGCGGATATTCCCGAAACGGGGGAGACCCTGGAAGACAACGCCCGCCAGAAAGCCCGGTTTGTATACGGGAAGACGGGGCTCAACTGCTTTGCCGACGACACCGGCCTGGAGATTGAATCGCTGGATGGCCGCCCGGGAGTGTATTCAGCCCGGTATGCCGGCGAAGGATGCTCCTTCGACGATAACATTGAAAAGGTGTTGCAGGAGCTGGAAGGGAAAGAGAACCGGAGGGCCAGTTTCCGGTGCGTGGTTTGCCTGATCCTGGAGGGGAAGGAACACCTTTTCGAAGGCCTCATCCGCGGGACGATCACACGGGAGCGGCAGGGGACAGGCGGCTTCGGTTACGATCCTGTGTTTCTTCCCGGGGGATATCCCCAAACCTTTGCCGCCATGCCTGCGCATCTCAAGAACGGCATCAGCCACAGGGGAATCGCCGTGTCAAAGGTATTCCGCTTTCTGAAAAAAACGGAACGCAGATCCGGATGACCTGCGTTCCATCAAAAGAAAGAAGCTGCCTCAATATCCCAGGACAAACTCCTGATCGTTACGGGAAGATCACTCCCGGGTATTTCGTTATATCCACGTACGGGATCGTGCTCCCGAACTCGGCATTGATCGATTCAATGAAGTAGTTGGCCAGAACGGCATTCCCTCTCGGATTCAGATGGATCCCGTCCAGGGAGAATACCCCGCCGGTCACATACCGGGTGTTCATCCTGATCCCGTCCCAGATGATCCCGGCCTGCAATCCCTGCATCTTGGTGTGCATATCCACCAGGGCCAGTCCGTTCAGGGCGGCCATGTCGGAGATCTTCTGGTTAAAGGCGGTCGTGGCTGTCTGTATCGCGGTAATCTCATTTTGCGTAAGCACATACTTGTCGGGAATCGGCCAGGGGAGGAAAGTGATGGCGCTGATCAGTCCCATTCCGAAACATTTGATCGAATCCTGCGGAACGGTCAGCAGGACCAATTCTCCGGCGGCCATCGGCCTGACTTTAAACAGGGGATGCGGAGAAGCGGGATCGGGAACCAGGAACGGATTCGGGCCAAGCACATAGGTAAAGGGCAGGCCGTACAACTGCATGGCTGCATTCACCGAATCAACCAGGGTTTGCCTCGGAAGCACCATCCCGTTATACGGAACGGTGGTGAAGAACGGAATGGAGGTGATGTCGGGGATGTTGGCGATCACACCCTTGGTGCCGGTTCCCACGCAGGCCGCAACGATGGCATCCAGACTGAGGTTAAACACGGGCTCGGGGGTGATGGAGTCGGCAGCGCCTCCGTTGATGGCATACATCAGCAGATCGTTGTTTCCGATGCAGAGTGAGAAGAAGGTGGCGTTCTGCAGGGGGATCTCCTGTATGAGCATGTTGGTGGGAGCAGTGGCAAACCGGGCATAATAGGGATTCAGCAGGGCGTATCCCGGTACCAGCAGGTGAAAGGTTTTCGCTCCGGGGATGCCCAGGTTATTCACCAGGTACCCTACCGGTCCCAGCGGCTCCTTTGGCCCGATATCAGGAATGGGGCCCAGGGATGTGACTCCGCGGCAATCGGTGACATATCCCAGAATTAACCGGGGATCGGAACCGGGAAAATCAACGCCGAATTCACTGGTGACCACGGGCTGAATAAAGTTTCCGCCTCCTGCCAGCCGGAACTGACCTGCCAGCAGGTTTGGAAATGAATTGGCCTGACCGGTGGTGTACAGCGCACCGTCGGTGAATCCGGCGGTTATCGAGTTACCTACCGCGATGTACCGGGAAAAGTCGGCGCTCCCGCGGAACGGGGTAAGTTCGCTGATCTTCGGTTCACAACCGGCCAGGATAACGAGGGATATCAGGATATACAGTAGCTTTTTCATATCTCCTTGGTTTTAAAAGTTAAAAATTGTAGGTTAATCCGATCCCGGGTATGTAAACCGCTGTCTTGTAAGTTCCGGCGAAATTGTCCGGGGAATAGGTGCCTTCGCGTTCGAAGCCCATAACATATAGGAAAGCGGCATCGATGCTGAAACCTTTGAAAGGAAATACGCTCAGTCCGGCAGTCAGTCCGATCTGGTTTGAACTGGGTGTTTGCGGATTCAGGTAGTCATCCTTTGCCGGAGAGGGATCGTAGTACCCGCCCAGTCTGACAGTCACGATGTCGTTGATCCGGTACTGGGCGCCGAGCCGTGCGATCAGACGGTTCTCGTACAGGGTCGGGGAAGCAGTCCGGTCCAGTGTGGCCGTTTTCGTTTCAAAGGTGAATATCAGGGAATCATAAGCCTCCCAGAAGACATAACACAGGTTCAGGCCGATCAGGAATTTTTCCTTGATCTCATAAGATATCCCGAAATCGAGGTTCGCCGGAAGCGGAAGCGAAGCATCCACCTTGTTGTCGGGGAAATTCGGATCGAGCGATGCAGGAACGTCGAAGGTGGCAGTTCCGCCTTTCACCTTCATGTCGATCCTGGAGCGGTAGTCGATCCCGATATTGAATCCTTTCAGCGGTGTCACCAGGATCCCGGCATTGAAGCCGAAGTTGGTGGCATTGCCGGTGATGGTTGTTTTGCCTTCAGCCACGGCCTGTCCTTCCAGCGGAAGAGCTTTATGCAACTCCACATTCCCGGTGGCAATGACAAATCCGGCGCCGATCCCAATGATGTTCTTGATCTTGTATGAAACCGTTGGCTGGATGGTGATTGCTTTGAACGCAAGATCCTGGATCAGAAACCGGCCCTGCCAGGTATCGCCCCACGAGATTTTGTTCCCGTACGGGGTGTTCAGCGCGACTCCGATACTCAGATCTTTCAGCGGTTTATACGCGGCATAGAAGTACAGCGGCGTGTTGATGATCTTTTCGATGTGGTACTGGTTCATCACGTTGCTCGGCTGGAAGGTCGTGCGTGCCATCAGTAGGCTGACTCCGCCCGAGAAACTGAATTTCGACGACACGAAAGCCGATGCACCAGGATTGTAGAACAAACTGCTGGCATCGTACGCCAGGGAGGTCCCGATCAGGCCCATCCCGATGTTGCGCATGCCATGCAGACTTACCTGATATCCACCGCTGAACGCAGTGGTTGCCGCCAGGCAGCATCCCAGCAGCAGGATTGTAAATCTCCGCATAGTGTTCTTTTTTGGTTAATATTACCTGCAATATTAGAAAATAAATTAGAATCTGACAGGAGAAATCCGTATCTTGGTAGCGCATTGAGCCACAAACGGTCTGGCCACCTGCGGGCTGAGATCGCTGGAATAAGGCACTCGTTACCGAAATGGTTCTTTTTTTCACTCAGAACTTTTTGCTATGAAACTGCAGGCAGGTGACCGCGTTAAATTCTTAAATGCCACCGGGGGCGGGATCGTCACCAGGATTCTCGACAGCCGGATGGTGCTGGTCACCGATACCGACGGGTTCGAGATCCCAACCCTGATCAGCGAGCTGGTCAGGATCGATGTGACACAACCGGCAGCCGGATATTTCAGCGGAACGGTCCCGTCACCCATCGATCCCCCGGCCGGGGATATCCCGATTGAAAATGAAGCCGGTACAGAGGAGGCCGCTGAGCCGGAATACCTGGATGCATGGCTGGTGAAAAACCGGAGGTCGGAAGAGATCCTGCTGGCCTTTGTTCCCCAGGACCAGAAATGGATGACATCCGGACCGGTGGATGTGTTCCTTATCAACAATACTTCGTTCGATACGATCTACAGCCTTTTCCACAGGACACACACCGGTCATTTTACCGGGGTGGATTATGGATCCCTGTTTGCCGGCACCCTCCACCGGATCGACACGGTTGACCGGGAAACCCTTACCCACTGGAGTGACGGCTCCCTGCAACTGATGTTCCACAAAGACCAGCTGGACCAATTGATCCCTCCCCTTAATGCCGGGTTCCGGATCGATCCGAAAAAGTTCCACAAGGAAGGAAGCTATAAGCTGTCGCCGCTGATCCGGGCCAAAGGACTGCTGATCAGGATTTTTACTCTCCCGGATCAGCAGACCGGAGATACTGGTTCTCCTGCCGCCACCGAACGTTCTCCCGCCGGAAGAAGTATCCCCGACCATCCGGTGATCCTCCGGCACAGAACCGCTGACCGGGAAGCTGTGGTGGACCTGCATATCCATGAACTGGTCGAGGATCCGGGAAACCTTGACTCCTCCGACATCCTTGCCTTTCAGAAGCAGTACTTTCTGAAATGCCTCGATTCAGCGATGGAACATCATTTTTTGAAGGTCATCTTTATTCACGGAGTGGGACAGGGAGTTCTCCGCGATGTCCTGGCCGAAGAGCTGAAAAAAACAAGGGGCATCGAATGGTTCGATGCCCCTATGACCGTTTATGGCGTCGGCGCCATCGAGGTTCGGATCCCTCACAATGGCTGATTACCGGTTTACGGTTACCTTGCGGGTATAGACTTTGTTCCCCGTGGTCAACTGAAGGAAGTAGATCCCAGGAACCACTCCGGTCAGATCTATCTCCGTCCGGTGATCTCCTTCCGGCAGGTATCCCGGCCTGGCAGACCACACATTCCGTCCTGTCATATCCTTCAGGCTCAGTTCCGCTGTCCCCGGGTCAGGCAGGTAAAAGGCGGCGGTCGCCGATCCGTTCGCCGGATTGGGGAATACGCGGAGAGCACGGGTCTGGTCAAACACCTCAATGGCGGAAGGCAGGTTGGCATTGAATTCGGTGGGCTGGTATGCCCCGAAATTCCCCCCTTCCACGATCTCCGTTCCCAGGTCATCCTGGAGCAGGTACAGGCCGTTCCCGTTGTTGCAGCAGATGCCGTTCCCGCCGGCGTCATAGATGGTGAAGGTGTAGCATCCGTAGGCAGGGATCTCAATGGTGTCGCGGTTCACGATGTTAGGAGTGGTGTAAGGGCCTCCGCTGGCGACAATGAGACCGCCGGCATCCTTGATGTCCCAGGTAGTCTCCTGCGGGTTGTTATCGGTCTTGATGAACAGGTAAAGTGTCAGTGAGGTGGCTTCGGCACCGGAGATGGGGATGGTGAGAGTGTCGTTCTTCGGATATTCATCGGTGCTGCTGTTCGGGTGGTTGGAATAAATCTGCAGCGTATTGGAGAGCTGAGGGGTGAAGGTATACCCGGGAAGGGTCACGCTGGTCGTCTCCAGCGGGGCGATACTCCCGGTCCAGCCCTGCGTGCTGACCGTTCCGCCATTCACATTGAAGTTCAGGTCAAATGAGGTGATGGTGTTGTTGCCGTTGTTTCTGACTGTCACCACCGGGGCGACCGCTCCGCTGCAGTTGGTAGCGGAAACATTCTGGACCGACATTACCTGAAGGTCCCGGTTGTAAGGAAGTGTCGGGAAATTGGCAGAGCTGTTGGCCGACTGCAGCACCTCCTTGGTGGTGTTGTTCTGGATGAATCCCACGCCGGCGATCTCATCCACGTCATATACATTGGCCATGACCCAGCTCGTCTGGATAATGGAATAGTCTCCCGGCTCGTAGTCAGGCAACTGTGTTCCGTCTTTCGTCGGAAGCATCTTTTTCATCACATGGTCAAAATTCGTCTCTCCATTGCTTCCCGGCGGATTGGTGAAGTGAACCAGTTTCTCGATCACAACATTATGTGCTACAAGGTTTCCAACTGCCGTTTGGGTGGCTTTGGCCACCATCGTGAGGTACACAATATCCTGGGCGGGGGAGAGGGTATGCTGGAGCTGGATCTCGAACGGCGACGGAACATTTGCCCGGTTGGAGATCACCGACCACTGAAGGGAGTTTCCGTTCCCGTTGTACACATTTCCGTCGACCACCGAATTGGGAACCGAATTCACGTTGTAATAAGATCGCCGCGCATTGTTGTCAACGGGATTTGCGAGGTACATGGGGTCATTCCCCGGCGGCGGCCAGTTCATGTGGTAGAAGATGGCAGTAAAAGTGGTCGGGTACTGCACCAGCCATCCATGGATCTTGGAATTGGCGGTCACACAAGGTCCGCAGGTGGAGGAGGTGAACTCTTCCAGCAATACCATCCGCTGGGACTGCCCGTATGTTATCGAAACCAGCATAAGAACCGATGCCAGCAGGGAGAAAACTTTTTTCATGGGCTTTGGTTTTTAATTTCTTACGGTGTAAAGATATCAAAATTCCCCTTCGGTTGCACGGGGAGGGGAAAAAGTCATACTTTTGCCAGTGAATCCGAGCTGCCAATCCAAACACCAACACATATGAGAAAACTAATACCCTGCCTGTATTTTCTGGCCCTTATCAGCCTTCCTGGCATTGCCCAGAATCTCTCTCTCGTCTATAACGGGAATCCGGTTGCAAACGACGAAGCAGTGGTCTTTCCCGGCGAACCAAGTGCCCTGGTGATTGAAGCGCACATAGGTGTAATAAACAACAGCGTTTCCGCCCTGAATGTGATGTGTAAAAAGGCGGAGATCTCTTTGGTTCCCGGGTCAGTAAATTATTTCTGCTGGGATAACTGTTATCCCCCGAACGTGTATGTTTCTCTCGGGCCGCTGGAGATCGGAGCCGGTCAAACAAACAATGCCTTTATCGGGGAATATCAGCCGATGAACATCTCAGGCCAGTCGGTTGTCAGATATGTCTTTTACGTTCAGAGCAATCCCTCCGATTCGGTATGTTTCAGAGCGCTGTTTAATGCCTATCCGACCGGATTGGAAGATCCTGAGGTCGCTGCTGTGACCCGCGTATATCCCAATCCCTGCGGACCGGTGACTACAGTGGAATACCGCAATTCCCTGCAGGGACCTGCATTGCTGGTTCTGAGGAATACCCTGGGATTGACCGTACGGGAGATCCCTGTCCCGGGAGGTGCCGGATCGGTGACGCTTAACACCGGGGATCTGGCGGACGGGATTTATTTCTGCAGCCTGGTATTGAACGGGAAAAACGTTTCCGTCAGGAAGATCATCGTTAACCACTGACCCTTCCTCCGGGCAAAGACATGCCGGAAATACTGTTCAGGAAAGCCCGAATTCCTTCTTTAGCCGGGCAACGTAATCGAGTTTCTCCCACGTGAAGAAGGCCACTTTTTTTCGGTAGATGAGCTTGGCGTTGCCATTCCCTTTTCTCGGTGCTGATCCGTTCACCCGGTAAAAAACATCTACGGTTTCCTCGTACGGATCCCTTCCGAAGTGACCGTATGAAGCGGTCGGGGAAAAAACAGGGTTCTTCAGCCCCAGTCGCTCTATTATCGCGTAAGGACGCATATCGAAGATCTGGCTGATCTTCCGGGCGATCTCTCCGTCGGTCAGCAGCCGGCCTTTTTTATCCTTCACCCTGGCAGTACCGAAGGTGTTGATGAAAAGCCCTACCGGCTGCGCCACGCCAATTGCGTAGGCCACCTGGATCAGGGCCTGGTCGGCGATACCGGCGGCTACCATGTTCTTTGCAATGTGTCGCGCGGCATAGGCGGCGGAACGGTCCACCTTTGAAGGGTCTTTGCCCGAGAAAGCCCCGCCTCCGTGAGCACCGTGCCCGCCATAGGTGTCCACGATGATCTTCCGGCCGGTCAGACCGGTGTCGCCGTGAGGGCCGCCGATCACAAACTTCCCGGTGGGATTGACGAACAGTTTGAAATCATCCGTAAAAAGTTTCTTCACCCGCGCAGGCAGTGTCTTTTTCACCCGCGGGATCAGGATTTGTAAAATGTCTTCACGGATCTTATTCTGCATGGCCTTTTCGGCTGCCTTCGCTGCTTTGGGCGTTGAGTTTGCCGGCAGGATGAATTCGTCGTGCTGGGTGCTTACCACAACGGTGTCAATGCATTCCGGCCGGCCTTTATCGTCATATTGAACGGTGACCTGTGATTTGGAGTCGGGCCGGAGATATTTCATCTGTTTCCCTTCCCGCCTGATGGCGGCCAGTTCCTGCAGGAGGATGTGGGCCAGCTCGCTCGAAAGAGGCATGAAATTGTCCATCTCGCGACAGGCATATCCGAACATCATCCCCTGGTCGCCTGCGCCCTGATCTTCCCGTTTTTCACGCACCACCCCCTGGTTAATGTCGGGCGATTGTTCATGGATCGTGGAAATGACCCCGCATGAGTCGCAGTCGAAACGGTATTCGGCTTTCGTGTACCCGATGTCACGGATTACCCGGCGGACAGTCTCCTGCACATCCACCCATCCTTCGGTGCGGACCTCTCCGCCGCAAACCACCAGGCCTGTCGTTACAAAGGTTTCACAAGCCACCTTCGATTCGGGATCCCATTTCAGGAATTCATCCAGCAAGGCATCCGAGATCTGATCAGCTACTTTATCCGGATGTCCCTCAGAAACGGACTCCGATGTAAACAAATATCCCATGATCAATTAATTTCTGTTTTGAGAGCGCAAAGCTATTGATTTTTATTGTCGATTGCGCACGGTTTCCAGGATTGCCAGGATTGCGCAAGATTGACGACTTACGTTTCACGGTTCATGTCTCCAGCTTTATGTACTTCGTCCCTGGTCAGCTCCCGGAACACCTCTTCCAGCCGTTGTTCCTCGCGCTGCATGGAAAGGACTGTGAGGCCATTGGTGACGGCAAAGGAAAACACTGCCGGCCGGATGTCGGTTGCAGGATCAGATTCGAGATACCAGATACCGGATGCCGGATACCCGGTGCCGGAAGTGCTTTTTGAGCCGTTGGTCTTTTTACCCCTGTGTTCCTCCTGGCGTGAGTAAACGTGAAACACTCCGGGGATCTTTCCGAGCATATCCCCATCGACAGGACGGTCAAATTCAACCTTAACCAAAACCCGGGAGGACCGGAGATTATGCAGGTTCTTTGGTGCATCGTCGGCTACGATTCTTCCCTGGTGGATGATGATGGTGCGGCTGCAAATGGCTTCCACCTCCTGCATGATATGGGTGGAGAGAATGACGGTCTTCTCCCGGCCGATGGCCTGGATCAGGTTCCTGATCTCGATCAGTTGGTTTGGATCCAGGCCGGAAGTGGGTTCATCGAGGATCAGTACTTCGGGATCATGGAGCAGGGCCTGTGCCAGTCCTACCCGCTGCCGATACCCCCGTGAGAGTGCGCCGATCTTTTTATGCTGCTCGGCCTGTAAACCGGTGATTTCAATGATCTCTGAAATACGGGTTTTTATTGACGATTGATGGTTTTTCCTGCGATCAATTCCGGCGATGAAAGCCAGGAATTCCTTCACGTACAGGTCGGGGTAAAGCGGATTGTTTTCCGGCAGGTAACCAATACGTCTCCTTACCTCCATGGATTGCTCCAGCACATCGAAGCCGCACACGCTGGCTTCCCCTGAAGAGGGAGGGATGAAGCAGGTGAGGATTTTCATCAGGGTGCTTTTCCCGGCGCCATTTGGACCCAGAAGCCCAACTACTTCCCCCGGATTAATCCCGAGAGAAACATCATCGAGGGCTTTTTGTGAGCCGTAAAGCTTGGTAAGATGACTGACCCGGACGGACATGGGCTGGACTGTAAACGGGGGCAAAAGTAAGGATAATTCGTGGACGGGAAAACCTTGCAAAATGCGCAAAACATTCTCCGGGAATTGTGATTTTTTCGTAATTCCAGGGAGAATACCGGGGTTGTTTGGTGCAATTTCAGTAAGTAAATGACCCGGGCAAGATATTCGCACCGGTAAATCGCAGTTACTGCAACTCCCCGTTTTCACCTTGATTTTTTCGTTCTGATGGATGTCGTCAGTGCGATAATTTCGGGCCAGAGAAATTCAAACACCCTGAATCATGAAAAAAACCGGAATTATCTGCCTGATGATAGCTCTCACTGGCAACGTCCTGGCGCAGGAAAATCCCTTGCTTGTTTTTACCGGCAAGAAAAGGTTTAAAGTAAAGAAGTACAACATCACCCTTGTGGAAGGACCTTCGGCGAGATATAAAGGAAAACTGAGCGGGATGTCCGATACCTCGCTCATTCTTCTCAGCCGTCCCGAAGGAGGAGAGAAGGTTAACCTTTCCTTTGATTACAAGCGGATACAGGCGATCGAGATCACTCACCGGAACACGGTAATCGGCCCTCTCTGCGGCATGGCCCTTGGTTTTGGAGTAGGACTCATAATTTCAGGATCGACTGGCGGGCCGAAATCAGCAAGCTATATGGGGGGAATGATAGGATATTCCTTATTTGGCGGCACACCACCTGCTCAACCGGATTACACTGCCGAGAACACGATCATGATCGTCAGTCCGATCCTGGGCGCCTTGCTGGGGTATGGCCTGGAGATGTTAGTAAAGAGACGGGTTCGGTTAAGGATTAACGGGGACCTCCAGGACTACCTGAGAAACAAATCCTTCCTGGAGCCATTTGTAACAGCCAGCCGGTAATGCTGATTTTTCGTCACAGCAACTTTTTACCCCGAACCTAAAGGGAGAAGTTGCTGAATATCAGGCTCCCTTCAGGGATGGGGTGAAACTTATATCCGGCGGAATGATTTTTCGGAGCGCACTCCGGATTCAGTGGTGGAAAAATTTCCGGCTGACTTTCCACACCCTGATGATGGCCGCCAGAAAGATCAATTCCCCGGAAACAAACAACCACCAGTTGAACGACACTGGAATATAATGGGAGACATGTTCGGCGATCTCTGCCCGGTGAGATGGTTGAAAAAGATCGGAAAAGGAAAATTTGCCGAGCATATAGGTTGAATAGTCCTGGATATAAGCTGAAACAGTCACCAATGCCCCTGCGACCAGCAGGGCCCATTCCGCTCCCCCAATCCTCACCCGTTCGCTCGCCTGCCCGTCCGCCCGTTCACTCGTCCGCCAGTCCGCCTGTATGATCACCATAGCCAGCACGATCATGGTCAGTGAATTGATCACCGGCGCCAGCACGGGCCCGACCCATGTGGTGGGGATCAGGAACAGGATATCCCAGGTGAGCAGTGAATCGGGCCAGCCAAGAAGTGCCCACAGGAACACGTAGTAGAAAATATCCCATACGGCAAACAGATAGATAAACCAGGCGAACCGGACGGTCCATGTCCTGGCGCAAAGCCAGGCGGCCGTTACAAGCATAACCATGGTGGCCAGTTCCCGGAGCAGTTCGGTAACGACAACATGATGGGACATGTTTTTCAGGGGGAAGGAAAATCCTTCGGGATAATAGATCTCCCGCAGGTAAACCACCACGGCGCTTTCGAGAAAGCCCATGGCGATCGCAAACAGGGTAATGACCAGGAATATCAATCTCGGGGGATGGCTCATGCGAACAATGATTTCGGAACTCAAAAATAACCATTTCACCAATTGGCTCTGCTGATCTCCGCTTCGGTCCGGTTCACCATCTCACTACTCACCCCTCACGTATCTCACAAATCCTTCCATATGTTCCCCGATCTTCCCGGCAAGGAAATAGGGGAGGCTCATCAGGTAATAGGTCTTCCCCGAAACGGTGCGGGCTTCCTTCACCATGAGCTGACCGGCATATAAACGCACGGCAAAGGGATGCGGGGCTTCGTCAACGAACCGGTGAAGCGACCGGAGGCGGCCCGGGGCGCCTGATTTCACCTCCACCGGGATCATCAGCCCCTGAAATCCGATCACAAAATCGACCTCTGCCGAAGATTGCGTTTTTGGCCTGACCCAGAAGTGAAATGCATGTTCCGGATCGGTTGAAGCCGACAGCAGCTCCTGGCCGACGATATGCAGCGATATCTGGCGGTTGAAGACAGCCGACAAATCCGGCTGACCGGTCAGTGCTTCACGGATCCCTGTGTAATATGTGACCAGACCGGTATCGGGCAGCTGGAGCCGGGGAAACCGGGTGTAGTCGATCTCCCAGGGAAGGATGGTCAGGGTGGTGGGATAAATTAACCGGAGCAATCGGTGTTCCTGCAGCACCCGGAAGGCGTTGCCCACTTCCCGGCTGCGGAACGACTTATCGCCGAAGCCCCGGAAGCAGATTCGCATAGCTGCGTAGGAAAAGCAATCCTGGTAGATCTGGAGCAGCCGGTTACGCGTTTTACGGCTGTGGCCGAGGGAAACCACCATGGAGAAAAGCTGTTCCAGATGCCGGTCGAGCAGTGACGAAAGCCGGGAGATATCCTTTGTTGCAGCATAGCGCTCAACCATTTCAGGAATACCTCCTACCAGGCAATACTGATGAAACAGTGAAGCCAGCCGTTCATAGCCGTAATTGGGAAACGGTATTTCACGGTATAGGTCCAATGCTGCCCGGGCGCCCGTAGCCTCCAGAAACTTCTCAAATGGAATCACCGTCATTCCTGATTTCTGACATTGAACGGACTCAATATCCGTACATTCATTTTTAAGTACGCATTTCTGCGAAGAACCATTTTTATTTTGTACCAGAACAAACCATAATGCAAAATAAATGGTTTTTAATCATCGGTTGGCTTTGTGGGCATGATTTTTACTCCTATCTTTGCACCCCTTTTTAACCAACATCCATGAATACGTTAAGTTACAAAACGGTCAGCGCCAACAGGAATACCGTGCACAAGGAGTGGG
>Ga0233425_10009301_pt1 | contig 12556 bp, 5 predicted proteins | sample Watercolumn_Towu_2_FD_181712 | JGI IMG/M metagenome (GOLD analysis project Ga0233425, IMG submission 181712) | Freshwater microbial communities from Lake Towuti, South Sulawesi, Indonesia - Watercolumn_Towuti2014_140_MG | ecosystem: Environmental > Aquatic > Freshwater > Lake | place: Indonesia...
CTGCAAGTAGGCCAGAAGTTCGGGGTTGCCGGGCGGGTTGTCGTCCCGAAGGTCGTCCGGCTCGTGGACAATGCCGCGGCCCATGGCCCAGGCCCAGGTGCGGTTGACGATGTTCTTGGCAAACCAAGGGTTCTCGGGCCGGATCAGCCACTCGGCAAAGACCTCTCGCGGATCGCGGTTCGGCGGAATCGTCGTCGCGGTGCCGTCCGGGAAGACGGCCGCCAGCGGCCCGTTCTCGCTGAGCGGCGCGGCCAATGCCTGCGGGACCTGGTTGGTCGCGGTCACGGCCTTGGCCACGGCGTCCACGCCCGGGGCAATGCTGCCCGGCACGGCGATCGACTTCAGCGGGTCCCAGAAGACGATCTCCTCTTTCCATTCGCTCGTGGGCTTGTAGCCGACCTGCGAGAAGAATGCGGCCATGCCGGCCCGTCGGTCTGCCGGCCAGAGGTGGATCCGCGTGCCCATCAGCCCCAAGGCCACCACGCTGGCGGTGCCTTCCGGGGTCCGGTCCTGGATGGCACGGTAGAAGTTGACCGGGCCAACGCGGAAATTGCTGCCGCTGGAGGTGAGCAGTTCCCGCGCGAACTTGTCGTAGGGTTTGTTGCGGGCGATCGATTCCCACACCCAGCGGTGATAGGCCTGCGCCGCGTTGGGCCAGATTTTCACGGGGAACTCCGCCTTGACCCGCAGGATGTCGCTCCATCGCATGGCCCAGTAGTCGGCATGAACCGGCTGGTCGAGCAGCCGGTAGACCAGGGCCACGCGCTTGCCCGCCTCGGGACTCTGAATGAACGCCTTGGCCTCGTCCGCCGTGGGCAGCTTGCCGGTCAGGTCCAAATAGGCGCGACGGATAAACACCGCGTCGGAGCAGAGGACCGGCGTGATGTTCAATGCCTTGAGCTTCGCAAATACGATTTCATCGATGTGGTTCGCCGGCTTCGGCGGGTCCGCACTCTCCGTGAGGCCCGCCACCTGCCGGGCGGCAACCAGCCGATACAGTTCGGCCTTGGCCTGCTCGGCCTGGACGCGCCTGTCGTCGGCGGCCTTCACGGCGGCCATGTACGCCGCGCGCGTGGTTTCGGCCTCGGTCTTCAAGGGAACGGCCGCGGCCTCGGCTTCCTTGGCGGCCTGCTCGTCCGCCGCTTGGGACTGTTTGGCCGCGGCAATCCGCTTCTTGAGGTTCTCCAGGCCCTCATCGGCCGCCTTTTTCCGTGCCTCGGCCCTCGTTAGAGTCTGTGCGGCGTTGTTGGCCTGAACGGCCGCTTGCTCCAGCTTCTGCTGCACCGGGGCCAAGGCCGCTCTGGCCGTTTCGGCCGCTTTGCGCTTGGCGGCGGCATCCGTGGCGGCGAGCTTGTTTGCCGCATCGAGTTGCAGTACTTCCTTGGCCGCGTCCTGGGTCACCTGATTCAGCACTGTGGCAAGGACTGCCAGGTTCTTGGCGACGGCCAGCGGCGCATCGGCGGCGATTTTCTGTCGTTCGGCTTCCGCCACCCTTTGCGCGGCAGCCGCGATTTGGGCTTGTGCCGCTTGCTCGGCCTGCTGCGCCTGAGCCAGCGCCGTTTTGGCCGCGTCGGCCGCTTTGCGATTGGCGGCGGCATCGGCGGCGGCCTTCGTCTTTTCCTCCGGCTTTTTGGCGGCATCGGCAGCCATCGCCTTGGCCGCAGCTTCGGCGTCCTGCGCCGCCTTCTCGGGCGCGGCCAAAGCCGCGGTGGCTGCCGCCACCTGGTTCTTGACGTTCGGCAGGGCAGCGTCGGCCGCCGTCTTCTGCGTCTGCGCTTCGGCCAGCTTCTGCGCAGCGGCCGTGGCCAGGGCCTGCGCTTGCTGCTCGCTCTGCTGCATCTGGGCCAGCGCTGCCGCTGCATCGGCCGCCACTTTGCGTTTGGCCGCGGCTTGGGCCGCAGCCGAATTTTTGGCTTCCGCGTCCTTCTCGGCCTCCTGCGCTGCTTTCTCGGCTGCCGCCAAGGCCGTAGTGGCGTTGGCGATCTGGTTCTTGGCACTGGCCAAGGCCGCTTCGGCCAGTTGCTTCTGCGCTGTGGCTCGCGCCAGCTTCTGTGCCGCGACGTTGGCTGCCTTTTGCGGATTCTGCTCGGCGGCCTGGGCTTGGACCAAAGCCGTTTTGGCCGCGTCGGCCGCCTTGCGCTTGGCTGCCGCGTCGGCTGCGGCCTGCTGCTTTTGCGGCTCGGGCCAGGCGGCGCGCTCGGCAATCGCCTTGGCCGCGGCCTCCGCCGCCTGGGCGGCCTGTTCGACCGGCTGGTAAGCGGCGCCGGCGGTGGCCGTTTGGTTCTTCGCGGCGGCCAAGGCATCATCGACGGCCTTCTTCTGCCCTGGGGCGTCGGCCACTTTCTTGGCGGCGGCAGTGGCCTGGGCCAGTGCTTGCTGTTCGTTCTGCTGTGCCTGGGCCAGGGCGGCCTTGGCCGCGTCGGCTGCCTTGCGTTTGGCGGCAGCGTCATCGGCAGCCTTCTGCTTCTCCTCTGGCTTCTTGGCGGCATCGGCAGCCACCGCTTTGGCCGCAGCCTCGGCCGCCTGGGCCGCTTGTTCGGCTGCCTGTTGTGCGGTGCCGGCAGCGGCTACTTGGGTCTTGGCGGCGGCCAGGGCATCGTCGGCCGCTTTCTTCTGCGCGGGGGCGTTGGCCAAATCTTGGACCCGGGCTTGCGCCTGCTGCTCATTCTGTTGTGCCTGGGTCAAGGCGGCCTTGGCTGCGTCGGCCGCCTTGCGCTTGGCCGCAGCGTCGGCCGCGGCCTGCTGCTTCTCGGGCTCGGAAACCGGTTTGGCATTGGCCTCCGCAGCCAACGCCGCCTGCTCGGCTGCCTGGTGCGCGGTCGTGGCCGCGGCCACCTGGTTCGTAAAGGGGACCAAAGCCGCGTCGGCGGCCTTCTTCTGCGCCTCGGCTTCCGGCAGTTTTTGGGCGGCGGTGGCAATCTGGGCCGTAGCTTGCTGCTCGTTCTGTTGGGCGCGCGCCAGGGCGGCCTTGGCAAGGTCGGCCGATCTGCGCTTGGCAACCGCCTGGGCCGTGGCCTTCTTGGCTTCATCGTCGAGCCTGTTGGCTGCCTCGGCGGCGGCCTTGGCCGCGGCCTCAGCCTCCTTGGCCACCTTCTCGGCCGCATCGTAAGCTTGCTGCAATGGGAGCGCGGCAGCCTTGGCGTCGGTCAACGCCTTATCGAGGGGAGGCTTGGCGTTGGTCGCCTCGGTCAAGACCTTGATGGCCTCGGGCACGCTGGCCTCGGCCTGCTTCAACTCGGCCGCGCCCGGCTCGCCGGCCAGGTTCTTCGAGTCCGTGGCCTGCTGTCGCTTGGCGTTGGCCGTTCGGCTGGCATTGGCGAAAGCCGTGTCGGCCTTCTCCATGGTGGCCCTCAGCGGGCCGAGCGCGGCCTCCGCGTCCTTGGCTGCCTTCTCGGCCGCCTCGTAGGCGGCCTTGGCCTTGTCCTCCGGGCTTGCCGCGGCCGGAGGGGCGGCCGGTGGAGCGGCTGGAGGGGCGGCCGGTGGGGCGGCCGGCTTCGGCGCCTCCCCGGCGCGCGCCGAGGCCCATGCGAGAACTGCGAGCGTAATCCCAAGTGGCAAAACCGTGTTGAATCTCATCGCCAATCCCCTGGAAGACGAATCGTACAGGGGCTCCTCACTACCTAGGGAGCCCTTCGTCACAGAGGAAGCGGGCTCCGATGTTGCGGACCACAGTGTCTGGATATTCAGACTCCGGATGTTTCGGCCACGGCCTTGCGTCAAGGCCCTGCCGGGCGGGTCAGTCTGGGCGAGAGCCCGGGGCCAATGCGTGGAGCACCGACCTTCCGGTACTCGCACTCAGAGCCTGTCCCAAAATGGGGACAGGCACCTCGCGATCAGTGACTTTCTGTGGAATAATTCCTGGTTTGCTCGGAGCCAGTCCCCATTTCGGGATAGGCTCTCAATATATTTCAGTCGTAAGCCACGCCAAAGGGTGCAACTCCGGCGACTGAGTCTCCATCGAGGTGTGTGTCGTGGCTGGATTGAAAGCGGGCTATGAGCATCTAGCGTACTCGGCAGGTGGCCTTTTTGCAAGAACCCCAGGGGGGAATTCTCATTTTTTTTCTGGGATCCGCGAAGAAAATTGGCGCACGTCGCACTGCAAATCCTTGTCTACAAAGGCGTTACGTCCGAGCAGGGGCGTGGTCGTCGCGCAACGCCTTGTCTACGGCCGAGCCGGCTCGGGGAGTTCAACGACCGCCGGTTTCTCGCTGCGGAACAAGGACTTGGCGCCCGTGGTCAGGTAGGTGCCTTCGATGACGGCGCCGCGGGTTAGCCGAGCGCCGTGGAACTCGAGGAACAGGGCCCGGCCGTCCGTGGCCACCTTCCCCGCCGGCCCGGCATCCAGTTCCAACTTCGCGCATGCGGCGTTGAGCACGGCCAGTTCCGTGCGCTCGCCCTCGGCGATCTTCACCGCCGCTACGCCTGGGGTGTCACGCAGCACCGTGATTCGCCCGGCCAGCGGCGTGGCGTCGCGCGTGGGCGCGTGCGGCAGGAGGAGCGTGACGAATTGCAACCGCATGCCCGGCGTCACGTCGCCCTCCCAGGCATACCGCGTGGGGAGCAGCCGGCTGGCGAACGGGGTGTCGATCGGCGCCTGTTCCACGATCACTTTCGCCGCCGACTTGGGCGCGTGCCAAATCAAGAGGTCCCAGGGCGGCACGTCGTAGAGCTTGGCCGTCTGGAACCAGTGCGCCGTGAACCACGTGTTCATCCAGTGCGCGCCCTGGGGCGTGCCCACGTGCTGCGTGTTCCACGCCGGGCCCACCGAGGCACGGAAGTTATCATCGAAAGTGGTTTCGTCCCGCAGCAGCACGAAGCGATTCTTGACGAACAGGATGTCCCGGTCGTGCGCGGCCTCGTAGCCCATGTACTTGGTGACTCGCACCAGCGCATGGGTGACGGCCTTGCTGTCGGAGAACTCGGGTACGCTCGACTCCATGCCGGCCCAGCCCAGGGGCAGGTCCTTCTTGCCCTTGAAGCCCTTCTTGGCCAAGTAGGTGGCCGTGCCGGAAAGGTCGGCGACGTGGACGGCATTCTCGCGGCTGACGAATTTTTCGCTGGTCATCTCGGCGAACGCGGCGCTCTGTCGTTCCAGGCCGACGATGGCCGTGGGATTGAGCGGGTCATGGCGCACGTAGCACTCGACCATCATCGTCAGGTCGCCCGGCTGCCATCCGGACCGCATCACCAGCTTGCTCGGCAGGACTTTTTGGGTCATGAACATGTTGCAGTCCACGCCGCCGGCCTCGGGGAACATGGCTTTGGCCTGCGCGTCGGTCAGGCGGACGATCTCCTTGCGAGTCAGAAGCTGGGAGGCGGCCTCGGGCTCCACGGGCTGGACCGTGTCGTCGCAGACCAGGCTGGCCAAGGAGATGTTTTCCAGGGCGATGGAGTTGAGATGATGGTGCCCGTTGGAGAAGCCGCGCGCCTGGCCATAGTTCATCAGGCGGTGGGCGGCCCAGCGGTAGCGCCCGTCGCGCGTGTGGCGAGCGGCCAGTTCGAGGGCAAGAATCCGCTCGCCGGCCGCGCCGTGGTAGCCGCCGCTGGCGCCGTAGGGGATGGCCGCGCCGTCGGGCGTCAGTTCGAACACGATGCGGTCGAAAAGCTTGCGCGACTGCGGGTCGCAAAACACTTCCGTGCGGCCCAGGAGTTCGGCGGCGCGGAGGATGTCGGTGAAACTGGAATAGAAGTAGCCCGTGTCGTTGATCCCCACGTCGCGGAAATCCCACCAGTCGGCCCAGACCTTGGCGGAATATGCCTTCCATTTCGGCACGTCAGGTTCACCGGGATAGAACGCCGCGGCCAGGGCGTGGTTGATGCCCTGGCACTGGCTGCGGTGGTGCGAGCCGCGCCACAGGCCGTCGCCGGGGCGCCAGGCGCATTGGTATTGACGGAGCGCGAGCAGCAGGTCTTTGGCCCATTGCTCGTCGTCGGGCGTCATGAGTTCTTGCTTGCGGAGTTCGCGGAAATAGAAGGCGCAGAGCGTGGGGCCTTCCATGGAGAACACGCCCTTCTCCTTCTTGATCTGGCCGTGGACCCAATCGGCGTAGTGGCGGAGGGTTCTCTTGATCCCGTGGCCCAGTTTCACGTCGCCTTCCAGCGCGAACACGGCCAAGGCCGGCAGCGCGTGGCGCGGGCCGTACATGCCGCGGTCGGGGCCGGCGTCAAACCCTCGCGCCATGGGTCGCACGAGGTCAACGTAGTCCTTGCGCGTGACGGGCGTGCGCGGCACGGTCAGGCCCGATGGGTCGCGCGGTTGGTATCGGTCGAGCGGGGCCGCTGCCTCGGCACGCAGAACGGCGCTGCCAAGCAGCACAGCATTGGCGACGAGGAACGAGATTGGCAGGAACTGTCGAAGAACGGCAGGCACGGTTTTCTTTGCCGGCCGGACAAGGCTATGCAGGCGTATCATGGGATCCCTCCGCCATCGGTTGTGTCTGACGATCAGACACGGTTATAACCGTTCTGCTGCTTGGCGGCAAGAAAGGAGAGGGGGCGTGCGCGGCCAGATTATCGGACAAGGCGGCAATTCGCGTTCACAGACCAGCCGTCTGCGCCTTTGGAGTGCGGCGATTGATCGCCGCTTTTCTTCTCTTTGTGCGACTCGGCGTGGCGAAAGGAAAGCGGCGATAGATCGGCGCTGTTTCTTTCTTTGCACGCGACTCGGCATGGCGAAAAGAAAGAAGCGGCGATCAATCGCCGCACTCCAAAGGCAGGCAGTCCCACCTCAGTTCGCGCTGGTGCTGGCCGGCTTCTTCTGCTCTTCAACCCGTTTCGCCGCGGTCGCGACGACCTGCATAGCGGCCTGGATTTCCTGGGGGCTGAAATAGGGTTGGCTCTGGCCGTTGGCGAACTTCAGGCGCTTGGCGGCCAATTCCTGCCAGTTCATGTTGTTGTTCAAGTGCCAGGCAGCCACCTGCGCAGCACGCTGACTTACCTCGCCCTTGCCCAACATGCGGCCCAGTTCCCAAACCTCGGGCTTGTCGGTCACCTGCTCGACGGGCTTGAGTTCGTAAGGCATTCCGGGCCGGGGTTCGGGCTTGCCGTGTTCCAGGCAGACGCAAGGAAAGGCCGCCTGTCCGACTTTCTCCGGTGCGACGTAGAACATGCCCATGCCGCCTCCCATGCCGCCTCCCATGCCGCCACCACCCATCATGTTTTGGCCGCCACCGGCGCCGCGATTAGCGCCACCGCCGGCCTGGGCCAGCATCAATCCTGCGTCAATCTCGCCTTCGCTGCGCTGCGTGCAGCCGGGCTTCTCCGGCGCGATGTACATCATGGCCACCTTGCGTCCCGGCCGGTTCTGCGCCAGGACCGGCACGGCGCCAAAGGCCGCGGGCAACTTGACGTTCAGCGGCTTGGCCGTCTTGTTCTGGATCAAGAGGCGGCCTTCCTTGGCGTCCTTGAAGATCACCTTTACGCTGATCTGGCCGGCCTCGATGGCTGGAAACATCTCGACGGCTTCGGCACTGGCCTCGACCTTCTTGGCCGGCCGTTCGGCCCCGAGAAGCGTAGTGGGCAGGAGCCCAAAGCCCGCCACGACGCCAAGCAACGCCAACCGCCAATTCCGCCAAAGAGAGTACGACATGGTCCTGATTCCTTTGTGTGCAAGCGTTCCGGATAACGACGGGCGCGCAAATTTCCCGCTATCTGTACGCTAATTACAATCACTGGAGAAGTCAAGAATCTTATGCAGGTCTAAGGTCTTGGGCCTAAGGTCTTGGGTCTTAGAAGTCGGTTCTCCGTAGGCAAGACATGGTCTACGATCCACCACAATGAGGGGTGATATCTGCTGAGGTGGCCTGGCCTCTCAATCCCAAGCCCTAAGACCTAAGCCCTAAGATCTGGCCCTACAAGGCCTTCAGTGCCTCGATCACTTCCTGATCATGGCCCTCGACCTTGACGTTGGTCCACGCGCGGCGGACGGTCCCGTTGGCATCGATGAGGAACGTGGACCGCTGGACGCCCAACGATTTCTTACCGTAGCGGACCTTTTCGCGCCAGGCCCCATACTGTTCGGCCACATTGTGGCCCGTATCCGCCAAAAGGGGGTAGTTCAGGCTGAACTTGTCGCGGAATTTGACGTGGCTATCGAGGTCGTCGGTGCTGACGCCCAGGATTTTGGCCCCAAGAGCAGCAATTTCCCCTTTGCGATCCCGGAAGGCGCACGCCTCGGTCGTACAACCCGGCGTGTTGTCGCGGGGGTAGAAGTACAGTACCACAGGGCTTCCCCGGAGGCCGCTCAGCGACACCGTGGCGCCATCGTCGGCTGGAAGCACGAAATCGGGGGCCTTTTGGCCCTCCTGAACCCAGTCGGACATGGCGGTGTCTCCTGTAGGACGGGAAGTGGTAGTCGGGGGATTATACGACCATGGGCCAGCCAGGGACGGGGGAAGTGGCGGTGGGCAGTGCGCAGTGGCAAGTGGACAGTCCACTGTCTGCCGTCTGCCTGCCACGGCCGCCCCTCGCCGACCGCCCTGGGGTTGTGTAAAATGAAACTTTGCAGTCCTACTCAAGCCAGGAGAACTCAACTAGTGGCAGACCGCAACGACCGGTCCGAGGCCGCCGTGGCCGAGCCGTCGGATCGACGCCTGGTCCGTGCTTTGGCGGCCGCGCGCATCGCGGAAGAGAACCGCGGGCGCGACATCGTCATCCTCGACCTGCGCGAGCTGACGTCGATCTTCGATTTCTTCGTGCTGGTCACCGGCAGCAGCCGTCGCCAACTCCATGCCATGAGCGAGGAGATCGACCGGGGCCTGCAAACGGAGTATGGCGACCGGCGATTGGGCCTCGAAGGCTACGAGGAAAGCCACTGGATTCTCATGGACTACGGCGACGTGGTGGTCCACTTGTTCGCGCCCGAAACGCGCGCCTACTACGCCATCGAGGACCTCTGGGGACAGGCGAAGCGCGTGCCGTACCAGCCCCGCGACAAGGGGAATTGAAGATTGCAAATTGATAATTGCAAATTGCAAATTGAGCCAGCGATGGACGGTCCGTACGTCGCCAATTTGCAATTTGCAATTATCAATTTGCAATTTGCAATTCTCCATCCATGAGCATCCTTTCCGACCTGAAACAGCGCTTCCGTCAGGCCCTGGCCGGGCTGACCGACGACACGGCCGAGTGGCTGGACATGGTCCGCCGCAGCCAGGACCCGAAATTCGGCGACTACCAGGCGAACTTCGCCATGGGGCTGGGCAAGCGCCTGGGCCGGCCGCCGCGCGAGGTGGCCGCGGAAGTGGTCCAGCGGCTCGACGTCGCCGACCTGTGCGACCCGCCCGAGGTGGCCGGGCCCGGCTTCATCAATCTACGTCTGAAGGACGAGTGGCTTGCCGAGCGGCTGATGGCGGCCGTGGGGGACGAGCGCCTGGGCGTGGCTCCCGTGGCAACGCCGCGTACCTACGTTGTCGACTACTCCGCGCCCAACGTGGCCAAGCCCATGCACGTGGGCCACATCCGCTCCACGGTGATCGGCGATTCGCTCTGCCGCACCCTGCGATTCCTCGGCCACCGGGTGATCAGCGACAACCACATCGGCGACTGGGGCACGCAGTTCGGGATGATCATCTATGGATACAAGCACTTCCTGGATGCGGCCGCCTACCGCCAAGAGCCGGTGCCCGAGTTGGCAAGGCTCTATCGGCTGGTCCGCCAGATCGTCGATTACCACGAGGCCAAGGAGCAACTTCCGCAGCTTGAAGAGCGGTTGACGCAGAAGGAATCGGCCCTGGCCGCGGAACGCAAGACGCAGGAGGGAAAGAAGGCCGACAAGAAGGCGCGCGAGTTGGTGCAGAAGCTCGAAAAGGGCCTCGAGGAGGCACGCGACGATCTCGAGGGCGCGCGCAAGAAGATCGCTGCCGTGGAGAAGGACGCATCCCTGTCGAAGCTGGCCGCCGAACACGCGGCCATCGGCCTCGCCGTGCTGCAGGAAACGGCCAAACTCCACGCGGGCGACGAGGGAAACCGGCGCCTGTGGCAGGAGTTCATGCCCGCTTGCCTGGAGGAGATCGAGCGGATGTACGGCCGGCTGGACGTCCACTTCGACCACACCCTGGGCGAGAGCTTTTACGAGGAGCAGCTTCCGCCCATCGTCGAGGAACTCATGCGGCGCGGCATTGCGCGCGAGAGCGATGGGGCCGTGTGCGTGTTCCTGCCCGACCTGCCCGCGCCCATGATCATCCGCAAGAAGGACGGCGCATTCCTTTACGCCACGACCGACCTGGCCACGGTCCGTTACCGCATGGAGCAGTGGCATGCGGACGCGGTCCTCTACGTCGTCGGCACTCCGCAGCAGATGCACTTCTCGCAGCTCTTCGCCACGGCCCGGCTAATGGGCTACAAGGACGTGGAGTTGCAGCATGTGAACTTCGGCTCGGTGCTGGACGAGCAGGGCCGGATGTTCAAAACGCGCGCGGGCGACACCGTGGGCCTCGAGGGCCTGCTGGACGAGGCGGTGGGCCGCGCCGGCAACATCGTGGCCGCCAACGACGACGGCAAGCCCGGCGGGCCTGAACTCTCGGCTGCCGATCGCGCCCGCATTGCCGAAATCGTGGGCATTGGGGCCTTGAAGTACGCCGACCTCTCGCAGAACCGCACCAGCGACTACGTGTTCAGCTACGACAAGATGCTGGCCATGAACGGCAACACGGCCACCTACATGCAATACGCCTACGCGCGCGTGCGGAGCATTTTTGCCAAGGGCAAGGAGGACGCCGAGGCGGTGCGCCGGTCCGGCGCGGCAATCCTGCTCGGCACTCCCGCGGAGCGCGCCTTGGGCCTGGAGGTCCTCCGCTTCTCGGAAGCCCTCGATTTGGCCATGGTCGATTATCGCCCCAACCTGCTCACGGCCTACCTCTTCGACCTGGCCAACCGCTATTCCACGTTCTTCGAGCAATGCCCGGTGCTCAAGGCCGACTCGCCGGAGTTGCGCACCAGCCGATTGCTGCTGTGCGATCTCACGGCCCGGACAATCCAGAAAGGGTTGGAGTTGTTGGGGATCCGGGTGGTGGAGAAGATGTAGATGCAGGGTGGGCATGGCCCACCAGCGCGGCCCACCAACACTCTATGCCACCGTGATCGTCACCATTTCCGCGGCGAAATCGATGAAGGCTCGGAGCCGGTCCCCATTCTTGAAACAACTTCTTGATTCGCCGGTCCCTAGGTCTGAATTGCAGCGAGCCCAGGAGAACTGCAAAGTCCCGAAAATTGTGTTGGAGAATCACCTCTAGGCGGTAACTGCGCGCGAAAAACCGCCTGAAGGGACCCCAACGGACTTTGCAGCTCTCCTGGCAGCGAGCCCTACACTCTTTGCACCTCCCCAGCAGGCAGGATACCATAGATTCCAGCCCGCGCACCGCTCGTCCCGCGGTGTTCCGGGCGAAGGGTCACGATGAAGAACCACGAAAAACGCGCCCGGGTCATGCGCCGGTCGATGCAGTTAGGGCACTGCATCTGCAACCCCAAGAAGCCCTGTCCCTGCGATGTCCTGCGAGAAAAAGACATCTGCCCTTGCGCCGGCGAGCGGCTGGACGAGGCCCCGGCCACGGTCCGGCTCACGCAACTGGTCGAGAATGCCGGCTGCGCGTCGAAAATCGACGCGGCCACGCTGAAGTTGGTGCTTCAAGGGCTTCCTTTCTTGGACGATCCGCGGGTCCTGGTGGGGGCCCCGGCAGGCGACGATGCGGGCGTGTTCCGCCTCGACGATGAGACCGCCCTGGTCCAAACCGTCGATGTCTTCTCGCCCTCGGTGGACGATCCCTACCTGTTTGGCCAGATTGCGGCGGCCAATTCGCTCAGCGACGTTTACGCCATGGGCGGCCGGCCGCTGACCGCGCTTTCGATCGTCGGTTTCCCGACCAGCACGCTCCCGCACCGCATCATGCACGACATCCTGCGCGGCGGCCTGGACAAGATGGCCGAGGCAGGGGTGGCAGTCCTGGGCGGGCACAGCATCAAGGACCCCGAGATCAAGGCCGGCTTCGCAGTCACCGGGCTGGTCCATCCCCAACGGATCTTCACGAACGCTGGCGCCAAGCCCGGCGACTGGCTTGTCTTGACCAAGCCGTTGGGCACGGGCATCCTCGCCTTTGCCGCCCAGATTGGACGCGCGCCGGCGGGATCGATGGAGGTAGCCGCGCGCTGGATGGCCCAACTCAATCGCCGTGCGGCCGAGTTGGCGGTCCGCTTCGACGCCCACGCTGTGACCGACGTAACCGGGTTCGGCCTCGCCGGGCACCTGGCGTCGATGGCTGCGGCCAGCGGAGTGGACGTGGAAATCACCTGGGACGACCTGCCGCTGCTGCCCGGCGTGCTGGAATGCCTGGCCGAGGAGATCATTCCCGGCGGGGTGGAACGGAACCGCGAGTCGTCGGGCCAGAGCTTGATCGGCCAGGACGGCGTACCCTCGCAGGCACTGGAGTTGTGCCTCGACCCGCAGACTTCCGGGGGCCTGTTGATTGCCGTGGCAGAGTCGGCGGCCGATGCCTTGGTCGCTCAGTTGCGCGGCGAAGGTTGCGACGAGGCGACGATCATTGGTCGAGTTTTGGGACCAGGG
>Ga0233425_10009302_pt1 | contig 12554 bp, 11 predicted proteins | sample Watercolumn_Towu_2_FD_181712 | JGI IMG/M metagenome (GOLD analysis project Ga0233425, IMG submission 181712) | Freshwater microbial communities from Lake Towuti, South Sulawesi, Indonesia - Watercolumn_Towuti2014_140_MG | ecosystem: Environmental > Aquatic > Freshwater > Lake | place...
GATGAATATGCAAGCAGTAACTTTTCGCCCACTGCCGCTGAAAATGTGATCCTAAAAGATAAAGATCCCAACTTCCGGGTATTTAATATGGTGGGGACGGAAACCGGGGGACCCTTTGCGGAATCACATACCTCCTATTTCCTGAAATCCATTGGTGGTTATCACCCTGCCAAACTGCGTATCTACCAGGATATCATTGAAAAGTATTTAATGGGATCGCCAAACCCGCAAGTGCTGAATATGCTGAATGCAAAATATATCATTGCTCCTGACCAACAGACACAGCAATCAGTGCTGGTGCCCAATCCTGAAGCTTATGGTAATTGCTGGTTTGTAAAAAATGTAAAAATCGTTAATGACCAGGTTGAAGCTATCAAATTACTTGGAAGCACTGGCCTGAAAGACACTGCCATTGCAGAAAAATCATTTGAGAAACTGGTCATGCAGCCGCAATGGGATTCATCAGCCAGTATTAAAATGACAAAATTTGACAATGATGCCATAGAATATGAATCAAACAGCAATGCGCCTCAATTCGCTGTGTTCAGTGAGATATACTACCCGGCAGGATGGAATGCCTATATTGATGGTAAGAAAACAGCTTATTGTAATGTGAATTATATTTTGCGGGGATTATCAGTTCCTGCGGGAAAGCATACCATCAAATTTGTTTTTGAACCTGCATCTGTCAAACAAGGCAAGTCGATCATGTTCATGGCTTCTATTTTTATCGTATTGTTCTTGCTGGGAGGTTTGTTCATGGCATGGAGAGAAAGCAAGAAAGCAACCTGAAAAGAGTAATGAAGAAGGTTCTTGCTATAGCCCCCTACCCTTACCTGCCTTTCTATTCGGGTGGGCAAAAATTCATTGCAAAATTTTTTGAGCATCTAAGCAGCAAAATTGAATTGACTGTTATTTCTGTTGCAAAAAATGATCCATCGCAAGCCGGATATAAAATGGTTCCGATGCTCAAAAGGTCTTTTGCCAGGTATTACGACAGAAGTTTAATAAAAAAGATCACATCGCTTGTTCAGCAGGAAAAGTTTGATGCCATTATTTGGGAACATCCTTATTACGGATGGCTGGCAAGAAGAATCAAAAAAAGAACAGGCATTAAAACGATCATTCATACGCACAATATCGAATACCAGCGATTCAGAAGCATGGGTAAGTGGTGGTGGCCGATTCTAAAGATATATGAGAGAAAATGCCTGCAAAAAACCGATGTTATTCTTTTCATCACAAAAAAAGACAGAGATTTTGCAATTGAAAAATGGGGGCTAAAAAAAGAAAAATGCTTAAATGTTCCCTTTGGAATTGAAATGAAGGAAAACCCGGCTAACCGCCAGACAGAAAGGAATATGGTTTGCGGAAAACATCACATTGACTATTCTGAAAAAATATTACTGTTCAATGGCTTGTTGAAATATAAACCCAACTTGGATGCAGTAAAAGCCATTACTGAAAAAATAAATCCCTTATTACTTCAAAAACCCGATCTAAGGTATAAGATCATTATTTGTGGGAAAGACCTGCCGGCTGAAATGAATGAATTAAAAGAGCATGCAGATAAAAATATCATTTATGCAGGCTTTGTGGATGATATTGACAGTTACTTTAAAGCGGCAGATATTTTTCTAAATCCGGTTTTAAGCGGCGGCGGTATCAAGACCAAAATGGTGGAGGCCATTGGGTTTGGCACAACGGTTATTTCAACAGAGAGCGGCGCTGCGGGAATAGATAAATCCGTTTGCGACAATAAACTTATTACCGTAAATGATTCAGATTGGGAAAAATTTGCTGATGCAATTTTTTCTGCAACTCATAATGCTGTTTCAGCTACTCCACAAGAATATTACAACGTATATGCATGGGCAAATATTATACCGGGAGTCGTTGCTGCGATCTGATACTATTTCACCGGTAACCTGAATCCGTCTCTCAACCCGCTGACCAGTTTCTTTTTCCCCGTCTGGTTAAACTTTAACCAGAAAACAATTCTTGAGATAAGTGTATAGCAGATAGCGAAATTTTTTCTAACTCCCCTGAAGTTTTTTCTGATAAAATAGATCTTGTTTCGGTTGGAATAATAAATATAAAAGGGAGAAACATCTCCCCCGCCTGATGAAGAAACTTTGTGCAGAATACTTACAGAAGGTTCATAAAATAATTTATATCCGGCTTTGGTTGCACGAAGAACAAAATCGGTATCGTCGTAATAAGCAAAATATTTATCGTCCATATATCCCACCCTTTCAAAAACCTCTTTAGCTATTATCATAAAACAAGTAGGAGCATAACTGATGTATCTCTCTTCATTGTATGCAAGAATGTCCTTTTTCTTATACCCATAATGAACACCCAGTGCCCGCCATGTGTCCATATATCCGCCCGCCATCCAAAGCTTACGGGTATCATGATAATATATTTTCGGAACTGCCATCTTCTCCCCCTTCACTTCGCAAAAAGATAGCATTTTCTCCAAAGCATCCTTTTGCTCAATCTCAATATCGTTGTTCAGCAGAAGCACATAATCGCAACCATCCGCTAATGATTGTTTGATCCCGGCATTATTACCAGCAGCCACGCCAATGTTGCTTTCACTTTTAATATGACAGTATTCAGTCACCGGGTATGCTTGACCCAATTTTGCAATCAACGCAGAGGTCAAATCGTTAACAGAATTGTCAACTAAATAGAGAATATAATCTTTGAAAGACTGAACCGAAATGCTTTTGAAAAATCCTTCCAGCACATTGTCGCTGTTGTATAAAACTGTTACAAGTCCGGTTTTAGCCATAGCAGTTTACTTCATGAGTCCTTTTTCTTTCATTTCTCTTACCGATTCATCATACCGGCTTGTTTGAACCGATTGTTTGTTAACCCAATCAGTGAATCTCTTTAAGCCATCAGCAAAGGAAATTGACGGTTTGAAACCAAGCAATCTTGTGATCTTGCTTATATCAGCAAAATTGTGACGAATATCGCCAAGCCTGTAATTGCCTGTGACCTGCAATTCAATTTCTGTTTCATAATTATTTACCAATAATTGAGCCACTTCCATTACTGTAACAGGTGAGCCGCTGCCCACATTAAATACTTCTCCATTTGCTTCGTCTTTTTCAATGCCCAGTACTGTTGCATTTATCACATCATCAATAAAAACAAAATCACGGCTTTCTTTTCCATCCTCAAAAATGTTAATAGGCTTTTTATTTTTTATCAGGGTTGAAAAAACAGAAAGAATACCGGTGTAAGGATTGCTTAATGACTGACCGGGCCCATATACATTCTGGTAACGGAAAGCAACAGCAGCAATGTCCAGTGACTTGCAAACGAGCATCAGCATCTGCTCCTGGTTTTGTTTCGTAATGCCATAGACTGATGAAGAATGGATTTTTGATTCTTCATCGGTTGCCAGTAGTTGTAATGATGAAGAACCGGGATAGCTCACTTCAAAATTCCCTTTGTCCATATCTTCTGCCTTACGATGAGTAGGATAAACAATACCTAACTCAGTGGACAAATATTTCCCCTCGCCATAAATGGCCCTTGAAGAGGCTACGACTACTTTTCTGACCTTGCTTTTTTTATTGGCGAGAATGTCAAGCATGATAGCAGTGCCTCCGATATTCACATCCACATAGCGGCTTACTTCATACATGGATTGGCCGGTACCGGTTTCAGCAGCCAGGTGAACGATCACTTCATTTTCATTTATCGCTCTTTCCCAATCCTGCCTCGAAGTGATGGTTCCTTTTATAAAATGAACTTTGTCTTTTATAGAAAGATAAAGGGGTGAATCTTTTTCAGGATCATCTCCATGAATTTGTTTGGATAAATTATCCAGCACTGTCACATCATAGCCTCTCCGCAAAAGATGTAAAGCAAGATGAGAACCGATAAAACCCGCACCGCCTGTAATTAAAACTTTCTTCATAGTTAGTTTATGAATTCGCCTTTCTCATTTGTCCTTAACCATTCTTTTTTCTCAAAAGAATACCGCTTGATGATCTTTGCCGGTGTGCCAACAGCTACGCAATAATCCGGAATATCCTGCATTACCACCGAATTAGCGCCAACCACACTTTGTTTACCAACACTTGCCCCGATCACACAAACATTTTCTCCCAACCAGGCACCATCTCCGATCATCACTGCTGCTGTTTGTTTTACCGGCTGGTCAATAACAGGAATATCTATATTCTCATACTGGTGGAGATTATCGGCCAGGTATACTTTATCCGCTATCAATACTTTTTTCCCGATCTCAATTTTTGATGTGGCATAGAAATGACAAAACCTGCCAACATAAGTCCCGTCTCCAATCTTTAATGAACAATTCTGACTTCCGGTCAAAGGCAGACAAGCCAGCCATCCCCCATCATTGATATAAACACCGGATCCGATATTGATTCTTTTATAACCATCCACTTTTGTATTTACCAGTTTTGAACGGGAACCCAGGTTTCCCAGGGAAGCTTTATAAAAGGGGTATTTGAACAGGTACCAGTTCAGTAAATGAAATAGTTTTTGCATAAACAGTGAACAAAGTAACGAATTTCCGTTCAGACAGCTAAGCAGAACTAACCTAAAAACCGCTACTTTTGAAACTACTATTAGCTGTATGAATGGACTGAATATTATCCAACGTCTCCGTATTGCCGTATTCAAACAGAAAGCAAAACAAAAAATCTTTACCTCCAGGCTCTCAAAAATGAAACAGCCTGACTTGTATCCTGCAATAGCTCCTGATGCGGTTCATTTCAAGCATTTCGGGCTCCTGGGCGATATCATTTATGCTATTCCTGCCATGAAGGCATTGGCTGAAGGAAAAAAAATCTGTCTCCATTTACTTATCAACCAAAAATCCCTGTATAGCAAAACGATGAAACATGTCAACAAGGATAAAATACTGACTGAGAGAAATGTGGAAATGCTGGCTCCGTTAGTTTTATCTCAACCTGAATTCGCTTCCTGTGATGTTCTTACCGATCAGCGTATTGATTATGACCTGGATGAATTTAGAAAATTTCCATTTGACTATAATACAAACCATATATGCCGCTGGTATTTTCATATGTATGGAATAACAGCTGACGTTTCAAAACCATGGCTGCAGGTAAACCCTGATGAATCATTCAAAAACGAGATAGTGATAGCAAGAAGTTTTCGCTACAGGGCGCCAGGCATCGGTTATGGCTTTTTGAAAGGATATCCAAACATTAGTTTTGTGGGAGTAAAAGAAGAATATGAGGATCTGAAAAAAGCAATTCCCGGTCTGAAGCATAAACAGGTAAGTAATTTCCTTGAACTGGCACAGGTGATTACAGGTTGTAAATTTTTTATAGGCAACCAGTCTTTCCCTTTTGCATTGGCCGAGGCATTAAAGGTGAAAAGAGCACTGGAGCTTTGCTTTGAATGTCCTAATGTGATCCCTGAAGGTGAGAATGCTTATGACTTTGTTTATCAACCGCAGTTTGAGAAAATAGTAAAGCAGTTGAACAATGGCAGGCAAAATACTTAAAACTTAAATGTATTTTTGTTCCTCTTTCAAGAAGTTTTCTGCTACATCATTATCTTGTTCATGAAAAATTGCAATATCGTAATAGCCAAGTAAGTTTTTTGAAGAAGAAATATAATTATGCATGTAAGTCACAACTTCCTTATTCTTCAATTCCGTGGCCAACACAAGACTACCCTTGTGATCAAAGAAAGCTATTTTATTATACCCATATTCTAAAAAAGAAAGAACGGTTGAAAGCCCATCCTCATTAATAGCTTTCATATTCTCCCTGTTATATTCAAAAAACAAAATGGGTTTATTTTTTTGAATAATGCCCAAAGCTCCCCGAAGGACTATCGTATCAAAACCTTCTACATCTACTTTCAGAAGCTTTATTTCTGCCCCATCAAATCCGCCTGAAGAAATCACATTGTCTAGTGTCTTAAAAGAAATTTTCGTTTCACCTTGTTTGTTCGGGATAATGGTCGCATTCCAACCGCCTTTTTCAAACGTTACATTTGCTTCCTGAGATTTATCGCTGAGGAAACTTTTTATCAATGAAACATTAGAAAACTGTTTTGTATTCCTTTCCAGGAACGAGTACGAGGCTTCATCTCCTTCAATAGCAATAACAGGTACTTCCACAGCTGATTTTAGTACAGCAATAGTATCCCCGACGTTAGCCCCCACGTCTATAACTGTCATCCCGTGAAATTTCTTATAAATCGCAACAGCCAATCTCCCCAATTGCACATTCAGATCAGGATAAATTTTATAATTGACAAGTTGGATATTGTTTCCTGGCATCAATATATCAAACTTCCCAACTTTCACAATTCCGGGGCCCTTACTCAGGGGGACATACGGAATACCGGTTTTCACTATATCATAGCCACGGCGGTTAAGAAAATTTCGAATCCATTTCTTCATAAGGTCAGTTGTCAAAGTTTAACATAAAAATTTATGCTTCTGTATCTTCGCTAAAAGATTAAACAAAAACTTTGATGAGTTCATCATTAGTAGCTGACTTGAAAAAAAAAATTACAAGTATATTTTTTCCTCATGTGAGAAGAAGCTATTCTCAGAGTGGCGAAGATATAATAATTAGCGATTTATTCAGCAGGCTTGGTATCGGCTTCCCGAGCTATCTTGATATTGGAGCGAATGAGCCTGTTTCACTAAATAATACATACCGGTTATATTCACGGGGATGCCGTGGTGTTTGCATAGAACCAAACCCAGTTCTCTATAAAAAATTAAAAAGAAAAAGAAGAAAAGATATCTGCATTAATGCTGGTATTGCTTTTGATGAAACCAGAAAGGCTGATTTTTATGTATTCACAGGCAAAGCACATGGTTTGAGTACTTTTTCGAAACAAGAAGCAGGGTTCTGGGAAAATACAGGCAATGATGAAATCGGGAAACACAAACCTGGGTCAATTATTAAAACTTCGTTACTCGATATTAATGAAGTAATGGAGAAATATTTTTCACCTTACCCCAACCTTATTTCAATTGATGTCGAGGGTCTCGATCTGGAGATTGCAAAGACCATCAATTTTGAAAAATATAAACCGGAAATCTTTTGTGCAGAGACTTTATGGTTTGCTAAAAACAATAAAGAAACAAAAAATATCCAGTTAATTGATTTTTTTAAAACAAAAGATTACTTCGTCTATGCTGACACCTACATCAATACTATTTTCTGTCGTAAGGATGCCTACAAAAACATCTCCGTTTAACCTGCCAAATAACTATTGATCCCTTGTCACTTCAAGAAAATGCTCCATCCCTTTTCTTTTTGCATCATCCAGCCGGTAGCTTAGATGCAGTTTATAATATTTTTTCAGATCGTACAGGTCAAATGCGGTTTCATCTGCGATCTCATCAATATGCTGAAGGCCGGCGGCATTGGCATCATTAAAAGCAGCGATAAAATCAATAGGCAGTTTTCTTTTGCTCACCCATGCTGCAAAAACAAATGGAAGTCCTGTTATTTTTTTCCACTCAGAGCCAAGATCATAAATAAAAGTAGAAATCTTCCTTTGCTCAAAAGCCCGGTCGCCGATCACAAGCCCGGCATTGGCTCCTTTTATTTCATTTCTGTACTTATCATCTTCTGCCTGTACCAGTTCCGGACGAATACCCCAGTATTCTTTCATCAGATACTTTAATAATGCCACAGAACTGTGGCTCTGGTAATCGAGATACACTTTTTTAATTTCATTCATTGGCACATCACTGAACAAGGCTACTGAAGCAATTTCGCCTTCAGTACCTATACAATAATTGCCGGCAATAAAATAAGAAGGTAGATGTGGTATAGCTGCCACAGGTATCAATCCAATATCAATTTCATCATGTATAAGCTGTTCGGCCAACCGTGAAGGGTAATCGCCAATAAGTTCAATCAATTCACTGATAGGAGGCCTTGACAACCCATATAAAAGCGGTTTTGTATTCAGATAATTTACATAGCCTACTCGAATCTTCTTCAATTGGGTTATTTTTGCCGAGCAAAGGTAAAGGAACAAATGCTTCTTTAAACTAAGATCATGGAACTTACATCACTCACTTCTATTTCAGCAGTGGACGGCCGTTACAGAAAACTGGTACAGCATCTTGATGAATATTTTTCCGAATACGGATTGATGAAATACAGGGTACAGGTGGAAATCGAATACCTGCTGTTTCTGGAAAGAAAAAAATTTTACAGGCTTCCCGGCAAGGCCATAAAACATTTACAAAAGCTGGCTGAAAATTTTGGCCCTGAAGACGCCCAGGAGATCAAACAGATCGAGTTCACTACTAACCATGATATTAAAGCCGTTGAATATTTCCTGAAAAATGAATTGGAAAAATGTGGAGGCAAAGAGGCAAAAGAATGGGTTCATTTCGGGCTCACTTCCCAAGACATCAATAATACTGCCATTCCATTGTTATGGAAGCATGCCATGGAATATGAATATTTGCCCGCCTTGTTGAACCTGAATACTGAACTGAAGATACTGGCAAAAGAATGGAAAGACATCCCCATGTTGGCGCATACACATGGGCAGCCTGCAAGCCCGACAAGACTGGGAAAAGAGATCATGGTTTTTGTGGAGAGGATAGAAACCCAGGTAGAACAGTTTATCGGGATTCCTTTCAGTGGAAAATTTGGCGGGGCAACAGGTAACTTCAATGCGCATCACGCCGCATTTCCAAAAGCTGACTGGATAAAACTCGGTAACGAATTTGTTACACAACTCGGACTACACCGGCAGCAATTCACAACACAGATCGAGCACTATGATAATCTGGCCGCACATTTCGATTGTATAAAGCGTATAAACAATATCCTGGTTGATCTTTGCAGGGATGTGTGGAGCTATGTTTCGATGGAATATTTCAAGCAAAAAACAAAGAAGGGGGAAATAGGCTCTTCAGCTATGCCACACAAAGTAAACCCAATTGATTTTGAGAATGCAGAAGGGAACCTAGGCATGGCTAATGCAATCTTTGAATTTCTTGCATCTAAACTGCCGGTATCAAGATTGCAAAGGGACCTGACAGATTCAACCGTATTGAGAAATATTGGTGTTCCCGTTGCACATACAATGATAGCTCTGCGTTCAATTGAAAATGGATTGCCTAAACTGATCGTTAACAATCAGAAAATATATGAAGACCTTGAAAATAACTGGACTGTGGTAGCCGAAGCCATTCAGACAATATTAAGAAGGGAAAATTATCCCAATCCCTACGAAGCCCTGAAAGAACTGACCAGAGGAAACCACCGGATTGATAAAAAATCAATACATCAGTTCATTAATGGATTGAAATTGAAAGAAGATATTAAAAAGGAACTAAGGAAAATCTCTCCTCACAATTATTTCGGAATAAATCCGAGGGATTAATTACCTGCTTCTTTGTGAATCTCCGAACTAAAATGAAACTCTATATCCGGGTTATTGGTTTTCTCTGTATTCAGGAACCATTCGCTTTGCCCTAAATAAACCGGATATCCGTCTTTATCTTCTGCTGAGTTAGCTCCTTTAAAACGAAGAAAATCTTCCAGCTTCTTCTGGTCTTTGCTTGTAAGCCAGCAAGCTTTGTAGTAAGGCAGATTATTAAAAACAACCGATGCACCGTATTCATGTAGCAGCCGGTATTGAATTACTTCAAACTGCAATTCACCCACACAGCCAATAATTTTTTTATTACCTCGGAATTGTGTGAATAATTGCGCCACACCTTCATCTGTTAATTGAATCAAACCTTTTTCCAGTTGCTTTGTCTTCATCGGGTCTTTGTTCACCACTTCCTTGAATATTTCCGGGGAAAAAGAAGGGATGCCTGTAAAATAAAAATCCTCTCCTTCCGTCAGCGTATCACCGATCTTAAAGTTGCCGGTATCAAACAGTCCCACCACATCTCCTGCATACGCATCTTCAATAATACTTTTATCTCTTGCCATAAAAGAATAAGGATTGCTGAAACGAACATCTTTATCCAGCCGCACATGATGGAAATATTTGTTTCTTTCAAACCTGCCCGAACAAACCCTGAAAAAAGCAATACGGTCCCTGTGCTTGGGATCAAGATTGGCATGTATCTTAAAAACAAAACCGCTCATGGTATCTTCTTCCACATCAACATCTCTCAAAGTGGTATGCCTGCTTCGTGGAGTTGGGGCTATGCGGATAAAAGTATCCAGCATTTCCTTTACGCCAAAATTATTGATGGCGCTGCCAAAGAAAACTGGCGCCACTTTTCCTGCCAGGTAATCTTCCACTTTTAATATCCCATGTACCCCATCCACCAGTTCCACATCCTCCCTTAATTGTGCAGCATCCTTCTCTCCCAACTTTTCATCCAGTATCTTGTGACGGATATTGCTGATAGAGATGCTGTCTTCATCAGCCTTTGTATTGGCGGTAAACAATAATAAATTTTTATCACGCAGGTTATAAACTCCTTTAAATTCCTTACCGCTGTTGATGGGCCATGTCATCGGGTGCAGGTGGATGGATAATTCCTTTTCTATTTCTTCCAGCAGGTCAAAGCGGTTCTTGCCATCCCTGTCCATTTTATTGATAAAAACGATCACCGGTGTATCTCTCATCCTGCACACTTCCATCAGTCTTCTTGTTTGCTCTTCCACACCATTCACACTGTCCACCACCAGTATCACACTGTCCACCGCAGTGAGTGTGCGGTAAGTATCTTCAGCAAAATCCTTGTGCCCGGGTGTATCAAGCAGGTTGATGAGAATGTTCTTGTACTCAAAACTCATTACGGAAGTAGCAACAGAGATACCCCGCTGCCTTTCGATCTCCATAAAATCACTGGTAGCAAATTTTTTGATCTTATTGCTCTTTACAGCGCCTGCTACCTGGATGGCACCACCAAACAGCAGAAACTTTTCTGTCAATGTCGTTTTCCCCGCATCGGGGTGAGAGATGATAGCGAAGGTCTTGCGGCGTTGTATTTCGTTGTGGTACTTCATTGCTGGTTGCTGGTTGTTGGATACTGGTTACTAGTTTTTAGAGGCGTCCGCCCGAACGTACCGTTCGGTACGGGCCGGCAAAGGTAAGGGTTGAAAGAGAATCATCAGCGGTTCATGAATATTCAGTAGTAGCACTACCGAATATTCTATCTGGAGTAGGAAAAAATCATCCTGTTGCTTTATAAATCTTTCCCAACATTGCATACAGATCAGGATGATTTGCTTTTAATCTTTCTGGTTGTTCAAAAAAGTATTCAGAAATAACTGCAAAAAACTCAACGGGATTAGTGGCTCCGTAGATGTCAATATCGGAGCCATACATTTTCATTTGCGAAATAGTTGAATCCATCAGGTTCTTCCACTGATTGACGTATTTCCGTTCTAAAATGATCTCAGGAACACCATCCATCGTTCCATCCATTTTATCTATCAGGTGCACAAACTCATGAATGGCCGTGTTGTGGGCATCATGGTCATTAATAAATCCCTGCCGCAATTGCCATTTGTTGATGATCATTACGTTTTGCATAGCCCCACTGCCTACCATGCCCCCGATTGGCCGGTCTGAACCCGACTGGTCAAAATCTTCATTAAAAGCACCTGGGTATAACAAAACTTCATGCAGGTTGATATACTGCCAGTCGGGAATGGCAAATACAGGAATGATGGCCCCGGAGGCGATAAGGAGTTTATCAATGTCCTCCACAACAGCATTCACCCCGGTAATTTTCACGGCGGATAAAAAATGCTCTATTCTTTTTTCGAATCTTAGTTTCGCTTCCTCATCCAGTTGCCGGTAAAATTTTACATAATCGGCCAGCAACTCCCTGTAATTCTCCGGCAATAAAATAACTTCTTTTACTATACCTACCCGAAAGACAAAAAGTATTATTAAAACAATTACCCCAAAGCCGATTAAAACCTGCCAGACAGTGAACATAGGAGTATGAAGTTAAAGAGTATTGATTAACCAATCCTGATAAGGAAATAATTTCTCCCTCACTCCATCTTGTTGCAGTAATTTTGCAATATGATTCGCCGGACCTTCGAAATTGTTGGAAGCAGTTATAAAATGGCTTTGCAGGAGTTATGGAAAAATAAACTCCGCACTTTTCTTTCCCTCTTTGGCATCACAATCGGTATTTTTTGCATCATCGGTGTGCTGGCCGTAGTAAACAGCCTGGAACAAAATATCCAGAATGAGGTAAAAGCTCTTGGCACCAATACCATCTATCTCGACAAATGGGATTACAGCGCCGGTGGCGGGCCCGATTATCCCTGGTGGAAATATGTGAACAGGCCTTCACCCAAATATGCTGAGATGAAGCAGATAATGGAACGTACCTCTTCTGCAAAATTCGCAGCTTTTAAAATTGATGTGCAGGGGGAACTTGATTATGAAAACAATCGCCTGTCTGGTGTACAGTTGTATGGAATTACCGAACAGTTCAGGGATATTCAGCCTTTTGAAGTGACGACAGGAAGATATATTTCAGATGCAGAGTTCAATCTCGGCAGTAATGTCCTGGTTATTGGCATAACAGTGGCAGAAAAACT
>Ga0233425_10009303_pt1 | contig 12553 bp, 13 predicted proteins | sample Watercolumn_Towu_2_FD_181712 | JGI IMG/M metagenome (GOLD analysis project Ga0233425, IMG submission 181712) | Freshwater microbial communities from Lake Towuti, South Sulawesi, Indonesia - Watercolumn_Towuti2014_140_MG | ecosystem: Environmental > Aquatic > Freshwater > Lake | place...
GCCCCTCGCGCTCCGCGCGTCTTTTCAACGCGTCGAGAAAGGGCTGGTGCGTGTCGATGGCCAGAATGCTCCCGCTGGTATGCTTTGCCAGGTCGAGGGTTTGCATTCCCGGCCCGCAGCCGATATCCAAAATGCGCGGGTTGGACGGCAGTTCTTCCATCATCCGAAACGCGCAGAGAGTCGAATCCGCATCGCCGGGACCTTCGCGGGGAATGTCTTTGTGAAGTTCGAAGAAAATGTCGGCCATAAAACCTCTCTTCACCACGACGGGTCACAAAGGGTCACTAAGGTTAAAAAACCTTTTGCTTATCCTTTGTGCAACCTGGTGATGCTTTGTGTTTTTGATCTTAGACCACAATTCGCTTGATTCCATCTTTCAAATGCACAACGTTGAAGTTAATCAAAAAGCCCAAACGAATACCAGTCAACTTCAAGTAAGTTATCAACTGTGCGTCGAAAATCGGGTGCATCTTGTCTACAGACTTAAATTCAACAATTACACTATCTTCCACAACCATATCAGGACGCAAACCCGCATCCATTTTGAGCCCGCGATAAGTCACGGGCAAAGCGACCTGGTTTGTCGCATGGTAACCGCTTTCGGTCAACTCGAACTTTGTGCAAGTCTCATACACGGATTCCAATAATCCAGGTCCGAGCGCCGTATGGACTTTGAATGCTGCATCCAGGACCGCTTTTCCAACTCGCTCCACATGAGGCGGGACTGGGGCATAAACCTTCTTCTCCATCATTCCTCCTTCTCTTTACCACGAAGGGATACAAAGTGTCACTAAGGTTTAAAATCTTTGGTTTTCCTTTGTGTACCTTTGTGATACTTTGTGGTTCAAAAGTTTTATGAAATATCCGCCAGCGCGCCCAGCACAGACATCAAGGTCGGGTAATCGTCACGCAGCAGGGTAATTACTTCCTGAGTCGCAGACTCAATCCACCGAGTAGAGTCCGCGCCCCTTGCCCTGCCTGCCTGCAAAATGTGCGCGGCTAAAACTTCGCCAACCGGGGCGTCTTTTGCGTTCAAGATGTGACGGAAATACCCGAAGCGTTCGGTGAAGCGAGAAAGGTCTTTGTCGTCGCAGAGGTAAATCACGTCCAAGCTCAACGGCGGGCGCGGCGGCAGGAGATGGAAGATTTTCCCATCCTGCTCGTAGCCCACCGCCAGCACCGACATTTCCACCGGCACAATGCGCCGCTCGCGGTTGTCCTTCATCACTTCCTCGCTGACGCTGTCGGCAGTCACGAGCTGGCGCACCAGCCCGTCATCGTCGATGTGGATGTCGTGGATGAGTCCGAAGACCTGGTAGCCTTCGCCCAGCGGCGCGCGTACCAGCGCCCCGAACGAGGGCACGCTCAACTGGTTGACACGGCAGCCTGCCGTGAATCCTGAAATCCCTGCGCGAAGTAAACGTCCGATTTCGATTGGGTGTGTCATGTTATCTCCATGATGTCATTGCGAATGGCTGCTGGTCGAGTAGGGCGAGCGAACTTCTCGCCCGTATCGAGACCCAGCCCGACACTTGCACCTGCACTGCGTTTGGTGCAGTGCAGGTGAGCAATCTCCCGCATCGTTGGGGTTGCTTCGTCGCTGTCGCTCCTCGCAACGACATTATCTTCTTGTTCTTCCCTGCAAATCCTTTGCGGATTGTTTGTACGAGCCGTCATCCACTTCTTCATCGTGCCTGCGTAATTCCAGCGCCAGCATTTGCTCGATTTGCTGCTTCTCTTCCATTTTGACAACGGCGGTTTCGTGGGCGCGGTGAAGCAAATACGGGTAGGGCTTGCTGCCCATCATGCGGCATTGACCCACCAGCACGGAATGGAGCAAATCCAGTTGGGCGGGGTCATCCACCACCCAGCGCGGAATTTCCACGCGGACAATCCACGGGTGACCCTCGGTTCCCGCGTTTAGATAGAAGAAATGGACTTCAAGCAAGCCCTTGTAATTCTTCTCGGAACTTGACTGAATCTTGAACATCGCCGAACGCTCGCCGGGCGGCAGGAGCGGATTTTTATGTTCGCCGAAGAGCCAGCGGTCGCTGACGCCGCGCAGGGGATGAAACTCGCGGATTGCCCTGGTCTGCTCCAGGTCGGCGTGGGCGATTTCGAGCAGGCGTACGACCAGATCGGCGGAGGGTTTGTCCACGTAGCCGGCGGTAATCACGCCGCGCGATTGCAGGCGGGAGAGGGTGGTTTTGTATTTTTCGAGAAACTCATGGAAGGATTTCGAGTCTTCGCCCTGCGCGCCCCACAACTCGATGGGTCCGTCGGTGAAGGTGACAACCTGCCCCGGATGCCCCTGCGACAACTCATCCAGTTTCGCGCGTTCGGCGAGGTCGCGCTTGAGGGCGACCATGCCTTCGGACATGGGGATTCCGTTGGGCATCAGATCGTCGCCGAACATCAACTCGGTTTCGGTGGAGATGGATGGCGCTTCGCCGGAGTCCAGCCGCAGGGTGATGGCTCCCACGTTGACCAGTCCGAACTGGACGGCGGCGTGCCTATCGGGGTTGATCTGCGAACCGTCGGCGGCGATGAGGGTGGCATCGGAAGCCGTACTCGATGTCGGGTGGTGCGAAGCGAGGGACTCATCGAGCGGCACCGCGCATCGGATGTTGGAGTCGACTACTTTGGCAGAATCAACTTTGGATTTCAACACATCCAGTTCGGATGAAAAACTGGCGAGCAAATTGCGGGCGAGGGCGCGCCGCTCTTCGAGGGTCTTCTTCCGTTCCCTTGCGCCGGCGCCGATTTCCCGAATCTGGTTGTAGATTTGCTGATAGTCGATGGGCATGATTTCATCCTGTCGCTGCGAGGGCTGGGTCTCGGTACGAGCGAGAAGCACACTCGCTCTACTCGACCAGCGGCCCTCGCAGCGACATTAGTAGAACGTTTGTGCAAAAATTTTAGTCGTAAACCGGGCAAAATACAAGGGAACTTTCTTCAGGGTGGGCGCGTCTAATTTTCAAAAGGAGATACAAAAATGCGTACAAAAATCTTAATCTTTGCAGTTCTGGCTTTTGCCCTGGTTTTGAGCGGATGCGGACCCGCTGTGGTTGGGCAGGCGCAGCCTGTCACCCGCACCCTGAATGTGAACGGACTCGGCTCCACCTACCTGACCCCCGACATCGCCTACATTTACATCGGCGTACACAGCGAAGGCGCGACCGCTTCGGAGGTTGTGGCGGCGAACAAATCCCAGACCAATGCGGTGTTGGACGCGCTCAAAGCGGCTGGCGTGGACGAGAAAGACCTGCGCACCACCAATTTCAGCATCTGGCCCTCTCAGCAGTACAGCCCCGAAGGCGTGGCGACTGGCTCGATCTACATGGTGGATAACACCGTCTATGTGACCGTGCGCGATCTCGACGGTCTCGGCGACCTGCTCGACGATACCATCGCCGCGGGCGCGAACAGCATCAACAGCATCCAATTCGATGTGGCGGACAAGTCTGCCGCGGTGAAGGAAGCCCGCGCCAAGGCGGTGGAGGATGCCAAGAAACAGGCTCAGGAATTGGCGGATGCCGCCGGGCTGAAACTGGGCGACATCCAGAACATCAGCTTCTACGATAACAGCCCCTACCCGGTCTTCGAAGGCAAGGGCGGCGGTGGCGGCGGGTATGCGGCGGAGAGCGTCGCCATCCAGCCGGGACAGTTGACCATCTCGGTCTCGGTCAATATTACCTACGATATCAAGTAAACTCAAAAAGTCCCGAAGGCGAACCCTTCGGGACTTTCATTTCACGCGGGCCTGTCAAGCGGGTATAATGGCGGCGATATGAAGTACCGCCATTCCATTTGCGACTGGTTCAAGGGGAACAAGGCAGTGTTCTTTAACTTCCGAAGTCATCGAGGCTTCGGAAGTTTTTTATGGAAAAAATCCGCCTGTTCACAAGGACAAGCGGATAGGTCAGGCGACGGATACTGTTTTTTTTTATTTTTCGGTCAGGACTCCGTTTGCGTATTTATGCAGGACGCTGGACAGCAGGGTCTGATATGGAATTCCCTGCCGAATGGCCTCCTTTTGCAAATCGAGCAGGTCTTTTTCTGAAATGCGGATATTGACCCGTTTATCTTTGCGGAAGGTTGCGCGGGCATAAGCGCGGTATTGTTCTTTTTGTTCTTTTAGGTTTTTTACCGACTTCCACTCCTCGGCTTCATAGGAGGCGAGAAGTTCAAGTTCATCCTGTTGGAGTTTCAAGTCGCTCATTTTTCACTACCTTTCAAATACTTCCTTGTCGCTTTGCGGCTTGGAATGACGGTTTTCAAAAAAACCTCATGGTCATTCTCGACAAACGGCACAAGATAGGCATAATCGTCGATCTGCACCACAAATATTTTTTGTCCTTTATACTTTTCCTTGTTTGGATGTTCCAGCACATCCAACAGGAAGCCTTTCTCGATGTAAAAAACAATGTCCTCAAATGAAACCTGTCTTTCCAGTTTCAAGAGTTCGTTTTTCTCTTCGTTCCAGGAAAAGTATTTCATGCGCCGATTTTAGCACTTTGTGTGCCTTTTGGCAACAAAAAGGAGCGTCATTCAATCCATGCGAAACTTTATCGATGTAAAACTCGAAATATTCGCCCCGCAGGAATACACGCTGAAAATCCGCGACGAGCTGGCGAAGATCGGCGTCGGGCGGGTTGGGAACTACGACCACTGCATGGCGATGTACCCTGTGCGGGGTTCGTACCGTCCGCTGGAGGGGGCGAACCCGTTCGAGGGGACTGTGGGCATGGTCAGCGAGGGGACGGAGTACAAAATGGAAATCAATTGCAGGCGGGAACTTGTGGAGGAAGCAATCAAAGTCATCAAAAGAAATCATCCCTACGAGGAACCGTTGATCAATGTGGTTCCGCTGGCGAATCATTTGTTTTACTGATGAGTAGGAACAGCCGCCAGACTCAAATCAAATTGTCAGCAAGCCTGATAGACTTATAGCCTGACGGTGTTTATACTTTTTCACAGAGACTCATCAGAATATCAGACCATTTGACTATCAGACGAAAAGACTATCAGACCAAGAGACTAGGAGACTAAACATGCCAACCCCATCCCTTAACCCCCACCTGCCCTTCGGCGAGAACAAGCAAGCCGACTGGTACGGCAAGGACATTATTTCCGTCAAGCAGTTCAGCCGCGATGACCTCGAGTACGTGTTCGGCGTGGCGCATGAAATGCGCGGCATGGTCGAGCGCATCGGGACCTTCGACCTGCTGAAAGGCAAAATCCTGGCGAACCTGTTCTACGAACCGTCCACGAGGACTTCGTCGTCGTTCACTGCGGCGATGGAACGGCTCGGCGGATCGGTGATCCCGATTAACGAGGTGAAGTACTCGTCTGTGTCGAAGGGCGAGAGCCTGCCCGACACGATTCGCACCCTCGAATGTTACGCGGACGTGATCGTCCTGCGTCATCCCGAGACAGGGTCCGCGGCGATTGCGGCGAAGGCGGCGCGGAAGCCTGTCATCAACGCGGGTGACGGCGTGGGCGAACATCCGACACAGGCTTTGCTCGATACGTTCACCATCATGGAGGAGTTGGGGCGGCTCGACAACCTGAACGTGACCATGCTCGGCGATTTGAAGTACGGTCGCACGGTGCATTCGCTGGCGCGTCTGCTCTCGCAGTTCAACGGCATCAAGTTGAATTACGTCTCGCCCGACATTTTGAAGATGCCGAAGGAAGTAATGGACGAAGTGGCGGCGAAGGGCGTGCCACAGGCGGAGTATTCGTCGCTCGAAAAAGTGTTGCCCGAAACCGACGTGCTGTACGTGACCCGCGTCCAGAAAGAACGCTTCGAAGACCCCGCCGATTATGAGAAGGTCAAGAGTGCGTATGTGGTCGATCCCGAAGTGATGAAAGTTGCCAAGCAGGAGATGGCGGTCATGCATCCGCTGCCACGTGTGGGCGAGATTTCCCCTGACTTCGATGACGACCCCCGCGCGGCATACTTCCGCCAGATGGAATACGGTTTGTATGTGAGAATGGCGCTGTTGGCGATGGTGCTGGGGAAGGCGTAAAAAAGAAGTAAACAAGTAGGCAGGTAGACAAGTAAACAGGGAAACACGTACACAGGTGGCGAACTTGTGTACGTGTTTCCTTTTATACCTGTTTACCTGTGTACCTTTTACCTCCTTCCCCAATGGTAGAATGACCCGCATGTCTACCGCCTCCATTCCCGCAGAATTCACCCTGCATCGTAAAAACTCATTCAACCGAACCTCGGCCCCCCGCTGGATCGCTTCGCACATCCGCCCGTACTTGTGGATCGTGGTCATGTTGATCGTCGGGGCGATTGGCAATGCGGCGCTCGCAGCCTACGTCCCCGTGCTGACAGGTGACGCGTTCAACGCGATGACCCAGCCCAAGCCTGACACGTCGGTGCTGTTGCCTCTTGCGTTGACCATCGGCATTTCGCAGATCATCCGCGGTGTGCTGCAACTGGGACGCAACTTCGGCGCGGAACTGCTGGCGCAAAAGATGGAGCGCGACATCCGCGACGAGTTGTACCTGTCCCTGCTGGGCAAGAGCATGACCTTCCATAGTTTGCAACCCGTTGGCGATACGATGGCACGTTCCACCAACGACGTGCGCGAGGTCAACTACATGTTCAGCCCCGGCGTGAATCTCGTTGTTGGCTCTTTCATGTTTTTGGTCATGCCCTTTCTCGCCGCGCCGCGTTACCATCCCGCCCTGCTGCTCACGCCGACCATTTTTGCCGTCATCTATTTCGTTGCGCTGGCACGTTATCTGAAAACGCTGGCGCCCATCACCGACGAAGTCCGCTCGACCTTTGGCGACATGAACACGCACCTCTCCGAGTCGCTCGATGGCGTGGAGATCATGAAAGGCTCGGCTCAGGAAGTGGCGGAAGTGGACCGCTTCGTCTCGAACGCGCGGCGTGTCCGCGACGCCTTCGTGCGGCAGGGCGACCTCGAAGGACGCTACATCGCCATGCTCCTGCTGGGGATGGCTTACGCGGGCGGACTGGTCCACGCCCTTTTTCTTTTCCGCGCGGGAGAGATCGACCTCGGGGCGGTGATCGCCTACTTCGGGCTGCTGCAACTGTTGGGGTTCCCGACCTTCACTTCCACCTGGGCGTACTCCCAAATCTCGTCGGGACTTTCATCTGCCCGCCGTATTCTGGAACTCATCAACCGCGAGACTCATCTTGACCAAAACGCGGCAGGCTTGACCCAAAACATGCGCGGCGAAGTGGAATTTCGCAATGTGACGTTTGCATACCCCACAGGCGAATCCGTGGTGCAGGATGTTTCCTTCAAAGTCAAACAAGGTCAGACCGTTGCCATCGTCGGGCAGACGGGTGCGGGCAAGACCTCGCTCGTCAAGCTGATCAACCGCACTTACGATGTCACTTCGGGACAGGTTCTCGTGGACGGGGTGGATGTCCGCGAGTGGAACCTGGCTTCGCTGCGTTCGCAAATCTCCATCATCGAGCAGGACATCTTCCTGTTCTCGCGTTCGCTCAGCGACAACATCGCGTTTGGCAAACCGAATGCAGACAAGGATGAAATCATCTCTGCATCGAAAGCCGCACAAGCGGACGATTTCATCCACGACTTCGATCAGGGCTACGATACCGTTGTCGGCGAGCGCGGCGTGACCCTCTCCGGCGGACAGCGCCAGCGCATCGCCCTCGCCCGCGCCTTCCTCACCGACCCGCGCATCCTCGTACTGGATGACTCCACCTCCGCGATTGACTCCGCCACCGAGGACAAGATCCAACGCGCCATCTCCAATGCCGCCCGCGGACGCACGACCTTCATCATCACCCACCGCCTGTCGCAGATCCGCTGGGCTGATTTGATCATCGTCTTCCGCAAAGGGCGCATCGCCGCCATCGGCACGCACGATGAATTGATGAAAACCTCCGAGGCGTATTCGAGGATTTTCAGGGAATAACCTTTTGCACCGCGAAGCACGCGAAGGTCGCTAAGAAAAACCTCTGTACTCCTCAAAGTAAAAAATATAGGCAGATAACGGAAAATCTAAAATTCAGATGGCGTGGCATAACGAATTTATGAAAATTCAGCGGTTACGCCCAACTAAAACCTGATTTTTCATGTTCGAAAGTAGTATAATCCGAACAGGTCATAATGACCTGTTTAGGAGATGAAAAATGGTCACAATTAGTATTGCCGAAGCAAAAAGCAGTTTTTCGGAACTTGTCAGTCGCACTGCGGCGGGGGAACGGTTTGTCATCAGTCGCCGTGGACGGGCAGTTGCCACGCTGGTCAACCCCGCCGAATTGGAGCGGTTGGAGCGCAGCGCAAGCATGGCGCATCGTCTCGCCCTGGCACTCGGACAAAATTCGGCGCTGCTCGAAGCAGTGGAACGCCGCGAGGTTCACCCCGCCATGTCCGCGTTTGGGTTGTGGGCAGACGATGAATTCAAAAGCCTGAACGATGAAATTTACGCGGGACGCGAAGCCGCTTCCAAGCCTGGCGTTGACCTATGAAAATTTTGGACAGCGATCATTGCATTGCCATCTTGCGCGGCAAACTCGACCTACGAGGCAAAGTTAACGCGGACGAGGAACTGGCAGTCACCACCATCAGTGTTGGCGAGTTAATGCACGGAGCACACCGCTCCCAGCGTCCCGCCGACAATCTGGCGCGGCTGGATGTGTTGCTCGCCTCGCTCACCATCCTGCCCTTCGATGAATCATCCGCGCGCCGGTTTGGGTTGCTCAAAGCCAGTCTGCAAAATGAAGGTCAGCCCTTGCACGATCTCGACCTGCAAATTGCCAGTATCGTGCTGGAATACGATTTGCCGCTTGTGACTCACAATCAAAAGCATTTTGCGCGGATTGAAAAACTCAACCTCGAAGACTGGCTTGACTAACGCCTTCGCCTAATCTCCAATCTCTAATCTCTAATCTCTAATCTCTAATCTCCAATAACTAACATGGGATTTTTTGCTGGACTTGAAGACGAAAAATATGACCGCCAATACTCCGACCGTGAACTAACGCGGCGGATTCTTGGATTCTTCAAATCGCAGGTGCGCGGACTGGTCTTCGCCTCTGTGATCGTCATCATCCTTGCCTTCATCGGGGCGGCGCTGCCAGTGGTGGTCAGTCGCATGGTGGACATGCTCGGCGAACAGCCGACGCTTCCAGCCATTGCAACGGTGGGCGGAATCCTGATCGGGGTGGGAGTCGGCTTGTGGGGACTGAACTGGCTGAGGCGGAGTCTGATCGTCCGCGCGGTCGGTGACGCCGTCCTCGACCTGCGCGCCCGCGCCTTCCGTGCTGCGGCGGAGCATGACCTCTCGTTTTATGACCAGTTCTCGTCGGGGAGAATCGTCTCGCGCATCACGTCAGACACCAACGAGTTCGGTCAGCTCATCGTCATCATCACCGACGTGGTTTCGCAAATCGTCCAAGCCGTGATCCTCGGCGTGGTCCTCTTCCGCACCGACTGGAAGCTCTCGTTGTTACTGCTTTCGTTCCTGCCTGTCATCTTCGCCGTTGCGGCTGGATTCCGCGCGCTGGCTCGACAGGTGACCAAACGCGGGATGAAAGCTATGTCCGACGTCAACGCCGCCATTAAGGAGACCATCAGCGGCATTTCGATTGCGAAGAACTTTCGGCAGGAGGAGAGCATCTTCCTCTCGTTCGACGAGTCGAACCAGCAGTCGTACCGAGTCAACATTCGGCGCGGGTTCGTGCTCTCGCTGGTCTTCCCCACGCTCAACGCGCTGTCGGGGATTTTCGTCGGCGTCCTCATCTACGTCGGCGGGATGAGCGCCGAGCAGGGACTGGTCAGCATCGGCGCGTGGTATCTCTTCATCATGAGTCTCGACCAGTTCTTCTTCCCCGTCCTCAACCTGACTTCGTTCTGGGCGCAGATTCAGGGCGGGCTTTCAGCGGCGGAGCGCGTCTTCGCCTTGATCGACGCCGACCCGAACGTGATCCAGACCGAAAGGCAGGATGTGCCGCGCCTCAAAGGGGAGGTGCGCTTCGAGGATTTCGACTTTCACTACACCGACAACGAGCCGATTCTGCGGGACTTCAACCTGTGCATCCAGCCTGGGGAGAACCTCGCTTTGGTCGGGCACACAGGCGCGGGGAAGTCGTCCATTGCCAAGTTGATTGCGAGATTCTACGAATTCCAGGGCGGACGACTGCTCATCGACGGGCGCGACATCCGCACCTTCGACCTGATCCAATACCGCCGCCAACTGGGAATTGTTTCGCAAGTCCCTTTCCTTTTCTCAGGGACGGTTGCGGACAACATCCGCTACGCCATGCCTGGCGTGCCCGAAGCCGAGATGTTGAAACTGGCGCGGAAGATCGGCGACGGCGAATGGCTGGAGACCCTGCCCGACGGCTTGCAGACCCCCGTGGGCGAGCGCGGCAACCGCCTCTCGATGGGGCAGCGTCAACTGGTGGCGCTCATGCGCGTGCTGGTGCAAAACCCCGCCATCTTCATCTTGGACGAAGCCACCGCCAGCATCGACCCGTTCACCGAATGGCAAATTCAGCAGGCGTTGAATTTGATTTTGAAGAACACAACCAGCATTCTGATTGCCCATCGCCTCTCCACCGTGAAGGCAGCGGACAGAATCGTCGTCATGCAAAAAGGCGCCATCATCGAGGAGGGAAGTCACGATGGGCTGTTGAATCAAGGCGGGCATTATGCGGAGTTATATAATACTTATTTCCGTCATCAGAGTTTGTCTTATGTAGAGGAAGGGAGGAAAAGGATGAACGCTTCGCAGGAAGTGTGAAAGTTTTTGTGGTTTCTGCGGATGCGGTCGTATAATTTACGCGGCACTGGATTGGTTTTTTATAAGAGACTTTTTCTTAAGTACACGGATTAGACTGGTTACACGGACAAACACGGATTTTTAATGGTTTTCTCCGTGAAAATCAGTGAAATCAGCGTAATCCGTGTTCAAAAAAAGGAGTTAAGAAACACTCTCTAACACGCTCGGCGTCCAATCAAAACCAACGGGCAGCTGGGAATCATCCTGCTTGGCTATTGTCACCTCGCGAGGAGGTCTTGACCTGTATAATACGGGGGCAGATTTTTATCGTTACGAAAATAGCAAACAATCATGGAGAAGAAGCATGGCAACAGACGATGCGAACAACACAGCCAACCGCAGGCGGATTGTAATCACCAAAAACGGGCCCTATGTGGTCGAGGGCGATATTCCCCTCGTGAGGAAAACGCAGGTGGTCTCGGAGCATGGCGAGCCGTTGACCTGGCGCAAGGACGGCGAGATCCCCGTCAGCAGGGAGGGGTATCGTCTTTGCCGCTGCGGACAGTCGGGGAACAAACCCTTTTGCGACGACACCCACGAAAAGGTCGAGTTCGACGGAACCGAGGATTCAGATACCAGCGCGGAGGGTTCGCGCAAAGTGGAGATTCCGCGCGGCACGGGCATCATTGTCGAAAAGGACTCTTCCCTATGCATGTTGTCGGGCTATTGTGAATTCAGCGATGTGGGGCTGTCCCGGATGGTGGCGTCCACGCAGGATACCAAAATGCGCGCGCTGGTGATGACGATGATCGAGCGTTGCCCTGCCGGCGCGTTGACCTATCGCACCGAAGCCGGCGGACCCGACATCGAGCCTGACCTGCCGCAGCAGATTGCGGTCACCACCGAGATTACTTCGTTCGGGCCGATTGAAGGTCCGCTCTGGGTGACAGGTGGCATCGAGATCGTGCGCTCCGACGGACAGCCGTTCGAGCCGCGCAACCGCGTCACTCTCTGCAACTGCGGACACTCGTACAACAAGCCGCTGTGCGACGGCAGGCATCGAGACAAGGCGCAGGAAGAGGAGTGGCGCCGCCGCCGCCGTGCCGAACAGTAGGCAATCCCATGATGAATGAAAAGAAACCACGCGCGCCCGTTTGTCCTTCCTGTGGTCAGCCCGTTCCTTTTGGCTTCCTGCGCTTCCGCATCAGCGATAAAGTCATAATATGGCTGGCTTTATTGTTGATTGGATATTTCATCTTAAGTTTGCTTATATTGGCTGCCATCTCGCCTGTAACTGGGGCTGGACGAGGGTGCCGTCGCTACGACTACATCCATAAACCAGACCATTGCAAAGACACCGAGTTCAAGTTGTCGGTTCGTCCGTTGAATGATGACCCCGCCCTTCAGGTATTTGTCGGGGTCGGTTTGGCAATGGGGCCGCTTGTGTTCTATTGGGATTGGCTGCAAAACCTTTATGAAAACCGGCGCAGGAAGCGGGGGGAGGTTGGGCAGAAAGACAAAAAAAGATACACCTGCCGGCACTGCGGACGGCAGTGGAATTAGAAGTGGGCGGCTTTTGCAACTCTGGGGTAAGATTGATACACCATTCCACATGAAAAGAGCGAGATATGAGCGGCTATCACCGTACCACACGGGAATGTTTCGTGAGTCAATTGCAAATCGAACTGCGACAGGCAGTTCAAAACTATTTCCAGGAGCAGGGTCTGGGAGACCCGCAGACCGAAACCCTGCTCTGCTGCGAGACCGTCTCCACCAGGAAAAGTTCAGGCTGGATCACCAGCGG
>Ga0233425_10009304_pt1 | contig 12552 bp, 9 predicted proteins | sample Watercolumn_Towu_2_FD_181712 | JGI IMG/M metagenome (GOLD analysis project Ga0233425, IMG submission 181712) | Freshwater microbial communities from Lake Towuti, South Sulawesi, Indonesia - Watercolumn_Towuti2014_140_MG | ecosystem: Environmental > Aquatic > Freshwater > Lake | place: Indonesia...
ATGGAAGTCGACGAAGGCTGGATGTCCGGACGGAAATACCTTACGATGGAGACCCAGTGAGTACCGCGGAGACCAAGTGCCCCCCGAAGCAATCCGGCATTTTACAGAGCTATTGAAGCACTACCCAACGTGGGGCAGGTTGCCAACCTGCCTGCTTCGTGAACGAAGTCTTCCGGCAGGTTGGCAACCTGCCCCACGGCACGGCAACCTGCGCCACCTCATGCTACTGGCGGTATCAAAGGCCGGCCAACGGGTATGCCCCAGGCGAGTCGGTCGCGTGCAGAAGAGAACTCCCACTCCTCCGCCGCCCTTACAAGTCCAGCATGCACGGGGTTCTGCTCGACGTAGTGGATAATCCGCTCCAACTCCTCGTCATCGCGCACGCAGTGGTCGTAGGACTCATTCTGCCAGAATGCTCCCCGACGACTCAAGAGACGGTTGCACTGGCGGGCGGTGTACAGCTTGAACGTGTGCATGATTCGCGATCGCGGGGAACGGCTGCTCGGCAGGTTGGCAACCTGCCCCACGTCGCGTTGCGGCAGGTTGCCAACCTGCCCCACGTCAATCTGCCCCAGGTCGTACGGGCGGAATACCCAATGGATGTGGCTCGGCATGACGACGTACGCCAGCAGGTCGTAGCGCCGACCAGCCCAATAGCGACACGCATTGGCCGCAATCAGAGCCAGAACCGGATCGGAGAAATGGCGGACCGCGGGTCGCCTATCGAGCCAGTCATCGCACCGCGCAAATGTCCGCTTCCAGCAGTCGATAGTCCATTGCTCGGTGGGCACGGAAGCAGGGCGGCGCATCGCTTCCAGTTTCGATCGGAATTGCGCTAGATCGAGCAATCCGGAAGCCGGAATGCTGCCGTACAAGCAACTGGTGATGAAGTAAGTTGCGCCGGGCAGATCCCAGTGCGGCAAACGCCGGTGCCGGACTTCACCATGCTCTTCCATTGCGGGGCGGGCCTGGTTGAACGTGGGGCAGGTTGCCAACCTGCCTGTTTTGCGGACAACAACTCCAGGCAGGTTGGCAACCTGCTCCACGTTGTGCAAGGCAGGTTGGCAACCTGCCCCACGTTGTACGAGGCAGGTTGGCAACCTGCCCCACGTTCTACTTGTGCGGCGCCGGCCCCATCTTCTCGGTCGCGAGTTTCAACGACACGAGATACGGCACCGGCTCGCTGCCCAGGGCGTTGAGGACCGTGCCGCCGGCGGTGAAGCAGTACGTGATCCAATCGTCCTTGCCGTACTTCTCCAAGGCCGTGCCCCCTTCGCCGCCGCCGACGTAGACCTTGATGCCGGCGTCTTTCATCCGCTTCAACTGCGGGATAAAGTTCCGCGTGCCGGCCTCGAACCGCGGATCCTCGAACATGCCGAACACGCCGTTGTGGAAGGCCACGGCCGGCGGCTGCTTCCCCTTGTTGGCGGCAATGAATTTGCTCACGGTCTCCTCGAAAAGCTTGCTCGATGCGGGGCCCACGTCGAACTGCTGGTTGCCCGGGCCGATCGCCGCCGAGACCTTGCCGTCCTGCAGCACGAAATCGACCGGCATGACGAATTCGATCCCCTTCGCCCGGCCGTCGATCAGCATTTCCTTGGCCTGGTCGATTCGGTTGCGAGGGATGAAGTACGGCTTGTCGCTGTGCGCGGGGTCTTCCGACAGCCCAAGGTTGAAATCCTTGCCGTCGATCTCCGCGGCCGCCTTCTTCAAGGCCATGGCCAGCGAACCGGCCGCCAGCACGAGCCGGATCTTGCCGCGGTTGATCATCGCCTCCAGGTCGTCGAGCTTGTCGATCTTCAGGCCGCTGAAGATCACCATCTGCGCGCCGAGGCAATCGCTCAACGGTCCCTCGAACTGCTCGGCCAGGTACTTGCCCAAGGCCACCTTATCCATTGCCGCGGGCACGACCATGCTCGAGGCGTCGAGGCTGCCGGCCGAAAAGGCCTCGTGGATGTAAACGGTTGCCACCTTCTCGGCGAATTCGTTGGCCAGCTTGGCCAGCTTTTCGGCCAGCTTGGGAATGTCGGCCGCCTTGGCCTTCCACAGCACGCGCTCGACGTCGTACTTGCGCGTGTTCTGCAGCACGATGACGCCGCCGGCGGGCGTGGCCGCGATCGTCGTGGCCACCTCGTCCTTGATGGTCGTGGTGGCCGGATCGAGCCAGTCCTCGACGAAGCCCACGTCGCAGCCGAGGGTCTTGGCCAGCCGGTCGCGGACCTTGCCGAGCGACTTCTCCGGCTCGCGGCCGATGTGCCCGAAGATGATCGTCTTCCAACCCTTTTGGCGGCAGAAGTCGAGGGTGTCTTTCATGGACCGCAGACGGATGTCCCCCTCGCCGACGTTGGCCCCCGGCTTGGCGTCCACGTCGCCGCGGATCAACACGGCCGTGCCCGCGGGCAACTTGCCCAGGCACTCCATCCGCGGAATGGACGCGAGATACTTCTCCAGCGGCAGTTTCGGGCAATTCGGGTCGGCCCCCAGGATCTTGCGGCACCAGGCGGCCATCGCGTCGGTCGTGATCTTCATGGCAATTCTCCGTTTTCCGGTGGTATCCGATGGATTTCGTTGGTAAATCAAAGCCGACAGCATAGCAAAGGCTGCCGGTCAGAGAAAGGGGCAGGGGAACGGGGACGGGGCGCGTGGGGCAGGTTGCCAACCTGCCTGAACAAGGCAGGTTGGCAACCTGCCCCACGCGCCCCCTCCCCTTCCGCGGTTACTCGACGCGCAACGCCTCGAGTCCGTTGGGCGAGGCGATGACGAGCGCCGGCTTGCCGTCGATCGTGACGGCGGCCATGCCGCCGAGCACTGCGCCGTAATTGAACTGGTCGAGCAGCTTGCCGTCGGCCGTCAGCACGTGGACCGAGCCGTCGACGCCCGGCAGCAACCACTGGCGGCTCGCGTCTCCCGTCGCGCGGCCGGCAACGACCGGTACGATGGGCCGTTGCGGCATTCCCTCGGGCAGCGCGTATTTCCAGGTTTCCTTTCCGGCCAGGTCCAGGCCGACCACGACGTTCTCGCCCGCGCGGGGCGTCGTCAGGCCGCACCACGCGAGCTTGCCGCCGCCTGCGGGGACTGTCCCAATTTTCGCCCCAGCGAAAATGGGACTGTCCCCTTCTCCTTGCAGATCGGCGCACGCGAACCACCGCAGCGGGCAATCGGGAATGAGCACTTCGCCGCGGCGTTCGAGCTTTTCGTCCAAGAGCGCGATGGTGCCGACGTTGTCGCCGGCCGTGCCGCACAGCAGTTGGCGGCGCCCCTGGCTGTCGCGGTCGCCGGCCGCCAGACGGCAGACGTTGGCCAGCATGCGGTTGGCGAAGAGCCGTTTCCCCTCGAGCGAGACGGCCTGCACGCCGACCACGCCCAAATAGCCGATGTAGAGCTTCGGCTTGCCGTCGCCTTCGAGATCCGCCAGCGCGCAATCGGCGATGCCGAGGTGCCGGGCGTCTTTCTCCAGTGCGTCGGGCGGATAGCTGAAGAGCTTCTTCCACTTCGCGTCGAATACGTGGACGCGCTGTTGCTCGGGCGCGAAGGCGGCGAAGTATCGCGTGCCATCGCCCGCGACGGCCGTCTGCAGCAGGGTCACGGCCTCTTGCTCGGCGTGGATGTCCAGCGGGTGCGTGGCCAGGAGTTTGCCGTCGAGTGCAACTTCGGCCACCGTCCGCGGCCCCGACAAGACCAGCAGCCGCGAGGCCGCCTGCGTCTTGAAGGGGACAGTCCCATTTTCGCTGGGGCGAAAATCGGGACAGTCCCCGTCGACGACCAGGATGTTGCCCGGGTCAACGACGTCGGTCGATTTCCACAGGCGCGTGAGCTTCAGCGTAGCCGGTTGGCTCCGCTCGGCCGCTTTGACCGAGAGCATGCGTTCCTGGCGGGCCAGTTCCTCGCGGTAGCGGCGGAGCGGATCGCCGTAGATGCTCTTCCCGGCGACGAGTTCCTCCAGCTTGGGCGCCAACTGCGTCACGAGGTCGGGATTGACGCCGATTTCGCAATACTGCACGCCTCCCCGGCCGTCGAGCACGAAGAGCGTCGGCACGCGCATCGTGCGGAACGCCGTGAACGCGCACTGTTCGTTGTCGCGCACCATGGGCTGATGCACGCCCCACTTGTCGGCCGTTTCGATCAGCGTCTTGTTATCGCGGTCGCCCGGGTCCGCGCTGACGGCCAGGAAACGCACCGGGGCGCTGTCGCCGGCATAGGGCTGGGAGAGCTTTTCGAGTTGCTCCAGCGCCTGCCGCGATTGCGGCGACTCGCACTCCCAGAAACAGAGCACGGTGATTTTTCCCGCCAGGCCGTCGCGGTTTATCGGATTGCCGTCCAGATCGACGAACGTGAACTCGTCGATGGTGCGGGCCAAGAGCTGGCGGGGATCGGGCTCCAGGAAGTACTTACGGACCTCGGCGCCGGGCGGAAACGCGATCTGGAACTCCCGGTCGTCGATCTTGGCGTTGAACTGGGCGTCCTTGAAATCGGCCACGAGCGACAGGCTCTTCACCTTGCGGCCGGGGAAGTAGTCTTGCTCCTGCCCGCGCATCGGATACTCGATCCGCCGCAGGACGAATGTCTGCTGGTCGATCCACAGGGTCTCGACGCCCGCGCCGCCCGGCCGTTTGGCCTGCACGCGGTAGCACTTGCGGCCATCGATCTCGCCCGCTTCGCCCAGTTCTGGCTCTCCGGCGTCGCGGAGGATGTGTTTCAGCGGCTCCTTCTCCAGGAACAGGGCCAACTGCGGCGGCGCGGCCGAGCGGCCCATCAGCTTGTCGGCCAGGATCGGATCGCAGTAGACCGCTTCGGCGGTCAACTTGGCGGGCGGATCCTTCACCAGCGCCTGTTCGCGGAGGTCGCGGAGGCGAGCGAGCGTCTGTTCGCCGTCGATGGTCACTTCCGCCTGATAGGCCCGCACGGCGATCTTGTTGGGACGCACGAGCACCACCGAGAACGGCGCCGGATCGTCGATCTTCTGGTCCTCGAGTTCGGCCACCAAACGGATCTCGCCGCTGTCGGAATAGGTCTCGGCCTTCTGATAGGCGGCCACCATCGCGTCGAGCACTTCCTGGGCCGAGCCCAATTGCGGCTCTTGCGAGCGTTTGCAGCCGGCTAAGGTCAGCAATCCGAAACAGACCACCAGCAGGCACAAAATCTTGGTGAAGGGTTTCATCCGTGAGTCCTTGAGTTCGATAATCGGCGCGATTCATGAGTCCCGCAGGGACGGCAGTCAATAGCCCAGGGCGTCAGCCCTGGGAACGTGGATCCCACGACGATTGGCGGAGCCCCGAAGGGGCGGCAGCAGAGACGATGGTTACTGTCACCCCTTCGGGGTTCCCATTGTTCTCGCGTTCGTTTCCCCAGAGCTGACGCCCTGGGCTATTAACTACCGCCGTTCCGCGGCTAACGCTTGGGAACGAGTGAGATACACGCCGCCCATTATTCGCAAACACCGCGTCCGCGTAAAGCTCGACTTCTTGACCGCCGGGTGATATGGGGGATAATGAGGAATCGTGAGCAGCGATTTCTACAAACCGCCCTGTTTTCGCAGTTTTCCGCAATGCCCGTCCTGCGCTATGGAATCGACTCGTCGGTCAGCCTCGAGCTGGCCAATGGTCTGCTGCCGCAGCAGTGCGGCACACCGCACGGACGGCCGATGGAAGACCTTCAGGCGGCCGTGGCTTGGGCGTTGCTTGAGCCGCTCGACTACCCGCCGCTGGTCCAATGCACGACGCCGGGCGACCGCGTGGTGCTAGCACTGGGGCGTGGCATTCCCCAAGTTGCCCAAGTCACTGCGGCCGTGATTCGCGCGTTGGTCGAGGGTGGCGTCGATTCCGACGGGATCACGGTCTTGCGCGCACCAGGCGACACCAACGGTGGCGCCGCGGCGCTGCGCTCGCAGCTCGACGAGACCATCGCCAACCGCATTACACTGACGACGCATCACCCCGACGACCGCCAGTCGCTGGCCTATCTGGCGGCCAGCGAGTCGGGCGAGCCGATCTTGATTCATCGGGCGTTGCACGAGGCCGACGTGGTGCTGCCGATCGGTTGCCTGCACGTCGACGCGGCGGCCGGCTACTTTGGCATTCACGGTTCGGTGTATCCGCTCTACAGCGACGAGAAGACGTTGGCCCGCTTTCGTGCGCCGGCAGCGATCGAGGCCCGCAGCAACCACCGCCGCCACCTGATCGAAGAGGCCGACCACGTGGCGTGGCTCTTGGGCGTCAACTTCACGATCCAAGTCGTGCCCGCCGGGGGAGACCGGATCATGCACGTGGTAGCCGGCGAGAGCGAGGCGGTGCGGCGCCGCGGCCGCGAGTTGTACCGCGCGGCGTGGAGCGGGCCGGTGGGGCATCGTGCAAGCCTCGTGGTGGCGGCCATCGAGGGCGGTCCCGGTCAGCAGACCTGGGAGAACCTCGGCCGGGCGCTGAGTGCCGCCCTACCGCTGGCCGACGACGGCGGGGCCATCGCCGTGTGCTGCGACTTAGACGCCGCGCCCGGCCCGGCCGTGCAGCAATTGGCATCGAGACACTCGCGCGCGTCGGTGTTGCGTCGGATCGAAAAGGAACGCCCCCGCGATGCCCTGCCGGCCGCCGAACTCGCCCGCGCGTTGGAGCACGGCCCCGTCTACCTGCTCAGCCGGCTTGCCCCCTCGCTGGTCGAAGACCTCGACGTAGCCCCCATCGCCAATGCCGACGAATTGGCCCGTCTCGCACGGCAGCACCAGACGTGTACGCTCTTGTCCAACGCCGCGCAGGCGGTGGTGAGCGTGCAGGAGGAGGTGTAAGGCGTTCCCGTAGGACCAGCAAATGCGAGCCTTCTACCTCCTCTTCCCGATTTTGGACGCACCGCGTCCAGAATTGTCCTGGACGCACTACCGCCTCCTCCTTCGGGTGGATAAGCCCGAGGCGCGGGGGTTCTATGAGGCCGAGGTGGTCAACGCCGGCTGGTCCACTCGCAAATTGGAGCGGCAATGGGAATATCTCTGAATAACCTGGCAAAGGTGGTATACTTAGAAGTTCATACTTACCTACTCCTTGTGACCGTGCCATGTCCCAGAACCGCAAGTCGCCCGATCGTGACCCGTCGGCGACGCCAGAGCCCGCTCCGGCGGCGACCACCAGCGGATACGAGCCGCTGCCGGCGCCGGCCGGTCCGCGCCCTTCCGCGAGATCACGGCTGCACGTCGTGGTCTGCGTGAAGATGGTCCCCGACACGACGCAAGTCAAGATCGATCCGGTCACGAACACCCTGATTCGCAAGGACGTGCCCTTCATCACGAATCCGTTCGACACGCGGGCCGTGGAGGAATCGCTGCGTGTCAAAGACCGGTACAACGCGCACGTGACTGCGATCTCCATGGGACCGCCCTCGGCCGAAGCCGTGTTGCGGCGCGCGTTGTCGCAGGGCGTGGACGAGGCGGTGTTGCTCAGCGACATCGCGTTCGGCGGCGCCGATACCCTGGCTACAAGCAAAGTCCTGGCTGAAGCCATTCGCCGCCTCGGCCAACAGCGGCCCGTGGACCTGATCATCTGCGGCCAGCAGACGATCGACGGCGACACGGCCCAGGTCGGGCCGGGAATCGCCTGCCGGCTGGGGCTGTCGCAGCTCACGCTGGTGGAGGAGATCTCCAAGATCGACGAGCAGGCGCGCGTGCTGTGCGTCCGCCGCCGGCTGGAGCAGTACTGCGAGATCGTCGAAGCCGCGCTGCCGGCGCTGATTACCGTGGTGCGGGAAATCAACGTGCCGCGCTACCCCACGGTCCCCGGTCGGCTGGCCGCGGCCGATGCCCCGCTGCCGACGTGGACGAACGCGACGCTCAAGATGGAGGCGGAGAAGATCGGTCTCCGCGGCTCGCCCACGCAGGTCAAGCGGATCTTCGCTCCGCAACGCTCCAAGGGAGAAATCGTCGAAGGCGAAGGCGAACATCGGGAACCGGCGCTCGGCCGCGTGTTGGAGAAACTCGTCGCTTGGGATGTCGTGCGCCTGCACGACCCGGATTGAAACAGGTGATTCGTGGAAGAAGGCCCCATCAAACCGAAAAAGCCGCGGCCACTGGCGCGACTCATCGAAGGCAAGTGCATCGTCTGCGGCGCGCGCTGCCAGCAGGTGTGTCCCACGGACGCCATCGAGATGAACGCGCAGGGCGAGCCGGTCATCCTGGCTCTGAAGTGCATCGGCTGCCGCAAGTGCGTGAAGATTTGCCCCGCGGTCGCTTTGGAGATGGTGGCCCGCGAGCCGGGCCAAGCCGCTGTGGAAGGGGTGGACGCGGCCGCATCCGAGGACCAGCTTGTCGAGGACGTCGCCGCCGACACTCCCGCCGCCGGCGCCTGCCGCAACGTCTGGGTCTTCGTCGAGCAATGCCAGGGCGAGGCCCATCCCGTGTCGTGGGAACTGCTGGGCGTGGGACGACGACTGGCCGCCGATTTGGGCGTCGATCTCTGCGCCTTCGTCCTCGGCTCTCAGGTGGCGCATCTGGGCCAGCAGGCGTTCGGCTACGGCGCCAGCAGGGTCTATCTGGTCGACGCGCCGGTCTTGGGACGTTACCGGACCGAGCCCTACCTGGAGGCCACGGTTGCGCTGATCCGCAAGCATCGGCCGGAGATCGTGTTGATGGGGGCCACCGGCCTGGGCCGCGATCTGGCCGGGGCCGTGGCCACGCGCTTGGAGACCGGGCTGACGGCCGACTGCACGGGCCTGTCGATCGACAAGGAGCGGCGGCTGCTGGAGCAGACGCGTCCGGCCTTCGGCGGCAACATCATGGCCACGATCCTCACGGAAACGGCGCGGCCGCAGATGGCCTCGGTGCGGCCCTACGTGATGCCCTGCCCGCCCTTCGAGTCTGGTCGGACCGGCCAGTTGATTACCGAGACGTGGTCGCTGGACGAGAACGAGATCACCACCAAGGTGCTCGACGTCATTGCCTCGACCAGCGAAGGCAGCGTGGACATCACCGGCGCCAACGTGATCGTCAGCGGCGGCCGGGGCATGTTGGCCCCGGAGAACTTCCGTCTCTTGGACGAGTTGGCGCGCGTACTGGGCGGCGTGGTGGGGGCTTCGCGCGGGGCCGTGGCCGCCGGTTGGATTCCCCACGGCCGGCAAGTCGGCCAGACCGGCAAGACCGTGAAGCCCCGCCTCTACATCGCCTGCGGCATCTCGGGCGCCATTCAGCACCTGGTGGGCATGCAGGACGCCGACCGCATCATCGCCATCAACAAAGACGCCGGTTCGCCGATTTTCGAGGTGGCCCATCTGGGGATCGTGGGCGACGTGCTGGAAATCGTGCCGGCGCTGACCGAGCGACTTCGCCAACGCAAGGCGGAGATTGTGCCGCATTGAGAAGCTATCCGAAAACGGGGACTGGCTCCCGCATATTGTGCATACACCGTTCCATCACCACGACGCGTAGGGTGCCTGTCCCCGTTTTCGGATACGGCAAAGGAGAACGACGTTGAACGCTGCGGAAATCGGCATGTTTGCGGTGCTCCTGTTGCTGGCCCTGGCGGTGTTCGCCCGGGCTCTCTACCGGCTCTTCGCCGTGATGTGCCTGGGCCGCTGGGAGAACCGCTTCGACCGCCTGTGGGCCCGCTTCGGCGGCATGTTGTTGTACGCCTTCGGCCAGCGGCGCGTGATCAGCGAGAAGTTCGGTTTCAACCACTTCTTCATCTTCTGGGGATTCATGGTCCTGTTGCTGGTGAACTCGCAGTTCCTGGTGGCCGGGCTGTTTCCCGCTTTCTCCTTCCAGTTCCTGGGGCCCGTGCTCTATCCGGCGCTGCTGGCGGCGGCCGACTGCATGTCGGCAGTGGTGCTCTTGACGGTGGTCGTGGCGGCGGCGCGGCGGATCGCCTTCCGGCCCGCACACGTCGATCCGACGCTCGATGCGTACATCATCCTTTCGCTGATCGGCGTGTTGATGCTCGCCTACTTCGGCCTGAGCGCCTGCGAGATCCAGCAGGGCGCCATCGAGGCGGCCGCCTGGATGCCGATCTCCGAACGGCTCGCCGAGTTGGCCGCCGGGTTCAGCGAGCGAGAGGTTCACGTGGCGTCGCGCATCTTCTGGTGGATCCACGCGCTGACGCTGCTCTTCTTCCTGACGTACCTGCCGCGGGGCAAGCACCTGCACATCCTCACGGCGATCCCCAACTGCTTCTTCCGCAGCCTGGAGTTCGTCCGCACGGTGCCGCGGATGGTGTTCCAGAAGGGGAACCGCTTCGGCGTCTCGAAGGTCTTCCAGTTCACCTGGAAGAACCTGTTGGACTTCTACGCCTGCACCGAGTGCGGGCGGTGCCAGGCCTGCTGTCCGGCGCACAGCACGGGGAAGGCGTTGAATCCCAAGCAGGTGATCCACGCGGGGAAGCTGAATGTGCTGGCCAACGGGCCGCAGGTGCTCGCCGGGCGGCCCGACAGCCTGGCCTCGGCCGGCGACGACGCCCCCGCGGCGTGGCCGCTGATCGGCTCCGGGGGCCAGAGCGTTTCGCCGGAGGCGATCTGGGCCTGCACCACTTGCGGCGCCTGCATGAACGCCTGCCCGGTGTTCATCGAGCACGTTCCCAAGCTCATCGGCATGCGCCGCCATTTGGTGATGGAGAAGGCCGAGTTCCCACCGGAACTGACCAACCTCTTCGAGAACACCGAGCAGCGGTTCAATCCCTGGGGCATCGCGCCGTCCGAGCGCGTGAAATGGGCCCAGGATTACGAGGTGCGGGTGATGGCCGACGACGCCAAGGTCGACTACCTGTTCTTCGTCGGCTGCTCCGGCGCGCTGGATTCCCGCAGCCGCCAGACGACGCTAGCCTTGGCCAAGATCTTCAACCAGGCCGGGCTTTCCTGGGGCATCCTGGGGAGTCGCGAAAAATGCTGCGGCGATCCGCTGCGGCGCCTGGGCAACGAATACGTCTTCGACACGCTGGCCCGCGAGAACGTGCAACTCTTCAAGCGGCACGGCATCCAGAAGGTGATTACCTTCTGCCCGCACTGCTTCAGCACGCTGAAGAACGACTACGCGCAGTACGGGGCCGACTTCGAGGTCATCCACCACACGCAGCTCATCGCCGACCTGCTGCGGCAAGGCCGGCTGCGGCTCTCGGGCCGGGCCGAAGAGCGGATCGTGTTCCACGATTCCTGCTACCTGGGCCGGTACAACGGCGTGCTGGACGAACCCCGCGAGGTGATTGCGGCGGCCAGCGGCGGCAAACCGCCCTTGGAAATGCCGCGGTGCGGGCAAAACAGTTTCTGCTGCGGGGCCGGCGGTGGGCGAATGTGGATGGACGAGGACATCGGCCAGGCGACCTACCTGGCGCGCACGCGCGAAGCCCTGGCCCTGAATCCGTCCACCATCGCCGTGGCCTGCCCCTACTGCATGACCATGTTCGAGGACGGCCTGCGCGACGAAAACGCCACGGGCAAAGTCAAAGTCCGCGACGTGGCCGAGCTCGTCGTCGAGGCCATGCCGTCGCTGTCGCCGACGCGGACCACATGACCGTAGGGCGTCGTGCTCCAGCAAAACCCGATGCCGGGGGATTGACAGACCGCCATTCCCTGCCAAGGATTACTGTCGGGTATCGATCTTGTTCCTCGTTCAATGGGAGGGCTGAGCCATGGCGCTGAACGTGACGCGTGCGGATGTGTGGGCCGCCAGCATCGAAGACCGGCCGGGCGGACTTGCGGAAAAACTGGCCGCATTGGCCGAAGCCGGGGCGCAGTTGGAGTTCGTTGTCGCCCGACGAGCGTCGGAAAAACCCGGTACGGGCGTCGTCTTCCTCACGCCCCTGAAAGGCGCAGCCCAACTCAAGGCGGCCAAGAAGGCCGGGTTCGAGAAGACCAAGAGCCTGCACTCGCTGCGGGTCGATGGGCCGGACCGGGCGGGGCTGGGCGCCGAACTGACCCAAGCGCTGGCGCAGGCGGGCATCAACGTCCGCGGACTGTCCGCTGCGGCCATTGCCCGACGATGCGTCATGCACCTGGCATTGGATTCCGCCGCCGACGCCGCCAAGGCCATGCGGCTGTTGAAACGCCTGTGATGGGCTAGCGCGTCGCCTTCTCGGCCGCCGGTTTGGCCGGTTTTTTCGCCGGCGGCTTGGGGTCCACGCCGTTGCCCGGCGGACGGTCGGCGAATTGGTCGTCGTCCTTCAGTTCCTTCCTCAGGCGGTACAGGTCGGCCTTGAGCTTGTCCACCACTTCCTTCTGCGCCGGGTCGCCGTAGAGGTTCCTCTGCTCGTTGGGATCCTTCACCAGGTCGTACATCTCCCACTGATCCTTCTTCCAGAAGTAGATCAGCTTATGCGTTTCGGTCCGCACGCCGTAGTGGGCGCGGGTGTTGTGGTCGCCCGGGTCGTGATAGTAACGGTAGTACCAACTCGTGCGCCAGTCGGCCGGGCGCTCGCCCTTCAAGAGCGGCACGAGGCTGCGCCCCTGCATGTCGGCCGGCACCTTGAGTCCGGCCATGTCGAGGAACGTGGGGGCGAAGTCGCAGTTGATGGCCTGCGCGTCCTGCACGCTGCCCGGCTTGGCCACGCCCGGCCAACGCACGAGGAACGGCATGCGGATCGACGGCTCGTACATGAA
>Ga0233425_10009305_pt1 | contig 12552 bp, 9 predicted proteins | sample Watercolumn_Towu_2_FD_181712 | JGI IMG/M metagenome (GOLD analysis project Ga0233425, IMG submission 181712) | Freshwater microbial communities from Lake Towuti, South Sulawesi, Indonesia - Watercolumn_Towuti2014_140_MG | ecosystem: Environmental > Aquatic > Freshwater > Lake | place: Indonesia...
CGCTAGCCTCGCCGCGGTGCTGGTCTATACCGGCTACAAGCTCGCCTACCCGAAGGCGGTGCCGGGCCTGCTCAAGTACGGCAAGACGGAGGTGAGCATCTATGTCATCACCATCGTCATGATCGTCGTCACCAACCTGCTGCAGGGCGTGCTGATCGGGCTGGGGTTGTCCCTGCTCAAGCTCCTGTACGTGTTCTCGCACCTCGAGATCCAGGTGGTCGAGGACCGCGAGGCCGGGCGCACCGATCTGCATCTCAAGGGCGCGGCGACGCTGATCCGCCTGCCGCAGCTGGCGACGGCGCTCGAAAACCTGAAACCCAACACCGAGGTGCATGTCCATTTCGAGCACCTGGACTACATCGACCATGCCTGCCTCGATCTGCTGACCAACTGGGAGCGGCAGCACGAGGCGACCGGCGGCTCGCTGGCACTCGAATGGGACGAGCTGTCGTGGAAGTACCACCAGCGCCGCACGGCCAATGTCCGCGCGGGGGCCGCAGCGGCCTAGGCGCCGGTCGTCGGGCTGGACGATGTCCGGGTAGTCGCGTTCGGTCGATTTTTTTGCTATAGGTTTTTTTACGCGGGAAGGCGAGGCAGACTCGCCGGTGGTTTTGGGGACGGATTCGGGAGGGCCACGCAGATGGCCGGGGCTACGGACAATTCTGGAGGGGGGTCGGCGTTGCCACGGGACGCGGAGGCGTTCCGGGCGCTGATCGCCAACGTGCCCGGGGCCGTCTACCGCTGCGAACCGCGGCTCCCTTGGCGCATCTCCTTCATCAGCGACGGTATCGAGGCGATCTGCGGCTACGCCGCCGTGGACCTGCGCAGCGGCGCCGTGCGCTGGATGGACCTCATCCATCCGGAAGACGACGCCCGTTCGGGGCTCGAGTTCGAACGGGCGATAGCCGATGGGCAACTCTTCGACAGCGAATACCGCATCCATCACCGCGACGGGTCGGTGCGCTGGGTCCGGGAACGCGGCCGCGCGACCTATGACGATGGCGGTGCGCCGTTGTGGGTCGATGGCATCCTGATCGACGCCACCCACTGCAAGCACGCCGAGGAACAGTTGCGCGTCAATGAGGAGCGCCTGCGACTGAGCCAGCTCTACGGGCGGGTCGGCACCTGGGACTGGGACATCGAGACCGGCCGGGAATACTGGTCGTACCACGTCGCCGACCTGCTGGGGTTTCCGCACCTCACCGAACCGACCTACGACGATTTCCTGAACGCAGTCGTGCCCGAGGACCGGCCGCGGGTGCTGGCCGCCGTCGACGCGCATCTCAAGGCCGGCCACCGTTACGACGTCGAGTACCGCATCCGGACGGCCGCGGGCGAGGAGCGCTGGATGCGATCGGTCGGCCACGCCGAGCGCCGCGGCGACGGCACGCCGGTGCGGATGCTGGGCATCGTCCAGGACGTGACCGAGCAGCGCGAGGCGCACGCCCACATGGAACTCTGCTCGACGGTGTTCGCCAACACCGCCGAGGCCATCCTGGTCACCGACCCCGGCAACCACATCATCGTTGTCAATCAGGCATTCACCGCGATCACCGGCTATGCCATCGACGAGGTCTACGGCCGCAATCCGCGCCTGCTCAGTTCCGGGCGCCAGGACCGGGACTTTTATCGGGCCATGTGGCAGGCCATCAACGGGCACGGCCACTGGCAGGGGGAGATCTGGAACCGGCGCAAGAACGGCGACCTGTATCCCGAGTGGCTCAACATCAACGTCATCCGCGACGCCGAGGGCAACGTTTCCCATCACGTCGGCGTCTTCACCGACATCAGCGAACGCAAGGCGAGCGAGGCCCGCATCCGCCACCTCGCGCATCACGACGCGCTGACCGGTCTGCCCAACCGGCTGCTGCTCGGTGACCGCCTGCAGCAGGCGATGTCGCAAGCCGAGCGCTACGACACCCAGGTGGCGGTGCTGTTCGTCGATCTCGATCGCTTCAAGCCGATCAACGACACCCTCGGCCACCAGGTCGGCGACGAACTGCTGCGCGAGGTCGCGCGCCGCCTGCAAGGCAGCGTGCGCGCCAGCGACACCGTCGCCCGGCTGGGGGGCGACGAGTTCGTGGTCGTCCTCACCGAGGTCGACGACATCGACGACCTGACTCGCGTCATCCGCTCGATCTCGGCGGCGCTCAAGCAGCCGATCGCGGTCGGCAGCCACGTCCTGAACGTCTCGCCCAGCATCGGTATCGCCGTCTATCCGCGCGACGGCGGCGACCTGCGCGCCATCCTGCACGCGGCCGACGCCGCCATGTACGAGGCCAAGGCGGCGGGGCGCGATACCTATCGCTTTTCCTCGCCGGCCATGGATCGGATGGTCCACGAGCGGTTTGCGCTGGAGCGGGACCTGCCGCTGGCCCTGGAACGCGGCGAAATGGAGCTGCATTACCAGCCGGTGTTCGACTGCCCGACGGGATACATCACCGGCGCCGAGGCGGTGCTGCGCTGGCGGCATCCGGAACGCGGCCTGCTGCCGGCGGAGGTCTTCCTGCCCGTCGCCGAGGACGTGGGGATCGTCGTCGCCATCGGCGCCTGGGCGTTGACCGCCGCCTGCAAGCAGGCCCGCGCCTGGCGCGACCGCGGTTACCACACCAGGATCAGCATCAACCTCTCGGCGCGCCAGTTCCAGCAGGCGGACCTGCCGGTCCTGGTCCGTGGCGCCCTGGCGGGCGCCGGGCTCGAACCCTGGTACCTCGAACTGGAAGTGACGGAGAACCTGCTGGTGAGCCCGGAAGACCGGGTGCGGGAAGCGATCCGCGACCTGGGAACGATAGGCGTGCGGCTGACCGTGGATGATTTCGGGACCGGCTACTCGTCGATCGGCCATCTCCGGCGGCTCCCGGTCCGCGGCCTCAAGATCGAGCGTGACCTCGTTGCCCGCACGACCGACTCGGAGGACGGGCGCTCCATCGTCGAGGCCATCCTGGCCCTGGCGCGGGCACTGGACCTGGAAGTGACCGCCAAGGGGGTCGAGGACGGCGACCAGGTGCGGCTGCTCAGGCTGCTCGGCTGCGATCGCCTGCAGGGCGGACACTTAGGTGAAGCCGTTCCGGCGGACCGATTCACCGAACTTCATCTGCCACGCTGACCGGCTCGCCCGGCCGCGGGCTACAGCCAGCCGTCGCGCTTCAGCCGCCAGTACAGGTAGAGGACGGCCGAGGTGGTCACCACCATCACCGCCGGGTAACCGTAGAGCCAGTGCAGTTCCGGCATGTGCTCGAAGTTCATCCCGTAGTGGCTGACCACCAGGGTCGGCACCGCCAGCACCGCCGCCCAGCCGGCGAGCTTCTTGACCACCTCGTTCTGCCTGATTGAGACCAGCGAGATGTTGACCTCGATGGCCGCGGTCAGCATCTCGCGCATGATGTCGATGGCCTCGTTGATGCGCGCCGCGTGGTCATTGATATCGCGGAAATAGGGGCGGATGACGTCCGGGATCAGGCCCTGGTGGAAGCGCAGCAACTGGTTGCAGATGTCGATGAGCGGCACCACCGCCAGGCGCAGTTCCACCAGTTCGCGCTTCAGTTCGTAGAGGCGTTCAATGGTCTGGCGGTTGAAGGCGCCGTCGAAGATGTCCTTTTCCAGGATTTTCAGATCGGCCTCGAAGGCGTCCACCACCGGCGCGTAGTTGTCGACCACGAAGTCCATGAGCGCGTAGAGGGCGGCGCCGGGTCCCATGGCCAGAAATTCCGGATGATCCTCACAGCGTTTGCGGACCAGGGAATAGGACAGCGACGCCCCGTGCCGTACCGACACCAGGTAGCGGCGGCCGAGGAACAGGTGGGTCTCGCCGAAGTGCAGCGCCCCGTTCAGGAACTGCGCGGTCTTGAGGACGATGAACAGCGAGTCGCCGTAGACCTCGAGCTTGGGTCGCTGGTGGGCGGAGTGGGCGTCCTCGACCGCCAGATCGTGGAGCAGGAATTCCTCCTGGATCTTCCGCAGCAGTTCCTCGCTCGGTTCGTGCAGGCCGATCCACACGAAGGTGTCGTCGAGTTCGAGGACGTCGCTGATCTCCTCGACGGTAATGTCGCGGATGCGCTTGCCGCCGGAATCATAGGCGACGCAGTTGACGACGGATTCCATGACGACCGTGCTCCCGGCGGCTGGGGTGGGGTCCGCATTGTAGTCCGGTTTGCCGCCCGCGGGGCAGGTGCCCGGACGACTCGGAATCACTCCGGCGCCGCCGGCGGCGTGAGGTCGCGGTGCAACCGCCATGCGCGCAGCGCCACCAGCAGCAGTGCCGCGCCGATCATCAGCATGCCGGCCAGTTCCGGTGCCGGCGGCCGCTCGCCGAGCTGCAGCCACGAGGCGAGTATGGCGATGACCGGGATGGCCAGCATGCTCATGCCGGCCGAACCGGCCGGCAGGTGATTGAGGACGTAGATCCAGAGCCACCAACCGGCCGCGGTAGTGATCGCGGAATTGAAGGCGAGGGCGGCGATGAACCGTGCCGACCAGATGACCGGTTGCTCGTCCACCCACGCGGCCACGACGAGGAGCGGCAGGGAGCCGAGCAGCATCTGCCAGGCGGTGAGGCGCAGCAGGTCCATCCGCCCGCGGGCCTGGAAGCGTTTCAGGATGATGGCGCTGACCGCCCAGATGAAGCCGGCGGTCACGGCCAGGAGCTTGCTGCCGATCGACCCGGCTTGCTGCCACGGCTGCAGGATCGCGATCAGTCCGAATCCGGCCAGCAGGATGGCCAGCCACTGGCCGCCGCGCACCTTCTCGCCCAACGCGGGCCAGGCGAGCAGCAGTGTCCAGAACGGCATGGTGAAGACCAGCACGGCGGTGCGCCCGGGACCGCCTTCGACCAATGCCCACATGCTGAGGCCGACGTATGCGGAGGTCTGCACCAGGCCGAGCACGAACAGTTCGCCGAGCCGTTCCGGCTTCCACGGCCGGCCGGCGGCACCGAGAACGGCAAACAGGCATGCGGCCCCGAGCAGCACCCGCAGGGCGGCGAAGGCGAAGGGGCCGGCGTCGAGCAGCGCGATCTTGAGCACGATCCAGCTGTAACCCCAGATCAGCGACAGCAGGACGAGGGCGAGCAGGGCACGGCGTTCGAAGTGCATGGTCCCACGGTGGCGGTGGCGGGTCGCGTATTATGTCCGAACCGCGGCGCGCGTCGCGGGTCTGAGAGATATTTCCGGAATGCGAGGCCCCATTGAACCCCGGCGATTCGACTGTCCACCTCCCCGGCGACCCGATTCCGCTGCTGCGCGCGGAGCGGCGCGGCGGCGGCACGCTGGCGGGACTGTTCCTCCTGCTGCTGGCCGCGGCCGGTTACGCCGGCTACCTGCGCTATGGCGGCGGCGAGGCGCAACAGCGGCCGCAGTACCGGACGGGTGCGGTCACGCGCGGCGACCTGACCGTGACGGTGGCCGCTACCGGCGTCATCGAGCCGGTCAATCAGGTCGAAGTGGGCACCGAGGTTTCGGGCACCGTCGAGACGGTGAGCGCCGATTTCAATGATCGGGTCGCGGCCGGGCAGGAACTCGCCCGCCTCGATACCGACCGCCTGGAGGCGCAGGTGCGGCTGGCGCGGGCGGCGCTCGAATCGTCGCGCGCGGCATTGCTGGAGGCGCAGGCGACCGTCGCCGAGTCGCTGCGCAACCGGGAACGGCTGCGGCGGATGTACGAAGTGAGCGGGGGCAAGGTGCCGTCGCGGCAGGAGTTGGATGCCATCGAGGCGACCGCCGATCGGGCGCGGGCCGGCGAGGCGACGGCGCGGTCGCGGATCACCGAGGCCGAGGCCAGGCTCAGCATGGACGAGACCAATCTGACCAAGGCGGTGATCCGCTCGCCCATCGACGGGATAGTGCTGAAGCGCCAGGTAGAACCGGGGCAGACGGTGGCGGCCTCGCTCCAGACCCCGGTCCTGTTCACCCTGGCCGAAAACCTCGGGCAGATGGAATTGCGCGTGCAGGTGGATGAGGCCGACGTCGGCAGGATCGCCGACGGGCAGGAGGCGAGCTTCACGGTCGATGCCTATGCCGACCGGCGTTATCCGGCCCGGATCAAGCAGGTGCGCTACGCCCCGCTCACGGTCGAGGGCGTGGTGACCTACGAGACGCTGCTGGTGGTCGACAATTCGGACCTGTCGCTGCGGCCGGGCATGACGGCACAGGCGGAGATCGTGGTCGGCCGGCGGCCGCAGGCGCTGCTGGTCCCGAATGCAGCCCTGCGCTTCCTGCCTCCGCCGGCCGAACCTGTCAGCGCGGGACGACGGGGGTTGCTGGACAGTCTGTTCATGCGGCCGCCACCCGACCGGCGGCGGGGCAACGATTCCGCCGCCGGCCCGCGCGTCTGGGTCGTGCGCGGCGACGCGCTCGTCGCCGTGTCGCTGACGCCGGGGGCGACCGACGGTACCGTCACCGAGGTCGTCGCCGGCGACCTCGAAGTCGGCGCGGCGCTGGCGATCGATATCGCGGCAAGCGAATGAGCGGCACGGCCGCGGTCTCGCCGGTCATCGCCTTCGACGCCGTGACGAAGGTCTACGGGCGCGGGCCGTCGGCCGTGGCGGCGCTGCGCGGCGTGAGTCTGCGCATCGAACCCGGCGAGTTCGTCGCCCTGATGGGACCGAGCGGATCGGGCAAATCGACCTGCATGAACATTATCGGCTGCCTCGACGCGCCATCGGCGGGCAACTACAGATTCATGGGCTGCGAAGTGGCATCGCTGTCACGCGATCAGCGCGCCCTGCTGCGCCGTCACTATCTCGGGTTCGTGTTCCAGGGGTTCAATCTCCTGGCCCGGACCACGGCGCTGGAGAACGTCGAATTGCCGCTCGTCTATCGCGGCGTCGCCCGCGCCCGGCGGCGGCAGCTGGCGCGCGCCGCCCTGCATGCCGTCGGCCTCGACGGCCGGGAGGCGCACACCCCGTCCGAACTCTCCGGCGGGCAGCAGCAGCGGGTGGCGATCGCCCGCGCCATGGTCACCGAGCCGGCGGTGCTCCTGGCCGATGAGCCGACCGGGAACCTCGACACGGCGCGCAGCCTCGAGATCATGAACCTGCTGGCCGAACTCAACCGCAGCCGAAATCTGACCGTGATCATGGTGACCCACGAAGCCGAGGTCGCGGCCTATGCAGGGCGGCGGGTGCATTTCCGTGACGGCCGTATCGTGCCCGACCTCGCCGGCGGCGGACCCGGATGATCGGCAACGCCCTGCTCCTCGCCCTGCGCGAGATCCGCCGCAACCTCCTGCGGTCCGGGCTGACCATGCTCGGCATCGTGATCGGAGTCGCCGCGGTCATCGTCATGGTGACCATCGGCAGTGGCGCCACGGCCAAGGTGCGGGCACAGATCGCGAGTATGGGCAGCAACGTGCTGATCGCGCGGCCCGGCCAGATGTTCGCGGCCGGCGGCCGCTCGACCGCCCGGCCGTTCGCGCTCGCCGATGCCGTGGCCATCGGCGGCAGCGGCGACATCGCCGTGGTCGCACCGTCGGCGTCGAAGCCGGTGGTCGCGGTGGCCGGCGGCGCCAACTGGTCGACCACGGTGAGCGGCGTGGACAACGGCTTTCTCGAGGTCCGCGACTGGAAACTCGACGGCGGCCGGTCTTTCACCGCCGCGGAGCAACGCGCCGGCAAGGGTGTCTGCCTGATTGGCGAGACCGTGCGCCGCCAGCTGTTCGGCGGCCAGGACCCGATCGGCACCACCATCCGCCTGCAGAAGGTCAGTTGCCAGGTGGTTGGTCTGCTGAGCGTCAAGGGGCAAAGCTCGATGGGCAGCGATCAGGACGACCTCGTCCTCCTGCCGCTGCGTACCTTCTGGCGGCGATTGGCCGGCAACCAGGAGGTCGATCGCATCCAGATATCGGTCCGGCCGGGCGTGGCGACGGCCAAGGTCCGGCGCGACGTCGAGCGGCTGCTGCGCGAGCGTCGCCACATCGGCCAGGGAGAGGATGACGACTTCAGTGTCCGCGACCTGAGCGAGGTGGCGGCGACCCTGACTGGCACCACGCAGGTGCTGACCGCGCTGCTCGGTGCCGTGGCCGCCGTCAGCCTCGTGGTCGGCGGGATCGGGATCATGAACATCATGCTGGTGTCGGTGACCGAGCGCACCCGCGAGATCGGGACGCGGCTCGCCATCGGCGCCCTGGAGCGGGAGGTCATGACCCAGTTCCTGGTCGAGGCGGTGGCGTTGTCGGCGGTCGGCGGCGTGCTCGGCGTGGCGATTGCGCTCGTTGCGTCGCTCGCCATCGTCGACCTTCTCGAGGTCCCGTTCGTGTTCAACGGCGGCATCGTGCTGCTGGCCTTTGCCTTCTCCGTGGCGGTGGGCGTCATTTTCGGCTATTTCCCGGCGCGGCGGGCCGCCCGTCTCGATCCAATCGAGGCCCTGCGCCACGAATGAACGCGGTGGCGGCTGCTGCGGGGGCGGGCAGGGCGCGTCGTATACTGCGAAAGTTGAATCGACGCGGGGGAGTGCCGCATGGCTGACAGCGTTTTCGTAATCGACGTCACTGATCGGACCTTCGACCAGGAGGTCCTCCAGCGATCCCGGCAGACCCCCGTGCTGGTGGATTTCTGGGCGACCTGGTGTGCGCCCTGCCGAACCCTGACCCCGGTGCTCGAGAAGCTCGCCGCGGAGTACAACGGTGCCTTCGTACTGGCGAAGATCAACGCCGACGAGAGCCAGCAGCTGGCCATGCAGTGCGGGGTGCGCAACCTGCCGACCGTGTTGCTGATCGATCAGGGCCAGATCGCCGACGGTTTCGTCGGGGCACAGCCGGAGGCCACCATCCGGGCGCTGCTCAAGCGGCGCGGGATGGAACCGGCCGCGGCGAGCGAACCGGCGCCGGCCGTGGTTGCGGCGGTTCCTGCCGCCGACCGGCCACGTGCCATCGCCGCCTTGCGGACCGCCATCGCCGAGGATGCCGGCGACCTCAAGCACCATGCCGATCTGGTGCGGCTGCTGGTCGAGGACGGCCAGTTCGATGCGGCGGCCACAGCCCTGGACGAGGTGCCGGCGGACAAGCGCGACGACAAGGAACTCGCGCCGCTCAAGGTCGCGGTCCGCTTCGGGCAGGCGCTGGCCGGGGCCCAGGACGCCGCGGCGCTCGATCGGCGCCTGGCCGCCGACCCTGGCGATTCCGAGGCCCGTTACCTCTCGGCGGTACGCCTCGCCGTGGCCGGCCGCCACGAGGAGGCCCTCGCCCGTCTCCTCGAACTCGTGCGGAAGGACCGCAAGTACGGGGACGATGCCGGCCGCAAGGCCATGGTGGACATCTTCGTCCTCATGGGCGGCGGCCCGGTCGTCAAGCAGTACCGGACCCTGCTGGCCTCGGCCCTGAACTGAAACCGGCCGCCGCCGCCTGCGACCACCGGGCGCGGCGCCGTATTTTCCTTGTTCCGGTCCGGTGGCGCCGCTACAATGGCGCGCCAATTTCAAGCTACCGGAAAAAAAGTCAGGAGTCAGCCATGGCATTGAATACCGCGCGCAAGAGCGCGATTATCCAGGACAACCAGACCAAGGGCGGCGACACCGGTTCGCCCGAGGTCCAGGTGGCCCTGCTGTCCGCGCGCATTGAGGAGCTGTCCGAGCATTTCAAGACGCATGCCCACGACCTGCACTCGCGGCAGGGTCTGCTGATGATGATCAACAAGCGCCGCAAGCTGCTCGATTATCTGAAAAAGGTCAGCCCGGACCGTTATCGCGGCCTGATCTCCAAGCTCGGCCTGCGCAAGTAGTTTCGGTCGGTCGCCGTTCGCTGCGGCGGCCGTTGTCACGTCGGTCCTCACATCCTCAGGAATCCTGATCCAGCCATGGCATTCATCAGAAAAACTTTCGATTACGGCGCCCACAAGGTAACCCTGGAGACGGGGCGCATCGCGCGCCAAGCCTCCGGTGCGGTGACGGTCAGCATGGGCGAAACGGTCGTCCTGGTCACGGTCGTCGCCGACCGCAAGGAATCCGACCGCGATTTCTTCCCGCTGACGGTCGACTACCAGGAACGCACCTATGCGGCGGGAAAGATCCCCGGTGGTTTCTTCAGGCGCGAGGGACGACCCAGCGAGAAGGAGACGCTGACCTCCCGTCTCATCGATCGGCCGGTCCGGCCGTTGTTCCCCGAGGGATTCAAGAACGAGGTCCAGATTGTGGCCACGGTCATGTCGCTGGACCCGACGGTGGACCCGGATATTCCGTCCATGATTGGCGCCTCGGCCGCCCTGACGCTCTCCGGCGTGCCGTTCAACGGCCCGATCGGGGCGGCGCGCGTCGGTTACGAGCAGGGCAAATACCTGCTGAATCCGAGTTTCGGCGCCCTCGACAACTCGGCCCTCGACCTGGTGGTCGCGGGCACGGAATCCTCGGTGTTGATGGTCGAATCCGAGGCCAAGGGCCTGTCCGAGGAGGTCATGCTCGGCGCGGTGCTGTTCGGCCACCGCGAGATGCAGACGGTCATCCGCGCCATCCGGGAATTGGCCGCCGAGGCCAGGGTGCGGCCCTGGGACTGGCAGCCGCCGACGGTCAATCAGGAACTGGTGCAGGCCGTTGATGCCTACGCGGCCCGCATCCGCGAGAGCTACACCATCGTCGACAAGCTGTTGCGGCGCGACACACTCGCCAGGCTGCGCCACGAGATTATTGCCGCCCTGTGTCCGGCGGGCGAAGCGGCGCCGCGCTTTGGCGCCGACGAGGTCAAGGCGCAGATTGAAGGAACCGAATACCGCATCGTCCGGGCCATGGCCCTGGACGACGGCCACCGCATCGACGGTCGTTCCAGGACCGCGATCCGGCCCATTACCGTCGAGGTCGGCATTCTGCCGCGCACCCACGGTTCGGCGCTGTTCACCCGCGGCGAGACGCAGGCGCTGGTCGTGATCGCGCTCGGCACCGAGCGCGACGCCCAGAACATCGATGCCATCGAGGGCGAGCGTCAGGACCGCTTCCTGTTCCATTACAACTTCCCGCCGTTTTCGGTCGGCGAGATCGGCCGCGTCGGCTCGCCCAAGCGCCGCGAGATCGGTCACGGCCGTCTGGCCCGCCGCGGCGTGCAGGCCGTCATGCCGGCCAAGGATGAGTTCCAGTACGTGGTGCGCGTCGTCTCCGAGATCACCGAGTCCAACGGTTCGAGTTCCATGGCCTCGGTCTGCGGCGCCAGCCTGGCGCTGATGGATGCCGGCGTGCCGACCAAGGCGGCGGTGGCGGGTATCGCCATGGGCCTGATCATGGAGGGCGGTCGCTGGGTCGTGCTTTCCGACATCATGGGCGACGAGGACCATCTGGGCGACATGGACTTCAAGGTCGCCGGCTCGACCACCGGCATCACCGCCCTGCAGATGGACATCAAGATCAACGGCATCACCGCCGAGATCATGGAGCAGGCGCTGGCCCAGGCCAGGGAGGGGCGTTTGCACATCCTGGGCGAGATGAACAAGGTGCTTGGCGCGCCGCGCGTCGAGATGTCCGAGTACGCCCCGCGCATCATCAGCTTCAAGATCCATCCCGACAAGATCCGCGACGTCATCGGCAAGGGTGGTGTGACCATCCGCGCCATTACCGAGGAAACCGGAACGACGATCGATATCGAGGACGACGGCACGGTGAAAATTGCGTCGGTCGATGCCGCCGCCGGCCAGGAGGCCAAGCGCCGCGTCGAGCAGATCACTGCCGACGTCCAGGTCGGCATGATCTACGAGGGCAAGGTCATGAAGCTCATGGACTTCGGCGCCTTCGTCAACATCCTGCCCGGCCGCGACGGCCTCGTGCACATCTCGCAGATCTGCGAGGAACGCGTGGAGAGCGTCAGCGACAAACTGCGCGAGGGCGACATGGTGCGGGTCAAGGTCCTCGAGGTCGACAAGCAGGGGCGTATCCGCCTGAGCATGAAGGCCGTCAACGCCTGACCGCTGCGGCGACACCAGTGCGACGTGGGGGGCTTCGGCCCCCTTTGTGTTTATTGCGTCAGCCGGGCGCGCGGGAAGCGCGGGTGTCGATCAGCCGCTGCTCGGTGACCAGCAGGTCGATGGGAACGTCGCGATCGGTGACCGGGATGGCGGCGACCACCTGCACCTCGAAGGCGAGGGCAATCTTGAGGCCGACGGCGTGACTTGCGAACCAGCGGTCGTAGTAGCCGGCGCCGAAACCGATGCGATCCCCGGCGGGGGTGAAACCCAGACCCGGAGTCAATGCGATGTCGAAAGGCCCGCGATCGATCACGGTGTCCATCGGTGTCAGGATGCCGAGCTGCGCCGGCGCGAGACGCGACCAGTCGGTCAGGCGGCAGGCGACCATCTCGACCCTGCTCAGGATCTTGGGAACGCAGACCATCTTGCCCTCGGCGAGCAGACGGCGCAGAAGGGCATGGGTGTCGACCTCGGGACCGCTCGACAGGTACGCGAAGACGCGGCAGGCATTGCGGACGGCATCCAGATTCAGCAGACGCTCGCCGATTACGGTCGATCGGGCCACACGATCGGTCTCGCCGAGGTTGCCGCGGGTGGCCTTGAGGGTGGCGCGCAACGCGGCCTTGGCCGCCGCCTGCCCGGTACCGTCGGCGCCGGCCGGGGCCGTTCCATCCAAGGTTTTC
>Ga0233425_10009306_pt1 | contig 12552 bp, 11 predicted proteins | sample Watercolumn_Towu_2_FD_181712 | JGI IMG/M metagenome (GOLD analysis project Ga0233425, IMG submission 181712) | Freshwater microbial communities from Lake Towuti, South Sulawesi, Indonesia - Watercolumn_Towuti2014_140_MG | ecosystem: Environmental > Aquatic > Freshwater > Lake | place...
CGGCACGCTGCCGGATGTGGGTGGGCCATAACCGCGAATATGCGCTGCTTAACGAGGAGCGGTGCGCCGATCTCATCGAGAGCATTAAGGCGCAAGGCAAACAGGAAATGCCTGCGATCGTCCGGCGGGTGAAGGACGATCCTGCTTTCGATTTCGAGGTGATTTGCGGCGCGCGCAGGCATTGGACGATCAGCTGGCTGCGCGCTCATAACTATCCGGATTTTCGCTTCCTCGTCGACATCCGTAGCTTGACGGATGAGGAGGCGTTCCGGCTTGCGGACCTCGAGAACCGGGCGCGCGATGATCTTACCGACCTGGAGCGCGCGCGCGACTATTTGCGCGCCCTCGACGCCTATTATGAGGGGCGCCAGAAGGTCATGGCCGAGCGAATCAACGTCACGGAAAGCTGGCTTAGCCGCTATCTCGACCTTGCTCGGCTCCCGGCGGAACTGATGGTGGCCTTCGCCGTCCCGCAGGATCTCAGGATTAAGCATGTCACCGCGATCAAGCCTCTCTTGAAACCGGAGGACCGGCGGCAGCGTGTATTTACTGAGGCGACGCGGCTCGCGGAGGCGCAGGCCAATCGCGGGGTGCCGATGCCGGTTCCTGACGTCATCCGCGCGCTCGCTTTGGCCGCCGATCCCCCCAAGAGGTCAGGTTCCCCCAAGAAGTCAGGAAAGCCGGAAACGATCGTGTCCGAAGGGGGAAAACCGCTACTGAAAGTGGAGGCGGTGGATCGCAAGGGGCTCAAGCTCACCCTGCTTCCGCATGGGGGCGGCACGCGAGTTGAAGCGGAGGCCGCGTTGAAAGTGCTCCTGGATCGGCATTGGGCCTGATTTTCTTCGGCGTGCTGAAACCGTGAACTCGGCCGCGGAGGCGTTGTGATCTGGACAGGCCGATTGATTCATTGAAACGATATGGATTTGGGTGCATATAAGAGGCAAGGAGTGCACTCATGCTTGCCGCATTTTTGGACGATATTCGTGAGGGCGACATGATCGCGCCGCGCCGCATGGCGGAACGCCTGCGCCTACCGATGACGCGTCTATCGCGACTTGCGCACCTCAATCGCAACACCATGACCACACACCCCGGCAGCCCGGCTGTGCAGGCCAAGCTGGGGGAAATTGCCCGGATCATCGCACGTGCCGCCGATCTGGCCGGGGATGAAGGCAAGGCGATAATCTGGTTCAAGCATCAGCCGCTTCCTGGATTTGGCAAGACGGCCGAGGAATTGGTCGAGGATGGGCATGCCGACATCGTGATTGAGGATCTCGATCGCATGGCTGCCGGTGTCTATTCCTGACGCGGTTGACTCTGGTTCACAGGCTTGACCGTGGCCATGTTTCCACATGCTGGTAGTGCGGCGCCATGACCTATGCTCTTGCGTCGTTGTCGCTTCCGCTCTGGCGGATGATCGGGATCCGCCATCAGTTCAGTCCGACGTCTGGAGAAGGTGCGCGGCTCTATGGCGGTCGCTGGAATCGGAAGGGTGTTCCGGCGCTCTACCTGGCTGCAGATGCGGTCACCGCAGTGGCGGAATATTATCAGGGACTGCCAAAACCCGGAACGCTTGTTCCTTATTATCTCGACGCCACAGCCATCGCGGATCTCACTACCAGTACGGCGGAGCCATGCGACACGCGTGTCGGGGATGCCCTGGAGGCAAACTGGAAGGCCATGGCATTTCTTGATCGCCAGACACCGCCGAGCTGGGTGCTGACGGACGAACTAATTGCGGCGGGTGCGCAAGGCGCGTTGGTGCCGTCAGTCCAGAATCCGGGCGGGCGGAACCTGGTGCTGTGGCAATGGCATGAGAAGGATAAGCAAGGGGAGGGAGCCGTGCTGACTGTTCTTGATCCTGACGATGCCCTGAAAGCTCCCCGCTAGAGTTGGCCCGAACTGCTAGCGAGCAGCCGGTCGATCTCGGCCATCGCCGCATCAAATTCGGCCAGCGCTTGGTCGGGGCGGGCGGAAGCCTGGCTTAGCCCTGCTGCCCCCGAAATTGCCCGTGGTTCTTCGGCGACCAGCAGGACCTTGCCCTTGACGATCTCCCGCCGTGTGAGACCCGCCGCAGTCAGGGCGTCGCCAATCGCATAGGTGCCGCGCCGACTGACTCCGAACGCCGAGCCGATCTGATCGAGCCCTAGCGGCGCGAACGCGGCGAGCAAAATCCACACCTGCGGTGCCCGAGCACTCGATCGCAGGTGCCCCAGGTGCTCGCCCATCAGCGCCGCGCGCCTCCGCGCGTCCGCGACCAAGTCTGAAAGCCGCATAGCGCTGGCGTGCAGGCTGTGGGCGGCCAGCAGCGCGCGTTCGCCGGGCCATAGGTGCGGCTGCAGCGCTTGCGCCGTCACGGCGCCCGGGCATGGGAGGGGGAGCCGCCACGTCCCGCACGCACTCAGCACCCGCCCCAGCGTCGCATCGACCGCCCAGAGCGGGGTACGTGGGGCGGCCTGCTCAATCGCCACCTCGCGCTCGCTGAACGAAAAGCTCCGCACCGCGCGCTCTACCGGCGCGAACAGGGGATCGGCTCGCAGCAGGGCGTTGAGACGGGCCAGACCGGTGAAGGGCAGGGCGGAATCGTCGTGCATGCTGGCCTGTTTGGTCAGGTCGGCGGCCTTTGCCAGCGCCTCGTCCCCCAGCGCGTCTTCGGCATGGGCTGGACGGTCGGCCCCGAAGCGAGCGGCCGTCGTGATCGTCTGCGCGGTTCTCGCCAATGGTTCCCAGGGGTGATGGCTCAGCTCAGCCAGCAGGGCGCGGACCAGGGCATGCGCGGAACAGGGGGTGAGGGGGGTCTCCTGCGGCGCGCGATCGAGGCCGGCAAACCAGGCGTTGAAGCGTAGTTGTCAGCCGACAGAATAGGCTGCATTTCCAAACTATCTCGTAATATCAAGATATTATCTCGAATGGGCGGCAAGTAAATCTGTCCAGGGCGATATGCACGTCGCGGCTTTAGACAAAATAAGCTACATTCCGCGGGCAGCAAAAATCGTTGGGGAGCCCGTTCCATGATTGAGCGCAAGCCGTCTCCTGCGCCGCGGCGGAGCCTCAAATCTCTTGAGACGGGATTGGCGCTCTACCCGCACTTCCGGCGACATATATCGCTTAGCGGCCCGGTGACGGCGGCTCAGGTTCAGGCGATTTCCGAGGCAACCGGCCTGAAAGAGCGGCGGATACGGGCGCTGGCCGCGCGCTTCCGGCTGCATCCGGTCGCGGAAACGCTCGCTCCAAAACCGCGCGGACCCGCGGTCGGATCGCACAGGATCGACCCCGAGGTGAGGGCTGCCATCGAGACGTTGATCGAGGAAATCGCGCTCAAGATGGTCTCGCCATCGCGCGCGGAAGCGGCGCGGCAGATTTGGGGCCTGCTCCACGCGGATAACGGAGATCATCGGTTTCCCGCCGATCTGATCCCAAGCGAGAAAACGATCGAGCGGCTTCTGGCTGAGATTCCGAGCCGTGTTTGGGCGAAAGCGACGATGGGATCGAAGACGCGGAGCGCGCATGAACCGCATCCCGGCGAATATGCAAGCGAGGGATTTCTCGACCTGGTCCAGATGGATCATACCAAGGGCGATGTCATCCTGGTCGATAGCCTGCGGCGCGAACAGCTCGGAAGACCGTGGATTACCCTCCTCATCGAAATCTGGACCCGGTCCATTCTCGGCTATTATGTCAGCTTCGGCGACCCCTCGATATTCCGGTGTGGGCGCGCGGTTGCGAGCGCTGTGTTGCCCAAAGAGCCGGTCCTTGCCCACCTTGGCGTCGACGTCGGCTACCCGATGCACGGCCTCTTCCGGCGCTTGCATGCCGATCAGGCCAAACCGCATCGCTCGGAGGCTTTCAGGCGCGCCTGTATCCGCAACGGGATTGCTCCCGACGTTCGTAAGCCCGGGCCGGCTCATCTCGGCGGGCATATCGAGCGGCTGATCGGCACGATGGTTGGAAAACTGCGGCTGTTGCCCGGTGCGACCGGATCGAACGTGGCGGCGCGCGACGGCTATGATGCCGAGGCGGACGCGGCGATGACGCTTGCGGAATTCGAGCGCTGGCTGCTGTGCCAGATCGCGATCTATCATCACGCGCCGCATAGCGCACTGGGCGGCCTGTGTCCGGCCCAGATGTGGGAGCGCGAAGCGGCGAAGCACAGCCCGCTGTTGCCCGTGTCGGTCGATGCGGACGAGCTGTTCCGCCAGTTTCTGCCGTCGAAGTCGCTGACGGTCCATGCCAAGGGCATTCAGATCAAATATCGCCATTACTGGCATCCGGACCTTGCCGTTCGGATCGGCCAAAAGATCGAAATTAGCTGGGACGAGCGGACGATCCAGCATGTCTATGCCGACCTCGACGGCCGCTATGTCGAACTGCCGGTGGTCGGCGACTATCCCGACGTCTGGGAGGCGGACTGGGAAGCCGCCAGGGCAGGGGTGCGGGCGTTGGGCCGGGCGTACCAGGCCGATGGCGGCCGCGCAGCGACGGCGCGGGCGGTGGCCGCCGCCAATCAGGAAATTCACCGCGCCCGCGTTCGCACGAAGGAGGCGCGGCGCCACGCCAAGCGCCGCGAAGGGGAGGGGACGACGCTCGCGGACCTGCGGGTTCCCGAAGCGCCCACAAAGCCGCCCATTGAATGGAAACCGGTCGCGGAGCTCGGCGAAGATGACTGGTTGCAGGAGCGGATATGAGCGTCGCTGCGCCTTCGTCCTCCTTCTGGATCGATTTCGAAGAAGCGCGAAACGCTGTCGAGACGATCGTCGACGTCGCGCATGACGATCCCGAGGAACGCCCGACTTGCATCGTGCTCACCGGCCAGTCCGGGATGGGCAAGACCTCGATCTTGCGCGAAGCGCAGCGGCGCCTCGCCGAAGCCTTTCCCGAGCCCGCCGATTGGGGCGAGGCGCGCTATCAGCCGGTGCTGCGCACCGTCATTCCCTCGAGCCCGACCTCGCTCAAGATCAACCTCGCCTTGCTCTGGAAACAGGGCTGGCCGATCCGCACGAACACGCACAAAACGGCCGATCTGAAGGTCGTCGACCTCTTGGCGGAACAGGGCACGCGGCTCGTTGCGATCGACAATGTCCATGTGATCCTGACCGCGAGCGGCGTTGCGCGGCGCGATACGCTCGATGCATTCCGTTTCCTGATGAGCGCGGGCAATGTGCCGCTGGTCGTGGCGGGCCTCGATGTCGCCCGGCAGATCTTCGCCGACGATGTCGAGCTGGCGTACCGCTCGATCATCCTCAAATTGCCGTTATGGGAGCCGGGCGAGCCCGCGCAGCGCCTGATCCGCGCGCTGGCCCGCGGCATGGGGATGGAGGAACCCGACCATCTTGCCGAACCGGCTTTCGCCGAGCGCATCTGGCGGACCAGCGGCGGGGTCACCGGGAACTTCAAGCGCATCCTGCACTGGTCGGGGAAGGTCGCGCGGCGGCATGACCGCCGGTTCGTGACCCAGGACGATATCACCGAGGCGCTGCAATTGTTCACGCCCTATAGCCCGGAATGAGCGGGCGGGAGATCGAGCCGCTGGCGTTTCGGGTGAAGCCGCTGCCCGAGGAATGTTTCGAATCCTGGCTGCGCCGCCTGGCCGCGCGTCATGAGACCACGCCCAAAGCGCTGTTTCGCCATCTCGGCATCGACGCGGCGCTCGCCGATCGCGACCTCGCCGCGTCGGCCGCACCGGCCACGTCACGCGCATCGGCCCCATTGGCCGCACCGGCTTGGTGGGCCGCGCCGGCGCCGGCGCCGGCGCCGGCGGCCGCTCGCGTGCCGGACCGCCGCGAGGTGATGGTGGAACGGCTCGCCTGGGCGACGATGGTGCCCGCGAAGGCAATTTCGAGGACGTTCGTCGGCTGTGAGCGCGGCGATCTGTTGCCGCCGGCGCTGCGTTCCATCGGCTGCGCCCAGTGCTGGCTTGACTGGCTGGTGTCCGGCGCGCCGTGGCGGATCGAGCGGAGCTGGATCTTGCGCGTGACGACCTTCTGCGACCGTCATGCGCTATTGCTGACCGATCTTGCGGGGATCATGGGCCTGGGGCGGACGCAGGCCGCCGAGCGGGCGCTCGCGGCGCGGGTCGCGCGCACCCGAGCGCAAATGGCGCTGTTTGCCTTCGTCAAAACCCGTGTGCTGTGGAACGGGATGATTGCGCGGGAGCAAATCCGCGGCGGCCGCTCCGGTGTCCGGTTAGGTTCGGAGCGCTATTGCTCGGCGCTGGTCGGCAACCGCTTCCACTACGCGCCGGTGCGTCATCTGCTGCTGGCGGCGCTCCACACCAGTGACGGGCTGAAAGCCGGGCGATGGGAGGAAATCTTCCGCTTCGATGCGCAGCCCGCACGCCTGCCGCGAAAGGCGGCCCCCGGCGCCGGACCCCAATTATCGGATCTCGCCGCGGCGATCGCCAGGGTCGGCCTGCGGCAGCTCGACCGTGAGCGTCGCCGGCTCGCCATGGTCTGCGATCAGCTCGAGCAGGCCAAGCGCAACTATCCCCGTGCCCATTTGATGCAGGGGCTGAAGGCCCGCCGCGCGGCGCTGGCGCGCGAGGTACGAGACGCCGCCACGATGGAGAGCGCAGCGGCGTCAGCGCAGCGCCGTGGTTTGCAGCAGGCGCTGTTTTACCTGCAAGCATCGGGGATGGTGGGCGCGGCGATGTCCGCCGGCTGCGCCGAGCCGGATTGCAGCGCGAATGGCGATCTGTGGCGGGCGCGGCTCGCCGCCTGCTTCGACGCTCCCAGGTTTCGCACGCTGCTCGATCTGCCGGGTCATGGGCTCAGATGGTAAATCCGGACGGCGATGGTCGCGTCTTGGGCCTATTGCTCGATTTTGCCCCCTGGAAGCCCGCAGGACGCGTTGGCGGCCTCTGGGCACCCTCACTTATCTAGGGCGTCCTTTTCGCGCTCTAAGGGGCCTTTGCGGGCACTTTCCTTTTATCGTTCAAAAACAAATATTTGCCTGAAACGGCGGCGCTCGTCCCGTATCGCGCGCGTCGATTTGAAGTTTTCGCCGGGTGTTTCCGATCCTGTTCGTGTTGCCGGATCATTCGCTCGCCGTCCCCGTGCGGGCGAGCAGGCGATCGATGTCGGCCATGGCCGCGTCGAACGCGGCGAACGTCGCGTCGGTGCTGGTCTCAACGGATCTGCTTTCACCCTCGGCCGCCGGCGCGGCGCGGTGCGCGCGAGGCAGGGCGCGGATGATCGTGTGGTGTCCGTGCGCCGCTCGCTCGGCGAGGCCCGCTTTGACGAGAGCGGTGACGAGATCGCGCACGCCGTTTTTCGAAACGCCAAGGGCCTTTTCGATCTGGAGCGGGCGCAGCGGCCCGAAGCCGGCGAGCAGCCGGTAGAGTAGCGGCGCGCGCGAGGTCGAACGCAGGACGGTCATCGCCTCTTGCATGTCGCGCACGCTCGCATGCGCCGCATCGAGCTGGTCGCTCAGCCGCTGTGCGGTTTTGCCGGCGGCCTCGGCCGTGAGAATGGCGCGCTCGCGGGGCCAGAGCTCGGGTCTGAGGGCCTCGGCGCGCACGGCTCCGGGCAAGGGCAGCGGCCTGGTGGCCGGCGCGCTGCGCGCGATCAGCGGGCCGGCGAGGAGATCGAGCGCCCACAGCGGCGTGGCCGTCCGCGTCTGCTCGAAGGAGACCGGCCCGGCGGGCAGGGGGAGCAGCTGGTAGCTGCGCTCGGTAGGCGCGAAATGCGGCGAGGCGGCCGCCGCCCGATGCAGGCGATCGAGCGCTGCGAGCGGCCAGTCGTCCCCGGGTTCGTCCCCCGGATCGTCTGTGCGATCGTCGGCGGGCGGCTCGGCGAGCCGCGCCGCTTCCGCGACGGCGACCGCGGGGGCATCCTCCCGCTGGTCTTGCTGGGGATGGTGCTGGGGGTGGTGCTGGGCGTGCGTGCCCTCGCCGCGATGGAAATGCGCGGCGGCGCGGATTTGCGTCGCCGTGTCGGCGAGCGGCGCCCACGCTGACAGCGAGAGCTCGGCGAGCAGCGTGTCGGCGATCAGCGAGGCCGGGGCCGCGACATGGGCGGTGGCGTCGGGCACGGGCTCGAGGCCGGCAAACCATGCGGAAAACCAGCTGTTCGCGCCGGAAAAGCCGCTGCCCGCGAGCGCTTCGACGAGGAGCAGGCGGGCGAGCGCGGCGCAAAACTGATGCGCCACTTCGGGGGGTAAATGTGCTAAACGGCCTTGCAGCTGACCCCATGTCAGCGCGGCGCGCACCCGGGCCGCCATCAGCGTTTCGATCGGCGCATCCTCGTCCGATCGGAGCGGATGGAATCGGGTCGATGGATCGGAAAAATCGGGCATGGCGCAAGGGTAACCTAAACCGCCTTAACTGCACCATCCCTGATACGCCCTTTTTTGCACTATCGATAATAGGGTCTTATCGATAGTGACTTAGCCGAAATCGGGGTTATAGTCCCGTGGTATGCGCGCCAAATCCGTCTTGTCGATCGCTGCACAGACAGAGCGTCTGCCGACGCCCAAGCGCGCGGTTTCCGCGGAGATCGTGACGATCCTGGTCCCGGGCGAGGCACCGCTGCCCCAGCGGCGGTCGGGCGCCGCGCAAGATCGCGCGGTCCAGCTCGTCGAGCTGCTACAGGAGCTGACAGGCGAAGGCGCCAGCCTGGTCGAACTCAACTTCCAGAAGAGCCTCGAGGCGCGGGCGCCCGCCAGCATCAAGGCGCTCGCGGTTGACCTCGATTGCTACGCGCGCTTCTCGGCGACGCGCGGCGGGATCGGCCTGCCCGCCGACGAAGCGCGGCTTGTCGCCTATATCGACTATTGCGAGACGCGGCGGCTCAAGCCGGCGACCGTGTCCCGGCGCCTGTCCTCGCTGGCGGTGGCCCATCACCTTCTCGACGTTCCAAGCCCCGTCGGCGCCGTCGTGGTTCGCGATGCGCTGCGCGGGCTGCGGCGCCGGGCCGGGATCCGGCAGCGCCAGGCCGGCCCGTTACGGCTCGGCGAAGGGATCGGGCGGGAGGCCGTCAAGGGGTTCACGCTGTCGGTGCTGCTCGAGGCGTGCGGGCGCGACGTTGCCGGCCTGCGCGACGCGGCGATCCTGTCGCTCGGCTATGATGCGGGTTTGCGCGTATCGGAGCTGGTGGCCGTCGCCGTCGAATTGATCGAAGCGCAAGAGGATGGGTCGGGACTGCTCGAGGTGCCCCACTCGAAAACCGATCAGGAAGGGCAAGGGGCCTGGGTGTGGCTGTCGCCTGACACGATGCGGCGCGTCGCTCTGTGGCGCGAGGCCGCGTCGATCCGCGCGGGCGCTTTGTTCCGCCGGGTGGCGGTGATCCGGACCAAGCCCCGCGAAGCGCGCCGCGCGCTCGCGATTGAGGATCTTGCCTATCATGCCCAGGTCGATCGGGAACGCATGGCGGCGCGGCCTGCGCGCGCGGCCACGGTGACCTACGGAATTGGCGAGCGCGCGCTGACGCCGGCGGCGATGCGGCTGATCATCAAGCGCACGGCGCTCGCCGCAGCCGACCAGGGCCTGGTCGATCTCATGGGCGCCGATCTCGACAAGGCGATCGATGCGTTGAGCTCGCATTCGCTGCGGGTGGGGTTGACCCAGGATCTGTTCGCCAATGGCGAGGATGCCGGACCGATCGCGCAGGCGCTCCGATGGACCTCTACCGCAACCGCGCTGCGCTACGGTCGCAAGCTTGCCCCATCTTCGAACGCTGCGGCGCGCATGTTGAAGGGTGTCAGGAAATAACGCCGGTGCAGAGAATTCTGTCAGTCAGGCGAATCGGCGTGGGGCGGCGGATGCAGTTATCTTTGTCCGTTCACAGCGGCCGGGCGACCGATCGAGTCGCACAGCTGACCGCGTTGCTCGTCTCACTCGTTGGCAAGGACGGGGCGATAGACCGTCTAGCCTTCCGCAAGAGCCTCGAGGCGCGTGCGCCGATGAGCGTCAAGGCGCTCGCCAACGATCTCGCCTGCTATGCCGCCTTTTGCGCACGCGCGGGCGGGATTGGCCTGCCTGCGAACGAGGCACGGATCGTCGCCTACCTCGAGGATTGTGAACGGCGCGAGCTCAAGCCGGCGACGGTCGGGCGTCGTCTCGCCAGCCTTGCGGTGGTGCATGGGCTGCTCGGGGTGGCGAGCCCTACCCAGGGGAGCATCGTGCGCGACGCGCTGCGTGGGTTTCGGCGCCGGGTCGATGTCACGCAGCGTCAGGCCGGGCCGCTGCGGTTTGGAGAGGGGCTGAGCAGCGCGCCCGCCAAGGGGTTTACCCTGAGCGCGCTGTTGCAGGCATGCCCCGGAACATTGCCTGGTTTGCGCGATGGGGCGCTGCTCAGCCTCGCCTACGACACCGGCTTGCGCGTCTCCGAACTGGTGCGGGTGGCGTGCGACCATATCGCCATCGAACGCGATGGTTCAGCGGTCCTGACCGTGCCGCGATCGAAGACCGATCAGGAAGGGCAGGGGGCCTATGCCTGGCTTTCGCCCGACACGATGCGGCGGGTGTCTGCATGGCTGACAAGCGGCGGGATTGCCGAAGGCCCGCTGTTTCGCCGAATCGGCGTGGTGCGGACCAAGGCCCGCCATGCCGAGGCCCCTGCCGCCTTGCCTGCCCCGCCGGGGTTCAGGTGGCGACTGCCCGAAGCCGCGATATCGCCGGACGAAGCGCAGCCCAAGCTGGCATCGACCACCTTTGTTATCGGCAAGGACCCGCTGACACCGGCGGCGGTGCGGCTGATTATCAAGCGCACCGCCCGGCGCGCAGCCGATGAACATCTGGTCAATCTGTTTGGGAAGGAGCTTGATGCTGCGATTGCGGCGCTCAGCACGCATTCGCTGAGGGTTGGTTTAACACAGGATCTGTTTGCAAGCGGAGAAGACGCTGGGCCGATTGCACAGGCTCTGCGCTGGTCATCAACTTCGACCGCGCTGCGCTATGGCCGCAAATTGGCCCCGTCGTCCAATGCCACCGCGCGCATGTTGCGCGAGGTAAGGGGATAGGCGAGGTGATCTTGGTCAGGAAGCTGCGGCAACCGGGGCAGTTCGTTGCCATCAATTATGGCAGTGAAGACGTCCGTTCGATCGCATCCATGACGCTAACTTTGGCAGCCGACAGGTGAGGGCGAGGACCAGATCCTCCTCGAAACTGCGGCGTTGGAGCAGACCGTCGATCTGCCCAAGACGATAGGCGATGCGCTCCTCGATTGTCCGGTAATCCATTGCAAATCCGCCGTTTACGAGCACTTTGAAGAGGTGTGGGAAAGCGCGCTGGGCGGCTGTCCTTCGACCTCGATCCAAGCTATCTTGCGCTTAAGTTGTCCGATATCGGCGTCGCCGTCAATGTCAAAATCCAACCTAATAGACAGTTAGCTTGCACTATCTGCGAGCACTCAAATTATCCTAGAACACATAATGGAGGCTTATGTAGATTAGGTATTGCCGGAAACGCGAAGATCAGCCAGAATCAGGCGTATGGACGACGCAATTGCCCCCATTCCCTCGTCGACCGTCTCCGGGGGGGGTGGGCGAGATCCGGAGTCCTTAGACCTGAAGCAGCGGCCAGCCGCCGAGAAGTGCCTCACCCGCATTCTCTGCTTTGTCGCCGCTGTCGGGGTGCCGGGGGTGACGGCGTCGATCACCCGCGAGGCGATGGCGCGGGCCCTGGCGGCGCGCTCGGATGCCACGCTTGAAGCGCTCAGTCACGATCTTGACTGCTTCACGCGGTTCTGTGCGTCGATCGGCGCCAAGGGCCTGCCGGCCAGCGACGAGACGGTGGCGCGCTATATCGAACGGCTCTCGCGGGTCGGGATCGTGCCAGCGCCCAAATGGGCGGGGGAAGGGGGAAAGGCGCCAAGGCCCCTCAAAGCTGCCTCGATCGCCCGGCGGCTCTCGTCGATCGGTATGGTCCATCGGCTCGTCAAGCTCCCCAATCCATGCGAGGAGGCCAATGTCAGGAACGCGATGCGCATCGCCCGGCGGGCGCTCGGCGCCCGGCAGCGTCAGGGGGACGTCACATAAAACGGGCACAGATATACGGTAAGGCCGGTGAGCGTCGCAAAACACCTGATTGTCGTTCAACTAGAAAATCTCATGAGAGCTCCTGATGACAGTCCTTGACGTTGCTATATGCCGTCGGGCATAATCGGCGAATGGTCAGTCCGTTTTCCCATCGAGATTATTATCGCCGCACCTGATTGCGGCTCGGATAGACCATCTTTCATCGAGGCCGCCAAGCTGGCGAGACTCGATGAGGCGTGTCGGCTTGGCTCTAAAGGAACCAAGTATGACTACCAAAGAATTATGCCAAAGATACCTGACCGCGCTTAATGATGGGAATCTTGACGCCACACTGGCTTTATTTTCGCAAGATGCTCAGGTTTCCTCGCCTCTTTACGGTGTACGTGACGCGCAGTCCTTCTACACGGCGCTGTTCGCAGATACCGCGCGGTCTGAAACCCGGTTGTTGAATGTGGCTCTGTTGCAAAGATTGGCGGCAGTCAGAGGTAGGCTGTCGCTCTGCGCCGATCAGGCGGCTGCTGCGAAATGGTGGTTGAGCATGCCCATGGCCTCCGTCAGCGCCGAGGGCCCAATGCCAAA
>Ga0233425_10009307_pt1 | contig 12552 bp, 11 predicted proteins | sample Watercolumn_Towu_2_FD_181712 | JGI IMG/M metagenome (GOLD analysis project Ga0233425, IMG submission 181712) | Freshwater microbial communities from Lake Towuti, South Sulawesi, Indonesia - Watercolumn_Towuti2014_140_MG | ecosystem: Environmental > Aquatic > Freshwater > Lake | place...
CAAGGGCGACCGCGGCCAGCTCGAGATCAGCGGCACGCGCGGCACCTACTGCATGAACGGCGGCGATTTCGAGATCTGGCGCGGCGACGGCAAGGGCACGACGAGCATCACGCGCGGGCGGAACCCCGAGAGCGAGGGCTGGCGGTACTACCAGAACCTCGCCGACCACATCCTGAAGGGCGAGCCGCTGACGATCACGCCCGAGTGGTCGCGGCGCCCGATCCACGTGCTCGACCTCGCCGTCCGGAGCGCGGAGGCGGGCCGGGCCATGCCGGCGGCGTACGGTTGACGGCGCGGGCGGGCCGCGGCCCGCGGGAGGCGATGGAGCACATGAAGAAGGCGCTGGTGGTGTGGGGCGGGTGGAAGGGACACACGCCGAAGGAGTCCGTCGATGTCTTCGTGCCGTGGCTGCGGGAGAAGGGCTACGAGGTCGACGTCTCGGAGACGCTGGACGCGTATCTCGACGCGGCGCGGATGGCGGCGACGGACCTGGTCGTGCCGTGCTGGACGATGGGCCAGATCACGGGCGACCAGCGCAAGGGCCTGTGCGCGGCGGTCGCGGCGGGAACCGGCCTGGCCGGCTGGCACGGCGGGATCATCGATTCCTTCCGCAACGACACGGAGTACCAGTGGATGACCGGCTCGCAGTGGGTCGCGCACCCGGGCGGCTGCATCCCGTCCTACGCCGTGCGCATCGCCGATCCCGCCCACGAGATCACGCGCGGGGTGGGGGACTTCACGCTCCGCGAGACGGAGCAGTACTACATCCACGTCGACCCCGGCGTCCACGTGCTCTGCACGACCGTTTTCAGCGGCGAGCACGGGCCGGGGGATCTCTACCCGGCCGGCACGGTCATGCCCTACGCCTACACGCGGGGCTACGGCAAGGGCCGGGTCTTCGTCGCCTGCTGGGGCCACACGTTCAAGGACTTCGAGGTCCCCCAGGCGCTGGAGATCGTGCGGCGCGGCCTGCTCTGGGCCAGCCGCTGAGGGGCGACCATGGGCGGGCTGGACAGCCGCCGGTACCGACACCTCGTGTGGGACTGGAACGGCACGCTGTTCGACGACGCCTGGCTGTGCGTCGAGGTGATGAACGGCGTCCTCGCCCGGCGCGGCCTGCCGGCCGTGACGCCGGAGCGGTACGCCGACGTCTTCACGTTCCCGGTGAGCGACTACTACCGCCTCATCGGTTTCGACTTCTCGCGCGAGACGTTCGAGACCGTCGGCAGCGAGTTCATGGCCGGCTACGAGGCGCGCCGTCTGGAGTGCCGCCTCCAGCCCGGCGCCCGCGAGGCGCTGGAGCGCGCGGCCGAGCGCGGGCTGGAGCAGTCCGTGCTCTCCGGCTACCGCCAGGATACCCTCGAGGAACTGCTCGCGCACGGCGGCCTGCGAGGCTTCTTCCAGCACGTCGTGGGGAGCGACGACCACTACGCCCGCGGCAAGGCGGCGCACGCCTTCCGTTGGCTCCGCCAGTCGGGCGCGGAGCCGGGACGCACGCTGCTGGTGGGCGATACCGTTCACGACTGGGAGGTGGCTCGCGCCATCGGGGCCGATTGCGTCCTGATCCCGTGCGGCCATAACGCCCGGCCGCGCCTGGCGGCCTGCGGCGTCCCGATGCTGGATTCGCTGGCCGAACTGCGTTGAAGCGGGCGCTGAGGCCGGCGGCCCCATCGCCGCCGGACGATTTGTCCAAGGGTTGGACAACGTCCGGCCCGGACCGAACCCGGACCGAACCCGGTTGACACGGGAGCCGCGCCGGATATCCTATGGACGCTCACGGCGCACCCGTGGTGGAATTGGCAGACACGCAAGATTCAGGTTCTTGTGCCTTACCAGCGTGGGGGTTCGAATCCCTCCGGGTGCACCATCTCCGCAGGCCGCCGCCGACCGCCGCCCGGCGTGTCCCCATCCGCGCGACGGCGGCATCCTCCCTCGACGGGCTCCCGTTCCGGCGCTACGGCAGGCTGGAGCCGCGCCAGTGGAGTTTCTGGCGGAGCACGGAGAAGTAGGCGTGGCCCGGGAGGTGGACGAACCGGACGGGCCGCGGCGCGCGCTCGATCGCGATGCGGTCGCCCTCGACGACGTCCTGGTGTTCCTGCCCGTCGATCACCAGCAACTGCCGCTTGGAGGAGCGCGCGACGCGGATCTCGATGAGGACGTCGTGCGGCACCACCATCGGCCGGTGGCTCAGCGTGTGCGGGCAGATGGGGATGACCTCGAACACCGGACACTCGGGGTGGATCACCGGGCCTCCGGCGGAGAGCGAATGCCCGGTGCTGCCCGTCGGCGTGGACACGATGAGGCCGTCGCAGACATAGGTCCCGACCGGCGCGCCGGAGACCGTCAGGTCGAGCGTCACGACGCGCGAGTTCTCGCCCCAGCCGACGACGATGTCGTTCAGCGCGCGGTAGGGTCCCCGGCTCCCGCCGTCGCGGAGCAGGCGGGCGAGGGCGACCGTGCGGTGCGACTCCGTGTGGCGGCCCGCCGCGACGATCTCCAGCGCGCGCTCGAGTTCGTCTTCCGTGACGCTGGTCAGGAACCCCAGGCTGCCGAGATTCACGCCCAGCAGCGGCACGTCCGCGCCGTCGAGCATCCGGGCGGCATGCAGCATTGTGCCGTCGCCGCCGAGGGCGATGAGGAGGTCGATCCGCGACGCGAACGCCTCGGGCGCCGCGCGGTCCGCGTCGGGGAGGCCGTCCGCCGTCTCGTCGCACGCGACCAGCCGCATCCCCCGCTCGCGCGCCTTGGCCGAAAGACGGCGCAACGCGTCCGCCGCGTCCGGCTTCCGGACGTTGGCCACGACGCCGACCCGCTTCACGGCCTTCTCCACCATGCCAGGAACTCCACGTTTCCCGCCGGCCCGAGCAGCGGCGAGGGGATGACGCCCTTCCACTCCAGCCCCGCTTCCGCCTCGCCGAACGCGCGGATGCGCGCCACGACGGCCGCGCGCACCGACTCGTCGCGAACCACGCCGCCGCGACCGACCTGCTCCCGGCCGGCTTCGAACTGCGGCTTGATCAGCGTGACGATGTCGCCGCCCGGGGCGGTGACATCCTTAACCGCGGGCAGCACGAGAGTCAACGAAATGAACGATACGTCCACGCACGCGAATCCGACCGCCTCGGGCAGGTCCCGAGGGGCGAGGGCGCGGGCATTGACGCCTTCCATCGCGACGACGCGCGGATCCTGCCGGAGGCGCCAGTGGAGCTGGCCGCGGCCGACGTCGACCGCATACACGCGCCGCGCGCCATGCTGGAGGAGGCAGTCGGTGAAGCCGCCGGTCGAGGCGCCCACGTCAAGACAGGCCCGCCCCTCGACGTGAAGCGGGAACCGGTCGAAGGCCGCCTGCAACTTCTCGCCGCCGCGGCCGACGAAGGGCGGCGGCGCCCGGACGTCGACGACGGCCGCCGGATCGTGCAGGTGGCCCGGTTTCGCGGCGGGCCGGCCGTCCACCCGAACCGCGCCGGCGCGGATCAGCCGCTGCGCCTTCTCGCGCGTTTCCGCGAGGCCGCGCTCGACGAGCAGGAGGTCCAGCCGTTGCCGCGCCATGGCCGCAGGGTACACGGCGGCGCGCGCGCCGTCACTCCCGCTCGTCGAGGTCCGGCATGCGCTCCACGGGGACGGCGATGGCGATCGTCTCCCGGCCGCGGCGCACGCGCAGGGGGATGGCCTTGCCGAGTTCGCCGTCGATGATCGCCCGCTGCAGGTCGCGCAGGGACCGCACGGGCTGCCCGTGCACCTCGGCGATGACGTCGCCGGGCCGGAGGCCGCCGCGTTCGGCGGGCGAACCTCGATAGACCCGGGTCACGCGCACGCCCGACGCCGGCGCGCCGGGATCCCCGGCGTCGTAACCGATGCCGATCCAGGGCGGCTGGAAGGAGCCCGTGCGGATGATCGACTCGGCCACGCGCCGCGCGAGGTTGACCGGCACGGCGAAGCCGATGCCAATGCTGCCCTGCGCGTAGGGGCCGGCGGTCTGGATGACGGCGTTCACGCCGACCAGCCGGCCGTCGAGGTCCACGAGCGGACCGCCGCTGTTGCCCGGGTTGATCGGCGCGTCGGTCTGGATGAAATCCTCGTAGGGCAGCACGCCCACGCTCCGCCCCTTCTGGCTCACGATCCCCATGGTGACGCTGCTCTGCAGGCTGAAGGGCGAACCGATCGCGACCACCATCTCGGCCACGCGCAGGGCGTCGGAGTCGCCCAGTTCGATCGGCCGCAGCTCGCGGCCCGCCGGCTTCTCGATCTCCAGGACGGCGAGGTCGGTCGAGCGGTCGACGCCCACCACGCGCGCCGCGCAGGCTTCGGCGTCCGGGAACACAACCTGGATCTGCTGCGCGCCGGACACGACGTGCGCGCTGGTGAGGATGTGGCCGTCCTTGTCGATCACGCACCCGGACCCCTGGCCCGCGAGGTGCTCGGGGATCGCCAGCATGCGGCCGTAGAAGAGGTCGTAGGCCCGGCGGTAGCGGACGGCTTCCGTGCGCACGACCACGACCGAGGGCATGACCCGCTCGACCATGTCGGCGAGGTCGCTGCTGAACTGCCGGGCGAGGCTCGCGCCGGCGCCGGAGGAGGGCGGGGCGGCGAGGCTCTGCGCCAGCAGCGCGGCGGCCGCGGTGAGCATCGTCCGCCGAATCGATCGCATCCGTGTCCTCATGGCATTCCTCTCGCGCGTTCGGGGCGCGCCGCGGTCACAGCAGCCGTTCGTTCGCCCGGCCGGCCGCCGCGGCGTCGCCCGGCGCTCCATCCTCCGGGGCGGCGCCGGCGTCGTCGAACGGCTCCGTGGCCGATTCGTCGCCCTTTTGGACCAGCTTCTCGATCTTGCGTTCGACCTCGTTGAGCTTGGCCGTGCAGAACCGCACGAGGCCGTTGCCTTCCTCGAAATCGGCCATCATCCGGTCCAATCCGAGGTCGCCGCCCTCCATCTCCGCGACGATCTCCTCCAGGCGCTTGAGCGCGTCCTCGAAGCTGATCGCCGCGTCCTTCGTCTTCTTGCTCATGGTTCGTTCTCCTTCCGGATCTCCGTCACGGTCGATGCCGCCGAACCGCGCGCGAACTCGGTGACCAGCCGCTGGCCCTCGCGCAGCCGCCCGGCGTCGTGCACGAGGCGGCCCTCGTCGTCTCGCGTCACGCTGAACCCCCGGCGGAGCACCGCCTTCGGGCTGAGCGCGGCCAGTTGCGCGGCGAGCCGGCGGACGTCGTGCCGCCGGCCACGGACGCGGTCCCCGGCGGCGTGGCCGGCGCGCATCGCCAGCTCGTCCAGACGCTGGCCGATGTCGCGGGCGCGGCCCTGCAGCGCGGCCGGGAGGCGTCCCCGCAGCGCGGCGACCCGTTCGGCCCAGGCGCGGACGAGGTACGTCGGCTCGCGGAACACGTAGCAGCCGGCCGCCCGCGTGAGGCGGTTGGCCAGTTCGAGATAGCGCGTCCGCAGGAGCCGCCGCAGGTCGTCGCGGAACTGGCCGAGGCGGGCCTCGAAATCCTCCTTCTGGCCGACGACCCGTTCCGCCGCCTCGGTGGGCGTCGCGGCGCGCACGTCGGCGACGAAGTCGCTGATCGTGAAGTCGATCTCGTGTCCGACGGCGGAGATGACCGGAATGGGCGAGGCGGCGATCGCGCGGGCGACGACCTCCTCGTTGAACGCCCAGAGGTCCTCGATGCTGCCGCCGCCGCGCCCGACGATCAGGACGTCCAGCCCGCCGCGCCGGCCGAGCGCGCCGATGGCGGCGGCGATCTCGGCGGCGGCGCCCTGGCCCTGGACGCGGACGGGCGCCACCAGGATATACAGGTTCGGGAACCGGCGGCGGAGGACGTTCAGGATGTCGCGGATGGCGGCGCCGGTGGGCGAGGTGACGATGCCAATGCGCTGCGGCAGGAGCGGGAGGCGGCGCTTGCGGGCGGGGTCGAACAGCCCCTCGGCCGCGAGTTTCTTCTTCAGCCGCTCGAAGGCCTCCTGCAGGGCGCCGAGTCCCGCCTCGCGGATCCGGCGCACGACGACCTGGTACTGGCCCCGCGGCTCGTAGACGGTGATCCGGCCGAAGGCCTGGACGCGCTGCCCGTCCTTCAGCTCCGCGCCGAAGCCGCGCAGGTCGCGCTGGAACGCCACGGCCGCGATCTGGGCGCGGTCGTCCTTCAGCGTGAAGTAGGCGTGGCCGGAGGACGGGAGCCGGAGGTTCGAGATCTCGCCCTCGATCCAGAGGTCGAAGAACGACCCCTCGAGCGCCTCGCGGATGCGCCGGGTGATCTCCCACACGGGGAAGATGCGGGTCGGTTCCGGTTCGCCTGGGGCCACGCCGGCCATGTCGACCTATTCCTCCAGGGCCACGCGGAGGCGGCGGATCGACGCGGCGCGGTGGCCGTCGCGCGTCTCGACGATGGCGCCTTCCAGCACGATCCCCTCGGCGGCCACCTCGAACTTCGCCGGCAGGCCGGTGATGAAACGGCGCAGGACCGAGTCGCGGTCCCGGCCGAGCACGGACACCTTGGGCCCCGTCATGCCGAGATCGGTGATGTAGGCCGTGCCCTTCGGCAGGACGGTCTCGTCGGCGGTCGGGACGTGGGTGTGCGTGCCGGCGACGGCCGCGACCCGGCCGTCGAGGTGCCAGCCCATGGCGATCTTCTCCGACGTCGCCTCCGCGTGGAAGTCGACCAGGATGGGGCCGGGAGAGGAGGGGAGGGCCTTCAGGACCGCGTCGGCCGCACGGAAGGGGCAGTCGGGCGTGACGGGCATGAAGACGCGGCCGAGGAGGCTGATCACGGTCAGGGGACCCGCGGGCGTGGCGGCGGTGATCCATCCCCGTCCGGGGCATCCCGGCGGCCAGTTCGCGGCGCGGAGGACGCGGGGTTCCCGCTCGCTCTGGCCGGCCCATTCCTTCTGGTCCCAGACGTGATCGCCCAGGGTGATCACGTCGACGCCGGCCGCGAACAGCTCCTCGGCCAGGGGCAGGGTGACGCCGCGGCCCGCGGCGGCGTTCTCCGCGTTCGCCACTACGGCATCGAGACGTTCGTCGCGCCGCAGGAGCGGCACGAACCGCGCGACGCACCGCCGCCCCGGGGATCCGACCACGTCGCCGATCATCAGTATCCGCATGTCCCTCTCCCGTCCGCCGCGCGCCTCACCGGGCGTATTCCACGCACCGCGTCTCGCGGATGACCGTGATGCGGATCTGTCCCGGATACTTCACCTTCTCCTGGATCGTCCGGCTGATGTCGCGGGCCAGGCGCGCCGCCTCGTTGTCGTCGATCTTGTCCGGCGCCACGAACACGCGCACCTCGCGCCCGGCCTGGATGGCATAGGCGGTCTTGATGCCGGGGAAGCCGTTCGCGACGGCCTCGAGCTGTTCGAGGCGCCTGAGGTAGATCTCCGTCGTCTCCTGCCGGGCGCCGGGACGGGCCGCGGTGATCGCATCGGCCGCGCCGGCGAGGGCGGCGTACGGGGAGGTGGCCTCGGCCTCCCGGTGATGCGCCCCAACGGCCTCGTGGACCAGCGCCGATTCGCCGTGGCGGCGCAGAAGATCGGCGCCGATCCGCGCGTGCCCGCCTTCGACCGAGTGGTCGATCGCCTTGCCGATGTCGTGGAAGAGGCCGACCCGCTTGGCGACGTCGGGATCGAGCCCGAGATCCGACGCCATCATCTGCATCAGGTGCGCCATCTCGATGGAGTGCTGCAGCACGTTCTGCGAGAAGCTGTGCCGGAACTTGAGGAGGCCCAGCGTGCGGACCAGCTCCGGGGCGACGCCGCTCAGGCCGAGCTCGCAGATCGCGTCCTCGCCGGCCTTGCGCACGGTCTCGTCCAGATCCTCCCTCACCGCCGCGACCACCTCCTCGATGCGCGCCGGGTGGATGCGGCCGTCGGCGACGAGCCGCTCGAGGGTCTGGCGGGCGATCTCCCGGCGGAAGGGATCGAAGCCGGAGATGACGGCCACTTCCGGGGTCTCGTCGATCAGGATGTTGCAGCCCGTCTCGGCTTCGATCGAGCGGATGTTGCGGCCCTCGCGGCCGATGATGCGGCCCTTCATCTCGTCGCCGGGGAGGTTCACCACGCAGGTGGTCACGTCCGTCACCTGCGCGGCGGCATAGCGTTCGATCGCGGTGACGATGATCTCTCGCGCGGAGCGCTCCGCCGCCGCGCGCGCCTCGTCCTGCGAGCGGCGGATGAGGGCGCCGGTCTCGGCGCGCAGCTCCGTCTCGTAGCGGCCGACGATCTCGGCGCGGGCCTGCTCGGGCGTCAGCCCGGCGACGTCGTGGAGGCGGGCGCGAACCTCCTCGCGGGCGCGCTCGAGGTCCTGCCGCTGCTGCTCCACGAGGGCGCGGTCGCGCTCGATCCCGGCCAGGCGCCCGTCGATGCCGCCTTCCTTGCGGTCGAGCATGGCGACGCGCCGGTCGAGGTTGAGTTCGCGCTGGGCCAGGTTCTCCTCGAGGCGGGTGAGATCCTGGCGCCGGGCCTGCACGTCGCGCTCGAAGTTCTCGCGCAGGCGGATCGACTCGTCGCGCAACTGCAGGTCCGCCTCGCGGCGACGGAGGGCCGCCTGTCGCTCGGCCTCCTCGACGATCTGCCGGGCGCGATCGGACGCGTGGCGCGCGCCCGCCCGGAGCAGGATGGCCCGGAACAGGTAGCCCAGCGCGATGCCGATCATGAGGATCAGCGGCGGGACCAGCCAGTTGACCACGACGACCATGGCGTCGGCGTCCATGTGGTCCGGCGACGGGTTCGCGGGGAAGTTCATGGCAATCGCTCCCTCATGTGCGCCGGCTCGCGGGGCCGGGTCCGTCCGGAATTCGCCGTCCGCGTCCGGCGCTCGGTCACGATCACATCGACGGCGGCGTCCCAAGGATCGGCCGGCACCGCGCCGACGATCTGGAACTCGAAGGCGATGCCGACCCGCGCGGCCCCGGACGCCGCCAGCAGGCGGTCGAACCAGCCGCCGCCGCGGCCCAGCCGCCCGCCCCGCTCGTCGAACGCGACGCCGGGCACGATCCAGACGTCGACGTCGTCCCCGGCGACGGCGCCGCCCCCGCGCGGCTCGAGGGCGCCGTGCGGACCCCGGCCGAGCGGTCCGCCGGGCCGCCACGGCGCCGGCCGGTACGCGCCGGCCGCGGCGTCGAACCGCGGCACGCAGACCGCCTGCCCCCGGGCGTCGAGGGCCTCGATCAGCGCCCGCGTCGGCACTTCGCGCGCCATCGACAGGTACGCGCCGACGACGCGCGCGGACCGGATCTCCCCGCGTTCCAGCAGGGCCTCGCGCACGAGCGCGCCGGCCGACTCGATCCACGCCGGCGTCACGCCGGCCCAGCGGCAAGCCATCTCCCGCCGCATCGAGGCCTTGTCCGCGGCCGCGCTCATGGGCGCTCCTTTCCGCGGCGGGCGGCCCACTGTTCCATCCGGCGGCGGATCGTCTCCTCGTAGCCTTCCGACGAAGGCCGGTAGTAGATCTTGGACGTCGGCGCGTACTCCTGGTCGACGAAGTGGCCCTCGAAGTCGTGTGCGTACCGGTAGCCGGTGTGGCCCAGGCGCTCGGCGCCGCGGTAATGCGCGTCCTTCAGGTGGTCGGGCACGGGCAGCACGCGGCCCTGCTTCACGTCCTCCATCGCCTCATCGATCGCGAGGATGGCGGCGTTGCTCTTCGGGGCGGTGGCGAGATAGGCCGTCGCCTGCGAGAGGACGATCCGCGCCTCCGGCATGCCGACGAATTCGACGGCGTGCTGGGCGGCGACGGCGACGGTCAGGCCGCGCGGGTCGGCGTTCCCGATGTCCTCCGACGCGAGGATGACCAGACGGCGCGCGACGAACCGCGGGTCCTCGCCGGCGTAGAGCATCTTCGCGAGCCAGTAGACGGCGGCGTGGGGGTCGGAGCCGCGAACGCTCTTGATGAAGGCCGAAATGGTGTCGTAGTGGCCGTCCTCGTCGCGGTCATAGACGACGGGCTTCTTCTGGATCGACTGCGCGGCCGCTTCGAGCGTGACGCGGATGCGCCCGTCGGCGCCCGGCGGGGTCGTTAGGACGGCGATCTCGAGGGCGTTGAGCGCCCGGCGCGCGTCGCCCTCGCAGGCCCGCGCGAGATGGAGCAGGGCGTCGTCGTCGGCGTCGGCCCGGCGCGGCCCGAGGCCGTCGGGATGCGACAGGGCGCGGCGGAGGACGAGGACGACGCCGGCCTCGGACAGCGGGCGCAACTCGAAGATCTGTGAACGCGAGGTCAGCGGGCCGTTGATGAAGAAGAAGGGATTGTGCGTCGTGGCGCCGATCAGCGTGACGACGCCGTTCTCGACGTGGGGCAGGAGCACGTCCTGCTGCGCTTTGTTGAAGCGATGGATCTCGTCGATGAAGAGGATCGTGCGCTCCTCGCGCTGGCGGAGGAGGAACGCCGCGCGCTCGATCTGCGCGCGGACGGAGGCCACGTTGGACGTCACGCCGCTGGCCCGCTCGAACCGCCGCCGGGTGACGCGCGCGATGACCTCGGCCAGCGTCGTCTTGCCGCAACCGGGCGGGCCGTAGAGGATCAGGCTGCCCAGTCGGTCGGCCTCGATGGCGCGCCGGAGCAACTGGCCGGGGCCGATCAGGTGGTCCTGGCCGACGACGTCCTCGAGCGCGAGCGGGCGGATGCGCGCCGCCAGCGGGCGGCCGGCGCCTCCGTCGTCCTCCGTCGTCTCCCGGTTCAGTTCGAACATGTCCATCTTCGCATCCGCGCTCACGGCCGGGCGAAAAAATGCCCCGCCTTGCCGTAGAGGGTTGTCTCTCTGAACCTTGCCATGCAAGGTGGGCGCCGGGAAGACCCCTCCCACCATTTCGCAAGAAACACGTGGTCAGTGGCCTGAACCCTGGCTCCCTGTCATCGATGTACTGGGCCAGAGAAGAACCCTGTTCGCGAACAAGGCAGGGCATGAAACCGGGCGGCGGCGCCGGGCGCCGGCCGCGCAGGCAAGCCCGCTATGGTAAAGAACACGGCGCGCGGACCCGGTCGGGCGGCGTTGCCGCCCGCGGAACCGCCACCGGACGCGGCCGACGCCCGGCCGCGCACCCGAACCCCGTCCCCGGCCGATCCGCCGCCAACCGGCGAATCGGTCCGTAACCCGCCGGGTCGACCGGCACCGGCCGGGCGAACACCGACGGGAACAGGATCCGTATCATCGTTTCAAACCATGTGTTCCACATGGAGTTCATGCTCGCCTTGCTCGAAATTCCCGCCCCATTCGACCGCCGGCGCCGCCGCGTCGCTCGATCCGCCCTACGACGACCGGATCTCCGCCTTCAACCGCTCGCACAGCGCATCCGAAATCCGCTGGTGCGCGGCGTTCACCTCGTCGTCGGTGAGCGTTCGATCCGGCGCCCGATAGACCAGCGAATACGCCATGCTGCGCCGGCCCGCCGGGATCGCCTTTCCCTCGTACACGTCAAACAACTCGATGCCGGACAACTCCGGCGGGGCCACGTCGGCCGCCACACCGACAATGTCGGCGTGGCGGATGGACTTGTCAACCACCAACGCGATGTCGCGGGAGGATGAGGGGAAGGCCGGCGGCGCCGCGGGCGACGGCGGGCGCGGGCGGTCCTTGAGCGCGAGGTCGGCGGCCAGTTCGGCCACGGCGACGGGGGTGTGGATGCGCCAGTCCGCCGCGATGCGGCGGTCGAGGATGCCGATCCAGCCCCAGTCCTCGCCGCCCGCCCGGATCCTCACCGCCGTGCCGGGCTCGCAGGCGCCGTTCGCTCGGGGCTCGACCTCCATCGCCCCGGACGAGCGCCGCTCCAGCAGCTTCGCCACGAGGCCCTTCAACCAGAGGAAGGACTCCAGCGGCGTCGCTTCCGCGCGCTTCTGCCGCCGGCCCGCGCCGCACCGGCCCATCAGGCCGATCGCGAGCCGCTCCTCCTCGGCGGATTCGCGGGGTCCGGCGCTCCGGTAGACGCGGCCGAGTTCGAACACCGCGGCCTCTTCCACCTGCCTCGACCGGTTGCGGCCCAGCGTCTCGACCAACTGCGGGACGAGGGATGTCCGGAGGATCGACTGGTCCTCGCTCAGGGGACGGGGAAGCGCGATGCGCTCACCGGGCCCGTCCAGTGCGAACCGGTCGAGCATCCGCCGGGAGACCAGGCTGTAGTTCACGATCTCCTGCAGGCCGAGGGCGACCAGTTCGGCGCGCAGGGCGCGGCGTCGCGCGGCGCGCCCGTCGCCTCGGGCCGACACGACGCGCACGGAGGGGGGCCGCAACGGGATGCGGTCGAGGCCGGCGATGCGCGCATACTCCTCCACGAGGTCCTCTTCGATCGCGAGATCCGTCCGGAAGCCCGGCACGCGCACGCGGAAGCCGTCGGCATCGCGCGCGACGGGTTCGAGCTCGAGCGCGCGCAGGATCGCGAGCACCTCGTCCGGCCGCGCGTCGACGTCGAGGGCGCGGACTGGGCCAGTCGCCGCGCCGCGGCGATGATCGCCCGCCTCGCCGGCGGGGCGGTCGCCGGCGGCTCCATCGACCGCCGCACGGCGCCCGCGCCGCGCCGCGACGTGTCGTGCCGCTGGAGCGCGCTGCGCGACCGCCTCGACGTCGACGCGCGGCCGGACGAGG
>Ga0233425_10009308_pt1 | contig 12552 bp, 9 predicted proteins | sample Watercolumn_Towu_2_FD_181712 | JGI IMG/M metagenome (GOLD analysis project Ga0233425, IMG submission 181712) | Freshwater microbial communities from Lake Towuti, South Sulawesi, Indonesia - Watercolumn_Towuti2014_140_MG | ecosystem: Environmental > Aquatic > Freshwater > Lake | place: Indonesia...
CGAAATGATCGCACGAGCGCTCGAGAGAGAAATAAACCGAGGCCCGTGGACTCGGCGCCCGCTTGAAACGGCCGAAACAGCTTGTCGGCCGAACCGATCCCAGGTCCCGTATCGGTCACCCGAATGGACACGTGGCCTTTCCCGACAGAGACGGAGATATCGATGCTCTTCACGTCGGCGCCCTCCAAAGCTCGTTCGGCGTTCTTTGTCAGGTTCAGGAGGGCCTGCAATAAGAGGTGACGATCGGCCCACACCGGAGGAAGTCCTTCAGGGATCTCCCAGCGCACGGTAATGCCGGCCTCCTCGCAGGACGATTCCAGGACGATCCGAAGACTGTCGAATATCTCAACGAGGTCGGCCCCATCGATCTGAGCCGTCCTTGTCTCGCTTGTACTCTGTTTGAGCTCCAATGAGGCGATCGTATTCAGCGTCTCGACCAGTGAGCCGAGGGCCTCGAAATCCTTATCCGCCACCAGCCGCCCGCTCCGAGCGAGGTTCTCGTGGAGAACGGCGATCGCGCTGCACACGTTTCGGATTTCATGTGAGACCGCGCCAACCACGACTCGCGAGCCGGCCAGGAGGTGTTCAAAACTCGACTCCTCGCGTTCCCTCAACTCCTCTGACGCATCGACGATCAAGGCAGCCAGGCGAGGACCCGCCGCGGTCGCATAAGTTGAGAAGAAGACTCGAGCCGGGAAGATGGCACCGTCTTCTCGCGATCCACGGCATTGCATTTCGGTCCGAAAGGTCTGGCGTGTGGTCTCAACGGACGGGACCGAGCCCAAGGCCGCAACATAACGGCTGATATTTCTCCCAGGCAGGTCTCCATTCGGCGCTCCGAACAAGCGATGCGCCGATAAATTGGCCTGAAGAATTGCGCCGTCGCCGGCCATTGTCAGGATTGCAACGGGGCTGCTGTCGATGAGAAATGCCAACTGCTCCTCCGCCTGGCGCCGAGCCACGACTTCCTGTTCGATCCGCTGGACGTGTTCCATCTCCCCTCGGCGTCTCCTGATCACCTCATGGACGAACAATCCTGCCCCTGTCAAAGCGGCGAAAGCCGAAACGTCGCTGAGCAGTCCGACGCTGAGAGCAGTGGGAAAAGGGTCAAAGAGATCGGAGAGCGCCGTGCATAGAGCCGCCGTCAACGCAATCGCCACGCGCGGCAGCACACTCGCCGCCAGCATCACGGGAAACACATACAGGAACCCGAAAGAGACATTGATGGCCACACGCCAATCGATGATAGCGACGGCTCCAATGAGCATTGCCGCACAGGTGAGTACGATAGGCCTTCTGGCAACGAACGGAGCGAACATCATGACCCGGTCCACATCGGCGCGCCTCCGCCGTACCTTAAGGGCAGTGCCTCCCCGCCCGAAATCGCGACGTTCAACATTTGGAGCACTTTGGCCTTTACTGATCATTTATCATTTAGCACCTCTGCCCTTCGCTCGGCAACTATCTTTCGGTTTAGTGGAGGCTATCTTTCGGATGGGCTGGTACACACTGGACATCAGATCCGTCCGGCATTCGGCAGATTCTCATGTTGCCGAACCACGTCAGACCCGAAAGAAAACGAGAGTAACCAGGAGGAACAGGGGAAGGAGAATGCCGGCGGTATATGTCATGTACCCAAAGAAAGACGGCATCTTGACACCGGCCTCTTCCGCGATCGCCTTGACCATGAAGTTAGGACCATTGCCGATGTAGGTGTTCGCTCCCATCGAGACGGCACCGACGGAGATCGCTGTCAGGAGCGCCTCCCCGTGCAGACCCCCGGTCATGGCCTGCAAGAGCTGACCGAGATGCGCTGCCTCCGTTCCCATCAGGCCGCTGGCCATCGATGCGAACGTCAGATAGGTTGGCGCATTGTCGAGGAAGCTCGAGAGAAGCCCCGTGACCCAAAAGAACTGCCATGGGTGCGTGAGACCGAGTTCATTCCCGTGTGACTCCAGAATCACCAGGGCAGGAATCATCGTCGCAAAGATCCCGGCAAAGATCACTGCGACCTCCGTGATAGGATGTAAGGTAAAGCCGTTGGCGGCGCGCGCGTCCGGACGTGTCATCAGCAACGACAGCCCGGCAAGGGTACCCATCCCGACTATCTGACCACCCCGTCGCGCATATTCGGATTGCAGGCCGATGTCGACGCCGAACCGCCCGATCACAAAGGCTACGGCAAGCACGCCCAGCAAGAGCAGAAGATTCACTTTGCCTTCTACGCGAAGCCGTTCCCGAACCTCGAACCCCGTACTCGCGATGTCCTGGCGTACAGTTGGTTCGGCTGCAAACCGTCGCCGATCCCATACGTAGAAGGTTACAAGCAGTGTCGTGATCATCGTGAGCCAGTGGGGCAGTAGTCGGAGTGTCCACTCGAACGGGACCCCCCGGAGAAAGCCGAGAAAGAGGGGCGGATCGCCGAAAGGGGTCAGCATGCCGCCTATATTCGAGACGATAAAAATGAAAAAGACCACAATATGCACCTGATGGCGACGCTGCTCGTTCGCGCGAAGGACCGGACGAATCAGCAGCATCGAGGCGCCTGTGGTTCCGATAACATTTGAGAAGAGGGCTCCCGTCGCCAAGACGATAGTGTTCATGAAAGGCGTTCCGGGCAGGGAGCCCCGCAGGTGGATGCCGCCGGAGATGATAAAGAGGGCTGCGAGCAGGACGATAAACGCCGCATACTCGATCGCTGTCTCGACAAGGCGAGAACTCTCCACCATAAGGATATAGAACACGACAGGAAGGGCGAAGATGGCGCTGACGATGCCCTTATTGAGGTTGGATTCCCACCAGTGAGGAACCAGCAGCGGCAGGATTGCAATGGACAGGAGCATCAGAGCGAATGGGGCCACCCAGACCAGCCCAAGCTGATGATCCAATGGTGTCCCGCCCTCCTTTGCGATTGTGCCGAAATCCTGCAGGATCAGGCGCAGCGGTACGGTTTATACCGGTTTTGCGCGTCAGGCGTGACCATACCAGAGTCGACGCAAAAGTCAAAGCACTCCCGGGGTTTTGTGGGAAACGTCCCATCCGTGTACACTTCCAATGCGGCTCGTGATCTCACTGTGTTATACTAAAGTCATGTTGTGTCGATCACCTCAGCAGGACGACGGGATTTTCAGGGTCGCTCACCTTTCAGATCTCCATCTCACATCGCTGGTTGATGTCAAGGTCCGCGATCTCTTGGACAAGCGCGCGCTCGGCTATCTGTCCTGGCGACTCCGGCGCCGTCGCGAGCACGTGCCTGAGATCTTGGCTGCCCTGTGTCACGATCTCAGCGGACTGGCGCTCAATCACATCGCGATTACAGGCGACCTGACCCACATCGGTCTTCCCAGTGAATTTCAACAGGCCAGACAATGGCTGGAGATGCTTGGTTCGCCGACCGACGTCACCGTCGTTCCGGGGAACCATGATACATACGTCCGCACTCCGTGGGAGGGGACCTTCGCCTTCTGGACGCCCTACATGGCCTCCGATCCGGGGCTGGAAAACGGAGAACGGCAAGGAGCGGACCATTCATTCTTTCCGAGCATACGTGTGCGCGGGTCCGCTGTTCTAATTGGAGCGACCTCCGCACGCCCGTCGGCTCCCTTTTTCGCCACGGGAAGCCTGGGGGCTGCACAGATAGACAGATTGGGTGACGTCCTCGATCGGACCCGCCGACAGCGCCTATTCAGAATTCTCCTCATTCACCATCCTCCCTTGGCGGATATCGTCGGGTGGCGTAAGCGGCTTACCGATGGAACCGCCTTGACAGATCTTCTGGCTCGACACGGTGCTGAGATGGTGATACACGGGCATGCCCATCGGTCTTACGTGGGACATATTCCCTCTGCGCAGGGTGAGATGCCTGTGATCGGGGTTCCGTCCGCTTCGGCGCGTGGGGCAAATCCTGAACGGCGCGCAGCGTACCATGTCTACGAGGTGCGTCCGACGTCCTCCGGGTGGGAGGTCCGAACGTCGGTCCGTAGCTACTCTTTGACAGACCACTGTTTTGTTGCGGGCAGTCAGCGAGTGATACGGATACCCGGCTCGACGACGGGTTCACCGGATACGACGGTACACCCACACGGTCACCCCGCCCAGCACGGCCAGCGGGCTTAAGACGGTCAGCGGGGCGTTCAGATGCCAGATCGCTCCGAGATGGGCTATAAAATGGCTGCCTAGATGAAACGCGGCGCCAAGCAGCGATCCGTGGAGCAGTCGCTTGCCGACCGTTGCCTTCCGAAGGGGACCGAGCACAAAGGGAATCGCGACAAGTACCATCATCAGAGTCGATAGGGGCATCGTGAGTTGCTGCCACAACCGGATCTCCAGACGCGCCACATCCTGGCCGGTCTTTTTCAGAAATGCGATATACTGGCTCAGGGTCGAACGCGAGAGCACGTCGATGGGCAGGACCAGCAGCTCGACTTGCGCCGGTGTCAACGACCCGGCCCAGGGGAGACTCGCGAACTGTTGTGATACGGTTCCCTCTCCATCGACCTTGCGTTGTGCCACATCGATAAGTACCCACCGATCCGAATCCTCCGGGTCGGCTCGGGTCGCCCAGGTCACCAGGCGCAACCGATTGTTATCGTCGAATTCGTAGATCTCCACATCGGAGAGCACACGACCGGGCAGCACCTTATGCACGCGGATAAATTGCCGCCCGTCGCGCGACCAGAAACCCTGTCTGGTATGCAAGGCGTCCGGCTTTGTGATCGCGTGTATGCGGCGTGTGTAGGCGAGTTGATCGGTAGACGGCGCAATCCACTCTTGAATCCCCACTACCACAATCATGAGAAGGATCCCGGTTGCGGTGACCGACACGCCGATACGCAGCGGCGAGGTGCCTAAGGCTTGCATGGCGATGAGTTCGTGGCTGGTCGCCAATTCTCCCAGGCCGATGATGCTCCCCAGCACGGCGGTCGCCGGCGCCAGTTCGATCATCCGGCTTGGCACCGTCAGGATGACATTCAGAAGCGCATCGGCGAGCCCATAGGTGCCGCGGCCCACCGAGTCCAACTCGTTGACAAACGCCATCAGGCTGAAGACGGACAACAGGACAGCCATCACAAGCGCGTAGCCTCTGATGACTCTGAGCCAGATATGGCGATCGATCATGCTCATGGGTTCGTTGTCCGTCTCCACAACAGGCCTGCCACCACGATTGCCAGAAGCAGATGAACCAACCAGACACCCGGAACGGTACCGACCACCCCTTTCTCAACCCACGTTTTCACCATCATGTTCAGATTATAAAACGTGGCATAGCTCACGACCGATACGAATAACTTGGCGTACTTGCCCTGGCGTGCCCTGGCGCGGCTGAGGGGGAAACCCAGTAATCCCATCAGGAGCGCGGCCACCGGAGTGGAGAGTCGCCATTGAAACTCCGCGATGTCCTTGGGTGAAGTGGAGCCGGCCAACTGCCAGGTTGGCGCGGCCTTTCGCCGATACTCCTCCGAAAGTGTCTTCGCTTTCTCCCATTCGAGAACCAACTCGTCGGACGTGGCCTGCCTGACCGCGCTACGATCTCGAGAGAGCTCATAGATCTGCGCTCCGGAACAGACCAATGTCCGAGCGTCGCCCGCTTCCACGCGTTCCGGGTAATGCGCCTCTTCCGCCCAGACGAGCCGAACCCGATCCTCGGAACGAGTCTGGATAAAGACCTCCCGCATGCGACCGCTGCTTTCAGCGCGTCGTTGAAAGAATAAGACCGTGCCGGAGGAGTTTTCGTAAAAGTGCCCCGGTTGCATATCGTTCAAATCGACGTCCGCAGCGGCTTGGCGCTCCAGACGATAGCGGTTTTCGTTGGCCCATGGTCGTACGTAGATCGACAGACAGGCGACGAGCCCCGCGACAACGAGAGAACCCACAAATACGATCCGTATGATCCGTGACGGACTGACACCGGAACCAAAGAGTGCGGTCATCTCAGAATCGGTGTATAGACGTCCCAGCGTCACGACGACCGACAGGTGCAGTGCGACCGGCAGCAGGATCTCCAGCGCAACCGCCGCCCTCACCAGGACCAGCGGAAGCACGCTTTGGAAGGGCATGAGACCGTCGGCCACCCGATTCATATAGCGGATGGCGGTGAAGTTGGCAAAAAGTAGTAACAGCCCACCGCAAAAAATAACGAGAGGCTTGGCAATCTCGCGGGTCAGGTACCGATCGAGTATCGACATAGGGCTCTACGAAATGTCACACCTATCTCTTTCAGGGTGTGATATGGTATCGTACTGCTGCCGGGTTGCACAAGTCTGCTTTTCTTGACGACCAGGCCCAATACCACCGTTATGGCATGCAAGCGCGGGCGTGTAGGAGGAGAGTGCCGGTGAGATGTATCATTTTAAGCGCGGGACAGGGCCGACGCCTGCTCCCGCTCACGGCGGAGGTTCCGAAATGTGTTCTCTCGATCGGGGGCCAATCCCTCGTCGAGCGGCAGATTACACAAGTGATGAAGTGCGGCATCAATCAGGTGACCGTGGTCGTGGGTTTCGGAGCTGATAGAGTGGAGCAGGTCGTACGCGATCGTTTCAAGCCGGACGAGGTCGCAACTCTGTATAATCCCTTTTTTGCCGTAAGCGATAATCTGGCCAGTTGCTGGCTGGCCCGTCACCTCATGACCGAGGACTTTGTGTTGCTGAACGGGGACACGCTGTTCGAACCGGCTGTTCTGCAATGTCTCCTGGATACGCCGCCCAACCCGGTTACGCTGGTCATAGACCGCAAGCCGGCGTATGATGCCGACGACATGAAGGTGATGCTGGACGGGCGTAAATTACTCAGGGTCGGGAAGACTCTGAGCCCGGAGCAGTCACATGGCGAGTCGATCGGTATGACGCTGTTTCGTGGAAGCGGGCCGGGCCTCTTCTCTGATGCTATTGAGCGCGCGGTGCGAAAACCCGATGCTCTGAACCGCTGGTATCTCTCAGTCATCGACGACATGGCACAGATGGGCCTGGTCTGGACCTGCCCCATCGAGGGCCTGAAGTGGACTGAAGTGGATTGTCTCGCCGACCTCGAACATGCTCGAACACTCGCCGCCTTGTGAGCGGAGCAGTCCGGCAGTTCGACATCGTTCACGAACCCTTGTTTCCGGCAATTGTCTGAGCCAGCTTCCAATCGCCGATCGTATCCACATCCAGTGCCGCCTCAGGGAATGGGAGCATGATGACGTCGATCGAGAGGTTCAGGCGCTGCGAGAGTCTGGCGAGGGCCTGAGGAAGCGATAACCATCCACAGACGAACCTCAAGACCGACACCCAGCCCAGCATCGAGATAAGGCGGACCGGTCTCTTGCGCAGACCTTCAACCTGGGTCCAGAACTGTATCAGGGCACGGCCTCGCGCAGTCAATACCGCGTACATGTTGCATCCGCAGACCCCGCCATCCTGGAACTTGAGTACGGTACGCCGCATCCCCGGGTAGGCCGTTGCTATCAGATCATATGTCGCCAATCCGACAACGACGTCGGCATCATGAGCCCGCGCGACTGAGCAAAAGTGGTCGATGATCCGGACGTTGAGGAGAGCGTGGTCCGCCGTCACCAGCAGGACCGGTTGGTCCTGAGGTAACGACTGTATCACGGTGTACGCGCTGACGCTGGGCGTCGCGTGAGCCTCATGCCATGTCACCGCCCCGGACGCGATCAGACCGCGAAGCTCGTTGTTCATCTCAACTGCGCGCCGGTCAGGTCCGCACAGGATACGATGCCCGATCGCCTGCGCCTCAGCCAGAGCGCCCAGCACGCGGAGGACCATCGGGACGCCCCCAACAGGTACCAGCGCCTTACATTCAACCCCCGCCGCGCGAGCGACCGGGTCGTCAGGCGCGCGGTCCCCGGCAAGCACAATTGCAGTAAACGCCCGACGGTGACTCATCGCAACGCCTTTTCATAGATCCGGTAGCGCTTATAAAGTACCCCTCCGATCAGATCCAGCATATTCCGCATCGGCAGGTTATCCTCCAGGATCCAGGACAGCTCAACCTCCCGGACTCCGCGCCGGATTCCATATTCGCGCACCGCATCGATCAGCATGAAGGCGAGCGCGGTCCCCAGTGCACCTCGTTGAAAGCATTTGCGCACACCCATCAGTGCGACACGGGCTGTAGCCGGACGCTGGACTTTCAGTCGCCACCACAGCTTCAGCCAGCCAAGGGGTAACAAGCGTCCGTTAAGATCGTGTATGGCCTCATTGAGATTCGGAAAGGCCACGATCATGCCGGCCGGAGCGCCATCAACCTCCGCAATTTGCACACACTCGTCCTCAACCAACAGCCGCAAGCTCTGCCCTAGGTGCCGAAACTCCTCCTCCGTGAAGGGAATGAACCCCCAGTTTGCCGACCACGCGTCCTCGTAGATCTCTTTCAGAATGCGGAGTTCCTCGTCCATGTGCGGCCTGCGCAATGGTCTGATCCGAACATAGCCCGCAGCTTTCTTCACAGTGGCCTGCATGAGCGCGGGGGGCGCAAAGTCGGTAGCCACACGATAGGCCAACAGGTCTTTCGAGCCCTGGTAACCCTCGGCCAAGATCCGCTCGGCATAATAGGGGAGGGCATGGCCCATCATAATCATCGGCGGCGTGTCGTACCCCTCCACGAGCAACCCGCACTCCTGATTGATTGAGAGGTTGAACGGACCTCGAACACGCACCATCCCATGGTCGCGCAGCCAGGTTTCCGCCGTACTCAATAAGGCGTGAAACGTCTCCGCCTCATCCTCAGCTTCAAGCAAGCCGAAGAATCCGGTGGCATCCCGGTGCTGCGCCTCATGCAGGTCGTCGATTTGGGCGCTGATCCGCCCGACCGGCGTTGTCCCACGGTAGGCGAGCCAAAAACAGGAGCGCGCATGTGCGAAGTAGGGATTACGCGGAGAGAACTGTTCCCGCCGCTCGAGCAACAAGGGCGGGATCCACGCGGGATCGCCCCTGTAGACCGACCACGGAAGACGAATAAATGAACGAAGATCTCGCGATCTTTTTATCGGGACGATGCGTAAGGATTCGCGGGTTGCTCGTATCGCAGGCGGGCTCCCTCCCGGGAGGGTGGTAGAGTTCTGATCGGCCACTACAGTACCCATCTGGGAGTCAATTTATTTGTTTTCAACAAATTGTACAGGCCCTGATTGTTTTTTTGTTGCACAACTGCCCTCAGTTTTGTATATAATACGCGCTGACTTTTTGTGGCGGGGGTGCGGCACTCTGACGGCTGCCTTTCATAGTCACTATTATGCACGTTTAGTGATGGCGTTCAATAGATTAAATAGGCCTTATGAGACGGTGCGCTCGGCACCCTCGTCCGTGTAATCTGTGCAGAGGAGTATTGACACGGCTTCTGCTGGCGATCTCGATATGTCGGCTCCATCCGTGAGGCTTGCGGCGGCAGTGATCTGCCGTTTGTCGTTTTGCGCGTGTTGTTTCGTCCGTCGTCTTGCGCCAGCCGTAGTGACGAATATATGAAGCCCGTTTGGCTCCTCTTTGGCCGGTACGTCAAAGGTGTTGTCGGTTCTGAGAGGTTAGGTTATCAGGCAACTACGTTTTGTGCAGAGGGGGTGTAGGGGGAATGATAATAGGACCGACGCCGACTGAGAACACCCTGCCGCTTCGGGTCACCGGTTTTTCCACGCTCGCCGAGGCGCTGGATTATGCAGCCGGGGGAGAGACTGGATGCAATTTTTACGGTGACCGGGGCGAGCTGTACGCAGTCCTGCCATACGCCGATCTGCGAGAGCAGGCGCAACTGCTGGCGCGACGCCTCATGAGTCTGGGTCTCGAACGGGGCGCACGTGTGGCAATCGTTGCGGACACCGGTCCTGATTTTCAGCGCTTCTTTTTTGCATGTCAGTATGCGGGCCTGGTGCCTGTCCCACTGGCGGCTTCACTCCTGATCAGCGGTCGTAAGCGGTACGTGACCCAACTCCAAGCGCTTCTGGCGAACTGTCGTCCGTCCATCGCGATGGCGCCTCCTGAATTTTTCCCGTTCTTGAACGAAGCGGCCGAGGGTCTCGAACTGGTCCGGATCGGTACGGCAGACATGTTTGACTGCCTGCCCGAATCCCCGGAGGAGTTGGAGCCTTTGCGCTCGCACGAGATGGCCTATCTACAATACACATCAGGCAGCACTCGGTTTCCCCGCGGGGTCATGATTACTCAGAGCGCGGTACTTGCCAATCTGGAAGGAATTCTTGCGCAGGGGCTGCAGATCCGTCCGGGAGATCGCGCGGTATCCTGGCTGCCTTTTTATCACGACATGGGGCTTGTGGGGTTTGTACTCGCGCCGATGGTGTGTCAGGTGTCCGTCGATTATCTGAAAACGCAGTCGTTTGCCATGCGACCCCGATTGTGGCTGGCCCTGATGACGCAGACGAAGGCCACGATCTCGTTCAGTCCGTCCTTTGGGTATGAGATGTGCGTGAGGCGTCTCAGGCAGGATGAGGTCGGCAGATTCGATCTCAGTGCATGGCGTGCTGCGGGGGTAGGCGCCGAAACTATTCGGCCCGGCGTTTTAAGGGATTTTGCTGAGGTGCTGGCTCCGAGCGGCTTCAAGCCGGGCGCATTTGTGGCCTGTTATGGAATGGCAGAGGCCTCGCTTGCTGTGACCTTCGCGCCCATGGAAAAAGGCATTGCTGTTGATGAGGTGGACCGGGCTCTTTTGGCGAAATGCGGGGTGGCGTCTCCCTTGCACGAGTGGGAGTTGGGTTCGGATTCGGATAGGACGAACGTCAGCCGATTTGTCGATTGCGGCGTTCCGCTCGCTGGCATCGAAGTCGAGGTGCGGAACGAACAGGGTCAGGTCATGCCTGACCGCCACGCCGGTGTTATTTTCGTGCGGGGCGCCAATATGACATCCGGTTACTTCGGCGATCCAGAGAAAACCCGAAAGGTCTTGTCACCGGACGGTTGGCTCGATACCGGAGACCTCGGATATCTTGTGGAAGGCAGCCTCGTCATCATCGGCCGCAAGAAAGACGTCATCATTATCCATGGTCGAAATATCTGGCCTCAGGATTTGGAGCACCTCGCCGAGGAGTTGCCGGAGGTCAGGTCGGGCGACGCATGCGCGTTCTCGATAGAGGCGCCCGACCGAACCGAGATGGCAGTGATGGTCGTTCACTGTCGGGAGTTGGATGCCGTCAAGCAGGCCGATTTTATCCGCCGGTTACAGGGGTTGATCCGCGAGCATTTCGCGCTCGATTGTTTCATCGAGCTGGTTCCGCCCCGCACCCTACCGCGCACATCCTCCGGGAAACTGTCCCGCTCAAAAACCAGGGAAGAATTTTTGGGTCGCAATGACGTCGCCCGGCTCTTTCACAGCCGAAACGGATCCGGTCATATCCGTCTTCCGCAGCCTGGCCGGCAAGCGGACTCATGCGCGGCATCATCGCGCTGACGGGAGCGACCGGATTTATCGGAAGCACTCTGGCTCGAAGGCTGACAAAAGAAGGATGGCGGGTACGCGCGTTACGCCGTTCGCCGACCCTACCGGTAAATCTGACGGGCACCTCGCTGGAATGGATACGGGGGGCGCTCGATGATCGTGATAGCCTTGAATGCCTGGTTGACGATGCGGATGTTGTCATCCATTGCGCCGGGATCCTGCGCGGTATTACCGAGGCCGACTTCTACCCGGCCAATGTAGAGGCGGTCTCACGGCTGGCCTCTATCGCTGCCAGCCGCTGTCCCGTACCCCGATTCCTTCTGATCTCATCCTTGGCGGCTCGCGAGCCCGATATATCGCCCTACGCGGCCAGCAAGCGGATGGGGGAGATCGCCCTGTCGAGGGTCTCCGATCGGCTTTTGTGGACCGCCCTTCGTCCTCCGGCGGTCTATGGTCCTGGAGACCGCGCGTTACTTCCCTTGCTTCGCCTGATGTGGAATGGGATAGCCCCCATACCGGGTCGCCGAGACGCCCGGTTCTCCTTGCTCTATGTAGAAGATCTGGCGGGGGCCGTGGTACAATGGCTCGCCAGTGACGTCCCGGAGAGCTGCGCGTTCGAATTGGATGATGGACATCCCCAGGGATATACGTGGCTCGAGGTTGTCGAGACCTTCGAGCGGCTCAGGGGAGGAAGGGTGGTGTGCGTCCAGGTTCCTGAGCTGATTTTGAACCTGACGGCCTGGCTTAACAAGATGGCGGCTTCCGTGATAGGATACTCGCCGATGTTGACCCCCGCAAAAGTGCGGGAACTCAGGCACCCGAATTGGGTATGCGATAACACCCCATTCCGACGGGTCGTCGATTGGATGCCGACGGTGCGGCTGGAAGAGGGCCTTCGATTGACGCTCGGCATCCAGGGCAAGGCGTGTTAAGTGTTCAGTGGGGAGGAAGTCGAATGGTGAATCGTTTGGTCCGGCAGCGAGCAACCGTAAACTAATAACTGAAAACTTAAAACTGAAAACTTCTTTGATAGTTGATAGATGGCTCCTTACGAGACGATACTTCCACAACTCTATGAGATTTTGAAACCGTTCGCGCAGGATGGACAGACCCTTTCCGACGAGACGGAACTGGTCGCCGATCTCGATCTCGATTCGATGAAGGTGATGGAAA